>Ga0207669_10000462_pt1 | contig 17697 bp, 11 predicted proteins | sample KBSM33metaG_FD_184329 | JGI IMG/M metagenome (GOLD analysis project Ga0207669, IMG submission 184329) | Miscanthus rhizosphere microbial communities from Kellogg Biological Station, Michigan, USA - KBS M3-3 metaG (SPAdes) (version 2) | ecosystem: Host-associated > Plants > Roots > Rhizosphere >...
TAACGCTGATGACCTGACTCGTGGCGTGATTGTCGCCTCGAAGCCAGATGTCCAGGGGGATTTCCATCGCTCAATTCAAAATGCAATATGCAAAATGCAAAACCACGTTCCCCATTTGCATTCCATCCTGCATTTTGAATTTTGCCCTTTGCGTTACGTCCTGTCCAGTAGTCTTCCGAGCTCACCGGCGTCCGTCGTCGGCGCCTCGCATGCGAAGTTGCGACACAAATACGCCGTCGCCCGCCCTTCGACCTCTTTCATGCTCGCGGTCCAAGGCAACAACTCAGAAAGTCTGGCCCGTGCCGCAAGCGTCAGCGGAACAACGATCGTTGTCGGGAGATAGCGGCGCATGACGATGTCACGAAGCGCTTTCGTGTCGTCGGAGAATGGATCGCCGGCGATGACCAATTGAGGCGTCCCGGAGTGATACGTGGACAGCGCCGCCAGCATCATGGGCGCGACCCTTCCAGACTGCGACAACCGCGACGCAAACACACCAAGCGTGCGCTCAACTCGATCCGAAAAAGTCCCGATGCCCAGGTGCGACAGCACGAGAAGATTGAGCACGCTGACCGAGCTTGCCGCTGGCTCTGCACCGTCGTAGTCCTCTTTCAGTCGCAGCAGCACCGATTCGTCCTTGCCCGTGGTGCTGAACCACCCGCCTTCGTCCGGATCCCAGAACAGTTCGTCCTGACGTCGCTGAAGGGTGCTCGCCCACGCCAGCCATTCGGGATCGCCGTCGGCCTGGAACAACTCGAGCAGGCCGAAGATTAAATACGCATAGTCTTCGGCATAGGCCTCGACACCGGAGGAACCATCGCGATAACGCCTCAGGAGTGTCTGGGTCGACGGCTGCCAGAGGTGCTCGCGCACGAATCGTGCGGCCTTCTGCGCGTCCTCGAGGTAAGAGTCGGCCTCGTCAATCGTACGGGCTGCGCGTGCGAATGCGGCGATCATCAGGCCGTTCCACGCGGTCAGCACCTTGTCGTCGAGGTGCGGACGCGGTCGAGACGACCTGCGTGCCATCAGCAGCGGCCGCGCACGTCGGAGCGCCTCCATCACGGCCTCAACGGGCCGGCCGGTCGTGGCTGCGACGTCGTCAAGCGGACGGGCTGTATATAACAGGTTCTTCTCGGTGAACTCGGCCTGTGGATCGTTCGGCGCGTTGCCGCCGGGCAGGATTCCAAAACGCGCTCTGTACACGGCGGCATCGTCGCCGAGCACGTCCTGAATCTCCTCGTCGCGCCAGATATAGAAGGCACCCTCCATCTTGTGAGGACGCGGTTCGTGCGCATGTTCCGGCGGAATACTGTCGGCATCCTCAGCGGAGAAGAAGCCGCCGCCGGGCGAGGTCAGGTCGCGCCGGACGTAGTCGAGTGTGTCGAGTGCAACATCCGCATAGAAGCGATCGCCAGTCACCTGCGCGGCCTCGGCATACCCGAGGACGAGCTGCGCCTGGTCGTAGAGCATCTTCTCGAAGTGGGGTACGCGCCAGTCGGCATCGACTGAGTATCTGTGGAATCCGCCGCCGAGGTGGTCGCGCATCCCTCCGAGCGCCATCGCGCGCAAAGTCAGCAGCGCCATGTCCCTCGTTTCGGCCCCGCCCGTTCGAGCGTGCTCCCGCAGCAGGAACAACAGCTCGCTCGGCCGTGGAAACTTCGGCGCGCCTCCGAAGCCGCCCCGCCGAGGGTCGAACGATGAGGCGAACTCCCCCACAGTGCGACTGAGCACGCCGGTATCAGGGATCCCTCCAGGCTCCCCCGTCGATCGCATGCTCTGAAGACGACCCACGATCGTCGCGGCCGACTGCTCGACCTTCGCCTGTTCCTCGCGCCAGACTCGCGCGATCTCCTCGAGGATCTCGACGAAGCCTGGCCGTCCCCATCGAGCTTCTGGCGGGAAATACGTTCCGCCGTAGAAGGGCTGGAGCCTGGGCGTGAGCCAGACGCTCATCGGCCATCCACCGGATCCCGTCGTGGCCTGGACGAACGTCATGTAGACACGATCGACGTCGGGACGTTCTTCGCGATCGACCTTGATCGACACGAAATGGCGCGAAAGCACCTCCGCGATCACCGGGTTCTCGAAGCTTTCGTGCTCCATCACATGACACCAGTGGCACGTCGAGTAGCCGACGGACAGGAAGATCGGCTTGTTCTCACGGCGCGCCAGGTCAAACGCATCCTGGCCCCATGGGTACCACTCGACCGGGTTGTCCTTGTGTTGGAGGAGGTAGGGACTCTGTTCTGCGGCGAGACGGTTCGGCACTTCAGCGATTATCCCTCGACCGCGATGCCACGACGCGGGCGAGGTGCGCCTTCACGGATCGATAGCGCTCGCTGTCACGCGTGCCGCTCTTCTGCCGCTTCACCTGAGTCGCGAGGTTGTCGATGCGATCCTTCGGTGATGGATGACTCGAGAGAAACGCGTTGACGCCGCCTTCCTCGCGACCCGCTTCGCGAGCAAGCATCTGGAACAGCTCGACCATCCCGCTGCCACTCCACCCGGCGCGAGTGAGGATGGCCATTCCCACGTCGTCGGCCTCGCGCTCTTCTGCGCGGTTGAACTTCAAGAAGACTCCACCGGTCAGCACACTCGCCGCGGCCTGTGCGGTGCCTGCGCCACCCGTGTTGCCGAGCAGCGCGCCCAGTAGTCCAATGCCCCACTTCGCGACCATGCCCTGCGTCAGCCTGTCGGCACCGTGGCGCCTGGCGATATGAGCCACTTCATGCGCGAGGACGGCCGCGACCTGCGATTCGTTCGCCGCCCTGCTCAGCACTCCGCGGTTGATCCACACAGGCCCGCCCGGAAGCGAGAACGCGTTGATCTCCGGCACGTCGGCAACCGCAAAGCTATAAGGATATTTCGCCCCTGGTGCCGCGCGAACGAGCCGCTTACCCACGTCGCGAACGTAGCGTGTCACGGTCGGATCCGTGAACTCACGTAGCTGTTTTCGCGCCTGCTCATTCGCCGCGCGCCCGATCTCGATCTCCTCCTGTATGGAGACGAGAGTTTGCGCCGCGATGCCGTCCGACGCCGGGAGCACCGGACCCAAAGCCATGAGCCCAAGGCCGAGAGCCCAGAGCCGAAAGCCGAGAGCCGTGCTCATGCCCTCGGAGTGGCCGCCGCGGGCATCGACTCGGTTCGGTGGCGCCGGAGTCGCGCATACGCCGCCGTGAACTCGACGCCGTACATCAGGATGACCGACGAGATGTAGATCCAGAGCAGAAAGACAACGACAGTGGTGATCGACCCGTGAATCATGCTGAGCCGTTGATTCTGACGGATGTACCACGAGAAGCCGGCGAGGGCGACACGCCAAAGCAGCCCGGTCAGAATTGCGCCGACCCAGACGTCCCTGAACCGTGTGCGTGCGTTCGGAATGAAGTAAAAGACCAGACCGGTGCCGAACATCAGGAGCACCATCGCCAGATACCTGACCACGAATGTCTGCAATGGCACGAGCCACGGTGCATTCGCCAGCAGCTGCCCAACGCGCGACGTCGCGGCCACCTGAATGAAGCTGACGACGACCAGTGCCAGGGCCATCGCCACTGTCGCGGCGACCAGGAGCAGAAACGAGACGAGTCGATGCTTCCAGAAGCTTCGCTGCTTCTCGACACCCCAGGCCTCGTTCACTGCGCTCGTGATGGCACCAAAGAACCCGAGCGACGCCCACACGAGCCCGAGCCCACCGGCCACTCCGATGCGGACGCTGTCTGCCCGGAAGGCATCGAGCTGATCAGCCATGAAGTCGAGCCGGGTCGGGAAATAGCGGAAGACGAAACCCAGGACCCGCGCACGATCGTTTTCATCGGCCGCGACGACGCCGAGGATCGAGATGAGCAGGAGGAGGAACGGGAAGAGCGACAAGAGCGAGTAGTACGCGATAGACGCCGCATGCGTCAGGTCGTTTCTGCTGACCAGCCCGACCAGCGCCCGCCACGCGGCCTGTCCCCAGAGACGCAGTTCGCGGCGCAGCGGACGCCACAACCGCGTCCACTCCACAGTCAGCGTCGTGCGGCCGCCCGCCGCGAGGCCCGGTTATCGCGGATCTCGTGCTTCTTCATCTTGCTGTAGAGGGTGGGCCGGTAGAGACCGAGAATCTGCGCCGCTTCCTGCTTGTTCCAGTTTGTGCGCTGGAGCGTCTGCAGGATCGCCATGCGCTCGATCTCGGCGAGCGTCCGATGCGGCGGGATGCTGAACTCGCGCGCGCTCGCGGCGCTGTCGCGCACGGAGTCCGGGAGATCCGCGGGCGTAATTTCCCCGGTCTTGCAGACCAGAACCGCGCGTTCGATCGCATTCTCGAGCTCGCGCACGTTCCCCGCCCACCGGTTACGAATCAGCAGGTGATACACCGACGGCGAGACAGAGCGGATCGACTTCTGATAGCGCTGATTGAACTTCGAGAGGAAGTGGTTGCATAAGAGCGGAATGTCCTCCGTCCGCTCGCGAAGCGGCGGCACGCGGACCGCGATCGTATTGATGCGGAAGTACAGGTCCTCTCGCAGGCGTCCGTCGCGCAGCGCCACTTCGAGATCGACGTTTGTCGCGCAGATCAGCCTGAAGTCGACGGTGACGATCCGATCGCTGCCGATCGGCCGATACTCACGTTCCTGCAGCACCCGCAGGAGTTTCGTCTGCAGGTAGGCCGGCATCTCGCCGATCTCGTCGAGCAGCAGGGAGCCGCCCTCCGCCATCTCGACGAGCCCAATCTTGTCCGCGGCCGCACCAGTGAACGCGCCCTTCTTGTAGCCGAAGAGCTCGCTCTCGATCAGATCTCTCGGAATGGATGCGCAGTTGATCTTGATGAAAGGGCCGCTCGCCCGATGCGAGTTGTAGTGAATCGCGTTAGCGATCAACTCCTTGCCGGTGCCGTTCTCGCCTTGGATGAGGATGTTGGCGTCGCTCGCGGCCACGCTCTCGACAAGCTCGAAGAGCGTCGTCATGGCCGAGCTCTGTCCGACGACGCTCGCGAAGCTGTACTGCCCTCTCAGACGATCCTTGAGTTGCTGATGCTCGACACGCTCGTCGATGCGGCCGACAGCCTTTCCCAGCAGGTCGAGCAACCCGTCTTCCGATACAGGGCGCTCGAGGAAGAAGAAGGCGCCCGCCCGTCCGGCTTCGACGGCACGTGTAATCGTGCCCTGTCCTCCGACGACGATGACCTCTGGCTCGGGGTCTAACTGCTTGAGCCGTCGCAGTAACTCGATACCATCCATGTCCGGGAGAGAAAGGTCGGCGAGAACAACATCGGGTCGCCACTGCTTATAAATCTCTGCGCCGTCGGCTCCCGTCCTGGCACCGCGCACGTCGTAGCGTTCGGCTTCGACAACGGCTTGAAGTAGTCCTGTCATCGAGCACTGCTCGTCGATAGCTAGTACTCTGCGGCGACGTCTGTTTGAAAATGTCGTAGAAGCGAACAAAATCCCCCCGGGCCTGAGTAACAAGAGGCCGTCTTTAATCAATACACAACTGGGCAACGCTGAGTCAAATCAGACAGTTTGTAATAACTACACTCACGTAATAGTCCCATAGAACCCTCCTATAATCGCGAACAGCCTATGGATCTCCTCGACACGCAGATCAACCAGGCCTCTGCAAATTTCCGTAGCAACGCAAGTCGAATGGAGAGTCTGGTCGCTGATCTGCGAGTGCAATTGACCAAGGCACGAGCCGGCGGCGGCGAGCGCTACCTCGAGCGACATCGGGAACAGGGCAAGCTCCCCGCCCGGGATCGGATCAGCCGACTGCTCGACCCTGGCTCTCCTCTGCTGGAGTTATCCGCACTGGCCGCTTTGGATATGTACGACAACGAGGCGCCGGGCGCCGGCCTGGTTACGGGAATCGGCAGGGTTTCTGGTCGTGAAGTGATGATTGTGGCGAACGACGCCACGGTCAAAGGCGGCACCTACTATCCGGTCACCGTGAAGAAGCACATTCGCGCGCAACAGATCGCCCTCGAGAATCACCTGCCCTGCATCTACCTGGTGGATTCCGGCGGCGCGTTCCTGCCGTTGCAGGCCGAGGTCTTTCCCGACCGCGAGCACTTCGGGCGCATCTTCTACAACCAGGCGCGGATGTCGGCGCTCGGCATCCCGCAAATCGCCGTGGTCATGGGGTCCTGCACTGCGGGTGGCGCGTACGTCCCCGCGATGTCCGACGAAACGATCATCGTGAAAAACACGGGGACGATTTTTCTGGGCGGTCCCCCGCTCGTGAAAGCGGCGACCGGCGAAGATGTCACGGCAGAAGAACTCGGTGGTGCCGACGTTCACACTCGCCTCTCGGGAGTCGCCGACTACCTTGCGGAAGACGACGACCACGCGCTGAGACAGACGCGAACGATCGTCAGCACGCTGAACACGCAGAAGACTCTGCCGGCGGACATGACGACGGCGGAGGAGCCGGCGTACGACCCCAGGGAGATCTACGGAATCGTCAACGCAGACGTCCGCAAGCCGTACGACGTCCGCGAGGTCATCGCGCGCATGGTCGATGGATCGCGCTTCGACGAATTCAAGCAGCGTTACGCCACGACGCTGGTCACCGGCTTTGCCCGCCTGCACGGGTTCCTCGTCGGTATCGTGGCGAACAACGGCGTGCTGTTCTCCGAGTCCGCGCTCAAGGCGACCCACTTCATCGAGTTGTGCAACCAGCGTGGCGTGCCGCTCGTGTTCCTCCAGAACATCACCGGATTCATCGTGGGCCGGCAGTACGAGCGAGGGGGCATTGCGAAGGACGGAGCCAAGATGGTCCACGCCGTCGCCAACTCGGTCGTGCCGAAATTCACCGTCGTCATTGGCGGATCGTTCGGCGCCGGCAACTACGGCATGTGTGGGCGCGCTTACGATCCGCGGTTTCTCTGGATGTGGCCCAACGCCCGTATCTCGGTCATGGGTGGTGAGCAGGCAGCTGGTGTGCTGACGACGGTGAAGCGCGATCAACTGGCGCGAGAAGGGAAAACGCTCGGCGCCGAAGAGGAACGGGCCATTCGCGGACCAATCGTCGAGAAGTACGAGCGCGAAGGGTCGCCATACTACTCCACCGCCCGGCTCTGGGATGACGGCATCCTCGATCCCCTTGATACGCGACAGGCGCTCGCGCTCGGAATCGCCACCGCGTATAACGCGCCGATCCCGGAGGCGCAGTACGGCATCTTCCGGATGTAACCGGTGAGCGGCCCGCGTCCCTTCGATCGAATCTTGATCGCCAATCGCGGCGAGATCGCCGTGCGAGTCGTTCGCGCGTGCCGCGAGATGGGCATCGAATCGGTCGCGGTCTATTCAGATGCGGACGCGCGCGCGTTGCACACGACGCTCGCAGACATGGCTGTTCGCATTGGCCCGCCACCAGCGATCGACAGTTACCTTTCGGTCCCTGCGATCCTCGCCGCGGCACGACAGAGCGGCGCGCAGGCGGTTCATCCCGGCTACGGATTCCTCTCGGAGAACGCCAACTTCGCCTCAGCCTGCAAGGCTGCAGGGCTGACGTTCATCGGGCCACCGCCTGAGGCGATCGAGGGGATGGGGTCGAAGATCGCTGCACGCCGGGTCGCCGTCGAGGCCGGCGTGCCCGTCGTCCCGGGTGAGACACCAGCGAACCAGTCAGATGGTGCGATTGCGGACGCCGCGCGCCGAGTAGGCTTCCCGGTATTGCTGAAGCCATCGGCAGGCGGCGGCGGCATCGGGATGAAGACCGCGCGCAGCGAGAGCGATCTCGTCGACACGATCGCGCAGGCGCGACGGGAAGCCACAGCTGCGTTCGGCGACGGCACGCTCTACGTCGAACGCCTGATCGAGCGGCCGCGACACGTCGAATTCCAGGTCCTCGCCGATCATCACGGCCACGTCGTCCACGTGTTCGAACGCGAATGCTCGATCCAGCGGCGCCACCAGAAAGTGATCGAGGAGAGTCCTTCGATTGCCGTCACAGCCTCATTGCGGCAACGGATGGGCGAAGCGGCCGTCGCCGTCGCGCGCAAGGCGGGATACCGCAATGCCGGGACCGTGGAGTTCCTCGTCGAAGGGGCCGGCGATTCCGCTCGCTTCTATTTTCTCGAGATGAACACCCGCCTTCAGGTCGAGCATCCGGTAACGGAGCAAGTGACGGGCATCGACCTCGTTCGTGCGCAGATTGGGATCGCCTCGGGCCGGGAGCTTACGTGGAGGCAGAAGGATCTCTCGCAGCGTGGACATGCGATCGAGTTGCGCGTGTACGCGGAAGATCCCGCGAGGCAGGATCTCCCACAGGCCGGCTCGCTGCTGCTCTACCGCGAGCCGTCGATGCCTGGCATCCGGATCGACGCTGGAGTGACGGAAGGCTCGGAGGTCGCGGTTCACTACGATCCGTTGCTGGCAAAGCTGATCGCAACCGGAGAAACGCGCGAGGTCGCGCGCATGCGGGCGCTCGCCGCCATCCGCAACTACCCGATCCTCGGCATCCGCACGAACATTCCCTTGCTTATCGAACTACTCGGCCATCCGAAGTTCGTGGCGGGCAACATTGACACGGGCTTTCTCGATGCCGAGGGCGATGCCATCAGGGCGCGCCTGTCTTCGAGCCCGTCTCCGGACGTTGTCGCCGTCGCCGAGGCGGCTCGCGCGGCCGGAACAGCCGTCACAGCCCGCGGCGCGCGTGCGGACACCATCGACCCGTGGTCGTCGCTCAGGGGCGCGCGTGTCTAATCCTGACGGCCCGATCGACGTGCTTCCACTGGGGAATGGTCGCTACCAGGTCACTCGAGGGGCACGGCGCACCATCGCGTTTGCCGTCGCCGGACGCGACACCTGGGTCTTCCTCGACGGACGCTCGTACGTCGTCAGCGATACTCCGGACGGTTCGCCGCGACGATCGCGCACAGACGAACAGGGCGCGCTCACCGCGCCGATGCCGGCGACCGTGCTTACGATCCATGTGGCCACCGGTCAGCCGGTCAAGCGAAACGACGTGCTGATGGTGCTCGAGGCGATGAAGATGGAATTGCCGGTTCGCTCACCTCGCGACGGCGTGGTCAAAGCGATTCGCTGCGAAGCCGGAGCGCTCGTGCAGCCGGGCACCACACTCCTCGAACTCGAAGATGACCCTTTGGCCCTTCGATAGCCTCAGGGTCGTCCCGAGCAGGTCGAAGGGTGAGAAAATGACTCCGTGAGCGACAAGATCCCGGCCGAGATCGCCTCGATCCTCACCGAGTTCGTCGAGAAGGTGGGCCTGCTGCGGCGCGACATGCAGCAGAAGAAGGAACTCGAGAAGTACGAGGCCCGGATACAGCGCATCGAGCAGAAGCTCTCTGCGCTGGCCGAGCGAGTGTCAATCGACGATCCGGATCTCGCGAAGGCGATTCGGACCGCGTGGCAGATGCCGGCGCGCAGCCTCGCGTTCCGGAACGCCGGGCACCTGAAGCAGGACGGCGACTAGTCCTTAGGCCCCGCGGTCTGGTTCGAGAGGTAGCGCTCGTAGCCCATCTCCTTGATCTGATGGAGCTGCGCCTCGAGCCAATCGACGTGCTCTTCCTCGTCCTTCAGCAGCAGCGAGAACAGCTCGCGCGACTGATCGTCACCAGCGTCGCGTGAGATCTGGACGGCCTTGTTGTACATCGCGACCGCGTTGGTCTCGAGCTGGAGGTCGGCTTCGAGCTGGCCCTTGACGTTCTGACCGACCTTGAGCTCCATGTACTCCATCTGGGGCGTGGCATCGAGGAACAGGATGCGCTCGATCAGCTTTTCCGCGTGCTTCATTTCGTCGATCGACTGTTTCCTGATGAAGTCGCCCAGGCCGTGGTAGCCCCAGTTGTGACACATCTCCGCATGCAGGAAGTACTGGTTGATCGCCGTGAGTTCTTCCTTGAGTGCGAGATTGAGCTGAGCGATGACCTGAGCGTTGCCACGCATTAAAGCCGCCTCCTGTTGCCTGCGTGACGATCACACAGTGCGGGGACATCGTACGCTGAACAATGCCCGCGGCTCAAATGGCTGAGCATCTTGTGACTGCGACTCGCTCTCATCACGGTCGAGTCACCTCCCTGCCGTACAATCGATCCATGAGGGTGATCATGAGAGCTCGACTGGCCGCGCTGGCGATGGTGCTGATTCCCACCGTAGTCCTCGCGCAGGATCCCGGCGAGATACAGCGGCTCTTCGAGTCGGGGAAATACCAGCAGGTCGTGGACTCGACGACACCCGATTCGCCGCCAGACGTGATCTACACAACGGCGCAGAGCCAGCAGAGACTCGGCGCCCCCGATCAAGCGGCCCAGACATTCGGTCGCCTGGCTGAGCGTCCCGAGGCGGACCCCTGGCACTTCGTCGGACTGTCAGGACGTCAACTCGTGGAGGGAAACATCGACGCGGCTATCGCATCGGCCCGGCAAGCGGTCACGATGGCACCGGACCTTCCTGCCTCGCACTTTCAACTCGGCCTCGCGCTCGCGCGCCAGCAGGCGTGGGCTGAAGCCGCCGCCGAATTCGATGCCACGAGCGAGAGGCAACCGGCCAATGCCTACGCGCACTACTACAGCGGGATGATGCACTACCGAGCCAATCGCATCGATCTCATGGCGGTGCATTTCGAGCAGTTCCTCAAGATCGCCCCGGAAGCACCGGAACGTCCCGAGGTGCTGTCGATCATGCGAACGCTTCGGGGCAAGTAAGCACGTTCCCTCTAGAACGTCTGGCCGATGCCGAAGACCCAAATCCCCGAGTCCTGTACCGGCCGATTCCAGATCGTCCTGCCGTAGTCGACTCTGAAGATCGCGAACGGCGTGGCGAGACGCGCGCCGAATCCGGTCGATCCGACCAGGTCCCGAAGACGGAAGCCCGACCCTTCAGGAAACACGTTGCCCGCATCGACGAACACGACACCTCGTAACCATCGATAGACCGGGAATCGCATCTCCTGGTTCAGCGTCAGCACTCCCCGGCCTCCAATCGGGTCTCCAAAAAAATCGAGGCCACCAAGACTGTCTTCCGCAACGCCTCTCACGGTTCGCGCGCCACCCGCGAAGAAGCGCAACGAAGGCACCAGCACCTGTCCGCTCAGTGGTTGGACAATGCCATACCGAGCGGCGGAGGCGAGCACAACCCGGTTCCAGGGCGTGAAGTGATAGGCCTGCGTCAGCGATCGGAGGAACAGCAAATCGGAGCCAAGTGCCTTCGTGCCGTGCTCGAGACTAGTCGACAGGAATGTGCCGCGTGACGTGTCCGAGGCATCATCCCGTGTGTCCCACGTCGCGCTCGACGTGAAACGCCCGAGGTGCACCGTAAAGTCAGGCAACTGAAGAGTCGGATCCAGGGGGGGCTGCGTGTCGAATGTTCTATTGCGCTCGGACCGGAGGCCGTACGAGAGCGTCAGCTTCTTCCATCGTCCGCGTTGTTCCCACGCCGCCGTCGTGCGACTCGTCACGAGCGTCTCTGTTTGTGACTCCTCTCGCGAGCGCTCGAACGTCAGCGACGACTGGACCGAGCGGTCGAAGAACGTGGGCGTGCTCATGAAGACGCGGCCGACTCGCTCGCGGTTTTCGTACTGTCCGGCCACGCCAACAGTGATCGCGCGGCCAAACAGCGTGCGGCGCGTCAGGTCGGCCGACACGCCCGGAACGAGGTCGCGGCCGTTGACGTTTTCTTCCGGCCGCTCCTCAGAAACCTGGAAGCCGTAGCGCAAACGGAGCGCCGGCCACTCTTCGACGGTGACGCCAAGCGTGACGGGCGCTGTATCGGTGGTGCCATCCTGCGGTTCGATAGCGATATCGGCGCGCCGAAAGAGGCCGCTCTCGAAGAGGCGGCGGCGGGCATCCAGCCAGTCGTCCGTCCGAAGTCCATCGCCGACCTTCAGGCGCAATGTTCGCCTGGCGACTTCTTCGTTGACCGACTGAAGCCCACTGAAGGTGATCGCCTGGATCACCTGGCGCGGACCCTCCTTGACCGCGAAGATCACGTCGACGACGCCATCGGCGGCGCGCATGTTTTCGCGCACGGCGACGATCGCGGTCGTGAATCCCTCGCGGCGATGGCGCGTCTGCAATCGCATGCGCGCGCTTTCCACATCCGCAGCGCGATACGGCGCCCCATTCTCGAGCGCCGTTTCAGCGCGCTGGTCTTCGACCTTGAGGCCGGTTGCGCCCTCGAAGCTCACCTCACCGACGCGGAACAGCGTCCCTGGGTTCACGGCCACAGGGACCGTCGCCAAGGTCTCCTCGAATATCGGGACACCGACGCTCACCGTTGGTTGCGGATACCCCAGCGTATGGAGGAAGGCCAGAACGGTGCGCTGGTATGCGGCCGGGTTCGTCAGCGCTTGCAACGCGTGTGTCCGGCTACCGGCCTGGTCGAGCAGCTGCGCCTTCAGCTTGTCGTCGACTCCATCGAAGCGCACCTCGACGCGATCGGCCCGCGGGGTTGGCGTCACATCGATGACCAGTGTCCGGACCGATTCGTCGCCTTCGACCCTCACCGCGAGCATCGGCTGATATGTCGCCTGTTGCGCGAGCTCACGCCGCACGATGCCTTCCGCCTCTTCGATGAGGAATCCTTCGAACACCGATTGCGTCCAGGCGGTCTGAATCTCCTGCAGCGTTTCCTTGCTCAGTGACGCACCCATGACGCGAACGTGCGTCTCCGGCCCCGCGTCGATCGTGTAGGTCAACTCGACGCCGGCACCAGACTCCGCGCGGTTGGTGGCGATACGGGCCGCCCAGTGCTGCTGGCGCTGGTAGAACCGTTCGACCCGATCACGATCCTCCTGCCAGTCGATGAAGTCGAATCGATCGCCGGTGTGGAGGCGAAGCACGTCACGCACCTGCATCTCGGGAAACCTGAGGTCCCCCATCACGTGAATGGCCGACACCCGGGGCGGCTTCACCTCGCGTGAGACGTCGCCGGAGCGGATGGCATTGGGTGCGTTGCCGAACGTCAGGTCGTGACGGAACTCGTACGACCTCAGCTCCTGATCGTCCTGGACGAATCGCAGTGCAATTCGACGAACGGGCAGATAGTCCACAATCCACGTCTGTTCGTTGCTCTCGACCAGACTCTGCGAAAGCGTCACGTCGACCTTGCGGCCGATGCTCTTGCCGAACGTCACCCGTGACGTCGGATCTGTCTCCGACGCCAGGTCTGCCGGGTCGCGCACATTCGTCTCAGCGGCGCCAAAACGAACCGTATCGAGCCCGACGGCGCGTCCCGCGATGCCAAGGACGTCGCCCGCAACGCTGCCCAGCACCTGCGCGCCCACCAAAGCGGCCTGTTGCTCGCTGAGCTCAGTCATCTTCCGGCCGGTCAGAAGCAGCGAGGTCAAGTCGGCCTGGCCCAGCTCGGGATCGGAGGGCGAGGTCAACTCCGTCACCAGCGTCTCTGGTGTACCTGTGATGCTGATGTCGATGTCGACGCCAGACGCTCTGGTCGTGGCTTGAATCCCAAGCATCGGCTCGATCATCGAGGGATTGGCAAAGTCGATCGTCCCGCTCTGAACGGCGTAGGTGTTCCGGCCGAGAAAGAGCTGCCCACCCTCCCGCAGCTCGGCGCGGCCCGAGAGCGCGGGCGCCGAGGCCACGTTGATCACGCGGAGGTCCGCACCGAGTTGGGCCTTTGCCACGTTGTTGGCGATCACGAGGTCTTCTTCCGTGACCACGCGAACGTCGAGCGCCAGCGATTGAAGAAATGGCGACGGGGGGGCGCCGGTCGTCGTGCCCGTACGCTGGAGGTTGGTCAACAGTCCTGTTACGAGTGCCAGAGGCTCGCGGTACGCGCCACGCTTGATCGTGACGAGCCCGCTCAAGCGATTCGCCTGCGCTCCGTCCTCGACCGTGGTCGTCAACTCAATCGAGCTGTCAACTTCCGTACGCAGGCCTTCCGGGAAGTTCATCGCCATCCCACTGACGCTTGCCATGAACTGTCCGCGCACATTGGGGGCGTATTCGAACTGACCCGATCCGCTCAGTTTCCCGCCATTGACGGTGCCGCTCAGCGACGTGATGAACGCGTTGCTGCGCGCGAGCACCGCCACCGCGTTCAGGTCACTGGCCACGACACGCGGCTCGCGCAGGCGCAGCTCTCCGTTGGCCAGCCGGACCTCGCCGTTGATCGTCGGCTCGGTCAAGGCACCCGTCACGGACAGGCGTGTGTCCACTTGTCCGGCCGTGCTGATCCCGCTGACGCCGAGGAAGGGCGTCAGCAGGCGAGCGTCCAGCTTTCCGTTCGCGAGAATCGCCGCCTGCCGATCGCTGAGCCGAACCTGTCCGCTGACATCGACCGCGGTGCCCTGGCTCTCCCACGTCCAGCTCTCGATGCGGGCGATGCCGTCTCGGGCCACGACGCGGGTCGGCATCCGCTGCGTGACGGGCAGATCGGCAACCGTGAGATTCAGCCGGTCAAGAACAACCTCGCCCTGCACATCGTTCAGGTCGAGCGACGGGCTCGAGAGGTCGAGTCGCGCATCGAGCGACCCGGCGACCTGGCTGATGGTGGACGGATCGACGAACGGCGCGAGGACGGCAGTCGTGACACCCAACGCCGTCGCCTTCAGCACGGCGCTGCCCTCAGTCGGAATCCCATTCTCACGAGTGAACAGGGCCAGCGGTGCCTGACCTGTCGCGGTGACGTTGGCGCCGTGATAGCTGCCGGCGAGATCGCGCAACTCGACGACGCCATTCTCGACGTGCGCGCGAACGCGCAGGTTCTCGACTGGAGCAAGGTCGGATCGCGCCTGGACCATGCCGGGCCCCACCTCGAGATCCGCCGCATACGCCGGCGACCCGAGCGTTCCTGTGATTCGGGCGAGCAACACGAGCGGACCCTTGCCAGCAGCGATAGGCGCCGCCGTCGACGTCCGCGTCGTATCCGCGGCCGCTGCCGCCGCAACCGCCACGTCATAGAGGTCACCGGTCAGCGTCGCGAGCAACGCATCCTGGGGCGACGGGGTCGAAAGAGGAAGCGCGCCGGCAGCAGAAACCGCCGTTTTCCCAACCGAAGCCTCCAGGCGCTCGACGACGACGCGACCATTGCCATACTGGACGCGTGCCGGTTCGCGGAGCGCGATGGGAAGTGTCTGGAGATGACCGTCGAGCACCGCTACCTGAAGCGACGCGCGGCCGTCCCGCCAGTGCTCGAGCGGTCCCTCTGCTTCAACCGCCAGGTCCGCTGTGCCGTCGAGCGTCACCGGCAGACGAATGCCGCTCACCGCACGCGCAAGATCGAGCGCCTGCGTGTTGGCCTTCAAGGTCGTCTGGTAGGGCGCATCGAATCGAATGTTGGCGTCCGCGACCGCATTGAACTCGGGGGCTCGAGCCGTGATGACGGCGTGGTCACCTGCGAGATCCGCGTCAGCAGAGATCTCCCCGAGCGCGATGTTTTCTGACACGGTGAGATTGCTGACGACCCTCGCCTTGCCGAACACCATCCGCCCCTGACCGCGACCCGAGTAGTCGAGTCCAACAACACCTGACACAGGAAGATCCGGTGTCGGAACGATGCGCCATGATGTCGCGCTCGCTGTGCCGGTGTAAGACTGGGCTTTCAGATCGAATTGGCCAGCAACTCGGACTCGACCGGTGGCTCCTTCCCCACTCGGCGTTGCCGGCTGCGCCGCAGAGAGCTCCTCGAGATCGAGCGTGGAGCCTTCGAAGCGACCACGCGCCTGCACGCCCTCGAGCGCTTGTCCCGCCACGACGGCCTTGTCACTCTCCACGACGAGATTGAGGCTTGGCCTTCCGACCGTTCCCCCGACATCCGCACTCGCTCGAATGGATCCGGTCACGAGGTCCCGTTGAATGGACGCGAGCCCGGACTCGTCGAGCATCTGAAAAATGGCCTGGAGATCGCTCTCCGACGCCTGTAGCGTCCCGGTGACGGCCGAGTCCGCGAAGTTGGAACCGCGTAAGCGGCCCATCAACGAAGCATCGACGGCCGTGACGTCACCGACTCGATGGCGGGCATCGAGTCCCCAGTTGCCCGATGCGAGTCGAAATCGCGCTTCGCCGGGAGCGGGAATCCGTCCTCGCCCGCGTTGCCCACCCGCGAGCGCAACTCGGGCAACGACGTCCCATCCCTCGATCGACTCGATCGATCCGCTCGCCTTCAGCTCACCTGATGCACGCCCCGATGGGCTCACGGTTGCGCCGCCGATCGCCGTCACCAGGCGCGCGGCATCGACATCGCGCCACGCGGCTTCAACGCGCGCGCGCTTCTCGTCGAACGTCAGCCCTCCCGTCGCCGTGACGCGTCCTCCAGCGATTGCCGCCGACGAGTCCCCGACCTCGAGCCTGTCGGCATCGAGCTGAACACGGGCAGCGATCTCTGCGACGTCGAGCCGTTGCCAGGAGATCGCGTTCGAGGTGAGTTGAAGGTCAGCGGCCGGCTCACCCAACGGTCCACTGACCGTGCCGTCGAGATGCACGCTGCCTTGTGGCGTGTCATCCGCCTGACCGCCCCACCACTTCGCCGCGTTTGGCAGCTCGCTGTCACCGACGACTCGCACATCGATCGACGGGTGCTGCCTGATGAGCGCGAGCACGCCGTCGATCGCTCCGCGGAGTTCAGGGGCACTGAACCGCAGACTCGACAACTTGAGATCGCGTCCATCGAACGACGCGTCGCTGTCGAGGGTATCGAGGCGGGTACTCGTCGAACCAATTGTCAGTTCGAGTGGCGCATCGAGCGCGAGTCGTCCACGAGACGACAGGTCGACGCTGAGGCCAGCTGTTCGAATCGTGACGTTGGCAGGCTCATCCCGATACTCCACTGCCAGTCGCGGAGCGTTGATGCGCGCGATCGGCAGCGCCGCCGGATCTCCGGTTCCGCCTCCCGACGACTTCGGAAGATTCATCGTCCCATCGGCGCGACGCACGATGTGCACCCCACCGTTGGTGATCGTCACATCGTCAATCGATACCTTTCCGGAGAACACCCGGTACGAGGCCGCAGCCTCGACGCCATCGGCGGTGAAGAATGGCTGAGCATCGCCGGCCGCCGACACCTTCACATTGGCCAGACGCACCCGCCGAGTCGCGAGGTTGTAGTCGAGGCGATCGGCCTCGATTTGCACGCCGCGACTCAGCGCGGCACGGACCGCAAAGCGGAGGACGTAGGACCTCACAGGCGGCGTGTGAACGGCGAGCACACCGACGAACACCAACAGCACGAATGCAAAACAGACGATGAGAAGCCGCCGCAGCATCGGGTCCAGTCCCATGCTACGACACGGATCTCACGTGTGCGCTCGTAACGATAAGACTGCTGATGTGTTAACCTAACTGGGTCACTCAGGCGACAGCGCCGAGTGACAAACCCGTTTTTGATGGCCGAGAAACCACTCGACCTCACACTCGAGCTAGCTCCTAAGGCGCGATTCGACGTCGTCGATCTGCGATCCCATTTTTCGGCCGAGCACGAAGCACTCGGCGCGTACAACCATTGCCTCTATTGGTCGTTCCACACGACCGCGGGCTTCCTCGATCGCAGTCTGGCGGCGCGTCTCAGCGCTGAGCGCATCCCCGGGTACGTTGACGCATTCCGCGCGATCTTCCCTGAAGGCGCGGGCTACGCGCACGACAGCCTCGAGCGCCGCGGTGATCTCGACCCCGCTCAGCGCGCGGTCGAGCCACGCAACGCGGACTCGCACCTGGCGTTCATCGCGGGGGGCTTACGCACGAGCGTCACGCACCCCAACCGCGCTGGCGAAGAGGTGTGCTGGATCGATCTCGACGGC
>Ga0207669_10000463_pt1 | contig 17697 bp, 15 predicted proteins | sample KBSM33metaG_FD_184329 | JGI IMG/M metagenome (GOLD analysis project Ga0207669, IMG submission 184329) | Miscanthus rhizosphere microbial communities from Kellogg Biological Station, Michigan, USA - KBS M3-3 metaG (SPAdes) (version 2) | ecosystem: Host-associated > Plants > Roots > Rhizosphere >...
TGCGAGGACGCGCCGCGCCTCATCCAGATCGATCGGGCCGACATCGCCCATCGGGCGAAGATCGGCCAGGACGCGCAGCACGTGCGCGGGTGACTTGAGTACACGAGGCGCGAGCGCTTCGAACCTGTCTAGCCACTCACCCCACGTCGCCGACGGGGGCCACGCAGCCATCTCTTCAACCAGGGGTACTGCGAATGACTTGAGATGCGCCAGTTGCTGCTGAACCTGCCGCAGTCCGGCAATCCTTGCCTCGTCGCCTCCGTCTTCCCGCTTCGCCTCGCGGACCTGACGTTCGAGCTCCGCGTGCTTGCCCTCGAGGCGGCGTTTCCAACGCGTCGCATCGCGACCGATGACGGCGGCATCGACGATGAGCGCTTCCCAGCGCCACGGTGCGCGCAACGTGCCTGCGAGGACGGAGTCTGAATCGGGATCCGGGATCCGGGACTCGGGACCCGGGATCCGGGGCCCGGGATCCGGGGGCACGTCGTCCCCGTCGGCTTGAGACTGGACGCGTCCGAAAGCCTCATCCTGAGACGCAGCCCAGATCGCATCCTTCTTGTCGCTCGCCAGCGGAACCTGCGCGAACGACAGGTACTCCGCAAACCTGGACGCCGACAGTTGCTCGGACGCGCACGCAAGCAGCGCGAGGAACGCGCGGCCGGCAGTCAGCGGGCGTCGCGTCCCGCGGCTGAACCAGGCTGGCACCCTGGCGCGGTGCAGCGCGTGCTCGATCAGGCCGACATAGTTCTGCGGCGACCGGACGAGAACCGCGATCTCGTCGAACCGCATGCCGGCACGAGCCTCGCGCAGAATCCGTCGCGCGATTTCAACCGCTTCCCTACCTTCGCCTGGTGCGGAGAAGAACTCGAGCGAGCCGTCCAACGTTCGCTCGGCAGGAGTCGTATCCTCGCTGAACAAATGGCGACGCAGGCACGCGAGATCGCCAGCGCGATCTCGGCTGCGATCTTCGACGACTCCGCCCATCGCCGCGAGTCGATCGATGCCATCCTTGTCGCTGGCGGGCATCGTCGCCACCGCAGTTTCAGCTCCGGCAACCAGCGACTCGATGAGGGTCCGCTCGGCCCGGCGATCGACAGCGAGATCGATGAGCACCACGAGCGGCGCCGGATGCGCGCGCCTGATCGCGCTCGACGCTGTCTCGAACAACGAGGCGCGATCGACACTCGACGCTCGCGTGAACGACTCCTCGACGCGGGCGAGCAGGTCCGCGAGGTCCGATCCTCCGCGGGCCGCGCGAAGCAGATGCCGGGCATCCACGCCCGCGAGCCGCAGCTCCTGAAGCGTGCGCGCCAGCGCTCTCGGGAAACCGGGGGTGGACGCAACCGGATCGAAGTAATTCAGCGACCGTTGTCGTGTCGCGTCGAAGACTGCCCTGGCGGCAACGGCCTCGGCGCCCAGCCAGGAGCTCGGCGTGTGGCCGTCGATCGCGAGCGCGACCATCGCGCTTCGCGCAGCGAGCTGCGTCAGGCTGACGCGCTGCAGCCCGAAGGTGGCCGGCGAACTGGCCGCGACTGCGCGCGCAAGATCGTCAGCGGCGCCGCGAGACGCGCCAACGATCAGCGTCAGTGTGTGTGGAAGACGCGCGCGCAGGACCTCACGCGCGGCGGATAGCCGGTCTGCGGCAAGAGAAGAAACGATGATGCGGAACGACATGATCTGCCCCGGCCGTTGCCGGGCATCCGGGATGGCAACGCCACGCTGCCATGTCGGGAGTCACTCTAGCATGGTCGAGTGACAGAGCAGGTCAGACCATGGGGTCGGGGGTCATTTAAAGGAGACAGTTTCGCGAGCATCGTACGAGAGTGTCCACTTCAAATGACCCCCGACCCCATTTCAGGGTGCGAGACGAGCGCGACGCCAGGACCCATTCGCTTCACGCTGATAGCGCAGTCGATCGTGGAGCCGGCTCGGACGTCCCTGCCAGAACTCGAATTCGTCGGGCAGTACGCGATAGCCGCCCCACCACTCCGGACGCGGGACATCGTCTCCGAATCGCTCGCGCGCCGCGTTGAACTGCAGATCCAGCGTGTCGCGACTATCCACGACTTCACTCTGCTTCGACGCGTAGACACTCCATCGACTCTCGATCGGACGGGTCGCGAAGTACGCGTCGGACTCAGCAGCCGAGACCTTTTCTATCGTGCCGTCCACGCGCACCTGCCGCTCCAGGCTGCGCCACGTGAAGAGCAGACTCGCGCGGCCCGTCTCTTCGAGCTCACGCGCTTTGCGGCTGTTGTAGTTCGTGTAGAACACGAAGCCGCGACTATCGACGCCCTTCAGCAACACATTGCGAACGGATGGGTGTCCTTCTCGCGTCGCCGTAGCCAGCGCCATCGTCGTCGGATCGGCGTCGGTCTCGCCGACCTGCCGGAACCAGCGCGCGAACTGCGCGAAGGGATCGGCGTCGGATTCTGACTCGCTGAGCGGCTGGCCGAGATACTCGCGCCGGACATCGGCCAGGCTCATGCGCCGGCGACCAGCGTAATCGCGTCGTTCTCGACTGTGACCCGCACGTTCCCGCCCTGCTCTGCGAGCGCACCGAACAGCAACATCTCGGAGAGCGGCTTCTTGATGACGCGCTCGATGAGACGAGCCATCGGCCGGGCGCCGAACGCCCGATCGAATCCCTTGCTGGCCAGCCACGTCCGCGCGGCCGGATCGATCGCAATCGTCACCTTCTTTGCCGCAACCATGCTGCGCACTTCGTCGATTTGTTTGTCTACGACCTTTTCGATCTCGTTCGTGCCGAGCGCACCGAACGTGACTGTCGCATCGAGGCGATTGCGGGACTCCGGCGTGAAGGTCCGCTCGAGTGCGCCGCGGGAGGATCCGCCCTTGCCCTGCTCGGCAAACCCCAGCTTGCGATCCGACAGATCGCGAGCACCCGCGTTGGTGGTCATGATCAACACGACGTGCCGGAAGTCGGCCTTCCGGCCGTGCGAATCGGTGAGCGTCGCGTGGTCCATCACCTGGAGCAGGATGCTGAACATGTCCGGATGCGCCTTCTCGATCTCGTCGAGCAGCAGGACGGCATGCGGTGTCTTGCGGATGGCGTCGATGAGGAGCCCGCCCTCCTCATACCCCACGTACCCTGGAGGCGCGCCGATCAACCGGGAAACCGCGTGCTTCTCCATGTACTCGGACATATCGAAGCGCACGAACTCGATGCCCATGATCCGGGCAAGTTGCCGCGCGAGCTCCGTCTTCCCGACGCCGGTCGGTCCCGCGAACAGGAAGTTGCCGATCGGCTTCTCCGGCGTCCGCAGTCCTGAGCGCGACAACTTGATCGCCGATGCGACCTCGTCGATCGGACCGTCCTGTCCAAAGATCACCTGCTTCAACTGGACGTCCAGGCGCTCGAGGGCGCGCTTGTCGTCGCTCGACACGGTCTGAACCGGGACTCTCGCCATCTTCGCGACGATCTGCTCGATCTGAGCCGCGCCAATGCGGCCGGTCCTCGCGGACGCCGGCAGCATCTTCTGCGCCGCGCCGGCCTCGTCTATGACGTCGATCGCCTTGTCCGGCAAGTGCAGGTCCTGCAGGTGGCGAGCGGACAGCGCCACCGCCGCCGCGAGCGCCTCATCGTCGTACTGCACGCCGTGATGCGACTCGTAGTGCAGGCGTAGTCCCTTGAGGATCTCGAGCGTCTCGGCTTCGGACGGCTCGAGCACATCGATCTTCTGGAATCGTCGCGACAGCGCGCGGTCGCGATCGAACGACTGCTTCACGTCGTTGAAGGTGGTCGAGCCAATGCAGCGCAGCTGGCCGCTGGCAAGCGCCGGCTTCAGCAGGTTGCCCGCGTCCATCGCGCCGCCCGATGCCGCGCCTGCACCCACGAGCGTGTGGATCTCGTCGATGAAGAGGATCGAGTTCTCTTCCTTTAAGAGCCGATCGAGGACCTGCTTGACGCGCTCTTCAAAGTCCCCGCGATACCGCGTGCCGGCAACGAGGGCACCGAGATCGAGGGCGAACACACGCGCGCCCTTCAGGACATCGGGGACCTCTCCCTGATGAATACGGAGCGCGAGCCCTTCGGCCAGCGCGGTCTTTCCAACGCCCGGTTCCCCGACGAGCAGCGGGTTGTTCTTGCGCCGCCGGCACAGCACCTGGACCATCCGTTCAATCTCGAGCGTTCGCCCGATGAGCGGATCGATCTGCCCCGCAGCCGCGCGAGCCACGAGGTCTGACGCGTACGCCTGCAATGGGTCTGTTGACGGTGCGCCCGGCTCTCCCGTCGGAGCAGTCGCCGGTTCGTTCTTCGATCCGTGCGAGAGCACACGAAGCAGGAGCAGGCGCTCCACACCCTGGGATCGCAGGTAGTACGCGGCGTGACTGTCCTCTTCCTGGAGAAGGAAGACGAGCAGGCTTCCGCTCTCGACGTGCTTCGCGCTGGACGAGACGGCGTGCATCATCGCCTGCTGAATGACGCGGTCGAATCCAAGCGTCGGCTCCGGCTCTACGACAGTCGGCGCAGAGACGGGAGTAAACGCCTTCGCGAGCACGTCGGTCAACTGGCGGCGGAGGACGTCCAGGTCAGCGCCACAGGATGTCAGCACGCGTCGCGCCTGCGGCTCGTCGGTGATCGCCAGCAACAAATGCTCGAGGCCGACCTCCTCGTGACGACGATCGGAGGCCATGCGAAAGGCACGTTGAATCGTCTCGAGCGTCTCCGGCGCAAACGGCACTGGTGTCTTACTCATGTTCTGGTCCTGCGTCTGGCTCCATGGTTACCAGCAAAGGGAACTCTTGTTCCTCTGCCATCTGCCTCGTCTTCCTGAGCTTCGTCTCCGCTACGTCGTGCGTATAGATACCGGCAACACCGATGCCCGACAAGTGCACGTGCAGCATGACCTCGACGGCCTCTGTCCGAGGCTTGCGAAACACGGATTCCAGCACCCACACAACGAATTCCTGCGTCGTGTAGTCATCGTTGTGCAGCAGTACACGCCACAATCGTGGGCGCTCCAGCTTCTGGTCGCTGCACGCGTCGGTCAGCGTCGATGCAGACGGGTCTTGGCTCACGGGCTCAGGCAATGGGTTACGGGCTTCACGCTACGGGCTATGGAGCGCTGCCCCACTCCTCACTATTGTAGCGAGAAGGTCCGCATCCACCTTCCACGGCGACGGCACTGGATTCTGGCTGATCAGCGGCCTCATCTGGCGCAGAAAGGCCCTTCGCGGGATCTCGCGCGCACCAAGCGATGACAGATGGTTCGTGGACATCTGGCAATCGATGCACGTGAAGCCCCAGCGCTCAATCTGGCTCGCCAGCGCCACAAGAGCGACTTTTGACGCGTCAGCCGCGCGGCTGAACATCGATTCGCCGAAGAACATACGCCCGAGCGCTACACCGTAGAGACCACCGACCAGCCTGTCGCCCTCCCACGCTTCGACCGAATGCGCGTGCCCCATCTCGAAAAGCCGGACGTAAGCCTCCGTCATCTCGTCGGTGATCCAGGTGCCGTCCTGTCCGGGTCTTGGCGCCGCGCATCCCTCCATCACCTGAAGAAAGCGGCTATCGAGTGTGACGCTGATTTTGCCCGAGCGGATCCGTTTGCGAAGCGACTTCGAGATGTGCACCTCTGACGTAAAGAGCACCATGCGCGGGTCAGGGCTCCACCAGAGCACCGGGTCCTCGTCGCTGAACCACGGGAAGATGCCGTGGGCATAGGCGTCGATGAGACGCTCCGGCGACAAATCGGCGCCCGCCGCGAGCAGCCCGTTCGGATCGCTGAGTGCGCGGTCGACCGGGGGGAACGGATCGTGGGGACCAAGGAAGGGAATCACGTATCCTTGATTATCGATCCTCTGCTTCGCCCTAATCTCGCGCGCATGGCGTCAGCCCTCGGCTCGTCTCCACTGACCCGCTTTGCGCCGTCGCCAACCGGCTATCTTCACCTCGGGCATGTCGTCAACGCGATCTATGTCTGGGGCATTGCGCGTGCGCTCGGTGGCCGCGTCCTGCTTCGCATCGAAGATCACGATCGCATCCGTTGCCGCACGGACTACGAGCGTGCGTTGCTCGAGGATCTCGCCTGGCTCGGATTCGAGCCAGACATCGGCCTCGATCCGCCACTCAGGCAGAGCGAGACCCCGCTGGTGTACGAGCAGGCGCTCGATCGCTTGCGTGAATCTACGCGTGTCTACGTCTGCGATTGCTCCCGAAGGGACATCGGTGGCGAACGCTACGACGGGCGATGTCGTGGACGGCAGCTCGAGCCGGGGCACGGTCGGGGAATTCGTGTGCAACTCGCAGATGGAGACGAAATCTTCGACGATGGGCTGCTTGGCCGGCAGACGCAGACGCCAGCCGAGCAGTGCGGTGACCTGCTCGCGCGAGACCGCGACGGGCACTGGACCTACCAGTTCGCCGTCACAGTCGATGACTTCAGGCAGGGTGTCACGTTGGTGATACGCGGGGCCGATCTCGTGTCGTCTACCGGCCGTCAGTTGCGGCTGGCGAGGATGCTGGGACGCAGAAATGCTCCAGTTTTCATGCATCACCCGCTCATCCATGACGGCCTCGGCGAGAAACTCAGTAAGTCGGCTGGCGATGCCGGCGTCCGCGAGCTGCGGTCCGCCGGGTTGGCCGCACCTGAGGTGATCGGGATCGCAGCGGCACGTGTCGGTCTACTCAATCCTGGGGAGTCAGTTGGTGCAGTCGATGTTGCTCGCCTTTTTCACGTCTAGGCACAGCGCAAGACTTTGTGCGGAATCCCGAGACGCGAATCACGTGTTCTTGCGATAGAATCGAGCGCCACCCGATCAGCGGGTATTTCACGAGGAGACCTTGGCAGTCCGTCTGTTCATCGGAAACTTACCGTACGGCGCGAGCGAAGCGGACCTCAGAGCCCACTTCGCGGCCGTCGCGGAACCCTCCCACGTCGCCATGCCGGTAGATCGAGAGACCGGCCGTCCGCGCGGATTCGCATTCGTCGAGTATGTCGAACGCTCCGTCGCCGAGGAAGTGATTCGAAAGTTCGATTCACAACCTTTCCAGGGACGGCCGCTCGCTGTGAGCGAGGCGCGCGCACGTGAAGATCGTCCACCGCGACCACCTGGTAGTGGCGGCTTCGCGCCGCGGCCTGGAGGCGGTGGTGGTGGATTCGGCGGTCCACGCCCTGGTGGCGGCGGATTCGGCGGCCCACGTCCCGGTGGCGGTGGATTCGGCGGTCCGCGTCCTGGTGGCGGCGGGTTCGGCGGCCCACGTCCCGGTGGCGGTGGATTCGGCGGTCCACCGACTGGACCGGGAGGGCGCGACCGGAGCGCGAACTTCGGTCCTCCGGCGCCACCGAAACGGTTGCGCGGGAAGAAGACGGCGCAACAGGAACACAAGCCTCGCGGACCGATCAAGGAACGCTCCGGCGGTCGCATCTACGCCGTGGACGATCTCGAGGACGACTCAGCGGCCGAGATCGACGATATCGCGACGAAGGCGAACGAGGACGACGCAACGGTCGAAATCGATGAAGTCGCCACCAACGCGAACGAGGGTGTTGACGATCAGGATGAGGAATAATCGGACATAGGTGCGTCCGTCCGTTCCCCAACTCATATCGGCGATCGCCCTCATCATCGGCGTCGCGCTCTTTGCCATCACCATCATCCGGTCGGGTTATGACGAGACGATAGCGAGCGCAAGCCGCGTCGGGCTCGCCTTCCCTCTTCTCTTAATACCCGGCGGGTGCTGGCATCTGCTCAGAACCTGGGGATGGTCTGTCGCATTTCCCGATGAGGACAGACCGAAGTTCTCCCGTTTGCTTCGAGTCCGCCTCGCTGCGGACGCGATCAGCTTCTTCACCATCCGCGGTTTGACCGGCGAGCCACTGAAGGTGATGCTGCTCTACGACCAGGTGGCCGCGCCGGTCGCAGCTGCCGCGATCGCACTGGAGCGGCTCGCGTTCGCAATCGTGTCGCTTGTCATCGCGGGCATCGTGTCCTCGGTCGCCGTGAGATTGCTGGCGATGCCTGGTGCATGGGACGCCGTGTTCACACTGCTCTCGATGGGGACGGTCATCGCCCTCGCAATCCTGGCGGAGATCGCGCGTCATCGGCAGGGCGACTATCTCGGCCGGTTGGTCACGCGACTGGGGCGACTCGTCGGCCGCCCACTCGAATCCTCGCGCGTCGTCCGCTTTGTGCTGGACGTGGAGGACGCGCTGCTCGAACTGCTGCGCGGCGATCGCCGCAGGCTCATCATCCTGACGGTGCTTCCGGTCGTCTGCTATCTCTTGACGGCGTTCGAGGTCTGGCTCGTGTTGTGGGCCGTCGGTCAACCGATCGGCGTCATGGCCGCACTCGCGATCGATACGTTTGCGCGTCTTGGCAGCGTCGCGTCGGCCGCGATTCCAGCGGGGATTGGCGCGCTCGAAGCGTCGAACGCTGCTCCGGTCGCGATGTTGGGACTCAGCGGCGGCGGCGCCCTGGCGCTCACGCGACGGGTTCGCGCGCTCCTCTGGGCAGGAGTGGGCCTCGCAGTCTATCCGCGCGTCAAGAAGCGGCCGGCACAGTCGTAGGGCGGGTCCTGATGTGTGGCCCCCCCGGGTCTACAGAACAAGACCCAGCCTACTAGACCTTGACGAGTCGTTCCGCGGCGCGCTCGAGCGTCTGGTCGCGCTTCGCGAAGCAGAATCGCAGCACCGGTCCTGCCTTCTCACCTTCGTAGAGGAATGGCGAGATGGGGATGGCGGCAACGCCATGGTCGCGCGTCAAGCGAATCGCAAACTCCGAGTCGGGCTCGCGAGTGATCTCGGAGTAGTCGAACATCTGGAAGAACGTACCCTCGCAGGACAGCGCACGGAAGCGCGAGCCCTGCGTGAGCGACAGAAACATGTCGCGTCGAGTCTGATAGAACTCTGTGACGTCACGGCACTCGGGATCGCGCCGAACCGCTTCGGCGTACGCCATCTGGATCGGCGTGTTCACGGCAAACGTGATCCACTGATGCACCCCTTGAATCTCCGCCGTCAGAGCCGCGGGCGCGGCGCAGTAGCCGACCTTCCACCCGGTCGTCGTGTATGTCTTCGCGAACGAGCTGATAACCACAGCGCGGTCGGCGATCTCCGGGTAGCGCGCGAGGCTCTCGTGCCGGGCGCCGTCGAACAGAATGTGCTCGTACACCTCGTCCGCGATCACGACAGCATCGGTGCTCTGCAGGACACGCGTGAGCTCACGAATATCGTCCACCGTCCAGATCATCCCGGTCGGGTTGTGGGGCGAGTTGATGACGATGGCGCGCGTCCGAGAGGAGACCTTGCGCTTCACTTCATCCCAATCGATGCGGAAGTTGGGATATCGGAGCGTCGCATAGACAGGGATGCCGCCGCTCAACGTGACGGCTGGCGTGTAGGAATCGTACGCCGGCTGAAACAACAGCACCTCGTCGCCCGGATGCACCAGCGCGGTAATCGCGGCGAAGAGTCCCTCAGTCGAGCCCGTCGTCACCGTGATCTCTGTGACAGGGTCGTAGCGACGACCGTACAGCATTTCGATCTTCGTCGACAGCGCTTCACGCAGGGCAAGCACGCCCGGCATCGGCGCGTACTGGTTGTAGCCCTCTCGCATGTAGCGCGCGACCGAGTCGATCAGCGCCGGCGAGGTATCAAAATCGGGGAACCCCTGTGACAAGTTGATCGCGCCGACCTCGTTCGAAAGGCGCGTCATCACGGCGAAAATACTGACGCCACCCGCCGGCAATTTCGACGGCACGGCTCGAGCCTGGGACATAGGGTAATCATAGTCGTTGGTGGTGGGTGGGAGATGGTGAGTGGTAGGTGGGTGGTGGGTAGTGGGTGGAACGAACCTGGAACAACCACCAACCACTAATCACTAACCACTAACCAGTCGTGGGGCTTGAGCGACACGAGCGGATACAGACGCCGCAGCGCCACTACGCGATCGAAGTAGCCGTCCTTCGGGATTTCCTGCCTTACCAGGCGGTTGCGCAAGCGACGAAGTTCGTAGCGATAGAGGTCGCTGACGAACTCGTGCACGAGCTCTGGTCGAGTCGAACTTGTCGGACGCACGCCGTGTCGCTCGAGCTGCTCGAGGACATCGGCGCGATAGCGATATGTAGTCACCGCCGCGACGCCGACCCTGCGCGGCATTCGGAGCGACGGAGGAACTCGCGCGCTTCGGTCAACTCTGGTGGCACGCCTCCCGTCCTGGGCCATCCGCTCACCAGGGCGCGATACTGATCGCACGCCGCCGGCAGGTCGCCGAGACGCGAAGCCGTCCGCGCAAGACCAAGCGTCACGCGCCGGGAACCGGCCTGCCCAACTGCGGTGACGTACGCGCGACGGGCATCGTCGAATCGATGCACCTGCAGCCAGAGATCGCCGGCCACTTCGTAGGCGCTCACGATCGGCGCACCCGGCAATCCAGCCGAACGTGCTTTACCCTCCAGCTCGAGGGCATACTCGAGAAGAAGTCCCATCTCTTCCCGCTCGCTCTGTGCCGCAGACGATGCGGCCCGCAGAATGACGCGCGCGATTTCTGCCGCGGGAACCTCGCCAGCTCTGGATTCGAGTTCCGCCATCGCGAGCTTCACGGGCTCGAGCGATTCCGGCGACCCGCCGAAACGATAGGCGTCACGGGCCGCACGCAGACCATGGACGTACCAGTACGCCACTGCAGTCTGCGGGCATTCGGTGATGCCTTCGGCAAGACGAGTCGTCGCACCCTTCAGATCGAACACCGCTGCTCGCTCCACCGCCGCGGCCATCAGCGCGGAATGAGTAGCGCACGGCGACTGCGCGAGTTGAGCGGCGATGAGCCAGAGAATCATCGGGGGACCAAGGACCACGCACGAAGAACCAGGGACTAATCGGGTGTGGGCTGCTCGATCCGATCGATGACCCACACGTCAACCGGACCCTTGGTTGCATCGAGCTTGAGCCCGAGCTGCTCCTGAACTGCGGTGAAGATCGTCGGCGCGTTCGGGTCGACGGCTGGAGGCTCCACACCGGGGGGCAGTGCACCCAGTGGACGTTCCGGTGCGAACGTCAGCTCGAAGTCCCAATTACCGGTCAGACCCGTTCGATCGATCACCGTTCGTCCAAGCTGCCCCGAGATATTGGTGGCAAACACCGACAGCGGCATGCCGCCGAACCTGATTCGGCCGAAGTTCTGACGCGAGCCACACGTCACCGGATCCTCGGGACCCGGTGGCGGCCCACCGCGGCGCCCCATGTTCTTCGCTTCCGCGGCGCAATCCGTCGCTGACGGCTTCAGTGCCGGACCTGGTTTCCCTCCCGGTCGCGCCATGACGAGCGCGTAAATGTCGAGCTCTCGCGTCTCCTTGTGCATCACGAGCTTGAACCGATCGGCGAGCAGCGTCCGAAGAGCCAGCTGCATCGGATCGATCCCGGCTCCCGGCGCGAGAGGAGGCGGATCGCCTTCCATCTTGGCGTTGATGTCGAAACGGTCGTTGCCCACCCAGCCTGGGTCGCCGACGATCTGAAACGGCTGCAGCTGATAGGCAAACGTGATGAGAAACCGGGCCGCAACATTGTGAGAGTCAAACCGTCCGCCCGGAAGGCGACGGACAAACGAGTTGCCGTCGCTCGCTGCCGTTGGCTTGATGGATGCCACTTCGAACGACACCGGCGCGCCCGGATCCGCATGCTGCTGTGCCGAAAGCCCGTGGCCGGCAACGAGGCCCGCGGCCGCGACTGCGGAAAGCACTCGACGAGTCATGGCCAATCGTCGGCGCGATCCGACGTGATGTCAACGACGAGTACAAGAAGAAGGGGCGGACCCGATGGGTCCGCCCCTTAACTGCCTACTGCTTACTGCCTACCGCCTACTTAGTACCGATAGAAGTCCGGCTTGTACGGACCCTCGACCGGCACACCGATGTAGTCGGCCTGCTCCTTCGACAGCGTCGTGAGCTTCACGCCGATCTGATCGAGGTGCAGCCGCGCCACTTCTTCGTCCAGCTTCTTCGGCAGCATCGTCACGGTCTTGCCGTACTTCTCGGCATTCGCGTGCAGCTCGAGCTGCGCGAGTGTCTGGTTGGTGAACGACGCCGACATCACGAAGCTCGGGTGACCCGTGGCGCATCCGAGGTTCAGGAGACGGCCCTCCGCAAGGATCATCACGCTGTGACCATCGGGGAACACCCACTCGTCGTACTGCGGCTTGATGTTGATCTTCTTGATCCCCGGCGTCTTCGCCAGGCCGGCCATGTCGATCTCGTTGTCGAAGTGGCCGATGTTGCCGACGATCGCCTTGTCCTTCATCTTGGCCATGTGCGCGGCCGTGATGATGTTGAAGTTGCCGGTCGTCGTGATGAAGATGTCCACCCGGTCGAGCACGTTCTCGAGCGTGTTGACCTCGAAGCCTTCCATCGCCGCCTGCAGCGCGCAGATCGGGTCGATTTCGCTGACGATGACGCGCGCGCCCTGGCCGCGCAGCGCCTGCGCGCAGCCCTTGCCTACGTCACCATAGCCGGCGACGAACGCGAGCTTGCCGCCGATCATCACGTCGGTCGCGCGGTCGAGACCGTCGGTGAGCGAGTGACGGCATCCGAAGATGTTGTCGAACTTGCTCTTGGTCACCGAGTTGTTGACGTTGATGCCCGGGAAGAGCAGCGTGCCCTTCTTCTCCATCTCGTAGAGACGGTGCACGCCCGTGGTGGTCTCCTCGGAGACGCCACGGATGCCGTTGGCGATCGAGGTCCAGCGGCCTGGGTTCTTCGACAGCTCCGCGCTGAGCGACTTGAGGATGACACCCCACTCTTCGGGATCCTTGTCCGGGTTGAACGCCGGCACCTTGCCCGCCTTCTCGTACTCGGCGGCCTTGTGGACGAACAGCGTCGCGTCGCCACCGTCGTCGACGATCAGCGAGGGGCCCTTGCCGTCCGGCCACACCAGGCACTCGACCGTGCACCACCAGTACTCCTCGAGCGTCTCGCCCTTCCACGCGAAGACCGGGATGCCCTTCGGATTCTGGACCGTGCCACCCGTCTCGGGACGACCGACGACGACCGCCGCGGCGGCGTGATCCTGCGTCGAGAAGATGTTGCACGACACCCAGCGCACGTCGGCACCGAGCAGCGACAGCGTCTCGATGAGCACACCCGTCTGGATCGTCATGTGGAGGCTGCCCATGATGCGGGCGCCAGCCAGAGGCTTCTTGCCCTCGTAGCGCTTGCGAATCGCCATGAGGCCAGGCATTTCGCCTTCGGCCAGTCTCAGTTCCTTGCGGCCGAACTCGGCCAGGTTGAGATCGGCGACCTTGTACGGGACACGGCCCGCCTGCTTCGCCTGTTCGTATGCGTGCACGTCCTTGACTGCTGTTGCCATTGCCTTCTCCCTCGTTGAATTACGCGGCGGGGTCTAAAGAGCAAGACCCACCCTACGCTGTCATTACTGTTTCACTGCCATTGCGGCGAACAGAGCCGGCCCCTTTGCATCGGGATCGACCGGCAGCATCCGCACGCGAACATTCTCGAAGCCGGCGGCCGTCACCAGCCGCGTCGTCTGCGTCTCCGAGAAACCAAGCCACACATGTCCCATCTGTTGCTGATACTCCTCGCGGTCGTGCGGAAGCATGTCCACCACGAGCACGCGTCCGCCCGTTCTCACGACGCGCCCTACTTCGGCGAGCGCGCGCGGCGGCTCTGGCGAGTAGTGCAGAACGAGCGAAAGCATCGCGACGTCGAGCTCGCCGGATTCGATCGGCAGGCTCTCCAATTCCCCTTGACGGATGTCGACGTTCGTCGCGCCGCTCAGTCGCTCGCGAGCGGCCTCCAGCATGTCGTCAGAACCGTCAACCGATATCACGCGCCTCACGTACGGCGCCACAACTTCTGTCAGTTGTCCGGTGCCACAGCCGAGGTCACCAACGACGAGCGACGGATCGATCAAGCCGAGCACGGCCCAGAGAAAGAACTCGTCGCCGAACAACTCGCCTCGAAGCCTGTCCCACCCGCCTGCCGCCGACGCGAAGAACTCCTGAGACTTCGCCCGGCGCCGGCTCAGCACGCTGCGCAGTCGCCGTTCGTCCTGCTGGGCACCTCGAGTTGACGTGACCTGCTCGGAAATCAGCGGCCACAGTCTCGCGGCGCCAGCATCGAGGTCCCCCACCGGCATCGTGTAGAAGCGGCTCGTCCCGTCCCGCCTCGACGTCACCCATCCATCGTCGGCAAGCGTCTTCAGGTGACGGCTCACCGTTGACTGCGGCAGCTGCAGCACCGAGCAGAGCTCGGACACGGTCAGTTCGTGTTTTTCCAATAGCAGCAACATGCGGCAGCGCGTCGGGTCCGACAACGCCGTCATGTGGTCAAGGATGGGAGCGACCATCTATCCGTATATCCGGATGGAATGATACACATTGCGGCGACCCTGGTCAATAGGCCGTTTTTCGGGCACGGGCAGCGACTCCGGGCGCCCTATCGTCGTGCTGGACCGTCCCAGCCGACTCTCACATGGATGACATCTGAATCGGGCTGCTCGACCGGCTGCTGATAGAAGATCCGCGAGCCGTCGCGCGACACAGCGAGCTGCGCGATTCCATTGAGCCGGCGACCGCCTTCCAACGAGCGAACAGCGAATAGAAGCTCAGGGTCGCTCGCTTGAAATTCAGTGCCCGAAGCGTCCACACGAACCGACCATATGCGGTCTCCATCGAGGTAAAGAATTTCCTTGCCGTCGTTGCGCCACACCGGGCTTTCGCCGCTGCTCGCGATTTGTTTCGGTAGTGCGTCGCCCGGAAAGGCCTGAACGTGGATCCCGCCTTTTTCCGCATCTAACGTCTGATAGACAATCCACCGCTCGTCAGGAGAGAAGCGGACATTCGAAACTGGTTGACCGGTCCGAATGGTGGTGGGAGTGGCCGGACCGTCAAGCCGCGCAAGAAACAACGCGGATGCGAAGCTCGCGTCTCTGAACAGAACCATCTTGCGGTCGGCGGATACCGCTTCCAGCCGAACGAGACCCGGCACTCGAGCCCATTCGCGCGGGTCGCTCGAGCCGCCAATGGAATACTCGATGATTCGTGAATCCTGCGGCACAAGGAACGACACGGAATCCGGGGACCACTGCATGGAGAGATGGCCCTGGCTTACGGTGAACTGTCCGGATTGATTGGGCTCCAGTAGCCAGGCTTGACCGTCTCGCGCCGCGAGCAACAAGCGGCGTTCATCGGGCGAGAGCCTGAGGGAGCCTCCGACGCTCATGGCGGGGCCGGCGGTCCCAATCGGTTTGCCCTTGCGATCGAAGGCCGTTACTTGTGCGAGCACCGCCCGGCCCGGCCGCCAGGCCACGATGCCACCGCGGGACACCGAGAAGTGCGCGGCGCCGCGTGACGCGATGCCTCGTTCGACCAACTCCGGTTCGCCCTCGAGTTTGCGTGCCGTGCGACTGAGTCGCTGCGAGTACAGGTCGTCGTTCCTGACGAAGACGACACGTCCTCCGCCGGCCTCGGTGTAACGTGGGCCCGATACATTCTTCATCAAGAGCACCGGATCGATGGGTTTCCCACCGCGTAACGTGACCAGGTAGAGCTGGTTCTCAGACGATCCCCCCGGCAGGAATCCGATGAGAAAATCTTCGCCCCCAGGCAAGAACCACGGGTTGGTGTAGGTCCCTCCCTTCAGACCCGGCACCACGATCTCTTCAGACCCCGTCGCGCCGGGCCGGAAGAGGTACAAGCCGAACCTCGCGCGACAACACAGGAAGAGCAGCGTTCCGTCCTCGCTCACGCTTGCATCAGAGAACTCGTCCGGCAATTGGCCTAAGGTCTCCGGCGCTCCGTCAGGAACGCGAATCCGTTTCAGCGCCGTCTTTTCCGCAAACAGCAGAAACTTCGAGTCGGGTGACCAGACCTTTGCAAGGCCGGTGGGCGTTCGCAGCGGTTCTGTCGTGTACCGGTCCAGGCGGCGCAATTGCAACGTTCCGGAGCGATCGTGATACGCGACAACAGAGCCATCGGGGGAGATCTCGGGCCTCGCGAGGCCTGTCTCTACGGGTTGGATGCCGCTCGCGCTGGGCGGTGAGATGGTGAGCGCAAAGTCCGCCCGCGAAATCTCTGGCTCCTGGCGGAACAGCAGCAGAGTCAAAGCGGTGATCAGGCTGCCCGAGATGGCCGCCGCGAGGACCCACGGCACGATGGGACGGCGGTTAACTTTCACCGCGATATTGCCTACCGCGTGTAGACCCGCAATCGCATCCTCGATGTCGAGACGCGCGTCGCCAATGTCTCTCAATCGACGCCGAGAGTCCTTCTGGAGGCAGTGCCGGAGCAGGTCACGAATCCTGTCGGGTACCGCGGGCAACGCCTGCCAATCCGGATCACGGTCCACGAGCGCGGCGAGCGTGTCAGCGACCGTGTCACGTGCAAACGGGGCGCGACCGGCGAGCATCTCATACAAAACGCAGCCGAACGCCCATATGTCGGTGCGTTTGTCGACGACCTGGCCGCGCGCCTGCTCCGGACTCATGTACGCAGCTGTTCCGAGGATCACGCCGGCGCGCGTGCCGGCACCCGTGAAAGTTGGCGAATGCGAAACATCGGGGCCGGCACCTTCGCTGCTGGCGGCTTTCGCGAGACCGAAGTCGAGGACCTTGAGGACGCCTTCCGGAGTTACCTTGATGTTGGCCGGCTTGAGATCGCGATGGACAATGCCCCTGTCGTGAGCGGCCTCGAGCGCCTCGGCGATTTGTTTCGCGAGCGTCAACGCCTCCGTGATTGGAATCGACGCGCCCGCCAGTCGATCGGCGAGCGTGGGGCCCTCGACGAACTCGAGTACGAGGGCGTGGGCGGCTGACGCGCCGTTACCGCTCTCAAATCCGTAAATTGCGGCGATGTGCTGGTGATTGAGCGCTGCCAGCGTTTGTGCCTCACGTCGAAACCGTGCGAGCCGATCGGGATCGGCGGCGAACGCCTCGGGCAACACCTTGAGCGCCACATCGCGCTTCAGCGTCGTGTCGTGCGCGCGGTAGACCTCACCCATTCCCCCGGCACCCACGAGGGCGACAACTTCGTAAGCGCCAAGGCGAGCACCAGGCGCGAGCCTCATGAAGTGGCCGGATTATAGCGTCATGGATGACGCCGTCGCGCGATAGACATCCCCATCCCCCCGGCGCCGCTTGTCGCGCTCCCTTCGCAGGACCGCGCCGCTATACTGGACACGTGGACGCGACGCCGCTGCTGTCTGAGGTCGCGCGCCGGTTGAACGACGTGCACCTCGAAGCGGTGCTCATTGGCAACGCCGGCGCCGCCTTGCAAGGGGCTCCTGTGACCACCGTCGACTTTGACTTCCTCTATCGAAAGACGCCCCGTAATCTCATCAAGTTGAAGCGAGTGGCGGACGCCCTGCAGGCCGTGATCCTTCGGCCGTACTATCCGGCTTCGGACCTCTATCGGGTGGTGCGCGACGATGATGGCTTGCAGGTGGACTTTATGTCCACGATCCATGGCATCCGTTCGTTCGCAGGCGTACGCGACCGCGCGACAAGCATCGAGATTGGAGGCGCGTCCGTCCTGGTGGCGTCGCTTTCGGACATCATCGCCAGCAAGCGCGCAGCACGGCGGCCGCGCGACCTGGCAGTACTCGACGTATTGGAGGCTGCACGTGCAGCGGAAGGTTCGAAGCCGTCGAAAGGCGCTCGACGCGCTCGCCCGCGAAAGTGAGCGTCACCTGCGCGAGTTGATCGAACGCTGGCGGCGATT
>Ga0207669_10000465_pt1 | contig 17694 bp, 13 predicted proteins | sample KBSM33metaG_FD_184329 | JGI IMG/M metagenome (GOLD analysis project Ga0207669, IMG submission 184329) | Miscanthus rhizosphere microbial communities from Kellogg Biological Station, Michigan, USA - KBS M3-3 metaG (SPAdes) (version 2) | ecosystem: Host-associated > Plants > Roots > Rhizosphere >...
GCCTGCGACGCCGACGTCCGACGCCAGTGCGAGGAGGTCTCTTCGGCTGTAAATCATGATCCCCTCACGTTCGTCTCACCACGCCAGGTCGGCAAGCACTGCGTGATGATCGCTCTTGTCCGTTGTCCACACGCGCGCCGGCGAGGCGATCCGAGCAAGTGCTGGATCGGCAAGAATATAGTCAACCCTTCCCACGCTGACGGTGTCCGGACTGTCTGCACTCACATCGACAAGGCCGCCGTCGATGAGGCTGCGGACACCGGGCGCGTCAGGATACTCGTTCAGATCGCCCATGAGCAGAATGCCGCGTCCGATTTCGTCCTTGACGATCCGCCCCGTGTCCGCGAATCCGAGCGCCCGTGATGGGGCTCGCCGATCCGCATGAGTGTTGAGCAGGTGCAATGGTTTTCCAGCCGCGCACACGGTGACGTCGAGGACGATGCGAGGCTCGGCCTCGGGAGTGGAGCTGAGGCGATGCCGTTCGACCTTCACGAGCGGCCATCGTGACAGCACGGCGAGACCGTAGTGGCCTTCATCCCACTTGATGCTGGCCGCGAAGACGTAGTTCAGGCCGAGCGCCTTAGCCAACTCCACTGGTTCATCGACGTAACTGCCACGCCGTGTTCGCACATCGACTTCCTGCAGCGCAAGGACATCGACCTGCATCGCGCGTATCTCTGCGGCGAGCGCGTCCACTGGTGCTGACTGTGCAGCCCGGATGTTCCACGTGCCGATGCGTAATGGCTTCGTGCCAGAGACAGCGCTGGCATCGCCCTTGTGACATTCTTCGAGCGGTGAGTGCGTCAGGAGATCAGAGAGCTCCGTGACGATGCGCGGACGGCGGGGGGCCTCGAGCTGCGGAGCATCCTGACGTGATCGAGCGAGAGACACGCTCAGCGCCGAAGCGACAATCAGCAGCACCCCCGCAAGGACACGCATCAGGCGCCAGCCTACCTGAGAACTGCAAGGTCGGTAAAGCAAAGTATCAGTGGTGACGCCGTGAGCCCACGACCCATGAGACCGGGATGCCGAGCGCCACGACAAGCGCGCCGAGCAGTGTCTGTCGTGGCTGGCCAGTGATGAACAGCGCCAGGATTGCGACCACCATCACGATGAACAAGACGAACGGCAGCGGATGGAGCGGGGCTCGAAAGACGTCCGCACGCGCGTCTGGCCTGGGGAGGATCGCGATGGCCGTTGCCGCGAGTCCCAGGAAGAACACTGCACACGGGACGAAGTAGCCGAGGATGTCGTTGAAGCTGCCGAGCAGCACGAGGATGCATGCGATCGTGACCTGCACGATCGTGGATGCCGGCACGGTGCCTCTACCCACGTTGAAACGCGCCAGCCGTTCCGGGAACACACCGTCGCGTGCCATCGCCACGTAGACGCGCGGAGATCCAAGGAGCACCGCGGCGAGGCTGCCTGCCACGGCGACGACGACCATGGCCGACAGAAGGCGCCCGGCTGTCTCTCCAAAGAGCGAAGCACCGATACGAAGAACGAATGCCTCGTCTGTTCCCGCGGCCGGCCCTGACGAACCGAACACATACGCGACACTCACGAGCGCATACATCGTCGTCACGAGCGCCAGCCCGCCGACGAGTGCGCGCGGCATCGTGCGACGTGGCGACTCGACCTCTTCTCCCATGCGGCCGAGATCCCACCAACCGCCGAACGCGAAGAACGCGGCGATCAGAGAGGCCGCGAGCGCGGCGGGTGTGAACGTCGCAGGGGCAACGAGGTCCACGGCAACGCTCGCGTCGCGCACTTTGAAGAGTGCTGCGACGACAAGAATGACGACGATCGAGAGCTTTGCCGCCGCCGTCCATTGCATGGTGCGCGCGCTGGTGCCCCTCCCGGCAAGTGTGATGAGCCCGAACGCGACGATCGCGATGATGGCCACGAGCGACGTGAGTGCGGGTGAGGCGCCAAGAGTTGCGACGAAATACTGAGCGAAGCCGATCCCGAGCGCAGCGGTCAGGCCCGGGTCCATGACGAGCAGCGCCATCCAGCCGTAGACGAACGCGCACCTGGGACCGAACCCCTCGCGCAAGTAGATGTAGCTGCCGCCTGCCTTCGGAAAACGCGTGGACAGTTCCGCGAAGCAGAGCGCGCCGGCGGCACTCAGTGTGCCCATCACCACCCACATGGCGAGCGCGGCCCACGGGCTGCCGAGCGTCCGCATCATCGTGGCCGGTGTGAGGAAAATGCCGACGCCGACCACCTGGCTCACCACCATCGCGGTTGCGGTCCACGGACCGAGCAGAGCGGGGCGGTTCGTGGTCACAAGGTGGTGGTGTGCGGGCGCTTTAGAAGGTCACTCGCGCAGCCAGTTGCATGGCGCGCGGCCCTCCCGATCCGAACACGCCACCGGCAGTCGTGACCGGCTGACCGAATCGCGATGAGCGCAGATACCCGGGATTGCTCGGATCCTCAGAATCGCGGACGAGGACGCTCGAGAACCCCGAGTAGTTCACGTTGGAGACGCCGAGGATGTTCGTGACGTTGAACAGATTGAAGACCTCGACCATCGGCTCGACGCGAACGCGTTCATTGATCGAGAACGGCCGCGACACGCGAAGATCGAGCGAGTTGAACGAATCGTTGAAGCGTGCGCTGTCTGCCACGAGGGGTAGGAGCACGCCGTTCACGCCGCCGCCCGCGTTGAGATTCGAGAGGTAGGAATTCAACTCCGCCGCCGTGTGGAACTGACGGCCGCCGGCGTTGCGTTGGAGCACCGGGATTCGCGATTGACCATCGGGCATCATGATATCCATCGGCACTCCAGAGGAGATCGTCCAGAGGGTCGAGATGTTCACGCTTTTCACGAGCGTCTGGCCCGACAGCGTGAGCCTGTGGCGGCGGTCGTTCGGCGTCGGTCCCCACTCTTTCCCAAGGTCGTTCGGGTCCACAGGCCCGTTCAGAAACGGAATCTGGTCGTCGTTGGCGTAGTTGTACGCCTTGGCGAGCGTGTAGCCGACGCGGAATCCATAGCCGTTGCTGAACGGACGATCGAGCGAGAGCAACAGTCCGTCGTACTGTGTCTTCGCGCTCGACTCGATATTCACGATGCGATCGGGGCCGCCAACAACCGGGTTGTACACCTCTCCGACGGTGCGACCGATCAGGAAGTGGATGCCCTGGTTGTGCATGACGTCGGCCCGCGCACGCAGCCCGGCGATGTCCTGCTCGACGCCGAGATGGAATTCGTGGATGGACGGGTTCTGCAGGTGGGGATCGATGATGTTGATCCCCGATGCGCCGGCACCCGGCAGGACGAAGCCAGCGAATGGATTCGCTGAGCTCGGCGCAATCGGTGGAAATCGCCCGGTCGCAGGATCGAGGAAGAAGACGTTGCCCGCACGCACTTCGATGGGCAGCGCGCGGCCGTCAAGGCCCCGCTCGAGAGACTGAATCTGGAGCACGATGCGGTCGTAGTACAGCCCGTAGCCGCCTCGCACTACGAGACCATGATCCGTGGCGCTCCACGCGAAGCCGACCCTGGGCCCGAGGTTGTTCAAATCGCGCTGGCGCTCGTCTCGGACGAACGGGAAGACGATCGGGTTGAGCTGGTCGACGCGGCCCTGGTTGTTGACCTCCGAGTCGACCTCGTAGCGCAGCCCGAGGTTCAACTGCAGACGGCTCGACACTGCCCAATCGTCTTGAATGAATCCCGCGATGTGGGTGTTGTCGGTATCGGGTTGAATCAGCGCCTGATCGGGTTTGCCGCTTCGAAGCGTGACGGCGAAGAGGAGATCGCTGTCGTTGATCACCCCGTCGCCGTTGTGATCGAACGTGGCGAAGTCCTCGACGAACTCGATGCGGCCCTGCTGGAAGACGCCAAGCCGGAACTCCGCGTCGACGCGCTGCACCGCGCCGCCGAACCTCAGGCTGTGCGCGCCGCGGACGAGCGTTGCGCTATCCGTGATTTGAAAGCGCGTCTGGAGCGTCTCCTGCGGCATCCGAAACGATGCGCCATCCACAATGCTCGGGAACGTCATCTGCGGGGCGGTCGTCACCGGCGACGTCTCGTTGAGGAAGGTGCTGACGCTTCCGTTCAGCAAGTTGACGAAGTTGCCGCCCGGCGCCGACGTCCACGACGCGAGCACGCTGTTGTAGCGGTTGGTGCCGTCCTGGCGTTGCGAGGCTGAACCGATCGCGCGCTCGACGGCGCTCGCGGCTGTGTCCGTGGCCCACTCTCCGGCGTAGCGAGTCATGAAGCGGTTCGCGGCGCCGCCGGTGTCGAGGCGCAGCGACCACAAGCCATCACTCGAAGCCGCAGGCGCGAAGCTGCGCGAGATCGTGCGCGTCGAGATATCGCGCGTGCCGACGAGGACGCCGCCGTCCTGGTTGCGGTATTCACCTGAGGCGAACCAGAACAGACGGTCTCGCCGAAGCGGTCCACCCAGTGCACCCGAGACCTGCTGTCGATCGAACGGTGGCGCCTCGTCCGGGTTGTCCAATGTCGGCGGCAGCGCCTGCCACGCATCGTCACGCGCAAAGACCGCGGCTGTGCCGTGCGTCGTGTTCGTGCCGGAGCGCGTCACGACGTTGATCACGGATGACGCGGAGCGACCCTGGTCGGCACCGTATCGGCTGGTGGCGATCTGAAACTCCTGCACGGCATCGATCGGCAGGTTCAGCAGCGGGCCGCCCACCACATCGTCGTTGTTGTCCTGGCCGTCGATGGTGACGTTGCCGCCACGGCCCATCTGGCCCGCGGACGAGATGAGCACGCTGTTCGTTTTAGTCGGATCGAACACCGGCGTCGGGTTGTTCCCTGGCACGAGGAACGCAAGCTCGAGGAAGTTGCGCCCGTTCAGCGGCAACGACTCGATGCGCGTTGATGACAGCACGCCGTCGACCGCTGTCGTGACGGGTCGATCGCTCGCACCCGTGACGACCACCTCGACACGAACTGTGGCAGGGCTGAGCACCACGGCGAGCGCTCTCTGCTGACCGACTTCCAGCGTGACGGTGGTCCGCCACGGGTTGAACGCATCGAGCCGTGCCTCGAAGTCGTAGCGGCCAGGCGCGAGCAGAGGAAACGTGAATCGTCCTTCCGCGTCGCTCGTGGCAGAGAAAATCGCCGCCGTCGACGTCTGTTGGACGGTGATCGTCGCCCCCGGCACTGCGGCGGCTTGCTGGTCGACCACGCGGCCTATCAGTGCGGAAACGGCCGGCTGTGCGGCGGCAGGGCCGGCGACCAGACAGAGCATCACGGTGAGGGCACTGCGTGCGAACGTGTTCAAGGACGATGAATCCTTGCGTAGAAGTGTCGCGGCTGGTTCTGCCCCGGATCGACCGGCGCAGGGGCTTCAGGCCTGGCGACCGTGGGAAACAGCTTCGTCTGAAATCCGTCGAAGTCCTTCGCCCACTCCTTATGGTTGTAGGCGCAGACGGGCAGGCAGATCGAGCAGTACGAGTACTTCGCGAAGTAAGGAAAGCAGCGACCGGTATCGACCACGTAGCGGTCGTAGCCGAGATGATCCTTGCCGGCTTCAGGGGTCCGCTCGTCCGGAATGGCATGCGCGGGGCAGAACTTCCGGCAGGCACGGCACGCGTCACAGAATCTGGCGATGCCGGCGTCGATGGGATGGTCGATCGCCAGCGCGATCGACGTGACGACGCTGCCCATGCGGAAGAGCGGCCCGAGCTTCGGATTGATGATCGAACCGTGCCGGCCGAGCTCGCCGAAACCAGCCTTCAGCCCGATCGGAATGTGCAGGAGGTCGCTGTCGCCGATCGGATGCTCGATCTTGCAGGCGTAGCCGATCGATCGGAGATAGGAGGCGAGCTTGATGACCGTCTCGCCGAGCGCGTAGTAGACGCGCAGGCATTCGATGGCGGATTCACGAGAGGGTACGACCTGGAACTCACGCCAGCGCATCCGCTGTCCCACGGCGATCGCGTATTTCTCGCTGACCACCCGCCCGCGATAGACGTCGGTCGGCTCAATCTCGCAGATGCCCACGATGTCCGCGCCGAACTCGACGGCCTTGTCCTTGAGATGCTGCGACGCGTCGACGGGCGAGTCGAACTCCACGCGCGAGTCGGCCACCTTGCCCTCGAAGCGCTGGTACTGATCGTCGTAGATCTTGCGAAGGATGTCGTCGACTTCTTCGATGCGGATCGAGCGCCCGCCGACGAGCGAGTACCAGTCGTCCCAGGCGAACGGCGGAGGAGCGATCAACTCCCAACTCCCATCCCTCGACGATGCTCGGGGTGGCCTGAGCGATAGTCGAAGGCCAACGGGCAACTCCCAAAGAGCGCGCTCACGTGGGAAGCCATCACCTGGTTGGTTGGGGAAGCGAGGGGCCGCCCGAGGCGGCGCCAGGCGGTGCAACGAGGGCCACGAGGCGACTGTACCGACGTGATCCGGAGGGGGCAATAGTGGGGAACCACTACTTCGCTAGCTCCCAACCGCCAATCTGATTCGTGTCCCAACTCACAATTGTTCTCAGTTCGCGTCGGGCATCTCCGCGCTGTCGATGACGAGGATTTCTACTGGGCCGCGCTCGGAGTTGAGCTTGAGCCCCAGGTCCTCGCGCAACGCAGTTAGGAGTGAAGGACTGTCCGACTGTGGCGGCGCAACGCCGGCTGGCAGGTTCACACCTGCTTGCGATGCAATTTGAATCATGATCTGGGGATCGAACCTGATCTCCCAGTCGTACAGGCCCGTGAGACCTGTCTTGTCGGTCACGATGCGCCCAGTTGCCTGCGTCAGCAATTGAGCGATCAGCGAGATGGGTTGGCCATCCGCGATCATGCCGAAGCCGCCGGGGCTCATGCTCGGCATCATCGCGCACTTACGAGTCTCGCCAGGCTTGGGCATCATCCCGGCCAACGCGCCGGGGCCACCCTTCAGGACCGCTTCTGCCAGCTTCTTGTTTTCAGCCTCCGCATTCGAGCAGTCAGAGGTTGTCGGCTTGAGCTTGGGTCCGAGTTTTCCATCTTCTCTTGCGACAACGAGCGATGACACCGCCATCGCTCTCGTCTCGGTGTGTACCTTCAACTTGAACCGATCCACGAGGAGGGCCTTGAGCATCGGCAGCATCGCAACCATCGTCGCCGGTGAGCCGTCCTCAGCTTTCGCGGTGATATCGAAGCGCTGCGACATTTGCCACGATGGGCCGCCGTCGATCTGGAAATCCTGGACGCCGTATGCCATACGCACCAGCAGCCGCAGCGGCATATTCGTCGCGGTGAACCGACCGTTCGGCGCAGGCATCGCCACAGGGAGCATCCCAAGAGGGCTGCCTGGGTTGGGGCTGCTCGGCTTCACGGAGGCGACTTCGAAGGCTGGCGGCGCCTGAGACGTCTTCTCCTGGGCTTGAATGCCGCAAGCGGTCAGGGCGATTCCCAGCAACGCGAGTGTTAGCTGCTTCATCTCGACTCCCAAACTTCACTCTTGAAGCCACTCCCAACTCCCAATTGGTTCATACCCGAGGTTGGGCGTTCTTTAGCAAAGTCGCAACAATTCGAATCAGCTCGCCTGATTCATTGATGACTGGATCGTGATCGCGCGTCAACATTTCGCAGCGTCTCAGAACCCTCAGACGGAACTTGGTCTCCTTCAGTTCGCGCAAGACGATTTTCCGTTTGGCCGCCGTGTCACGGGGGCTTGTTCCATCATCAGCTTCTTCGTAGTGTGCACCCGCGGAGGTGCCACAGCGGAGCAATTGATACGAAAGCGCTGAGGCAACAGGGCCACGAGTGTGGAGGAACTGCACTATGCGGACGATGAGACAGGCGAACTCAAACAAACGCTCCCGAAGGTCGAATGGCTTTCGAGGTATCCAGTTAGATGCTCCCATATTCATTGCATCCGCAATGCCAATCGCGGTTGGAAGTTGGGACAAAGATCAAATTGGGAGTTGGGAGTTGGGAGTCGAGACTTGGCGGTTAGGAGTTGGAGGTTGGGTGTTGGGAGTTGCCTTTGGGAGTTGGCACAAGACGCAGATTGGGAGTTGGGAGTTGACTATCGTGAACTCTCAGAGATCCCTTTTCCTTCGACACAGTCGTACTGCTTCCCGGCGGCGACCTTAGTGAACTCCTCGGCTCGCCCGTTTGGCCACGCGATCGTGACGCGATCGATGACGTCGCGTTTGCCGACGCCAAATGTCACCGGCAACTCTGACTGCGACAGATAGCTCGACCCGCTTCGCACCATGCGCGACTGACTGGTGCCGGCGTGATAGATGCGAACGGTCGCGCCGATGGCGTCGCGATTGGACTGCGTTCCGATCAGCCTGAATTGCACGCTGCGATTGCCACCGGTCTGGTCGTTGCGAAACAGCACGGCGGGTCCATTGTTGGTCGTCATCAGCAGGTCGACGTCGCCGTCGCGATCGAAGTCGGCGCAGGCGAGGCCGCGACCGACGCGCGCCTGGGCGAAGCCGCTGCCGGCCTGGCTGGCGACGTCGCGGAACGTGGCGCCACCCTGATTGAGGAAGAGTAGCGGCGCCTGCGCGTAGCCGACGTTGCCGCGGATATTGCGGACGGTTTCGTCAATGTGGCCGTTGGCGACGACCAGGTCCAGCGCACCATCGAGATCGAAATCGGCAAAGACGCAGCCGAAGCCGAGTCGCGTCAACGAGGCGACGCCGACGCCTGACCGGCTCGCCACATCGACGAACGTACCGCTGGACTGTGGCCGGTACAGCCCGATCATCTCGTTGTCGAAATTGGTGACGGCAAGACCCGGCCGGCCGCTTCCATCGAAGTCAGCCGCATCAACCCCCATGCCTGCGCGCGCCTTGCCGTCTTCGCTGAGCGCCACACCTGCCTCGAGCGCGACGTCACGGAACCTCCCGTTTCGCAGGTTGCGATAGAGCTTGTTCGGCTGCGTGTCGTTGGCGACGAAGATATCTGGCCAGCCGTCCTGGTCGTAGTCGATCAGCGCGACGCCGAGTGACTTGGAGCTCGAATCGAAAATGCCGCACGTCGCGGTGACATCCTCGAATGTTCCGTCGCCGCGATTGCGGAACAACCAGCACGTTTCACCGCGATACGCCTCGGGCGTGCAGTACGACTTCTGTTTGCCATCGATGCTGCAGAAGACGTCGTGCGCCGCGGTCCAGCGGACGTAGTTGCAGACGAACAGGTCGAGGCGTCCGTCGCGATCGAAATCGATCCACATCGCCGACGTGCTGAACGCTTCGCGTCCGCCGAGGCCGCTCGTACGCGTGACGTCGACAAAGGTTCTCTTGCCCGTGTTCCGGAATAATCGGTTCTGCCCGACGCAGGTGATGAAGACGTCGGGGAAGCCGTCGTTGTTGAAGTCGCCGACCGCGACCCCCATGCCGTACATCTCGACGTCGAGCCCCGCCGCGCGCGTCACGTCCGTGAACGTCCCGTTGCGATTGTTGCGATAGAGCTTCAGCGTCGATCGCTGTTTCGTGTGCCCCGGCCAATCCATCCCGTTGATCAGCAGGATGTCCTGCCAGCCATCGCCGTCGTAATCGATAAACGCACAGCCGGAACCGAGCGTTTCAGGAAGGAGCTTGCCGCCGTAGGCGCCGCTGTTGTGTCGAAACTGCAGGCCCGCCGAGGCAGTTGCGTCGACGAGCCGAAAGCCGGGAGCCTGCGCCTGAACTGAGGGCGTGGGCAGTAGTGATGCGGCGGCTCCGGCAGTGACGTGACGCAGGAAGTCGCGTCTTGACGGGCCTTGGCTGGTCACAGCGGGTTGACGAGGCCGTGCTGCAGCGCGTAAACGACGAGCTCGGCGGTCTTGTGGACGCCGAGCGCATTCATGATGTTGGCGCGATGGACGGCGACGGTGTTCACGCTGAGATCCAGGTGTGCCGCGATCTCCCGGTTCGACAGTCCATTGCAGATCAACTGAAGCACTTCGGTTTCCCGGGGTGTGAGGCGTCGAGCTCGCTCACCGGCCAGCGGCGCCGGTTTGACGACCGTCGGGTCGAGGACCGTCTCACCTGCGGCGGCACGTTTGACGGCAGCGGCGAGATCGAGATCGACGGCGTTCTTCAGGATGTAGCCGCGCGCGCCGGCCGCCATCGCCTGCTTCACGAGCGTCTCCTCGGAGTGCATGCTCAGCATGAGGATCGTCGCGTCCGGCTGCGTCGAGAGGATCGTGCGTGTGGCGGCAAGGCCGCCTGTTCCCGGCATCGCAGCATCCATGACGACGACCCTGGGTTTGAGCTCGCCAAAGAGTCGAATAGCCTCCTCGCCGTTGCTCGCTTCGCCGACGACCTCGATGGCCGGGTCGTCTTCGAGGATGCGGCGGAATCCCCGTCGCACGAGTGCGTGATCGTCGGCCAGAAGAACCGTGATTCTGTCGCTCATGATCTACAGCGGCATCGACAACCGAACCAGCGTGCCGCCCTGTGGTGGTTTCAGGAAGTCGAGCGTGCCGCCGACGATCGCCGCTCGCTCGCGCATCGCCACGAGGCCAAGACCACGCCGCGCTGTTTCCGGGTTGATTCCCTTGCCGTGGTCTTGGACGTCCATCTCCAGTCTATCCGGCTCGAAGGCGAGGCGCACGACCGCGCGATCGGTCCCGGAGTGGCGCGCCACATTGCTCAGCGCCTCCTGCAGCACCCGGTAGACGTGAATCGCCTTGGTCGAATCAACCTGTCGCGGCGTCCCTTTCGAATCGAGCGTGACCTGAAGGCCGAGCTGCTTTTCGACGGTCGAGAGGTACCAGTCGATTGTGCTGGGCAGTCCAAGTTCCTCCAGGATCGAGGGATGCAGCGTCTGCGACAGGCCGCGGACGTTGTCGAGTGCCGTCTGGGCGACGTCTCCGATCTCGCGCAGGTCGGCTCGCAGCGTCGAGCCTTCTGGCGCGTGCTTGCCCGCCCGCCCGAGCATCGAGCCGATCGCGGTGAGTATCTGACCGAATTCGTCGTGGAGCTCGCGCGAGATCTCGCGCAGCGTGGACTCGCGCGTGGAGATGAGCGTCTGCGCCAGTTCGCGCCGCTCGTCCGAGAGCGTGGCGAGATGCGCGAAGAGCATGCGATTCGAGCGAATCAGGTACAAGCTCGTCGCGACGATCGCCGCCAGCGTCGCGGCGAGGAACCAATAAACCTGCCGCTGCACCTGTCGATAGATGTCCTGGACTTGCCGCGCCGTTTGCTCTTCCGCCTCGTTGTTCTGTACGAGCAACCGCGCCACGGCAGTGCTCAGTGCGGCCTGTCGCGCCTGCAGCGAGATCTGAATCTGCGCGCGCGCCTCGGTTTCATCCGTGCGGGCGAGCTCGAAGATGCGATCGGCGGCGTCCCAGAACTGCCTGAGCGAGGTGGCCAGGAACTCACGCTGCTCCGGGGTCTGACGCGCGAGCGCCACCTCTCCCTGCTGCTTCAGCGCGTCGTCCAGGTCGAGGCGGATGCGATCGAATTGTGTGGACCAGGCAGTGAGCGGGTACGGCTCGGCCGCGTCGAGCATGTCACGCATGGCGAGCGCAAGCTGATTGAGATCATTCTGAATGCGCAGGAGCTGCAGCGAGTCACGACGATTGCGATCGGTGAGCTCTGTTTGAAGACGACGGAGGCCAGAGATCTGGCCGGAGATGTACCACGAGTAGGTGACCACCGTAGCCAGCGTGATCACCAACCCGAGGAGCAGTGCGGTCGTGGGTGAGCGGGAGTGGCCCGCCTTCACTTCTTCTCAGCAGGAGTCGAGCTGTTCGGACCCATTCCCCAGACTTGAATGACGACCGGTTCCTTCTTGGCGCCGTCGTAATGGATCGCGCCGGCTTTGTGGAACACGTACGTGCCGGGGCCCGCAGGTGTCGTATGGTCCGGGTCGTATTTCTCACCCGCGCCAAGCCACCATGTGCCCTCGATGACCACGAAATGGCGATCGTTGGGATGAAAGTGGGGACGGCTCATGTTGCCGGGCAGCCACCGCAGTCGGATCACATACGGACCGGCCTTGTCAGGGTCGCCGGCGAGAACGGCGGTTTCCTGTGTGCCGGCTGCGTTCTTGACCCACTTGATCTTGTCGGGTGCGGTGAATTCCACGCCTGGGCCGACAGCCTGCTGCGCCGAGCCGAGTGCCGGTGCGAGCATCAGCGTGGAGAGTACGAGAGCCAGTACGCGAGTCGCTCGAGTCATGATGCCTCCCCCTGGGGCGCGTACGATTTCACGCTTCTCCGAAAGAATCAACCCTCTCTTGAGAGGATCTGTCGTTCGCATTTCTAGCTTCCGAGCGAACTCTGAACCGAACTTGAACACGAACCGAGAAGAGAGAACCGAGAAGTGTGAACGGCAGCACGCTCATTTGATGCGTTGCAAGAGCTCCTTCGCTTTCTTCTTGAACTCGCGATCCTCGGGAGTCCAATCGGGGTGGAACGGGGCGTCGAGGACGATTTGCGCCTCGCGCCGGGCATCGTCCTTCTTGTCCATGTCGAGAAAGGTTTCAGCGAGGAAGAAGTGGGTGGCGGTGCTCTGCGGCGCGTGCGTGAGTGACTGCTTCAGGTGCTCGATCGCCTTATCCTTGCTGCCGCCGAACAGCCGCGGGACTCGGAAGTACCAGCGTCCGAGCGCGCGATCGGCCGATCCCTGCTGGTAGGCAGGATCGAGCATGAGCACAGTTTCGAGTTCGGTCTTGATTGGACCGCGATAGCGGATCCCGTTGCGCAGGCCGAAGCCTTCGGCCATCGCTCCCATGTCGGCGGCCAGCCAGAAATGACCCTCGGGCCGCTTGGGCTCGAGTTCTGTCGCTGTCGTGGCGGCTTTGATTCCGCGTTCGAACTGCTGCCGCTGTTCGTCAGCGGGAACATGGCCGCCGAGCCAGTAAGCCGCGCGCGCGAGCTTCCACGCCGACTCGAAGTCTTTCGGGTTGGCGGTGAGTCTCGCTTCCCAGATGTCAGCCGCTTGACGTGCGCTCGACAGCTGCTCTCGATCGGCGTACAGCTTGTCGGGATCCTTGGCGTCGGTCTGGGCGAAGCCCGATGCGGCCACGAGCAGGCTCAGGACGACCGCCCACATGGCTTCTATTGTCGCCCGGGCGCCCACCGACCACTACTTCGGTTTCACGCCTCCGAAAAAGATGTGCTCGACGTCTTTTTCGTTCTCGCAGATGTTCTCGATGATGTCTGTGTCGGGCAGCAGGATGAAGGGGACGGTCACCGACCACGGCTTCGTGTACGCCTTCGGATCGTTGAACGTGAACTCGACCTCGAGGTGACCGTAGTCGATGCGGCGGAATTTCTCCGTGGTCCGCATCTCGTCGCTGCGCGGATGGCCGCCGTCATCGAGCCAGCTCTTGTCGTTGAAGCCGAGCGTCTCGATGACGAAGGTGTCGCCGTCCCATTTGCCGAGCGAGTAGCCGAACCACGTGGGCTGACGTTCGGCGGGGTAGTCGCGGCCGTCGGTGAAGATCTGTCTGTACTGTGTGAAGTTCTCGAACAGGATGAGCGTGAGCCCCGGGGTCTGCACGACTTTCCACGGATAGTTCGGCACCAGCATCGCGTTGGGAATCGTGTGCGGCAGGCATCGGCCCGCGGGTCTGTCGCGCCCTTCGTTGTCCTGGCGCTCCTTGAAGAGGGCCGCCGCCCATGGCGTGAACCCTGGGTCGATCCCGGCACGCTTACTGAGGTTGGTCAGGAATCGACCATCAGTCGCGTTCCACAGCCCGCCAAGATCCGGCTTGCCGTCCGGGAGCCGCGGCGCCGGCGCCGTCATGTTCGGTGTGCCGTCCGCGTTCCGCGGTGTCTTCGGGTCGCGATACTTCAGGTACTGTGCCGAGACGCTTGCGCAGGCCAGTGCAACCAGTGTGGCAATAGCAATCGAGTGTCGACGCATGTCGGTCCCTCTACTTCAATCCCAATAAGCGCACCGCATTCTCCTTCAGGATCAGCGGACGGACTTCGTCGCGCATCGGCAGCTTCTCGAAATCCGCCAGCCACCGGTCGGGCGTCAGGAGCGGATAGTCAGACCCGAACATCACCTTGTTCTTCAGCAGCGTGTTCGCGTACTGCACGAGCGTTGGCGAGAAGTACTTAGGTGACCATCCCGACAGGTCGATGTATACCTGCGGCTTGTGCAGACAGATCGAGATCGCCTCGTCCTGCCACGGGAACGACGGGTGGGCCATGATGATCGGCATATCCGGAAAGTCCACCGCCACATCGTCGATCGGCATCGGGTTGCCGTATTTCAGCCGGATGCCGCCGCCGCCTCGCATGCCGGTGCCGATGCCGCTGTGCCCCGTGTGAAACACGACGGGAAGCTTCGCTTCGGCGAAGACCTCGTACAACGGATAGGCGACGCGATCGTTGGGGAAGAATTCCTGGATCGGTGGATGGAGCTTGAGCCCCCGGATTGCTCCAGCGCCGACGAGACGCCGCGCTTCGCGTACAGCGTCGGCGCCACGCGTTGGGTTGATGCTCGCAAACGGGATCGCGATGTCCGCATTTTGCTGCGCGAACTCGACGACCTCGTCGTTCGAGAGCCTGGGTGTGCCGGTGAGCGTCTCGTCCACCGTGAAGATGACGCACGCCATGTTGCGTGAGCGGTAGTACTCCGCGAGCGACGCCGCATCGCGCGCGCCGCCGCCCTTGAAGTACGCGGCGGCATGCTTGTCGGCGGCAGTCGCCTCGCCGGTGTGTTCGAGGTGAACGTGGACGTCGAACGCTACGATCTTGTCGACATCAATCGCTGAGGAAGCCATCATCGTTGTCGTGGGAAGAAGTGTGAAGGGGTCAGACCCCACTCCGGATTACATGGGCGGGTGGAGGGGTGGAATAGAGGTCGTCGACGAGTGCCGCGCGATTCCGCAGCACCGCCCTCTGGTTGATCGAGCCTTTGTCCGTGATCTCACGCGCGTCGAGCGAGGGCGGCACGTCCAGAAGCACCGCTCGCGTGACGAACGTAGAACTGCCGGTTGCCTGTCGTGCGAGCTCGTCGAAGATTGTCTGAAAGCGCCCAAGTACAGCCGGGTGCCGCAGCACCTCGCCGGCCGGTGTGTCGGGTGACGTGATGCCGGCGAGCTCGCGGCAGCGCGCAAGATTTGGAAACACCATGGCCGCCGCGAACTCCCGATCGTGGCCCGCAATGACGACGTCCTGGGCTAATCCCGCGGCCTGCATCAGAATCCTCGAGCGCAACGGACCGACGCTGACCCAGGTTCCGGTCGAGAGCTTGAAGTCCTCGGCGAGACGCCCGTTGAACATCAATCCCTTGTTGGGATCTGCCGGATCGACGAAGTCCATCGCGTCGCCAAGCTTGTAGTAGCCCTCCTCGTCGAAGGCCGCCTGTGTCATGGTCTCATCGCCCCAATAGCCGGGCGTGATGTTGGGGCCACGCACGCGTGCTTCTCTTTTCGAGCCAGCCGGCGTGAGCTTCAGCTCCATGCCCGGGCACGGCAGCCCGATCATGCCGGACACGGCTCCATAGCCGCCCGTCGTCAGGGCGAAGGGCGCCGTTTCTGTCGCGCCGAAGCCGGTCACGATCAGCAGTTCTTCACCACAGGCGTCGAGTGCCAGGTCGCGGAGCTCGTCCCAGAATCGCTGACCCAATCCGGCAGCCGCGTAGAAATAGAGCTTGAGATTCCTGAAGAACGTCTCGCGAAGCACGGCGTCGCTGCGCAGGTAGGGCAACAGCATCTCGTATGTCCGCGGGACGGTGAAGTGCGCGATCGCCGGAATCTCCCGCAGGTTGCGCAGCGTGACGTCGAAGAGGCCGGGTGTCGGCTTGCCTTCGTCGATGTAGAACGTGCCACCGTTGTAGAGCACGATCCCGAAGTTGTGGTTGCCGCCGGCGGTGTGGTTCCACGGCAGCCAGCAACACAGCGTCGGAGGTTCGTCGGCAAGGAAGGCCATCACGGTTCGGATCATTTCCTGATTCGAGCAGAGCATCCGTTGCGTGTTGATGACGCCCTTGGGGTTCCCGGTCGATCCTGAGGTGAACAGAATCTTCGCGATCGTGTCAGGACCAACGAGACGCCGCGCGTCGTTGACCCCTCCAGCCTCTTGCGGCGCGAGAAGATCGGTGAACGGAGTCGCGGGAATCGTCGCCGGCGATGAGCTCGAGACGACGAGCTCGATACCTGAGGGCAGTACCTGCGACAAGGCGCGTTCGAACGCAGCGCCCTCCGCCGCAAACACGAGGCCGGGCCGAAGCCGCTGGAAGATCTGCTGAAGGGTGCCGTAGTCTCTGGCCTGGAGCGAGTAGGCCGGCGCGATCGGCGCGTACGGAACGCCCACGTGCATCGCCGCGAGGGCGAGCAGCGCATGGTCGATGCCGTTGCCGGAGAGGATCAGGATCGGCCGTTCCCGCGACAGCCTCCGATCGAGGAGCGACTGTGAGATCCGTCCGACCTTCGCGAACGCGTCCGCATATGTCAGCGTTCGCCAGGCGCCGGTGAGATCCCGTTGTGCGAGAAACACTCGACTCGGCGCTTCTCTGGCCCAGTGCTCCAGTCGATCCGTGATGCGGTCGGGGTAAGGGCCGAGTGTCTGCGGCGACGAGAGATAGACGACCCCATCGGATCCGTGGCGGATCGTCGCCTCGATTGGGGTGATGTTGACCGACCTGATTCGGCGGGCGGTGGATTCCATGGAATCCGCTACGAGCTCGCTCCAACCAGCGAACCGGCGCGACGCCTGTCGAACTCCTTGAACGTGGTCCCTTCCTTCGCCAGGGTCGCCAGGAGCGGTGCCGGCGCCCAGCGCTCACCCAGTTCCTGGTGGAATGCCGAGACGCGGTCGTAAACCTTTTGCAGGCCGACGCGATCGGCGTAGAACATTGGTCCGCCGCGCCAAGCGGGGAAGCCGTACCCATTGGTGTAGATGACGTCGATGTCTGCTGCGCGAAGCGCGTGGCCTTCGTCGAGGACGCGCGCACCTTCGTTGATGAGCGCGTAGATCGTCCGCTCGATGATCTCGTCGTTGGTGAACGAGCGCCGTCGAACGCCGCTCGCGACCGCGAGCTGCTCGATGAGCGCGAGAACTTCAGGGTCAGGCTGGGGCTTGCGATCGTCGCCGTAGAGATACCAACCCTTGCCGGTCTTCTGTCCAAACCGTCCCATCTCGCAGAGGCGATCGGCGACGAGCGGCTTGCGTGCGCCCGGTTCGCTGAACTGATTCAGTTCCTGACGCACGCGCCACGCAACGTCGAGACCGGCCATGTCGTCGACGGCGAACATGCCCATTGCCATACCGAAGCCGGTCAACGCCTCGTCCACCTGCTGAGGCGTCGCGCCGTCTTCCACGAGGAACTGCGCCTCGTACATGTACGGGAACATCATGCGATTGCCGACGAAGCCAGGGCCGTTGCCGACGACGACGCCCACTTTGCCCAGCTTCTTGGCGACGGCCATCGCGGTGGCGAGCGTTTCGGGGCTCGTGGCCTTGCCTCGGACGATCTCCACCAGGCGCATCACGTTCGCCGGGCTGAAGAAGTGCAGGCCGAGCACCTGTGCGGCGCGGCCGGTTGCGGCGGCGATCTCGTCGATGTCGAGCGTCGACGTGTTCGTCGCGAACACCTGATCTGCTTTGCCCAGTGACGCGACCGAGCCGGCGATCTGTTTCTTGAGGGCCATGTTCTCGAATGCGGCTTCGATCACGAGGTCGACATCGCCAAGCCCGTCGGGTCCGAGCTGCGGAGCGATTCGCGCCATGCGCTCGTCAACCTGCGCCGGCGTGAAGCGTCCGCGCTTCACGGAGACGTCGTAGTTCTTGCGAATCGTCGAGATGCCTCTGTCGAGCGCCTCTTGCGTCGTGTC
>Ga0207669_10000467_pt1 | contig 17662 bp, 19 predicted proteins | sample KBSM33metaG_FD_184329 | JGI IMG/M metagenome (GOLD analysis project Ga0207669, IMG submission 184329) | Miscanthus rhizosphere microbial communities from Kellogg Biological Station, Michigan, USA - KBS M3-3 metaG (SPAdes) (version 2) | ecosystem: Host-associated > Plants > Roots > Rhizosphere >...
TATCCGCGTCTTCCCGCTGTCGAACTGGACCGAGCTCGACATCTGGCAGTACATCCATCTCGAGGGGATCGAGATCGTCCCGCTCTATTTCTCGGCGCCTCGGCCGACGGTCGAGCGCGATGGCCTGATCCTGATGGTCGATGACGACCGTTTTCGACTCAATCCCGGCGAAGTGCCGGTCGAACGCTCGATCCGCTTCCGCACGCTCGGCTGCTATCCGTTGACCGGCGCCGTCGAGAGCGGGGCGGCGACCCTGCCGCAGATCATCCAGGAAATGCTGCTGACCACCACCTCGGAACGCCAGGGCCGCGCGATCGACAAGGATGCCGGTGGCGCCGGGATGGAGAAGAAGAAGCAGGAGGGGTACTTTTGACGCGCCACGTCATGCGCAGCGTGACGAAGCGTCAACCCCGGCGCAGGCCGGGGTCGCGCGCCTCACGCATACGCTTGCGATCGCTAGCGGCCCCGGCCTCCGCCGGGGCGACGGAATAGACACATGACCACCCCTTCCTACCGCCCCGACGCCCTCATCGCGGCGGACATCGACTCCTATCTCGCGCAGCATCAGCGCAAGACGCTCCTCCGCTTCATCACCTGCGGGTCGGTCGACGACGGCAAATCCACGCTGATCGGACGGCTGCTCTACGACAGTCGGATGATCTTCGACGATCAGCTCGCGCAGCTCGAGGCCGACAGCAAACGCGTCGGCACCCAGGGGCAGGAGATCGACTTCGCCCTCCTCGTCGATGGCCTAGCCGCCGAGCGCGAACAGGGCATCACGATCGATGTCGCCTATCGCTTTTTCGCGACCGAGAAGCGCAAGTTCATCGTCGCCGACACGCCCGGCCACGAGCAATATACCCGCAACATGGTCACCGGCGCGTCGACCGCCGACCTCGCGGTGATTTTGATCGACGCGCGCAAGGGCGTCCTGACCCAGACGCGGCGTCATTCCTACCTCGCGCACCTGATCGGCATCCGCCACATCGTACTGGCGGTGAACAAGATGGATTTGGTCGGCTACGATCAGGCGACCTATGACGCGATCGTCGCCGACTATGCCGATTTTGCGACGAGCATCGGTATCGAGGACTTCACGGCGATCCCGATTTCCGGGTTTAAGGGCGACAATGTCACCGCGCTGTCGGGCAATACGCCCTGGTATGCCGGACCGACGCTGATCGAGTTTCTCGAAACGGTCGAGCTCGACGGCGACGCCGATCGCGCCAAGCCATTCCGCATGCCGGTGCAATGGGTCAACCGCCCCAATCTCGATTTCCGCGGCTTTGCCGGGCTGATCTCCGAAGGCACGATCGCGCCGGGCGATGCGGTGCGGATCTTGCCGTCGGGCAAGACCACGCGGGTCGAGCGCATCGTCACGCTCGACGGCGATCTCGACATTGCGGTCGCCGGCCAGTCGGTCACGCTGACCTTGGCTGACGAGGTCGATTGCTCGCGCGGTGATGTGATCGCCGCAGCCGATGCCCCGCCCCAAGCAGCCGACCAGTTCGAAGCGACGATCGTGTGGATGGCCGACGAAGAACTGCTTCCCGGACGCGGTTATTGGCTCAAGCTCGGTACGCAGACCGTCAGCGCGCAAATCCACCAGCCGAAATATCAGGTCAACGTCAACACGCTCGAGCAGATCGCGACCAAGACGCTTGAGTTGAATGCGATCGGCGTCGCCAATCTGGTCACCGACAAGCCGCTGGTGTTTGAGCCCTATGCCGACAGCCGCGATCTCGGCGGGTTCATCCTGATCGACAAGCTGACCAACGCCACCGTTGCCGCGGGCATGCTGCACTTCGCGTTGCGCCGGGCACGCGACGTCCACTGGCAATCGATCGACATCAGCCGCGCCGCACACGCGCAGCAGAAAGGCCAGGAGCCCAAGGTGCTGTGGTTCACCGGCCTGTCGGGCTCGGGCAAGTCGACCATCGCCAATCTGGTCGAGAAGAGGCTCTACGCGCTGGGACGCCACTCCTATTTGCTCGATGGCGACAATGTCCGCCACGGGCTCAACAAGGATCTGGGTTTCACCGATGCCGACCGCATCGAGAATATCCGCCGGGTCGGCGAGGTCGCCAAATTGATGACCGATGCCGGGCTGATCGTGCTGACCGCCTTCATCTCGCCGTTCCGCGCCGAGCGGGATATCGTGCGCGCGATGCTGCCCGAAGGCGATTTCGTCGAGATCTTCGTCGACACACCGCTCGACGTTGCGGAAGCGCGCGACGTCAAGGGTCTCTACAAGAAGGCGCGTTCGGGCGAGATTCGCAACTTCACCGGCATTTCGAGCCCCTATGAACGCCCTGAGCAGCCCGACATCCATGTCGACACGACGCGCGAGACGCCCGAAGCGGCCGCCGAGCGCATCGTCGAGCATATCATGGGCGTATGGAGCCCCGACCTATGAGTGCGACCTGGACCCAGGCCGACGCCGATTTCGCCGCGGAGATTGCCGCGGCGGCGGGCAAATTACTGCAGGAAGTCCGCGCCTCGCGCGCCTGGGATGCCAAGGAACTGGGCAAGGTCGGCGACGCCGCCGCCAACGAACTGTTGTGCCACGCCATCACTACCGAGCGCCCCGATGACGGGCTCCTGTCGGAAGAGCGCAAATGCGACGGCAGCCGCCTGGCGAAGTCGCGGACCTGGATCATCGATCCGGTCGATGGCACGCGCGAATATGGCGAGGAACGCGACGATTGGGCGGTCCATGTCGCGCTCTGTATCGATGGCCGGCCCGAGCTGGGCGCGGTCGCGCTGCCCGACGCCGGTCTGGTGCTGCGCTCGGACACACCCCCTTCCCTCCAGCCGCTCAACGACCCGCCACGCATGGTGATCAGCCGCACGCGCCCCGCGCCCGAGGCGATCGCAGTCGCCGAAGCGATCGGCGCCGAATTGGTGCCGATGGGATCGGCCGGCGCCAAGGCGATGGCGGTCGTCCGCGGCCTTGCCGATATCTACCTTCATTCCGGCGGGCAGCATGAATGGGACAATGCCGCGCCGGTCGCCGTCGCCCTCGCCGCCGGGCTGCACGCGACGCGGCTCGACGGGTCGCCCTTCGTCTATAACTGCGCCGAGACCTGGGTCCCCGACCTGCTGATTTGCCGCAAGGAATTGCTTGCGCAGGTAACCGAGGCACTGCGCGCAACGGCTGACCTCCGCTGACCGGAAATCGACCGATCGCGCCCAGCGACAATTTGTTTCGCTGGGGTGAGCGCCTATAGTGGCGGCATGACCGTCGACCCCGCCCGCCAGACGCCACGCTTCGCGCGGCGCCGCGGCGAGATTCTCGATGTCGCCTCAAACCTCATCAACGTCCACGGCACGCGCGGCATGACATTGACCGCGGTCGCCAAGGCGCTCGGGCTCGATACATCGAGCGTGACCTATTATTTCAAGCGCAAGGACGTGCTCGCGGCGGCGTGTCTGGAGCGCACCTTGTTTCGCCTGCGCGATAGCGCGGCGGCGGCAGCGCACGAGCCCGATACCCGCTCGCGCGTCCGCGCGTTCCTGCGCGACCAGTTCCAACTGCACCTTCGCCAGCGGCTGCCGGGCGCGACGAAACTGGCGTTGCTGTCCGATATGCGCGCGCTCGACCCCGAAACACGCGCGCCGCTTGATGCGCTCTACACCGACATGGCGCGGCTGGTGCGCGGCTTTTTCGACGCCGGCGATGCGCCCGAGGCGGAATCGCGCACGCTCATCGCCAGCTCCATCCTGATCCACAATGTGCATTGGCTGCCGGCCTGGCTGCCGCATTATCTCGAACGCGATCTCGATCGGGCCGAGGCGCGATTGTTCGATATCCTTGATCACGGTCTTGCTGCCGCCCGCGACTGGCCAGTCGACATCGCCCCGCTCGATCCGCCAGATGGCGGTGACGCGCAGACGCGCTTCCTCCATGCCGCCACCAATTTGATCAATCGCGAAGGCTATGTCGGCGCGAGCGTCGAAAAGATCGCCGCCGAGCTCGGCGTGTCGACCGGCAGCTTCTATCATCACCTCGAGAATAAGGACGATCTGGTCGTTGCCTGCTTCGACCGCAGCTATGCGCTGCTCGATGCAGCCCAGGCGCGCGCCGATGCGTCCGGCAGCGACGAGGGCGAGCGGCTGGCGATCATGGTGTCGTGCCTGGTCGCGCTGCAATTCGCCGCCGACAGCCCGTTGCTGCGCACCAGCGCCTATCAGGCGCTGCCGATCGACCTGCGCGAACAGATGCTGCAGCGAACCGACCGCGTCACGCGGCACATTGCCGGCACGATCGCCGACGGAGTAGCCGACGGATCGATCCGCGCGGTCGATCCGGAGATCGCCGGGCATTCGATCATGGCCGCGATCGACGCCGCCGCATCGCTGCGGCGTTGGGCGGGACAGCACCCGCTGGACGAGGCCGTGACGCAATTCTCCGCGGCCTTGCGCTCCGGCATCTTCCAGCCTTAGCTGCCTCGCGAGGAGAGAAACCGGGTGCCCATCTACGAACTCGACGGGAAAGTCCCGATCATCGGCAGCGGTGTGTGGATCGCCCCCGATGCCCATGTCATCGGCGAGGTCGTGCTGGGCGACGATGTCGGCGTGTGGTTCGGCACCGTGATTCGCGGCGACACCTCGTTGATCACCGTCGGCAACGGCAGCAACGTCCAGGACGGGACGATGCTGCACTCCGATTATGGCGTGCCGCTGACGATCGGTGAGGATTGCACGATCGGGCACCACGCGATCCTGCACGGCTGCACTGTCGGCAATCGGGTCCTGGTCGGGATGGGAGCGACCGTCCTCAACCGGGCGGTGATTGGCGACGAATGCGTAATCGGCGCCAATGCACTGATCACCGAGGGCAAGACGTTCGAGGCGGGCAGCCTGATCGTCGGCTCGCCGGCGCGCGCGATCAAGACGCTTGAGCCGGACAAGCGCGCATTCCTGAAAGCGTCGGCGGAGCATTATGTCGCCAACGCACACCGCTTCACCAAGGGGCTGAAGCGGATCGATTGAAGCAAATCGATCGCCTCATCTATTAGTCGTCACCCCGACCTCGTGCCGAGGTCCAATTCTCCGCAATGGACAACCAACCGTTGTTGCACGGTGGATGCCGGGACAAGCCCGGCATGACAACAGAAGTTACTTCGCTACCCAGGCCGTCACGCCGGTCCGCAGCCGATCCGCGACAGCCTTGCGCACCGCGATCGTCGCCAGCGCGCGCTTGGCGCCGCCGCGCGAGCCGACCGGCAGGTTCTTCTCGGCATAAGCATTGATCTTGCCCGGCATCGCCGGATCGTTCGACCCGGCGCCCAGCCCGACGATGAATCCGGCCCGCGTGCTCGCCTCCAGCACGCCGTTGACCAGAGCGGCATTGGCGACCGCATAATCGAACGCGAGGTCGGGATGGCCGCCCGCCACCGCGCGCAGGATGGTCGGCTTTTGCTGCGCGGTCAGCACATCGGTCTTGACCAAATCGAGCGCCTTTTGCGCCAGCACCGGGTCCTTGGCTTGCCCTAACAGGCGAACATATTCGTTCTTCACGACCGGGTTGGTTTCCGCCTTGAACAGGGCCAGCAATTGGTCCCAATCAGCCGGCGTCGCATTGGCGGCGAACGTGCCGAGCATCGGTCCGCGGATCGCCGGCGGGATCGCCGCGCTGTCGGTCTTCAACTTGGCGACCCAATCGCGCGCGCGCCTGAGCACCTCGGGATCGCCCGCCGCGCCGAGCCGGCCGACAAGGTCCTCGCGCAAATTGGTGACAAGCGGCGATTCGCCGGCCTTCTGCTCGTAACCGATCCGCGCCAGCACCGGCCCGAGCCGGTTGATCGTCAGCGCCTTGATCTGCGGCTGGAGCGGCGTATCGGCATACAGACCCGACAGCGAGCCGAGTTCGCCCGAAATCAGCGACCATTCGAGCGGATTGGCATCGTCGGGAATCGCGGCGAAGGTCGAGGCCCAAGCGGCGAAATCCTGATCGCCCGACCGCGCCAGCGCGAAATCGTCACCCAGCGTGCCGAGCCGGTCGGCGACCGCGAGCCTGCCATAATTGGCGACGATCGCAGCATGCGCCTCGCCGGAATAGCGCGCGCGCAAATAGCTGCCCTTGCCGACGTTGAGGAGGACCGGACCGCAGCCCGGAACGGTGATATCGGTCTTGGCGCCGGTCGTGATGACGCTGACGGGGTTCCCGCCGATCGTGCCGACGCGTAGCGGCACGCGCCATGTTTGCGGCGCTTTGGACGCCTCATCGAGCCCGAAACGGCCCTGCGCCAGCGACGCGACGGTATTGCCGTTGACGCACTTACCATCGGTCAAGGTGATCAGCGGCACGCCCCCTTGCAGCGTGAAATCATGCGCGCTGTCGGTGATCTTGACCCCGGACGCCCCCTCCAGCTCTGCCCACAGCATGTCGGTCTGGGTGTTGCCGTATTTGTATTTCGCCATGTAGCGGCGGATGCCGTCACGGAACTTGTCCGGCCCCAGCGTCGCTTCGATCATCGTGATGACCGCCTGGCCCTTTTGATACGTGATGCTGTCGAACGCCTCGCCGATCTGGTCGACGGTTTCGACATGGCGGATGATCGGGTGCGTCGCCGAGGTGGCGTCGATCGCCAGCGCGCCCTCGCGATCCTCGCTGACCGCGCTCTCGCGGGCGAACCAGCCGGGATTGAGGTCGTAGGAGGCCTTGTTCTCCATCCACGAAGCGAAGCCCTCGTTGAGCCACAGATCGTCCCACCAGTTCATCGTGACCAGGTCACCGAACCATTGGTGCGCCATTTCGTGCGCGACGACGACGAAGATGCGCTGCTTGTCGCTCTCGGTCGCGCGCTTTTCGTCGAACAGCAACTCCGGCTCGAAATAGAAGATAGCGCCCCAATTCTCCATCGCGCCGAAGAACTGGCTGGTGCCCGGACCGGCAATCATGTCGAGCTTGGGCAACGGATAAGGCTGGCCGAAATAGTCGTTATAATAGGTCAGCAGCCGCTTGGCCGAGGCAAGCGCGTAATCGCCCTGGTCCTTTACCCCTTTGCGCGTGATGACGCCGATCTCGGTCTTGCCGGCCATCACTGTCTTCCGCTCCATGTCCCCCATACCGAGGAACAGCAGGTAGCTCGACATGATCGGGGTCTGCCGGAAGCTGTAGAGCTGAGTGCCGTCGGGACGGTTGGTCATGGTGGCGGGCATGTTGGAGAAAGCGAGCTGCCCCTTGGGTGCCACCGCAGATAGTTTGAACTTGGCCTTGAAGCTCGGCTCGTCCCACATCGGCGCGAAACGGCGCGCGTCGGGCGCTTCGAACTGGGTCGCGAGCATCCGTGCCTTCGACCCGTCGTCATTGGTGTAATCGATCGCGAAGAAGCCGGCGGCCGATTCGTTAATCTTGCCGGTCCAGGCGAAGGTGATGACATGGTTGCCGAGCTTGGCCGGCGCCGGGAGCGTCAGGGTCAATTGCTGCGCATCGTTGTCGAGCTTGAATGGCACCGCCTTGCCGTCGATCGTGGCGCGGCTGATCGTCATGTCGGCGGCATTGAGGATGATCGTGCTGGTTGCCTTCTTCACCGTGACGTTGACCGTCTCGGTGCCGGTGAAGGTCATCTTCTGCGCGTCGGGATCGACTTTGATGTCGTAGGACACCGGCACGACGTCTGTCGGCAGCCGCGCTGCGGCGAGCGCCGGCGTGGACACGGTGGCGAGCAGCAGCGCGGCAGTGACGGCGATCTTCATGCGATTCTTGGACCTTGGTGATATGGTGTATTGTTTGGCCATAACGCGGTGCGTGCGAATGGCAAATGGATCGATTCGGCCCGATTCGCCCATTCCGTACCGTCAATTCGAAAATTTGTCCGGACTGCTGGACTGTGGTTTCGGTTGCGCTATGAAACCGGCATGAGGACGCCGATATTCGATCGCCTGCGCCTGCCCGTGATCGGGTCGCCGCTGTTCATCATCTCCGGACCCGATTTGGTAATCGCCCAGTGCAAGGCGGGAATCGTCGGGTCCTTTCCGGCCTTGAACGCGCGGCCGCAGACCCTGCTCGACGAATGGCTGCATCGGATCACCGAAGAACTCGCGGCGTGGAATCGCGACAATCCCGACCGCCCCGCCGCCCCCTTCGCCGTCAATCAGATCGTCCACAAGTCGAACGACCGGCTGGAAGGCGACCTCGCCATCTGCGCGAAATGGCAAGTGCCGATCACCATCACGTCGCTCGGCGCGCGCGAGGAACTCAATCAGGCCGTGCACGCTTGGGGCGGGATCACGCTCCATGACATTATCGACGACCGCTTCGCGCGCAAGGCGATCGAAAAGGGCGCCGACGGGCTGATCGCGGTCGCGGCGGGCGCCGGTGGCCATGCCGGGCGCTTGTCGCCTTTCGCGATCACCCAGGAAATCCGGCAATGGTTCGATGGCCCGCTGGTCCTGTCGGGCGCGATCGCGACCGGCGGCGCGGTGCTTGCAGCCCAGGCGATGGGCGCCGACCTCGCCTATATCGGCTCGCCTTTCATCGCGACCGACGAAGCCAATGCCGTCGAGGCCTACAAACGGGGCATCGTCGAGAGCAAGGCGGCGGACATCGTCTATTCGAACCTGTTCACCGGCGTGCACGGCAATTATCTGCGCGGCTCGATCGTCGCGGCGGGCATGGATCCCGACAATCTGCCGGAGGGCGATCTCAGCACGATGAACTTCGGCGGCAATCGCGAGGCGAAGGCCTGGAAGGACATCTGGGGATCGGGCCAGGGCATCGGCGTGATCGACAAGATCGAATCGGTGGCGGCTCGCGTCGATCGCCTGGAAGCGGAGTATAAGGCAGCGAAGGCACGTATTGCCGCGCTGTGACCCTCACATGCGGCGGCGGGCGATGACGACCTTCTAAAACGCCATCGCCAGACGGGCCTGCATCCACTGCACCGGGCTGTCGGCGGGCAACGAGTCGGTCTGCGCACCGTCCAGGCGTGCGACCCGACGATGGAGATCGATGCTGGCATTGATCAACGCACGCGCATCCGCCGGCATTTGCTCGATCACGTCGCGGTCGGTGACCGGTGCGTCGCCCAGCCGCCGCGCGGGATCGAGCGCGTCGCGTGGCGACAATTCCCCCGAATCGACCGCGCGCTGGGTCAGCAGCCAAGCGATGACGTGCATCAGCCGCGTCGTCACCTTGAGCGATTCACACGAGAAAGTGACGCGGCCGAGCGGATCCAGCGCCTCGCGCTCGACACGCGCGCCCTGGTCGAAATAGCCGCGCGCCTCGTCCGCCAGCACCATCGCCTCGACGTAGAGCGAGTCGATCATTTTGCGGTGGATGCGCAGTTCGGTGACTTCACCTGTCATGCGCAACACGATTGCCACAAATGACGGTTCCCGCAAGCGGCGAAAGGACTACCGCGTCCCAAATTCGATCAGGGCCGGATTCGATCAGGCGATGATGTCGGGAATCAACTGGTTCTCCAGCGCGGTAACCTCGTCCTTCAGCAACAGCTTGCGCTTCTTCAACCGGGCAATCTGGAGCTGGTCGCTCGACCCCAACACCCGCAACGCCTCGATCGCCGAGTCGAGGTCGCGATGCTCGGTTCTGAGGGCGTCCAGCCGTTTGTGGATCTGCGCTTCGTCCATCGATCTTCGCGTCCCTTGGGCCCTCGAAGACCGATCTGTCGCCAAAACGATGCGCCGCGTCGAATCGAAAGTGAAATCGATGGCGACAAATCGCGCGACTCGTGTTCTATTAGTCCACCCACCTTGATGAAGGAGGTCGCTCCCATGCAGAACTCGCACCTTTCAGCTCTTGAGGCGAAGCATTTGGTGTTGGACCGGCAGATCACTGCCGAAAGCCAGCGCCCAGCGCCCGACACCCGCATCCTCGCGAATCTCAAGAAGCAGAAATTGCGTGTGAAGGAAGCAATCGCGGCGATCTGATCCCGCGTGCACCGGGGCCCGGGTGCGATGCGCCCGGGTCGTCGCGTCAGAATAAAGGTTTGATCGGCTTGTTCTTGACCGGCCCTGAGTTGGCTACGACCGGTTTGCGCGCTGCTTGAGGATCGATCGGGTGATCGAACGCCACGCCGGCGCGGCCAGCCGCGACCCAGGCGATACGGCCATTTACCCAGCCCACGCCGCGCACCTCTACCTCGACCATCGTGCCGATATCGATCGGCTTGGGTATATCGGCCATCAGCCCGCCGGACGACAGGTTGCGGACGCGCACCTGCGTGATCTCGGTCGAGCCCTCGACGCGAAACCGCGCCACCAGCAACAGGCTGTCACGCGCGTCGTTACGCTGTGCAGCGGCGTCTTCGGCGCTGTCGTCGGTTATGGGATCGTGCGAAATGTGGTCCATATACCTGCCAAAAACGGGTCCATGCCGCCCGCGAACGCATAGGCCGAAACATTATCGAAAGCGTTAAACCGCAGGCCCCTCGAAAAATCCGATCCGGAAAAAATTCGGTCCAGAACGGATCAAATCAATCCTCGCGCGACACCTTCTCGTTGCGCTCATGACGCTCCTGCGCCTCGACGGTCATCGTCGCGATCGGCCGCGCCTCGAGTCGACCGAGCGAGATCGGCTCACCGGTGACTTCGCAATAGCCATATTCGCCTTCATCGAGTCGGCGCAGCGCGGCATCGATCTTGGAGATCAGCTTGCGCTGGCGATCGCGCGTGCGCAGTTCGATCGACCAGTCCGTCTCGCTCGAGGCGCGATCGGTCAGATCTGCCTCGCGCAGCGGCTCGACCTGGAGCTGCGACAAGGTCACTTCCGCCTCCTTGAGGATCGCTTCCTTCCAGCGCAGGAGCTTGTCGCGGAAATATTCCTGCTGACGGGGATTCATGAATGGCTCGTCAGGACTCGGCCGATAACCATCGCCATCGTTGGCCGGTACGCTGAAACTGGAATCATCCATGCGATTCAAAGCCGTTGCCATCCCCACTCTCCGTTCGGCCCTTGGAACACTGTTCCCGTGCGCCTGTCGGACCCCTAATGACGAGCGGGCCTATAGCGGCGCGGAAGCGGCTCCACAAGCGATTGGCGACAAACAAAAAGCCCGTCGCGTCCCGGCCACGATAATGCAGGGTTGATGACGACGGCGTGAACCGCCGATTCACCCTTTGGTCATAGATCGAGACGCCGGATCGGGCGAAGAAGTTAACCCAGGTCGTATCACAATGACACGTTAACCATAACCGCACCCCCATCGATCGATATAAAGATCAAATCGGGCGACTATAATTGGTTAACGGAATTGCGCTTAATTCTTTGTTTTGCACTATCGCACTAGCAGCGAAGTAACTGCGAGAATCACCACCGTCTCTGTGGGGTCAGCGACGGTTAGAGAGAAAGTAGACGCGATGTCTGTCCGGATGGCGATGGCTAAACTATGCGCCTGCGCATGCGGGGGCGCCATTATCGGCGGCGGTGCGGTCAAAGTGGCTGACGGCGCCAAGGCTCGTCCCGTTTATGCCAAGACGTACAAGCGACATGTCGTAAAGGCTCGGGTGGCGAGCGCCGCCCGATCGCGCGTTCGCAAGGTGGTGACGACCACGACGACCTGCCCACCCGCAATCGTGACGGTTGCCGGTGGCGCTCCGTTGCCGATGCCGCCTGCCTTCACCGGATCGAGCGGCGGCGTGCCGATCGTCGGCGGAAGCGGTGGCGGCTGGGGCGGCGGCGGTGGCGGATTCTTCGCCGGCGGCTTTGGTGGCGGTGGCGGTGGCAGCGGCGGGATCGCGATCTCGTCGACCTCGTCCAGCTCGGGCGGCTCGTCCTCGACGTCGACCGGCGGGTTCTCGTCGGGCAGCACCTCGTCCTCTTCGTCGGGCAACGTCTCGTCGTCATCCAGCGGTAACGTATCCTCGTCGTCGTCAGGCGACGTGTCGTCCTCGACCTCGTCGTCGGGGGACGTCTCGTCCTCCTCGTCGACCTCGAGCTCGTCGAACGGATCGTCGTCCTCGACGTCTTCGTCCTCGAACGGATCGAGCTCGTCCAACTCCTCGGCCAGCTCGGGCTCTTCCTCGACCTCCGGCTCGTCCTCGACCTCGTCGTCGAGCTACGGTTCGTCGTCCAAGGGTTGGAGCTCGAACGGCGGCTGGTCGTCGAACGGGGGCTGGAGTTCCAGCGGCCACGGTTCCTCGACCGGATCGACCGGCGGCACGCCAGCCCCGGTCCCCGCGCCGCCGATGATCCTGTTGTTCGGCGGTGCCGCCGCCGCCATGGTCGCGCGCAAGCGCCTCGCCAGGAAGAAGACTGAGACGATCGCGGCCTAAGCCGCGCTCAAGGCTTTCTCGATTTCGGGAATAGGATGGCCGGTGAGGTTCTTCGGGACTTCGCCGGCCAATCTGTTGGCGACCTCGACATGATAATGTTTGCGCAACTCGCCGAGCGTGTGCGGCGGCGCGGCGATGATAAGCGATTCGAATTCGTTGGCGAGCGCACGTTCCTTCAGCATCGCCCCAACATCAGCGGCAAAGCGATCCTCTTCCTGCTGGTGAAAATCGACTTCCTGCATCGAACTGCGCGCCGATCCGACTGAATTGGCGGTACTGCCCGGCGCGTCGGTTTTCTGGTCGCGATCGGCCGGATTGATCCGGTCTTCGGCATGCTCGACCACCAGATTGGGGTGTACGCCGTCGCCCTCATTGCGCAAGAACAGCGCCTTGCGCCCATCGGCGACGACGACGAGGGTGTTGTAACGAAGCTGCATGGCATTTCTCTCCTCAGGGTTGGGAGGTGAACGCCGCAGTACCCCACCGGGTTGCGCGCCTCGTCCCGCCCCGCCATAGCCTCGCCGCTATGCATGACATCCGCCTGATCCGCGACAATCCCGAAGCTTTCGATGTAGGGCTGGCCCGCCGCGGCCTGTCGCCGATGGCATCGGACCTGCTCGCGTTGGACGAAAAGCGCCGCGCGGTGATCACCGAATTGCAGGCCGGCCAGACTCGCCGCAACGAGGCGTCGAAGGCGATCGGCGCGGCCAAGGCGGCCAAGGACGAAGCGACCGCGGGCGCGCTGATGGCCGAAGTCGCGACGCTCAAGACGCGCTTGCCCGAGTTGGAGGTAGAGGAACGGACCGCCGAGGCCGCGCTGAACGAGGCGCTGGCCGCGATCCCCAACCTGCCGCTCGACGACGTGCCCGCGGGGGCGGACGAAGACGACAACCAGTTGATGCACGAGCGCGGCACCAAACCCGATTTCGCGTTCGATATTCGCGAGCACGATGCGATCGGCCCGGCGCTCGGACTGGACTTCGAAACCGGCGTGGCGCTCGCCGGCGCACGCTTCACTTTGGTGCGTGGCGCTGCGGCGCGACTCAACCGCGCGCTCGGCCAGTTCGGGCTCGATATCCTCACCAGGCATCATGGCTATGAAGAAGTCGTGCCGCCCTTGCTGGTACGCAGCGAAGCGATGTTCGGGACCGGGCAATTGCCCAAGTTCGCCGAGGATCTGTTCCAGACCACCGACGGTCGCTGGCTGATCCCCACTTCCGAAGTGTCGCTGACCAACATCGTGCGTGAAAAGATCCTTGCCGCCGACGAGCTGCCGCTGCGTTTCACCGCATTGACGCCCTGCTTCCGCTCAGAGGCAGGTGCCGCCGGACGCGACACGCGCGGCTTCATCCGCCAGCACCAATTCGAAAAGGCCGAGATGGTCTCGATCGTGCCGCCCGATCAATCGGAAGCCGAGCATGAGCGGATGACTGCTGCCGCGGAAGACGTGCTGACCCGGCTCGGCCTGCCGTTCCGTCGGATGAAGCTCTGCACCGGCGACATGGGTTTTTCCGCGGCGCGCACTTACGACCTCGAAGTCTGGCTACCGGGTCAGGGCCGCTATCGCGAGATTTCGAGCTGTTCGACCTGCACGGATTTCCAGGCGAGGCGCATGAATGCCCGCTTCCGTGGCGAGGACGGCAAGCCGGCGTTCGTCCATACGCTCAATGGCTCGGGGCTGGTCGTCGGGCGGATGATGGTCGCGATCCTGGAAAATTATCAGCAGGAAGACGGCGCGGTCGCGATTCCCGATGCGTTGCAACCGTATCTCGGCGGGTTGAACCGGCTCGAGCCCAAGGCGTGAGGATCCTCCTCACCAATGACGACGGTTATCATGCGCCCGGCCTTGCCGTGCTCGAACGGCTGGCGCGGTGCTTTTCCGACGACATCACTATCGTGGCGCCGGCCGAGGAGCAATCGGGCAAGGGTCGCTCGCTGACGCTAACCGAGCCGCTGCGGGTCAATCGCTTCGACGAAAAGCGTTACGCGGTCGGCGGCACACCGACCGACGCGGTGATGTTCGCGCTGGCCAATGTGATGCGCGACGCCAGGCCCGACCTGATCCTGTCGGGAGTCAATCGCGGCGCCAATCTGGGCGAGGACGTCTTCTATTCGGGCACGATCGGCGCGGCGATGGAAGGCGCGCTCGCCGGCATCCGCTCGATCGCGATCAGCCAGCGTTACGGTGCCGAGGCTCCCGGCCACGACGTCACGTTCGAGACCGCCGAAGCGTGGGGCGAACGCGTGTTGGCGCCGTTGATCGCCGCGCCGATCGATCCGCGCATCGTGGTCAACGTCAACTTTCCGCCGATCCCGCCCGATGAGGTGAAGGGCGTCCGCGTGGTCCATCAGGGATTGCGCGACTATGGCCGGGTCAAGGTGATCGAGCGCACAGACCCGCGCGGGTTCGCTTATTATTGGATGGGGCTGGGCCGCGTCGAGCACACGCCGGCCGCCGATACCGATCTCGAAGCGATCGAAATGGGTTACATCACGGTGACGCCGTTACAGATGGACCTGACGCATCGCGATTCACTGGCTATGCTGGAGAAAGCGTATCGGTGACGCAGGGGGGGCCCGCGATGCGAATGATCACACTTGTCTTCTTGATATTCGGACTCTCGGGATGCATTCCGCAGACCGATTATGCGCGGCCATCTGACGCGGGTTCGCTGCCCGTCGCAGATTACGACCCGCCGCCGCCGCAGGACGAAGTCCCTGCCCCACCCTCGGCGCCGCCGGCTTGGGAAGCTCGACCGGTCACGCCCGATGCGCGGACGATCGCCGAATCGAGCTATATCGTGCGCCCCGGCGACACGTTGCGCGGCATCGCCGACAGGACCGGGTCAGGCTCCGAGATCATCGCCAGGGCGAATGGCCTCGACTCGCCCTTCACCATCCGCGCCGGGCAGCAATTGCGCATTCCCGGCGGCCGCTACCACCTGGTCCGGCCGGGCGAATCGGGCATCGCGATCGCACGGGCTTATGGCGTCCGCTGGGCCGACATTGTCGCTGCCAATAATCTGGTCGAGCCCTATGTGCTGCGGTCAGGGCGTCGCATCCTGATCCCCGGCGGCACGCGGCCGCCCCAGACGCTCGCCGAGCGCGCAGCCGCGTTCAAGATCGATCTCGGCGATATCGCCACCGGCGGCGGCGAGCCCGCTATTCCCGACAATGTCAGGCCGGTTCGCCCCGCGACCTCGGTGACCAGGGCGCTGCCCTCGACCGCCGCGGTGGGCGCGCCCTCGCCGCTCAGCGGGCCTTTCCTCTGGCCGGTCGCGAGCGGAAAAGTGGTCAAGCGCTTCGGCGGCGGCGCCAGCGGGGAGCGTAATGACGGGATCAAGATCGCGGTGCCGCTGGGGACGCCGATCAGGGCCGCGGCCGATGGCGTGGTGATCTACACTACCGACAGCATCGCCGGACTGGGTGGCTTGGTCATGGTCCGCCACGGCAATGGCTGGACCAGCGTCTATGGCCATGCCAGCCGCGTCATCGTGACTCGTGGCCAGGCAGTGAAACGCGGGCAGACGATCGCGCTGTCGGGCGACACCGGCTTCGCCGACCGTCCGGAAGTGCATTTCGAACTCCGCCAGGGCCGCACCCCGGTCGACCCTCTGTCGAAGTTGCCGAGTCGCTAGTGGCGGTGCTACCCGCGCCGCCATCATGACCGACTACAAATCCGACCTACTCCGCCTGCTCGACGAGCGTGGCTATGTTCATCAGATGACCGACGCGACCGGGCTCGACGCGTTGGCGACGAAACAGGTCGTGCCCGGCTATATCGGCTTCGACGCGACCGCGCCGTCGCTGCACATCGGATCGATGGTGCAGATCATGATGCTGCGCCGCCTGCAGCAAGCGGGCCACAAGCCGATCGTGCTGATGGGCGGCGGGACGACGAAGGTCGGCGATCCATCGGGCAAAGACGAAAGCCGGCGGCTGCTCGACGACGCCACGATCGATGCCAACATCGCCTCGATCCGTCGCGTATTCGAACGCTTCCTGACCTTCGGCGACGGTCCGACCGATGCGGTGATGGTCAACAATGCCGACTGGCTCGACAAGCTCGAATATATTCCGTTCCTGCGCGACGTCGGGCGGCATTTCACGATCAATCGCATGCTGGCGTTCGATTCGGTCAAGCTCCGGCTCGATCGCGAGCAGCCGCTGACCTTCCTCGAATTCAACTACATGATCCTCCAGGCCTATGATTTCCTGGAATTGTCACGCCGTTCGGCATGCCGGCTGCAGATGGGCGGATCGGACCAATGGGGCAATATCGTCAACGGCATCGAGCTGTCGCGCCGAGTCGACGGGACCGAGGTATTCGGGCTGACCACCCCGCTGATCACCAATGCGGACGGATCGAAGATGGGCAAGACCGCGGCCGGCGCGGTGTGGCTCAACGACGATGCGCTGCCGGCCTATGATTATTGGCAATATTGGCGGAACGTCGACGACCGCGACGTCGGCCGTTTCCTGCGCTTGTTTACCGATCTGCCGCTCGACGAAATCGCCCGGCTCGAATCGCTCGAGGGTGCAGAGATCAACCAGGCCAAGATCGTGCTCGCCAACGAGGCGACGGCCTTGTGCCGCGGCCAGGAGGCAGCGAACCTGGCCGCCGAGACTGCACGCAAGACGTTCGAGGAAGGATCGGCGGGCGCCGACCTGCCCACGTTTGCGGTGTCCGGCTCGACCGGCCTGGTCGATGCGCTGATCGGGCTCGGCTTCTGCGCGTCCAAGGGCGAGGCGCGGCGGTTGATCGCCGGCGGCGGCGCGCGGGTCGACGGCGAGAAGGTGGCGGATGAGGCGTTCACCATCGTAATGACGGGAAATCCGGTGCGCGTGTCGGCGGGCAAGAAGCATCACGGCTTGCTCACGCCGGCGTGAGTATGGCTAACAGCCGTTAAACACGTTCCTTTTCAAGCTTTTCATGGGCTGGTCGTTACTCATTGTGGCGAACGGGGAAGGACTCGATGGGCGCGGCACTGGCCTATAGCGATCAACGCGATGCTCCACGGGATGAGGTTCATTACCGCGCGCGCGCTTTCGGCGGCGATGCCCGGCCGGTATCGGTGCTGGTCGTCAACATGTCGGCCCAGGGGCTGATGGCGCGAGTCGATACTGACCGCCCGATCGGCGAACGCCTGCACATCACCTTACCCGTGGTCGGCGTGATCGTCGCCGAGGTGCGCTGGTCGCTCGGCGGTCGGATCGGTTGCGAACTCGACCGGCCGATCGGCATGGCCGAATATTACGAACTGCTCGCGGCGTTGCTCAAGAACGTTCGCTGAAGGCGGCAGTGCGGGTCGTCAACCGCCGATCACCAACCGTTACCCCGACCGCAGCAATTGCACCCCGGCATCCCGCTCGAACAGATAAAGCGCTGTCCGCGACGCCTGCCACCGCGGGCCGTCGAGCC
>Ga0207669_10000468_pt1 | contig 17644 bp, 19 predicted proteins | sample KBSM33metaG_FD_184329 | JGI IMG/M metagenome (GOLD analysis project Ga0207669, IMG submission 184329) | Miscanthus rhizosphere microbial communities from Kellogg Biological Station, Michigan, USA - KBS M3-3 metaG (SPAdes) (version 2) | ecosystem: Host-associated > Plants > Roots > Rhizosphere >...
TCCACCGCTCGATCGTGAACCTGGAGACCGTGCAAGAGGCGCCCTTGCAAGGTGCGGGCGCGCAAGGAGCGGCCCTGCGATAACATCAGCCCCGTGCCGCGTGTCACGGTCACCATCATCACGCTCAACGAAGCCGCACACATCGCTGACGCCATCGACAGCGCTGCCTGGGCCGACGAGGTCATCGTCGTCGACTCCGGCAGCGTGGACGACACGCTCGCCATCGCCCGCGCCAGGGGCGCCCGCGCCGAGACCCGGTCGTGGACCGGTTACGTCGATCAGAAGAACTTTGCGGCCGGCCTCTCCAGCAACGACTGGATCTTTTCGCTCGACGCCGACGAGCGCATTCCTGCCGCCCTCGCGTCGGAGATCCGCAGCATTCTTTCCACAGAACCGCCTCATGGCGGCTATCGAGTCCCGCGGGTCACGCATCATCTTGGCCAATGGATCAGGACGACGGACTTCTATCCTGACTACCAGACGCGGTTGTACGACCGGCGACGAGCGAAATGGCATGGCCGCCACGTCCACGAATCGGTCAGTGTCGATGGGCCGTCCGGTCAACTCACGAAGGAGCTCGAGCACTACTCGTATCGCAACCTGAGCGACCATCTCGACCGCATCAACGCCTACTCCACGCTGGCCGCGCGGCAGATGTACGAAAGCGGCCGGCGCGCCACTGCCCTTCATCTCCTGTTTCATCCGCCTGCTGCGTTTCTACGGAACTACTTCCTGCGGCGAGGCTTCCTCGATGGCACGGTCGGCTTGACACTTTCGATCGTCAACGCCTACTCGGTCTTCCTGAAGTTCGCGAAGCTCTGGGAACTGCAGCGGTGTTCTCGCTCCACATAGATACTGCCCGTACCTGGCGTGGCGGTCAGGGCCAGGTGATGCACACCGTCATGGGCCTGCGCGCGCGCCGGCAACGTGCGGCGCTGGCGGCGCACCCCGAGGGTGAGCTCTATCGCCGGATGTCCGAGGGGACCGACCTCATCCCGTTGGCGCCGCGCAACGAGATCGACCTTGCGGCAGCCTGGCGCCTGTCCCGTGTCCTCAAGCAACTCCGGCCGGACATCATTCACGCACACGATCCTCACGGTGTCGCGATGGCAGCGACGGCGTTGTCAATCGCGTCCCCCACACCAGAACCGCCGCTCGTCGCGTCGAGGCGTATCGAGTTCCGGATCGCGCACAACTCGTTTTCGAGATGGAAGTACGACCGCGTCGCCTGCTTCATCGCGATCAGCGAGGCGGTCCGAGAGCGGCTCATCACGGACGGTATCCCGCGACAGAAGACCACCGTCGTCCACGAAGGCGTTGACGTCGAGCGCATCGTCCGCCTACCCACGGCCAACGTGCACGCCGCGTTGTTCCTGCCGACCCATGCGCCAGTCGTCGGAAACATCGGTGCGCTCGTCGCGCAGAAGGGCCAGCAGCATCTCGTCGACGCTGCGGCAATCGTGATTCGCGCGGTTCCAGACGCACGCTTCGTGATTCTTGGCGAAGGCGAACTGCGGCCGTCACTCGAAGAGCAGATCAAGCGCAAACACCTCGAGCGGCACGTCTTCCTGGCTGGCTTCCGGCCTGATGTGTTGGAGCTCCTGAAGGGAATCGATTTATTTGCGCTGAGCTCGCTGCAGGAAGGGCTCTGTACGTCGCTGGTGGATGCGATGGCCGCATCAAAAGCAGCGGTGGCGACACGCGTGGGCGGCGTGCCCGAGGTCGTGGCAGAGAGAGAGACCGGTCTTCTCGTTCCTCCTCGCGATCACGAAGCCCTCGCCGACGGCATCATCGCGCTCTTGAAGGACAATGCGCGGAGAACGAGCATGGGAGAGGCAGGACTCAAGCGCGCGCGCAAGCTGTTCACCGTCGACCACATGGTCGAGGGCACGATGGCGACCTATGAACGGCTCCTCAGCGTGAAGATGGTTTGACCTTCCCTTTGACGTTTGCCTCTTGCCCTTTGATCTTTTGGGGCACACAAGCCGCGCAGCGGGCACTGCGCGCTGCCCTGCGGCTTCAGAAAGCCACAGGCGTTCATCATGCCGACGTGGCACAAGGCGAAATCGAAGCGAACGGGATCACGCGAGTCAAAAGCGCGCAGCGCATTCGTGACGTCGAGCGCCATCTTCCATCCCGGGCTGGTGTAACGCGTCAGCTTCAGGCATCGGCCGAGACGGATGACGTGCGTATCGAGCGGCACAATCAACCGCGCGGGCGAGACCTTCGACCAGATACCGAGGTCGATCTCGTCGCGTCGAACCATCCATCGCAAGAACAGGTTGAGCCGCTTGCAGGCGCTACCTGCTGATGGCCGCGGAAAGAAGTAGGCAACGCCACGCTGGCGGGGTACTCGTCGTCCGTAGGCGGCGCGCAAGTCGGTGGCCAGCGCGCGTGTTGAAAACGAGTCGAGCGCAGGCCCGACGTGTGGCGACGTCGCGTCATCTCCCGCGACGAAAAACGCTTCGATCGAGCCTGACTCGATGAGCATCCGCTGCAGGACGAGGAGCAGCGCGATCAGGTCGCGTCCGGAGATCCAGCGATGGACCAGCGGCTCGAGTCGCGATCGTTCGCGAACGGGATCGAAGTTGCGCACGAACCGCGCCGGATGCGGGCCCGTCACCGCCAGCAGTGACTCGATCGACTGCAGCACGCTGGCCACGCGGCCAAACGCGAGGGCAGCGGCGCAAAAGCCGACAACCTCCCGGTCCGCTGGCAACGCGAATCGCCTGACGATGTGTACGGGATCGGTGGCGGAGGTGACGTGATCGAACGAGCGATACAGATCCTCGAGCCGTTCTCCTGCGCTGGCGGGCGGCTTGCGGTTCATCGCGAGAGTCATGCCTTTCCTGCCGCCGCGACCCGCTCGAGGCTGTCGCCGGTCAGGCGACAGAGCTTCCACTCCTTCATCACACGTGCGCCCATGCGCTCATAAAAGCGCAGCGCCGGTTCGTTCCAATCGAGGACGGTCCATTCCATGCGTCCGCATCCACGCTCGACCGCGAGCGCCGCGAGGTGATTCAGCAGCCGTTGGCCAATGCCGCGCCCGCGCCACTCGGGCCTGACGAACAAGTCCTCGAGATAGAGCCCCGGCCGTCCCAGAAACGTCGAGAAGTTGTGGAAGAACAGCGCGAACCCGACGACCGTCGTATCGACGTACGCGAGGACGACTTCGGCCGCCGGACGCTCGCCAAAGAGCCATGTCCGCAGCCCGTCTTCGGTCGCCACGATCTCGTGAGACAGCCGCTCGTACTCTCCGAGCCCCCGGATCAGTTCCAGGATGACTGGAACGTCGTCCGGGCGGGCGGGAACGATTTGGACGTTGGACATGATTCACGCCGCCTGATCTCAAAACGTCGTCACTGGCGTGCCGGCGGCGCAGAGAGGGCACGCACCAGCGGGATAGTTCTCCGGTGCTTTGTACTCCGCCAGCGCAACGTTTGGCACGTCCAGATCAACGACGGCCTCGAGGCGATCGCAGATCTCCGCGGTGGCCAGGAGCGTCGCCCCTGCAGCGCGCAGCGCCGCCGCGCAGCGAGACAGCGTGTGGCCCGTGTTGCGAACGTCGTCCACCAGCAACACGCTCTTGCCGTTGACCTGCTGCTGATAGAAGCGGCTCAGCGAATAGTTGCCGGCCACGTCACCGTTCAGTGGAGCGAATAGTGTTGGTGGCCGGGTGATGTCGCGACGGCTGTCGAGCAGGCCGGCAATCGTATGGGCGAGAAGCGCGCCGCCCGTCGCGGGTCCCGCCACGACCTCAGTCGCTTCGAGGATCGAGCCCGGCAACACGTCGATCAGGTCCTGCGTGAAGCGCCAGATCGTCGAGGGCTGTCTGAAAAGCTGGTGTGGATTCAGATAGACGCGGCCGTGGTAGCCGTTACCGAAATCGAAGTGCCCGTCCAGCATCAGCACTTCGTAGCGTTGAAGATCCTTGATGGCGTTCTGGCGAATCTGGTCCTGTCGATTCATTTTTCTAAGGGGGTCGGGGGTCATTTAAAGAGGACACGTCTGGGTGAGCGACCGTCGAAAACTGTCCTGATCAAATGACCCCCGACCCCATTTCAGGGTTCACGTAGACCGTGCGGCCGTGGATGATGGTCGCGGCCACTCCTCCACGCAGCTCCCATCCGTCGAATGGCGTGTTCTTCGATCGCGATCGCAGCTGCGACGCGCGGATACGGACCTTGAGATCCGGAGCGAGAATCGTGATATCCGCGGGGCTGCCCGGTGAGAGCGACCCGCCAGGTACACGAAGGATGCGCGCCGGAGCCGTCGAGAGCAGTTCGACGAGTCGCGGCAGTCGAATCAAACCCGAATGCACCAGCCGATCGAGCGACAGCGGCACGGCCGTCTCGAGGCCGACGATGCCGAAGGGCGCGCGATCGAATTCCACCTTCTTCTCGTCGTAGTGGTGCGGGGCGTGATCGGTCGCAATCACGTCAACCGTGCCGTCGACGATACCGGCCAGCATCGCGTCGCGATCCGCGGCTTCGCGCAGCGGCGGGTTCATCTTCGTGTTGGTGTCGTACGGAATCGGCGACCCGAGCGCTTCGTCAGTCAACGTAAAATGGTGGGGGGCGACCTCGCACGTCACGCGCACTCCGACGTCTTTGCCATTCCGCACGGCCCGCATGGATGCCCGGGCGCTCATGTGCGCCACATGAAACGCGGAGCCAGTCAGTTCTGACAACAGCACGCCGCGCTCGACGCCCAGGGCCTCCGCTGCACCCGGAATGCCTCGCAACCCGAGCGACGCGGCGTGGAACCCTTCGTGCGCCACTCCGTCGCCCTTGAGCGAGGGGTCCTCGCAGTGCTCGATGACCGGCATCCCGAACATCCCCGCGTATTCGAGCGCCCGTCGCATCAGTAACGCCGTCGCGACGGGATGCCCGTCGTCGGTAATCGCCACGCAGCCCGCCTGCTTCAGTTCGGCGATGTCCGCGAGCAGTTCACCTTTCGAGCCCTTCGAAACGGCTCCAATCGGATAGACGTGCGCGAGCTTCGCCTCAGCGGCCTTGGCAAGAATGAGCAAGGTGACGTTGGCGTTGTCGTTCACGGGCGTGGTGTTCGGCATGCACGCAACTGCGGTGAATCCACCTGCGACCGCAGATGCGACACCACTCGCAACCGTTTCCTTGTGCTCCTGCCCCGGCTCGCGCAGGTGCACGTGCATGTCGATCAGGCCAGGACACACGACCAGACCGGACGGGATCTCCAGCACGGTCGCATCATCGACCGGCAGATCGCGTCCGACGCGAGCGATGCGACCGTCCTCGATGAGGACGTCGTGCACGCCATCAATCCCGTTCGCGGGATCGACGACTCGCCCGCCCTTAAGCAGCCTCTTCATGTTCCACTCCGCCGGCGAGGAGATACAGGACTGCCATTCGCACGGCGACACCGTTGGCAACCTGGTCGAGGATGACCGAATAGGGACCGTCGGCAACTTCCGACGCGATCTCCACACCGCGGTTCATCGGACCCGGGTGCATGATCATCACGTCAGACTTCGCCAGGAGCAGCCGCTCCTCGGTCATGCCGAACACCCTGAAGTACTCGCGCAGCGACGGAAAGTACGCGCCTTCCATGCGTTCGAGTTGAATCCGCAGCAGCATGATGACGTCGGCATCCCGCACCGCCTCTTCAACGACGCTCGTCGGGGTGACGCCAAAGCGGCGAATGTCCGTCGGTATGAGCGTCGGCGGTCCGCAGACCCAGACGTCGGCGCCCAGCTTCGTCAGCAGGTGAATGTTGGAGCGCAGGACCCGGCTGTGGAGCAGGTCGCCAACGATCGCGACCTTGAGACCGGCCAGCTGTTTCTTTCGCTCGCGAATCGTGAACGCATCGAGCAGCGCCTGTGTCGGGTGCTCGTGCATCCCGTCTCCGGCATTGATGATGGCGGAGCGGCAGACACGGGACAGGAAGTGGCACGCTCCGGAGGAGGCGTGGCGCAGGACGATCATGTCCGGGGACATCGCTTCGAGGTTGAGGGCGGTGTCGGCCAGCGTCTCGCCCTTGACGACGCTCGAGGTGCCGATGGCGATGCTGAGGGTATCCGCGCTCAGACGTTTTTCGGCGATCTCGAACGACGTTCGTGTCCGCGTGCTCGGTTCGAAGAACAGATTGACGACGGTTTTCCCGCGGAGTGCCGGCACTTTCTTGATCGGCCTGGTGCCGACTTCTTTCATGGCCTCGGCGGTATCCAGGATGAGCTCGATCTCCCCGGGAGACAGCTCGGCAATGCCGAGGAGGTCCTTGCGCCGGAGGGCAGTGACCGCCTGTTTCTGATCGAGTTCCTGGCTGGTCGTGCTCATGCCCCACCTCCAGTTTCCAGAACGACCTCGTCCTCGCCGTCAATTTCAATCAAGCGCACCTGCACGCTTTCCTCGGGCGCGGTCGGCAAATTCTTCCCCACGTAATCCGCCTTGATCGGCAGCTCGCGATGGCCGCGGTCAACCAGCACGATGAGCTGAATCGCTTTCGGCCGGCCGTAGTCGATCAGCGCATCCAGCGCCGCGCGCGTCGTCCGGCCCGTATACAGCACGTCGTCGACGAGCAGGATCTTCCGGTTGTCGATCGAGAACTGGATATCCGTCTTGCGAACGAGCGGCTGCGGCCCGACGGCGTGACGCATCGTGTCGTCGCGATACAACGTGATGTCGAGCGAACCGGTCGGAATCTCCTGGCCGGTGATTTCGCGAAGCGTCCGCGCGATGCGGCGCGCGATCGGTACGCCGCGCGTGCGAACTCCAACGAGCGCAATGTCGTCGATGCCCTTGTTGCGCTCGACGATCTCGTGCGCAATTCGAGTCAGCGTACGACCGATGCGATCCGCATCCATTACAACAGGCATGCGGAGCTCCTGCGAGAAGTTGTGCGTGTGACGTGAAAGGCGGGCCTTGGCATGTTCACCTCTTCGCGGACTCTCTGGACCGCGTTTAAAGAAGCAACCGGATTATATCGCAGGTTCAGTGCACCCGTGAATCGGCCTGGGCGCCGTACGTAGGAATGAACGTGATTGTTCGCTGTGCGTTGAAGGCTTGCGTAAAGAGATCGGTGCGCGCGAACCCATCCATGTCGCGCGCCACAGGCAAACCGAGGAAGTACAGCAGGGTGGGCGCCACATCGACGACCGCGCCGCGACTTTGACGACCCGCCACAATCGGCGAACCGTACGCGAGCAGAAAACCATCGGGGCCTCGTTCGTGGCTGCCGCTGAACTTCGGGTCACCGGCTACGCGCTCGAGAACGCGTTTGCCGACCGTGAGCGGTTCCATCCCGAAGCCTGAGACAACCATCAGGACATCTCCCTCGCGCAGCGACGCTATCGCTTCGCCCACGAGCGAGTCGACGTAGGCGTAGTAGTCGTCGAGCACGCGGCCAAAGCGGCGGCGTTCGTCTTCCGTGACATCGCCAAATGCCTCCGGCCTTGCGTAGCGCAGGTAGTAGTGCCCAACCGCGTCGAGTCCCGCGTAGCGGATGGCCAGCAACTGCACGTCTTCGGCCGCCACGAGTTGCTGCGCGAGCCGATGATGCAGGCGATCGGCCTCGACAGTGGAACCACTCTCACCGGTCCAGGGAAGGAGGTCGAGCCGCACGCGCAATTCACCATCCGGCTGTTCCTCCGCAAGGACCTGGCGAGCCACATCGTCCAATCGGGCTGGCGAGACAGCCGCCTCGCCGTCGAGCGCGACAACACGATCGGCGCGGCGATGGAAACGGTCACTGACAATGAAGCCGCTGGCCTGCGTGGCGGGATGCGTCAGTGGCAGACCGATGAGGCCGGTTCGCACGTCGTATCCGGCCGCGATGCGCCACAGCGGCTGCGTTCCAAGGCTGGCAGACGAATACGGCTCCTCGACAAGCAAGCCGAAGCGAACGAGCGCCTGCGAGAACACGTAGTCTGGCAGCACCTCCAGCTCGGCGTCGCCGTTGAAAGGCCTGTAGCGGGACGACCCGCGCACGCCATGTCGTGATGGCCACATCCCAGTCATGATCGAGGCCCAGACAGGCTCCGGCTGCGTTGGCCGTGTCGTCGCCAGGTGCATCGAGGCGCCGGCATCGAGCATGCGACCGAAGTTCGGGAGTCGACCCGATGCGACCGCAGGCGAGATCACGTCGAGCGATGCGCCATCGAGACACAACAGCACGACACGAGGACGCTCCGCGGGGAGCGCGGTCACCGTCGCTGGCGCATCCGCAAACATCAAACGGCCAACGCCGACTCCGCGAATCCAGAGTGGACCCACGATGGATAGGATGGTCGCGACCGTAAAGAGAATGCCGACGAGGGTCCGCCGTCGCTGATCGCGGGCATTCTGCGCGAGACCAAGCACGAGAAACACGAACGCCGCGATTGCAAAGACGACGACCGCTTGTCCGAGCGGCGGCAGCGCGCGCGGGTCGAGCGCCGTGCGAAGGCCGGAGGCGTGCAGCCAGGTGATCACGGCGGCCGTGCCGCTCAGGACCGCCGCGCTCCACGTGAGCAGACGCAGGCTTACCCACCCTGGCGGCGAGGGCTCGACCATCACAATGCGGCGAAGGACGTACAGCGCATACGAGACGACCGTGATGTGGAGGCCGTAGGACAACACGATCACCGTCAGCAGCGGGCCGGCCGCGCGTAGAGGAACCGCGGGATTCAGCAGCAGAAGCAGCAGCGTGAAGTAGGCGGCCGCCAGCAACCCCGCAAACGCGGAGTTGCTCAGCATCCGGAGGTAACGCATGGGCAGTCTACAGGTATACTCCGTTCAATGCCCCTCGATGTCGAGGCCAGGGTCATTCAGAACACGCGCCTCTCGCCCGATTACAACGTCATCACACTCGCCGCTCCCGAAATAGCCGCTGCGACCAAGCCGGGTCAGTTCGTTATGGTGAGGCCGGGTCACGGGAGCGATCCGCTGCTGCGCAGACCGTTCTCGGTCTTCGAGATCATTCGTTCGGGCGACCGCATCGAAGGACTCTCGCTCCTCAGCAAACGCATCGGCGCGACGACACGACTGCTGTACGACGCGGTGTACGGCGACGTCGTCTCGTGCCTCGGACCACTCGGTCGCCCGTTCGAGCCGGTATCACCTCCGACCGAAGCGTGGATGGTGGCTGGTGGAGTCGGGCTCGCGCCCTTCGCCACGCTGACGGAAGCCCTGCAGGAACGCGGCACGAGGACCACGCTGTTCTACGGCGCACGAACAGGACCCGAACTGTTCTACCTGGACTGGTTCTCGTCGCGCGGCGTACGCGTCGTGCTCAGCACGGAGGACGGGTCCTCCGGCGAGCGCGGCAGGGTCACCGGACCACTCGAGCAGGCCCTCCGGCAGAACAACGCCGAGACCATGATTTACGCGTGCGGTCCCGAGAAAATGCTCGAAGCAGTCTCACGCGTCGCGGGGTCGTTCAAGACGCCCGCACAAGTATCGGTGGAGCGGGTGATGGGTTGCGGGATGGGCGGCTGTTACAGCTGCGTCATCCCGGTTCGTGAGCAAGGCGGCGGTCACCACTTCGTCCGCTCGTGTCTGGCCGGCCCCGTGTTCACGGCGGCCGATCTCGTCTGGGATCATGACTGACATCGATCTCTCCGTTGACATCGGAGGCCTGAGGCTCTCGAATCCGCTGATTGCCGCAAGCGGCTGCTACGGCTACGGCGTCGAGTACTCCGATGCCGTGGACTTGTCCACTCTCGGTGCAATTGCTTCGAAAGGCCTCTTCCTCAAACCGCGCGAAGGGCATCCGCCGCAGCGAATTGTCGAGACACCGTCCGGCATGCTCAACGCCATTGGCCTGCAGGGCATCGGCGTGCATCGCTACATCGCCGAAAAGCTGCCCGAGCTTCGGCGACTCGGCGCAACGAACATCATCAACATCTGCGGCAGCACACTCGATGAGTACGTCGAGCTCGCGCGAATCCTCTCGGATGCCGAAGGCGTACACGCACTCGAAATCAACATCTCCTGCCCGAATATCAAGGAAGGCGGGATCACGTTCGGTTGCAGCCTGCATGGCACGTTCGACGTCGTCAGCGCCATCAAGAAGGTGACGCACCTGCCGGTCATTCCGAAGCTGACGCCGAATGTGACCGACGTCGCCTCGATTGCCAAGGCTGCCGAGGATGCCGGCGCAGACGCCGTGTCGCTCGTGAACACCTTCCTCGCGATGGCGATCGATGTCGAGACACGCAGGCCGAAGCTGTCGAACATCGTCGGTGGGTTGAGCGGACCCGCCATCCGCCCAATCGCGGTGCGCATGGTCTACGAATGCCACAAGATGGTGAAGATCCCCATCATCGGGATGGGCGGCATCGCGAGCGCCGTTGACGCACTCGAGTTCATCATCGCCGGGGCGACGGCAGTGCAGGTCGGCACGGCGAACTTCGTCGACCCGTTCATCTGGTCGAAACTGACAACAGGGATCACCGACTACATGCGGCGGCACAGTGTGCGCAGCATTTCGGATCTGGTTGGCAGCATCGACACCAGCACCAGGGAGAAAGAGTGGGTCAGCTCCTAGTCGCACTCGACGTCGAGTCGGGCGCCCGCGCGCTCGAACTCGCAACGACACTTCATGGCCTCGTAGACGGCGTCAAGATCGGCAGCCGTCTCTTCACGCTCGAAGGACCCGCGCTCGTTCGTCGCCTCGCCGACCAGGGCATGCGCGTCTTCCTCGACTTGAAATTTCACGACATCCCCAACACCGTCGCTCAAGCAGTCGAGGCTGCCGTGACCACCGGGGCCTGGATGATCAACGTACACGCGTCGGGCGGAGTGCCGATGATGCAGGCAGCGGCAAAGGCCGCGACCGACACCGCCTCCCGACTGGGACGGCCTGCGCCGCTCGTGATCGCCGTGACGGTGTTGACCAGCATGGACGAGGACACTCTGCGCGCCTGCGGCGTCGAGCGTCCGCTCTTCGATCAAGCCGTTGCGCTGGCACGAATGGCGCGGCAGGCTGGCCTCGATGGAGTCGTGGCCTCACCGCAGGAGACCGCGGCAATCAGGGCCGCTTGCGGATCCGACTTCGCCATCGTCACACCAGGAATCAGAGGAGCTTCGGCCGGCACCGAGAAGAACGATCAGGCCCGGACGATGGGACCGGGTGAGGCGGTGAAAGCAGGAGCGAGTTATCTCGTCGTCGGCCGTCCCATCATCGCCGCCGCTGATCCTCGGCGTGCGGCCCAGAACATCCTCGAAGAGATCCAAGCGGTGGTCTAAAAGACAAACAGGCGAGCAGGACCGTCGTCCACTCGCCTGTCTGTGAATCCCGAATCCCGAATCCCGAATCCCGAGCCCCGGGCCCCGAGCCCCGGAAAAATTACTTCGCCGAGATGATGAAGTGACCGCGGCGGTTGCGTGCGAAACAGCCTTCGGTCTCTTCCGTGCAGAGCGGTGATTCCTCGCCCTTGCTGATCACGACCATGCGTTCGGCAGCGATGCCGAGACCGGTCAGGTAATCCTTCACGGCGTTGCCGCGACGCTCACCCAGGGCGAGGTTGTACTCGCTGGTGCCCCGCGCATCCGCGTGCCCCTCGACAGTCACGCGGACCGCCGTCCACTTGCGCATGAAATCCGCGTTCTTCTGCAGAATCGCGCGCTGGTCGTCGCGAATGAGCGACATGTCGTAGTCGAACGACACGTCCAGGAGCGGCCTCTCTGCGTTCAGCTCGTCGAGTGACTTGCGGGCGAAGATCTCTTCCTCGGTCAGCGCTCTCGGTGGTGCCGGCGCAGGCGCAGCCGCCGCTGGTGGGGGCGGAGGCGGTGGCGGCGGTGCTGCCGGAGCTGCAGGTGGTGCAGGCGGCGGCGGTGGAGGCGGCGGTATCTTCTTGGCACAAGCCGTCACGGTCAACGTGACCAACAAGACGATTGTCGTCAGCCATACGCACCGGCGCAGATTCATCGGCACTCCATTTTGGGGTTTTCGTTTCGAAAATTCTGGTCGAGCTTAGCGTCCGACCGATCCCCTGTCAATGAATGTCGGCACGAATGCACGAAAACTTGAGGGGAGTTCTGGGCGTTAGATCGGATCGAGACGCACACCTTCGTTCAGGCTGCCCATGCGATAGCCCTGAAGATCGATCGTGACGTGCTGATATCCGATCGCACGGATCTCGCGCACGATGCGTCCGCGGATCTCGGATTCGAGGGCACGGGGAAGCTCGTCGGCTGCGATCTCCAGCCGCGCGAGGATCGACGGAGATCCCGTTCCCGAGGCAGCGAGCTCGTGATGACGGACGCGGCAGACACGAAAACCCATCGACCGCAGCACTTCCTCGGCGCGCTCGATCGCACGCAGCTTCTCGGTCGTGACTTCGGAGTGATAGGGAATGCGAGATGACAGGCACGCAGACGCAGGCTCGTCCCAGGTGCGCAGACCCGCACGGCGGGAAAGCTCGCGAATCTCCGCTTTCGTGAGCCCTGCTTCGTCCAGTGGGCTCCGGACACCGAACTCGCGGGCTGCCTGGCGGCCAGGCCTGTAGTCGCCGCGGTCATCGGCATTGCTGCCATCGGCGACGAAGGAAATTCCGCGATCGGTCGCGATACCCGTGAGCGACGTGTAGAGCTCGTGCTTGCAGTAGTAGCAGCGATTTGTCGGATTCGCGCGGTACTCGGCGCGATCGAGCTCGGAGGTCCGGATGATCTCGTGGCGGAGGCCGGCCTCCTGTGCCACGGTCAGGGCAAGCTGGCGATGCCGGTCTGGATAGCTGGGGCTGTCGGCCGTCACGCAGAGGACGGATTGCCCAAGAACGCTCGTGGCAGCCCACGCAAGATAGGCACTGTCCGCGCCACCACTGAAGGCGACGATTACCGACTCATAGCTGGCGAGCAACTCCCGCAGGCGTGCTTCTTTGGCGTCGAGCGCCTCTGAGGGCGACACCGCGACTGACTCGCCGGGATCACTCGTCGAAATCCTCCTCGTCTTCATCGTCGTCATCGAGGTCGTCGTCGTCATCGTCGTCGTCGCTGTCTTCCTCGTCCTCTTCCTCGAGGTCATCGTCGTCGATGTCTTCGTCGTCTTCGTCGGCGACATCGAGTTCGTCGGAGCCCGTCAGGACGAGGCTCTTGCCGCACTCCGGACAACTCAGGCGGTCGCCATCCTCGAGGTCCTCGGTGTCAATCTCGTCGAATTCGCACTCAGGGCAGGTCGCCATACGGGCTCCATCAGTCGAACGGCCGCTCGAAAATATCCGGGATGCCGAGGGTCGCGAGCGGATTTGGCCCCATCCCGGCAAGACTTCGAATTATATCGAGCCCCCCCGGATTTGGGCAATGAACCCTAACGATGATGCTGCTGATTACCGATAGAACTTTCGATGACCGCCGAAACCTTGGTCGCCGGGCGAACCGTGTTGGTCGCCGACGATACCGCGTTCGTGCGCGATCGGTTCAAGGCAGCCATCGAAGCAGCCGGTCACAGTGCTGTTACCGCCCAGACGGGCCAGGAGCTGCTCGCGCAGGTCCGCGCCAATGCCGCTCGAATCGACCTGATCGTCCTCGATCTGCGGCTCCCACAGGGCAATGGCGTCACACTTCTGCAAGCCCTTCGAAAGCTCGACCATCGAGCACGCATCGTCATCTTCAGTGGAACGATTGCCAGCGCTGACGAGGTGCGACAACTCGAGAACCTCGGAGTCGTAGGTTACATCAACGAATACACCGCCGTGCAGCACATCCTGCCCTCTCTGCTGCCACACCTGTTTCCTGATGCGACGAACCGGCGCTCCAGCCCCCGCGTCTCGCTTGGCATTCCTGTGGCCTATCGCTTCGGTAACACGATTGCGGCAGCGCTCACCATCAACATCAGCCATGGCGGGCTCGCCATTCGAACGACCAGTCCGCTCACAGTGGAGACGGCGGTGCGCGTTCGATTCCGTTTGCCAGCTGGCAAGAACGAGATCGACGCCGAGGGCCGTGTGAGCTGGGCCGATCGCCGCCTTGGAATGGGCGTGCAGTTCACAAAGATAGGAAAGACGGATCAGGCTCAAATCGACCAGTACGTCCAGTCCCACTTCTTCTCGAATCGTAAGGCATAGCGCGCACGCCTCAGCGAGCGCGCAACAGTCGCAGGGCGTTGGCCACCACGATGACGGACGCGCCCGTGTCGGCCAGGACAGCCATCCACAACGTCGCCGACCCCGTGATCGCCATCACCAGAAAGATGGCCTTGAGCGCCAACGAAACCACGAGATTGGTCTTGATGTTGCGGACTGTCGCGCGAGCCAGGCGCAGCGCATAGGGGAGCTTCAACAACTCCCCTGACATGAGCGCGACATCGGCGGTCTCGAGCGCCGCATCAGACGCGGCCGCGCCCATGGCAACGCCGACATCGGCGGCCGCCAAGGCGGGCGCGTCGTTCACTCCGTCACCGACCATGAGTACTGGCCCGTCCGATCGCATCGCGAGGATCCGTGCGTGTTTCTCTTCCGGCATCAGCCCGTGGTGATCTTCATCGAGCGCCAAGCTCTCAGCGACGGCGCGCGCGGTCACGGCATGATCGCCGGTCAACATCGCCACACGACGAACGCCGTTCGACCGCAGCATCTCGATCGTCTCGCGAGCCGTGTCGCGCAACGGATCGGCCACGCCTATGAGCCCGAGCATCCGTCCGTCGACCGCGACGCAGACGGCCGTGGCACCCTGTCGCCTCAGCGTCTCGATCGCGTCGAGCGGGACCTCGATGCCGCGCGACGCGAGGAGCGCATCGTTGCCGACAATCACGTGCCGATCGTTCACGTGCGCCTCGGCGCCGCGTCCGGGTGTCGACATGAATCCGTGCACCGCCGGCACGTCCAGATCGAGCTCACGCGCTCGATCCATGATCGCCCGTGCAAGCGCATGCTCGGACCTGGCTTCAACCGCAGCGGCGTAGCAAAGGACGTTAGTCGTCGGCTCGTCACCAACGGCGATCACGTCGCTGACTCGTGGCTCGCCACGCGTGAGCGTTCCCGTCTTGTCGAACGCCACCACGCGAACATCGGCCAGTCGTTCGAGGTGCACGCCGCCCTTGATCAGGACTCCATTCCTGGCCGCCGCCGACAACGCGGCCACGATGGAAACCGGCGTCGAGATGACCAACGCGCATGGACAGGCAATCACCAGCAGCACCAGCGATCGATAAATCCAAGTGGCTGGATCGGCCGCAAACACGACAGGCGGCAGAACCGCGACGATAGCGGCGAGCGCAATCACGGCCGGGGTGTAGATGCGCGCGAACCGATCGATGAACGACTGGACCGGTGCACGTCGCGCCTGTGCCGCCTCGACCAGATGGATGATTCGAGCGAGCCGCGTGTCGCGTCCAACGCGGATCACCTCGAGGTCGAGCGATCCGCGGCCGTTGATCGTGCCGGCATAGACCTCGTCGCCAGCCCGCTTGTCCACTGGGAGCGACTCACCAGTGATCGGCGCCTCGTTCACATCTCCATGACCCGCGCGCACGCGCCCATCGAGGGGGACCTTGTCGCCTGGCCGGACGATGATTTCGTCGCCGACCTGAATCGTCTCAACCGGCGCGCGATACTCCGCCCCGTTTCTGCGGACGGTGGCCTCGCGCGGTGAAAGCTCGACGAGGGCCCGGATTGCCTGACGCGCGCGTTCGAGTGTCCGCGCTTCCAGCCACTGCGCGAGCGCGAACAGGAACACGACGCTCGCCCCCTCGAACCACTGCCGCAACGCCAGGGCGCCGCAGACAGCGATCACCATCAGGACGTTGATGTCGACAGTGCCAGTGCGGAGCGCGACGAGTGCTCGCCGAGCGGGGAAGATGCCGCCGGCGATCGTGGCTGCTACGAAGAATCCGACGGACACGGCCGGGCTCAGGCGGCTGACGGCAAGGGCCGCGAGAATGGCCGCGCCAGAACCCAGGGTCAGCCAGAACCGGACTCGAACATCGGGACCGGCCGCACCGGGATTCTCGTGCTCCAGCCACATCCGCATCCCGGTTTGCCCAACTGCGTCGACAATAGCGGCCGTAGTCAGCTTTGCGGCGTCATATGAGACGTGCAGGCGCTGGCCGACGAGGTCGGCCGAAAGCGCTTCCATGCCGGCAAGCGGACGAAGCCGGCGTTCGAGGATGACGACCTCTTCGTTACAATCCATGCCCTCGACGCGGAACACTGCCTCCGCGTGGATCTCGCAGTTTGTACAGACGGTTGCCGAGGCCGTGTCCATCAGTGATCGGCCAGCCGGCCGTCCTCCTGAACGTGACGCAAGCCCTGCCGGAAAAGCGCCAGAACGTGCTTGTCATCAAGCGCATAGAAGATCATCCGGCCCTCTCGGCGTGACCGGACGATACGCGTATTCCGCAGCAGACGGAGTTGATGAGAGACCGCCGACTCGGTCACCCCGAGCTGGAGCGCGAGGTCGCCAACGCACAGCTCGGAGCGAGACAGCGCATCGAGGATTCGCACGCGCGTGGGGTCTCCGAGCACGCGGAAGATCTCGGTCAGGCCTTCGACGGTGGGTGCATCGAGCGGTGACATCTGAATACTTGTTCATATATTACTACAATGGGCTTGCCGCGGCGGCCGCGCTTCGGCTACGATCGCGCGCTGGGCAGGCTTAAAACACGCGCAATCTACGAGTTACGCGAAAACCAAACGGATGGGACCGGGCCGTAGCCCCCGGCGGAGGAGTCAGCGGTGATCGAAGTTCAACATCTCACGAAGCGTTACGGACCCATGACGGCCGTCGACGACGTGAGCTTCAAGGCTGAGCGTGGAGAGATTCTCGGGTTCCTTGGACCAAACGGCGCCGGCAAGACCACCACGATGCGCGTGCTGACGGGGTACATGCCCCCCACAGACGGAAAGGCGATCGTGGCGGGCTATGACGTCCTCGAGCAACCAGTCGAAGCCAAGCGCCGCACTGGCTACCTCCCCGAGACGCCGCCGCTCTATCCCGACATGACCGTCGAGGACTACCTCACCTTCTGTGCCCGCATCAAAGGCGTGCCCAGGTCCGAACGCACGTCAAGGCTTCAGTCGGTGATGGAAAAGACTCAGATCGCCGACGTGCGCACACGACACTGCGGGAAGCTCTCGAAGGGTTACAAGCAGCGCGTCGGCCTCGCTCAGGCGTTGCTGCACAACCCCGACGTGCTGATCCTCGACGAGCCGACCGCAGGACTCGACCCGAAGCAACAGAACGAAACCCGTCGGCTCATCAAGGGACTCGGCGGCGACCATACGATCATCCTCAGCACGCACATCCTTCCCGAGGTCAGCCAGACCTGCAATCGCATCGTCATCATCAACCGCGGGAAAGTCGTGGCAGTCGATACGCCGGACAACCTCACGGCCCGGCTGCGCGGGTCGGAGTCGATGTACGTGCAGGTTGACGCCATGGGCGCCGACGCCGAAGGGACGTTGTCATCAATCCCGGGTGTCACACGCGTATCTCTGTCGGACAGGCGTGAACCGATCGCGGGCTACGAAATCGAGAGCGAAGCCGGCCGCGATGTTCGCCGTCAGCTGGCGGCGACGGTGGTCGGCCGCGGATGGGGCCTGCTGGAGTTGCGACCTATGCGAATGAGCCTGGAAGAAATCTTCCTGCAGATCATCACGACCGAAGAAGCGGCAGCAGCGCCCGAGGCTGCGGCGGAGGCCAGCCGTGAATAACATCCTCGCCATCGCTCACAAGAACTGAAGGGGTATTTC
>Ga0207669_10000472_pt1 | contig 17557 bp, 14 predicted proteins | sample KBSM33metaG_FD_184329 | JGI IMG/M metagenome (GOLD analysis project Ga0207669, IMG submission 184329) | Miscanthus rhizosphere microbial communities from Kellogg Biological Station, Michigan, USA - KBS M3-3 metaG (SPAdes) (version 2) | ecosystem: Host-associated > Plants > Roots > Rhizosphere >...
GCGTGGACCGGCGGCGGCCCCGACGCCTCGACCGTCATCCGCGCGCCCTCGGTCTCGCCGTCGGACAGGATGACGACCTGGACGCCGTAGCGATCCTCGATCTCGGCGATGTCGGCGCGCTTCTTGTTGAGCACGTAGAACGCCGCTTCCTGCGATGCACGCAAGGTGATCTGCGACCCGCGACCGCGCGCGGCCTCATCCTCGATCATGCGCAGCGCCGATAGACCGGCCGACGAGGCGGTGCGGACCAGACCGGTGCCTTCGCAATGCGGGCATTGACGGGTGGAGGCTTCGAGCACGCCGGTGCGCAGGCGCTGGCGGCTCATTTCCATCAGGCCGAAGCTCGAAATCCGGCCGACCTGGATGCGGGCGCGATCGTTCTTCAGCGCCTCCTTCATCGCCTTCTCGACCTTCCGGACGTTGGAGCCATTGTCCATGTCGATGAAGTCGATGACGACCAGGCCCGCCATGTCGCGCAGGCGCAACTGGCGCGCGATTTCCTGCGCGGCCTCGAGGTTGGTCGCGGTCGCGGTCTGCTCGATATTATGCTCGCGCGTCGAACGGCCCGAGTTGATATCGATCGAGACGAGCGCTTCGGTCGGGTTGATGACCAGATAGCCGCCCGATTTCAGCTGCACGACCGGGTGGTACATCGCCGACAATTGATCCTCGACCCCCGCGCGCTGGAACAGCGGCACCGGATCCGAATAATGTTTCACGCGTCGCGCATGGCTCGGCATCAGGAGCTTCATGAACTCCTTGGCCTGGCGATAGCCGTCATCGCCCTCGACGATCACCTCGTCGATGTCCTTGTTATAGATGTCGCGGATCGCCCGCTTCATCAGGTCGCTATCGCCGTAAACGAGCGCCGGTGCTGCAGAGGCGAGCGTGGTCTCGCGAATGCCGTCCCATAGCCGGGCGAGGTAATCGAAGTCGCGCTTGATCTCGACCTTGGTGCGCTGGAGGCCCGCGGTGCGGACGATGCAGCCCATCGACGGCGGCAGCTTGAGCTCCGCCATGATCGTCTTGAGCCGCTTGCGATCGGCGGCGTTGGAAATCTTCCGCGAGATGCCGCCGCCATGCGACGTATTGGGCATCAGCACGCAATAACGGCCGGCGAGCGACAGATAGGTGGTCAGCGCCGCGCCCTTGTTGCCGCGCTCTTCCTTGACGACCTGGACCAGCAGCACCTGACGGCGGCGGATCACGTCCTGGATCTTGTAGCGGCGGCGCAGGTTCATGCGGCGCTGGCGCAGCGCCTCGACCTGATCCTCCGACCCATTGTCCTTGCGGCCACGGCGGCGACCGCCGCCGCCACCGCTGCTCTCATGCTCGGCGGCGACGTCTTCGTCGGGCGCGCCGTCATCGTCGAGCCGTTCGATCTCTTCTTCCGAAGGCTCGTGATCGTCGTGCTCATCGTCCTCGGCGTCGAGTTCGGCGCGCAGCGCGGCTTCCTCGGCGGCGTGCTCGGCTTCCTCGCGGAGGAGTGCGTCACGATCCTCCTTGGGAATCTGATAGTAATCGGGGTGGATTTCCGAAAAGGCCAGGAAGCCGTGACGGTTGCCGCCGTAATCGACGAATGCCGCCTGGAGCGACGGTTCGACGCGGGTAACCTTGGCTAGATAGATATTGCCTTTGAGCTGCTTGCGCTCGGCACTTTCGAAATCAAACTCCTCGATGCGGTTCCCTTTGACGACCGCCACCCGGGTTTCCTCCCGGTGGCGTGCGTCGATCAACATACGCATGGTCATTATTTTCTCTCCGGGCGCGCCGGACCTTCGATGAGGGTAGGGGCGCGCCAATAAGTCGCGCGGCGTCGGTGGACGGATTGTCGTTCCGTGACCGGCCGGTGCGGGATGGTGGATGTGCGTCTGTTCGCCGCGCACGCCCGGGCATCACGGCCGGGGCACCCGCGCCAACGCGCCCGCCGGCAATGGCCGGATCGAGCACAAGGCGAGGGAAATGCATCATGCGAACGTCAACCTGATGGACCGCCTGCCGATGAACGCCGGGGCGGCCGTGGGGCCGGCAAACTCCGTACAAATGACTGTCACGGTGCCGGTTATCGATCAGGTAGCACCTGCCATCGTCCGCTTCAACTGGCAGCTTTCTGCCCCTTGCCCGGCAAAAAGATGCCGAACGGTGGATTAACCCTGTCGTTTCACCGAGTCTGAGTAAGCGCCGCGGTAACCCCGTTTGAGAAGAGCGAGTAAAAGGGGTTCTTCCAGATGGTTTTTCGCTGGACCGGTTACCGGCCCGCGCGCCATTACGTGCGTGTGTCGTTCATTCTCGCCATGCTGGTGCTGTGGTTTGGCGGTAGCCCTGCCTGGGCTGCCACGATCGAGCGTGTCGAGGTCAGGAATGACGCAATCGTCGTGACGTTCGATCAGAAAGTCGTCGACGCCTCCAGTTTCCTGCTGGTCTCGCCGCAACGCGTCGCGCTCGATGTCGCGGATGCGACACCGGGTGGAACGGTCGCGACCGGGGGCATGGTGGAGGCGGTGCGCGAAGGTGCGCGCGATGGCGGAGCGCGCGTGGTGTTCGACCTGACGCGCCCGGCGGTGGTGACTGACGGGTCGTTCAACGGTGACGGCCGCGTGCTGACGCTTCAGCTTCGCACCACCGACAACGCCGGTTTCGCGCGCGCGGCGGCGGCAGGGCGGATGAGCTTCCTTCCCCCGTTCAACCTGCCTGACACCGTCAGCAACAGTGCACGTTACTCGGTTTCGGTACCGGTACCTGCTGCCAGCAAGACGCTGGCCCTGCCGCGGATCGATGGCGATGCGGGCCGACCCTTGGTCGTGATCGATGCCGGCCATGGCGGGTTCGATCCCGGCGCGATCTCGCCGACCAGCGGGATCAAGGAAAAGGACGTGACGTTGCGCATCGCCAAGGCGATCCGCGACGAACTGCTCAAGTCCGGCCGTGTCCGGGTGGCGTTGACCCGCGAGGATGATCGCTTCCTGGTGCTCCAGGAACGCTATGGCGTCGCGCGCAAGCTCAAGGCCGATCTGTTCATCTCGATCCATTGTGATAGCGTCGGGTCGGGCGACGCCTCGGGCGCCTCGGTCTATACCCTGTCTGAAGTTGCGTCGGACAAGGAAGCCGCCAGGCTGGCGGCGCGCGAAAACAAGGCCGACGTCATCGCCGGAGTAGACTTGGGTAGCGAGAATGCCGACGTCTCGTCGATCCTGATCGACCTCACCCAACGCGAGACGATGAACGCCTCGGCCGCCTTCGCACGGCTGCTCGGTCGCGAGGCGGAGCCGATGATTCCGCTGCGCCCTAGCTTTCACAAATTCGCGTCGCTGATGGTGTTGAAGGCGCCCGACATGCCGTCGGTATTGTTCGAGACAGGTTATATTTCGAACCCCAAGGATGCGGCCTTTCTCGACTCGCCTGAGGGCCGCAAGCGCATCGCGCAAAGCGTCGAACGCGCGGTGGAAGTCAATTTCGCCCGAAAGCTTGCGTCGAATTGATGCGCTGAAATACTGGCAAGAGCCGCCGGACCTGCTAAGGCCCGGACGATTATGGCGGCGGACAGTTCGGACTCGGTCAATTTTCGGATCAAGCGAGAGGCCGGCGGTGTCGCCGGCTTCGTGCGCAACGCGTGGAAGCGCTGGTGGGTCAAGGCGCTCGTCGTGTTGGCGGCGCTTTGGGGCATCGCCTGGTTCCTGATCTGGTTGTTCGTTGCGCGCGAGCTGCCCTCGGTCGACCGGCTCAAGGCCTATGAACCCGATCTGCCGTCGAACGTCCGCGATACCAATGGCATGCCGGTCTTCAGCTTCGCGCGCGAACATCGCGTCCAGCTGAAGTTCGACGAATATCCCAAATTGTTGGTCGCGGCCTATCTGTCCGCCGAAGACAAGACCTTCTTCTCGCATCACGGCGTCGATTATCCCGGCATCGTCTCGGCGATGATCGACAATCTGCGCAGCAAGCGTGCGCGCGGCGCTTCGACCATCACGCAGCAGGTCGCGAAGAACCTGCTGGTCGGCAATGAGCGAAGCTATACGCGCAAGCTCAAGGAAGCGATCCTCGCCTATCGCATCGAGGACACGCTGACCAAGCAGCAGATCCTGGAAATCTACCTCAACACGATCTTCCTCGGCCGCAACGCTTATGGCGTGCAGGCGGCGTCGCGCGCCTATTTCGACAAGGACCTCGATCAGCTCACCATCCCGCAATTCGCCTATCTGGCGATCCTGCCCAAAGCGCCGTCGGGCTACGATCCCGATCGCCAGACTGACCGCGCGCTGGCGCGGCGCAATTGGGTGCTGGGGGAGATGCAGGCCAATGGGTACATCAACCAGCAGCAGCACGATTGGGCGGTCGCGCAGCCGCTCGGTACGGTCAACAAGCGTACCGTCCAGTTCGAATCGGCCTCGGGCTATTTCATCGAGGAAGTCCGTCGCCAGCTGATGGACAAGTTCGGCGAGGCCTCCGAAGCCGGCCGAAATCCGTTCAGCGTCTATGGCGGCGGTCTGTGGGTGCGGACGTCGTTCGATCCCAAGCAGCAGGCTCTGGCGCAAAAGGCGTTGCGGGACGGCTTGCTGCGCTATGACGGCAATCGCGGCTGGACCGGGCCGCTCGGCCATGTCGACGTGTCGCAGAACTGGCTCAATGCGCTGCTGGCGAGCAACATCGCGCTCGATTACGAGGATTGGCGCGCGGCGGTCGTGATCGACGACAGCGGCGATTTCACGCTCGGCTTCTCGAACGGTGCGACCGGCACCCTGCCGCGCGGCGCCGCGTCGATGCCGATCCGCGGCGGTGGCGGACCGGCGTCGAGCGCGATCAAGGTCGGCGACATCATCGCGGTGGCGCCGTCGGGTGGTTCTTACGTGCTCAAGACTCTGCCCAAGGTGTCGGGCGGCTTCGTCGTCGAAGAGCCGGCAACCGGCCGCGTCCTCGCCATGCAGGGCGGCTTCGACAATCGCGTCCAGTCGTTCAACCGCGCGACGCAGGCGCTGCGCCAGCCGGGATCGACGATCAAGCCGATCGTCTACACGGCGGGGCTCGAACACGGATTGACCCCGTCCTCGATCATCCAGGACGGGCCTTATTGCGTGAACCAGGGCACGCAATATTCGAAATGCTTCCGCAATTTCGGCGGCGCCGGCGGGTCGGGATCGCACACGATGCGCTGGGGCCTCGAGCAATCGCGCAACCTGATGACGGTGCGCGTCGCGGCCCAGACCGGCATGGCCAATGTCGTCAAGCTGATGGACGAGATCGGCGTCGGCAAATATCCGCCTTATCTGGCGTTCTCGCTCGGCGCGGGCGAGACGACCGTGCAGCGCATGGTCAATGCCTATTCGATCCTGGAGAATAATGGCCGCGGCCGCGCGCCGACCCTGGTCGATTACGTCCAGGATCGTCGCGGCAATGTGATCTGGCCGGAAAATTGGCGTGCCTGCGATCGCTGCAACGCGCCCGACTGGAACGGCAAGCCGATGCCGCGTCCGGTGGTCAAGCTGAAGCAGGTGGTCGATCCGCTGAGCGCGTTCCAGATGGTGCATATCGCCGAAGGCGTGGTCCAGCGCGGCACCGCGACGATCCTGCGTGACCTCGATCGCCCGATGTTCGGCAAGACCGGCACCAATTCGGGCCCGACCGATGTGTGGTTCATCGGCGGCACGCCGCAGATGATCGCCGGCGTCTATCTCGGTTATGACAAGCCGAGCGGGCTGGGCGGCTATGCCCAGGGCGGAACCGTATCGGCGCCGATCTTCAAGGAATGGGCGGTCAAGGCCTATGAAGGCCTGCCCAAAATGCCGTTCCGCGCACCTCCGGGGATCCGCATGGTCCGCGTAGATCGCCTCTCCGGTAAGCCCGTCTTCGGGGCGTGGCCGTCGCCCGGTGGCGACCCCAAGGCCCAGGTGATCTGGGAAGCGTTCAAGCCCGAGAGCGAAACGCGTCGTTCGCCGATCCGCCGCGATCTGCCGACGCCGACCGCGACCAGGGCCGTGCCGCAGGAGTCCAAACCGAAGGAATCGAACGGCGATCGCGATTTCTTGCAACGGCAGGGCGGTATCTACTAGGCCGCCACCCTATATTGGTGTGACGCGGCGCGATACCGAGCCGCGTCCGCCCAAAATTTGACTGGAGTTACCGATGCGCGCCGAAGCGCAATCGCATGTCGATACGATCAATGACGCGCTCAGCCTGTTGCGCCGTTTCCTCGATTGGGACCGTGCGTTGCGCCGGCTCGACGAGCTCAACGCGCGCGTCGAGGATCAGAGCCTGTGGGAAAATCCCAAAGCGGCGCAGGAAGTGATGCGCGAGCGCCGTCGGCTCGACGAGGCGATCACCGCGACGCGCGCGATCGAAAGCGAATTGAGCGACAATATCGAACTCGTCGAAATGGCCGAGGCCGAAGGCGATGCCGATATGGAAAGCCAGGCGGTCGAGGCGCTCGCCGAACTCGCGACGCGCGCCGAGGCCGACAAGGTCAAGGCGCTGCTGGCGGGAGAGGCCGACGCCAACGACACCTATATCGAGATCAACGCCGGCGCCGGCGGGACCGAAAGCCAGGATTGGGCCGAGATGCTCCAGCGCATGTATTCGCGCTGGGCCGAACGCCATGGCATGAAGGTCGAACTGGTCGATTATCATGCTGGCGAGCAAGCGGGCATCAAGTCGGCGACCTTGCTGCTCAAGGGCGAGAATGCCTATGGCTATGCCAAGACCGAGAGCGGCGTGCATCGCCTGGTCCGAATCAGCCCCTATGACAGCGCGGCGCGGCGCCACACCAGCTTTTCGAGCGTCTGGGTCTATCCGGTGATCGACGATTCGATCGACATCGAGATCAACGAAAGCGAACTGCGCATCGATACCTATCGCTCGTCGGGTGCGGGCGGGCAGCACATCAACACGACCGATTCGGCGGTACGCATCACCCATTTGCCGACCGGAATCGTCGTCGCCTGCCAGAACCAGCGCAGCCAGCACAAGAACAAGGCCGAGGCCTATAACCAGCTGCGCGCGCGCCTCTACGAGCACGAGCTCAGGAAGCGCGAGGAAGAAGCCAACGCGATCAACGCGACCAAGACCGATATCGGCTGGGGCCACCAGATCCGCAGTTACGTGCTGCAGCCGTACCAGCTGGTGAAGGATTTGCGCACCGGCGTGACCTCGACCAGCCCGTCCGATGTGCTCGACGGCGATCTCGACGCCTTCATGGCGGCCGCGCTTTCGCAGCGCGTGACCGGGGAGACGGTCGAGGTAGAGGACGTCGAGTGATGCGGTGGTCGGGCGCGCTGATCGTCGGCCTGCTGATGCTCGCCGCCTGCGATGGCGGCCCTGTGGTCGTCCATAACGATCAGGACGATGTCGGTCCGTTCCCCGCCGCCGACCGTCCGGTCGCGCGGATCATCTCGCCGCGCTGGTCGACCGAGGAAGCGCGTGACCGCCTCAACGAAGCGGGTGAGGTGATGAACAAGGCGGGGATCGCCAAGGGCATGACCGTCGTCGATATCGGCGCGGGCGAGGGCTATTACACGATCCGCCTGGCCAGCCGCGTCGGCAAGGAGGGCCGCGTGCTGGCCGAGGACATCGTGCCCGAAGTGCGCGACGCACTGGCCGAACGCGTCGCGCGCGACCGGCTCGACACCGTCAGCGTGCGGCTGGGCGAACCGGCCAATCCCAAATTGCCCGACAACAGCTTCGACCGCATCCTGATGGTGCACATGTACCACGAGATCGAGCAGCCCTACGAATTCCTGTGGCGGATGCGCCCGTCGCTCAAGTCGGACGGCGAAGTGATCGTGGTCGACGCCAATCGCCGCACCGAAAATCATGGCACGCCGCCCAAATTGCTCGAATGCGAATTTGCCGCGGTCGGCTACAAGCTCGTCGCGTTCGACGAGATGCCCTCGGCGGGCGGCTATCTCGCGCGGTTCCAGGCAGTGGGGCCTCGCCCCGAACCCAAGGACATCCGCGCCTGCCGACTGGTGCCGCCACCGGCGCCGGCGCAGACGCCTGCCGCGTCCTGACCGCATCCCCATAGCGACGCGTTTTCCACAGCGGTGACGCCGGCGCCGCTTGGCGGCGCGGGCGGCAAGCGGTAAGCCATCGTCATGCGGCAATATCTCGACCTGATGCAGCGCGCGCTCGACCATGGCGCCGAGCAGATGGATCGCACCGGCACCGGCACGCGATCGGTCTTTGGGCACCAGATGCGCTTCGACCTGGCGCAGGGCTTTCCGGTGCTGACCACCAAGAAATTGCACCTGCGGTCGATCATCGTCGAATTGCTGTGGTTCCTGCGCGGCGACACCAATGTGCAATGGCTGCGCGATCGCAAGGTCAGCATCTGGGACGAATGGGCCGATGAAAATGGCGATCTCGGTCCGGTCTATGGCAAGCAATGGCGCGACTGGGCGACCGCCGAGGGCGGGCATGTCGACCAGATCGCCGAGTTGATCGAGACGCTGAAGATCAATCCCGCCAGCAGGCGAATGGTGGTAAGCGCGTGGAATCCAGGCGAGCTCCACGCCATGGCGCTCGCGCCATGCCACTGCCTGTTCCAATGCTATGTCGCCAACGGCAAACTCAGCCTGCAGCTCTATCAGCGCTCGGCCGACATCTTCCTCGGCGTGCCGTTCAACATCGCGAGCTACGCGCTGCTCACTCATATGCTCGCGCAGCAAGCGGGGCTGGAGGTCGGCGAGTTCGTCTGGACCGGCGGCGACTGCCATCTCTATTCGAACCATCTGGAGCAAGCGCGCGAGCAACTGGGGCGAGAGCCCGGGCCGCTGCCCAAGCTCGAGATCCTGCGCAAGCCGCCGTCGATCGACGCCTATGAATATGAGGATTTCCAGCTCGTCGGCTACGAGGCCCAGGCGCATATCAAGGCACCGGTGGCGGTCTGACACTCCCCTCCCGCTTGCGGGAGGGGCTGGGGGAGGGCATGTCGACCGCTATGCCGGCTACAGACAGACCCTCCCCTAACCCCTCCCGTAAACGGGAGGGGAATAAGTGATCAGCTTCCATCTCGCGCGCGCCGATAACGGCGTGATCGGCCGCGATGGACGGCTGCCCTGGCATTTGCCGGCCGACCTCAGGCGGTTCAAGGCGCAGACGATCGGGCGGCCGATGATCATGGGCCGCAAGACGTTCGAGAGCTTCCCGTCGCCGCTGCCCGGTCGCCGGCACATCGTGCTGACGCGTGATCGCAGCTGGTCGGCAGCGGGAGCGGAAATCGCGCATTCGGTCGACGAGGCGCTGGCGTTGGCGGGCGACGATGCAGCGGTGATCGGCGGGGCCGAGGTTTTCGCGTTGTTCCTCGACCGCGCCGAGCGGGTGGAGCTGACGGAGGTCCATGCGGAGCCTGAGGGGGACGCGGCGGTGCCGGCGTTTGGCGGTTGGCGCGAAACCGCGCGTGAGGATCATCCGGCCGAGGGCGAGCGGCCGGCGTACAGCTTTGTCACGTTGACCAGACCCTGACCGTCACCCCGGCCTTGTGCCGGGGTCCACCGTGCCGCACACCCGAGACAAGCGGGATCGCCGCACGGTGGATGCCGGGACAAGCCCGGCATGACGGGGGAGAGGGACGGTATGCGAATCAGGAAGTCGCGGATCGCATGGGGGCTGCTCGTCGTCTTGCTCATCGCCGCAATCCTGTTCTTCGTCCTCGCTCCCGCCATGGTCGAGAAATCGATGAACAAGGTGCAGCCGGTCGCGCTCAAGATCACGCCGCGAGCGCTCGCCTTGCAGAAGACGCTCGACGTCGCCGACATGCACGCCGACTCGCTCTTGTGGAAACGTGATCTGCTCACGCGCTCCGATCGCGGCCAGGTCGACCTGCCGCGGCTGCAGGCGGGGCATTATGCGCTCCAGGTCTTCTCGTCAGTGACCAAGACACCCAAGCACCAGAATTACGACGCCAATTCGGGCGACACCGACAACGTCACTCAGCTTGTCATGGCCGACCTGCAGCCTATCCGGACATGGAATTCGCTGCTCCAGCGCTCGCTTTATCATGCCGAAAAGCTCAAGCGCTTCGCCGACCGCTCGAACGGACAATTGCGGCTGATCACCTCGCCTGCGGACCTGCAGAAGCTGGTTGCGGACCGCCGCGCGGGTAGCGGCGTGGTCGGCGCGATGCTGTCGATCGAGGGGCTGCAGGATCTCGAGGGCAAGATCGACAATCTCGATAAACTCTATGCCGTCGGTTTCCGCATGGCCGGCCTCGCGCATTTCTTCGACAACGATGTCGCCGGATCGATGCACGGCGTGAAGAAGGGCGGCCTGACCCCGCTCGGCCGGGCGGTCGTCGCGCGAATGGAAAAGCTCGGCATGGTGGTCGACGTCGCGCATTCGAGCCACCAGAGCGTCGGCGAAGTGATCGCGATGGCGCGTCGCCCGATCGTCTCGAGCCATGGCGGCGTTCAGGCCACCTGCAAGGTCAACCGCAACCTGACCGACGACGAGATCCGCGGCATCGCGAAAACCGGCGGCGTGATCGGGATCGGCTATTGGGACGCCGCGATCTGCTCGAACAAGCCCGAGGATGCGGCCAAGGCGATCGCTTATGTCCGCGATCTGGTCGGGATCGATCATGTCGGACTGGGATCGGATTTCGACGGCGCGGTGACCACCGGGTTCGACGCCAGCCAGGTCGCGGCGATCACCCAGGCATTGCTCGACCGCGGTTTTTCGGACGACGACATCCGCAAGGTGATGGGCGGCAACGTGATCCGTGTGCTGACGGCGGGGATGGTGCCCGGCAAATGACGCCCCTATAGGCCCACGCCATGGAGCGGCTTTCCGGCGGCTCGACAGTGCCCGAGCAGCTTCGCGGGGGCTATGTCGCGCTCGGCAATTTCGATGGATTTCACCTCGGACACCAGGCGGTGGTTGGTCGCGCGATCGAGCGCGCGCGTGCCGCCGGCCGGCCGGCGATCGTTGCGACCTTCGATCCGCACCCGATGCGCTATTTCCGTCCCGACAGTCCCTGGTTCCGGCTGACCAGCATGGACCAGCGCGCCCGGCTGTTCGCGGCGGCGGGCGTGGACGCGATGTACGTATTCGAATTCGAAGCGGCGCTCGCCGGGCTGTCGGCGGGGGACTTCGTCGGTCAATGCCTGGTCCAGCACCTTGGTGTCGCCGGCGTGTCGACCGGCGAGGACTTCACCTTCGGCAAGGGGCGCAGCGGCGACATCCCGCTGATGCGGCAATTGGGCGAGCGCCACGGCTTCACCGTCGACACGATCGCGCCGGTCCAGCTCGACGGCGAGACGGTCTCCTCGACCCGCATCCGCGAGGCATTGCGCGCCGGCGATCCGCGCAAAGCGGCACGGCTGCTGACCCGGCCTTATGCGATCGAGGGCGTGGTGCAGCATGGCGACAAGGTCGGGCGGACGCTCGGCTTCCCGACCGCGAATATCGACATGGCCAATTATCTGCGCCCGAAGTTCGGCATCTATGCGGTGCGCGGGCATTTGCCAGACGGGCGCGTGGTCGATGGCGCGGCCAATCTCGGCGTGCGGCCGAGCTTCGACCCGCCCAAGGAATTGCTCGAACCCTATTTCTTCGATTTCTCGGGCGATCTGTATGGCCAGACGATCGAGGTCGACCTGGTCGACTTCATCCGGCCCGAGGCCAAGTTCGACGACATGGATGCGCTGATGGCGCAGATGGCGGAGGATGTGGCGACGGCGCGAAGGTTGCTCAATTCTCCCTCTCCTCTTGTGGGATCATTGGGTAAATAGTGCCCCGCACTATTTAGGCCATGCCGGGGGCATGGCCGACCCGATGATGGAGGGAGCGGCGCAGCCGCGGAAGGGTGAGGGGGACTCGTCCTACCTAACCCCATTCCCCCTCATCCCTCCGCTGCGCTGCGCGCGGCTCCCCCCTTCTCCCACAAGGGGAGAAGGGGAGTGATGACAGCACCCGCTCCTCCCGCTAATGCCCGCCAACCTATGACCGACGACACCAGCGCCCCCGCGGACTATCGCGACACCGTCTTCCTGCCCAAGACCGACTTCCCGATGAAGGCCGGCCTAGCGCAGAAGGAGCCGGCGATTCTCGCGCGCTGGGAGAGCGAGGACCTCTACGGCAAGCTCCGCACGCAGCGTGCCGGGCGCAAGCGGTTCATCCTCCACGACGGCCCGCCTTACGCCAATGGCGACATCCATATGGGCCATGCGATGAACAAGGTGCTGAAGGACATCATCGTCCGCAGCCAGTCGTTGCTCGGCAAGGACGCGCCCTACGTGCCTGGCTGGGATTGCCACGGCCTGCCGATCGAATGGCAGGTCGAGAAGCAGTATAAGGACAAGAAGCTCGACAAGGACCAGGTGCCGGTCGACCAGTTCCGCGCCGAATGCCGCGCTTACGCCGCCAAATGGGTCGAGGTGCAGCGCGACCAGTTCAAGCGCCTGGGTGTGATGGGCGATTGGGACGATCCCTATCTCACGATGAAGTTCGACGCCGAGGCGGCGATCGTCGGCGAGTTGCTCAAGTTCGCCGAGAGCGGCCAGCTCTATCGCGGCGCCAAGCCGGTGATGTGGTCGCCGGTCGAGAAGACCGCGCTGGCCGAGGCCGAGGTCGAATATGAGGATGTGGTGTCGACCCAGATCGACGTCGCGTTCGAGATCGTCGAGGCGCCGAATGCGCCCGAGCTGGTCGGCGCGCACGCGGTGATCTGGACGACGACGCCATGGACGATCCCGGTCAACCAGGCTTTGGCGTACGGGCCTGAAGTCGAGTACACGGTTTTCGAGATCAAGTCCGGCGAACTGGTAGACAAGCCACATCTCGCCTGGCTGGCAGAGAAGCGCCTGTTGGTTGCCACCGCCTTGGTACCAACGTTCCTTAAACGGATCGGCTGCGACTTCGACAATAGCGACGTTCCCCACGTTATTTTCCCGAAGGGCGCGGTCCTCGCTGGCGCCGTCGCGCGACATCCGATGCACAAGCTAGGCGGATTCTTCGCCAAACCGCGGCCGTTCCTGGCCGGCGACTTCGTCACCACCGACGCGGGTACCGGCCTCGTCCATATGGCGCCCGATCACGGCGAGGACGACTTCCTGCTGTGCAAGGCGCATGGCATCGATCCGGTGTTCGCGGTCGATGGCGCGGGCTTCTATCGTCCCGACTGGCTGTGGCTGGGCGGGCAGGGCAGCGTCATCAACAAGAAGTTCGTCGCCTCCGACGGGCCGATCTGTACCGACCTGCGCGAGGCGGGAGCGCTGCTCGCCGCGTCGGACGATTTCGCGCACAGCTATCCGCACAGCTGGCGGTCGAAGGCCAAGGTGATCTTCCGCGCCACCCCGCAATGGTTCATCCCGATGGACCAGTCGCAGAAGAGCGAGAACGCCGCGGCAGTCGCGATCGACTTGCCGGAGCCGGGCGATCTCGCGGGCTTTTCGCCATCGATCGGCTATGCCGTGGGCAACGGCCCGACCTTGCGCGAAGTCGCCCTCGACGCGATCGAGCGCACGCGCTGGGTGCCCGAACGTAGCCAGAACCGTATCCGCTCGATGGTCGAGGGGCGTCCCGACTGGGTAATCAGCCGCCAGCGCGCCTGGGGCGTGCCGATCGCGCTCTATCTCAATCGCGCGACCGGCGAATATCTGCGCGACAAGGCGGTCAACGATCGAATCGTCAAGGCGTTCGAGGCTGGCGGCGCCGACGCCTGGTTCACCGCCGACCATCAGGCGCTGCTAGGCCCCGATTACAAGCTCGACGATTTCGAGCCGCAGAACGACATTCTCGACGTGTGGTTCGATTCGGGCTCGACTCATGTCTTCACGATCGAGGCGCGGTACGGGGAGGGCGTGCGCGCCGACCTCTATCTCGAAGGGTCGGACCAGCATCGCGGCTGGTTCCAGTCGTCCCTGCTCGAAAGCTGCGGCACGCGTGGTCGCGCGCCGTACGACGCGGTGCTGACCCATGGCTTCGCGCTCGACGGTAATGGCCGCAAGATGTCGAAGAGCCTGGGCAATGTTGTCGACCCGCTCAAGATCATCCAGGAATCGGGCGCCGACATCCTGCGCATGTGGGTCGCGTCGGTCGATTATTTCGAGGACGTGCGGATCGGCAAGGAAGTGCTGGCGACGACCAGCGACGCCTATCGCAAGCTGCGCAACACTTTCCGCTATCTGCTCGGCGCGCTCGACGGCTTCACCGAAGCCGAGCGCGTCGCGCCCGCGGATATGCCGCAGCTCGAACTCTATGTGCTCGACCTGCTCGGTAAGCTCGATGTCGAGCTGAAGGCGGCGACCGATGCGTTCGAGTTCAACCGCTACCTTCGCCTGCTGACCGATTTTGCGCAGGACGATCTGTCGGCGTTCTTCTTCGATATCCGTAAGGACTCGCTCTATTGCGACGCGCCGGCGGATCTCAAGCGCCGCGCCTATCGCACCGTGCTCGATATCCTGTTCCACGCGCTGGTTCGTTACGCCGCGCCGATCCTGGTTTTCACCACCGAGGAGGCCTGGCAGGCGCGGTTCCCCGAGGCGGATTCGGTTCACCTGCTTGAATGGCCCGAGCTGCCCAAGATCCCCGCCGACAAAGTCGTCGCGACCGAATGGACCGGGCTTCGCGAGTTGCGCGCGCAAGTGACCGAGGCGATCGAGCCGTTCCGTCGCGACAAGGTGATCCGCTCGAGCCTCGAGGCCGAAGTCACCGTGCCCGAGATGCCGCTGTCGGCCGCCGACCTTGCCGAGGCGTTCATCGTCGCCAAGGTGAGCAAGGGGCCGCTGTCGGTCACCCGCAGCGATTATCACAAATGTGGCCGCTGCTGGCGCCTCCTGCCCGAAGTGACCACCGACGGCGCCTTGTGCGCTCGCTGCACCGGAGTTGTCTCGTGACCTGGAAACTGCCCAAGATCGGGTTGATCAGCGCGATATCGCTCTTCGTCCTCGACCAGCTCGTCAAATGGCTGGTGATCGGCCCGATCGGCCTGACCTATGAAGGCGATGAGCGGATCGTGCTGCCGATCTTCACCCTGCGCAACGTCCACAATCACGGCGTGTCGCTCGGCTTTTTGCGCGCCGACAGCGCGGCGTCGACCTGGCTGCTGGTCGGGATGACCGGCGCGATCGCGGTCGCGGTGCTGGTGTGGATGTGGCGGGAACGCAATCGCCAGGACCAGTTCGCGCTGGGCATGATCGCGGGCGGCGCGCTCGGCAATATCCTCGATCGCGTGCGGCTGGGCTATGTCCAGGATTACGCCGATCTGCACTTCGGCGCATGGTCGCCGTTTTTGAACTTCAATCTTGCCGATGCAGCGATTACGGTGGGCGTGCTCATCCTGCTCGCGCGGGCATTATTGGTGCGCGACAAGCCGCGAGTGGATGGAGCGGACGTGGAGAAATCGAATGCGTAAGGTTGTGCCGATTGTTGCCGTGGCGGGCGTTGCTATGTTGCTCGCCGGATGCGGCCATCGCGGATTCGACCGCACGCGTCCCGATGAATATGCGGTCGCGCGCGCACAGCCGCTGGTCGTGCCGCCCGATTTCTCGCTTCAGCCGCCGCAGCCGGGCGTGACTCGCCCGCAGGACAATAATCCGTCAGCGCAGGCGCTCGACGCCCTGTTCGGCGGTCCCGCGCCGCGCAGCCAGGCCGAGAACGGCACGCTCGATTCGGCCGGCGGCGATTCGGCCAGCCCGGGCATCCGCTCGGACGCCGGCGATCCCGACACCAAGATCGTCGACAAGGGCGGCACCACGCGCGACATCGTCGCCGCCCCCGAAGGCGACGGCCAGAGCGCGCGGACGACCGCGAACTAAGTTTCCGACAGGCACGAGGAGCCCACTTTCTCCCCTCCCGCTTGCGCGTTCCAGGTCGGTTGTGCCCCCGGCACAACCTGAACAGTCCGGGGGACTGTTCACCTGGAACGGGGCTGGGGGAGGGTCTGTTTTCCACCGCCTGACATGCCCTCCCCTAACCCCTCCCGCAGGCGGGAGGGGAATCTGATCATCCGCTTCGACAACGCGCACGCGACCGGATAATGGCGCGCGATGAATTCCTTCTCCCCTAATCGCGTGCGTCCCCGCGCCATCGCGGCCTGGCTATGGTGCGTCGCCGTTTTGATCGTTGCGATCGTCGTGGTCGGCGGCATCACTCGCCTGACCGAATCGGGCCTGTCGATCACCGAGTGGAAGCCGCTGACCGGCATCGTCCCGCCGCTGACCGACGCGCAATGGCAGGCCGAGTTCGCCAATTACCGCAAGATCCCGCAGTACGAGGCGATCCATGCCGGCATGACGCTCAGTGCATTCAAGGGCATCTTTTTCTGGGAATATATCCATCGCCTGCTCGGCCGCGTGATCGGCATGGCGTTCGCGCTGCCGCTCTTGTGGTTCGCGATCCGGCGGCAGATTCCACGCGGCTATTGGTGGCGGCTGGTCGCGCTCTTCGCGCTCGGCGGGCTGCAAGGCGCGCTGGGCTGGATCATGGTGCGGTCAGGGCTGTCGGTGCGCACCGAGGTCGCGCCACTGCTGCTCGCCGCGCATCTTTTGACTGCGCTCTTCACTCTGGCGGGCATCGTCTGGACCGCGCTCGACCTCCAGGCGCTGGCGCGTGACCGCCGGGCGCTCCCGGCACGCCTGACCGGGCTCGGCCTGGCGACGGGTGTCATCCTGTTCGTGCAATTGTTCTACGGCGCGCTGATGGCGGGGCTGCGCGCGGGGCTTGTCAGCGATTCATGGCCGTTGATGAACGGCAGCTTCTTCCCCGGCGCCAGCCAGTCGGGTGAATCGCTCGGGCATTTGCTGACCGACGATCCCGCGATCGTGCATTTCATCCATCGCTGGTGGGCCTGGGTCGTGGTTGTGGCGCTGGTGTGGCTGGCGCGCGCGGTTCGCAAGATCGACCGGCCGGCCTCGGTCGCGATCCACAGCGCGTTCGGCATTCAGATCCTGCTCGGCATCGCGACGGTGATGACCCAGGTGAACATCGCATTAGCCGCGTTCCACCAATTGGTAGGCGCGCTGCTGGTGATCAGCGTGGTATGGGGAGCGCATGCCATCGGCAGGAGGCGTGCATGACCGACATCGCTATCGTCCAGTCAAGCTTTGGCGATCCCGGTGAAGCCGCGCTGGTCGCACGCAAGCTGCTTGAGGAGCGGCTTGCCGCCTGCACCTCGCTCATGCCGGTCACCTCGATCTATCGCTGGCAGGATGTGACCCAGGAAGCGGCCGAGACTGTAATGACCGCCAAGACGACGATCGAACTGGCCAATCAGGTGGCGGCGCGGATCGGCCAGCTGCACAGCTATGACCTGCCCGTGATCGAGCGCTGGCCAGTCGCGGTCGACGAGGCGGTGGCGGCGTGGGTGCGGAACACGACGGGTTGAGGGCCTCGGAAAGGCCGGTCAACTTACCGGTATTATAATACCCGTCAGCAAAAGCCCGGTTTTGCTTGACTTTCGTGGGGTCCGGCGGCATTTGCCCGCCACGGACGCGGCTCGGTGACGGGCCGCGCGTTTGTTTTAACGCCATAACCGGAAGGTCAACAGCCCATGAAGGCGCTGATGAAGACCACCAAGTCGGCCAAGCCGCACGAGGTGGAAAAGAAATGGCACATCGTCGATGCCACCGAT
>Ga0207669_10000473_pt1 | contig 17535 bp, 17 predicted proteins | sample KBSM33metaG_FD_184329 | JGI IMG/M metagenome (GOLD analysis project Ga0207669, IMG submission 184329) | Miscanthus rhizosphere microbial communities from Kellogg Biological Station, Michigan, USA - KBS M3-3 metaG (SPAdes) (version 2) | ecosystem: Host-associated > Plants > Roots > Rhizosphere >...
GTCGTCGGCGGCTTTCTGAAGGACCGCAAGCTCGCGGCGCGACCGGTAGGGATCGAGGAAACCGTCCGCTTTTTCATCCCGGACATGCTCGCGCATGCGATGCCCGGCGCGAAGATCGTCTCCGCCAACCCAGTCGTGCGCGGCTGCCGCATGATCAAGACGCCGGCCGAACTCGCTCTGATGCAGCTCGCCACCGATGTGACGATCGCCGCCTATCGCTGGACCCATAAGCGGGTCGAAAAGGGCATGACCGGGCGCGATATCGGCGCGATCATGGATGCCGCGACGCGCAAGCTGGGCGGCAGCCCGGAGTTCAGCCTGGTGCTGATCGGCGAGGCCGCCGCTTATCCCCACGGCACCCAGGCGGTACACAAGGTCGCCGACGGCGAAATCGTGCTGATGGATTGCGGCTGTACCGTCCAGGGCTACCAATCCGACGTCTCCCGCACCTTCGTCTACGGCGCCGCCAGCAAGGAACAGCGCACGGTCTGGGATCAGGTGCATCAGGGGCAGCAAACCGCACTCGCCGCGGCCAGGCTCGGCGTCGCGGCGGGGAGCGTCGATGAGGCGATCCGCAAGCTCTACGAGAGTTTCGGCTACGGCCCCGGCTACAAGCTTCCGGGATGTTCGCATCGCACGGGCCACGGCATCGGCCTCGACGGACACGAGCCGGTCAATCTGGTGCGCGGTGAGACGACCCCGCTCGCACCGGGTATGTGCTTTTCCAACGAACCCGGCATCTACATTCCGGGCAAGTTCGGCGTACGGCTGGAAGATTGCTTCCACATGACCGACACCGGGCCGAAATGGTTCAGCGAGCCGCCTGTCTCGATCGACATGCCATTTCGTTGATCATGCGGGCGGCCGCTGCTCACGAGCTAATCCCGTCCCGCGCGCGCGGGAGGGCTCACTCAGCCGCAGCTGAAACTCTTCACCCGGTTCTTCTCGTCGACATTCACGTTCAGCCGACCGTTCAGATACTCCATCGTCACGATCTGACCGGGTTTGAGCACGCGCACGACCGAGGCGCCCGCACGGCGCTTGGCGCGGTTGATCAAAGAAGGCGTGGCGACAGCGCCGACCAGATTTCCCAGGCCACTCGCCGAACATTCGCCAGTCGGCACGCCCGGCAGCGGTGCGACCGGTGCACAAGCAGCCACGACGAACATGGTGAGGGCAAAAGCGACGATCAGGCTCTTCTTCATTGCGCATCCTCCGTCCGGGTCATGCGAAGCTTGCCGTTCTTGACCGCGAACGCCAACCGCCCTTCGACCAGGTCGAGCGCGTCGCGGCCGAACTGATCGAAGCGCCAGCCGGTCAGGATCGACAGCCCGTCGCGTTGCCCCGCAGCCAGCGCTTCCAGTTCCTCCGATCGTGCGAGCAGCCGGGATGCGACATCGATATCGCGCGAGCGGATCTTGAGTAGCAGTTTGAGCAGATCGGCAACCAGCGACCCTTCCTTGCCAAGGCCGGGCTTGCGGTCGTCGCGCGGCGGCATTTCGTCGTTAGTCATCGGCTTGGCATCGTCGAGCGCCGCCATCAGCCGCGCCCCGATATCGTTCCCCGCCCAGGTCGCGGACAGGCCGCGCACGCGGGCTAGATCCGCCTGCTTGCGCGGCGGATGGCTGGCGAGGTCGGCGAGCGTCTCATCCTTGACGATGCGACCGCGAGGCAGGTTCTTGCCCCGCGCCTCCATCTCGCGCCAGCGCGCCAGCGACTTGAGCCGGCCGAGCACGTCGGGCTTGCGGCCGGCGATACGCACGCGCTTCCAGGCAAGATCGGGATCGTTGGCGTAATTGGCCGGATCGGCCAGCCGCTCCATTTCCTGGTCAAGCCAGGCGCCGCGCCCGGTCTTGCGCAATTTGTCGAGCATCCGCGGGAAGATTTCCGCGAGATGCGTCACGTCGGCGATGGCATAGACGATCTGGCGTTCCTCGAGCGGGCGGCGACCCCAGTCGGTGAACCGCGCGCCCTTGTCGACCTGAATGCCCAGCCAGCTGTCGACCAGGTTCGAGTAACCGATCTGCTCGCCTTGCCCGAGCGCCATCGCCGCGATCTGCGTATCGAACAGCGGATGCGGCGTCTTGGCGGTGAGATTATAGATGATCTCGATATCCTGCCCGCCGGCATGGAACACTTTGAGCACGTCCTCATTGTCGACCAGCAGGTCGAGCAACGGCTTCAGGTCGATGCCGGGTGTCATCGGGTCGATCGCCGCCGCTTCGTTCGCGTCGGCGATCTGGATCAGGCAGAGCTCAGGCCAAAAGGTGCTTTCTCGCATGAACTCGGTGTCGACGCAGACGAAGTTCGATTGAGAGATTCGCGCGCAGAGATTGGCGAGGGCGGCGTTATCCTCGATCAGGCCATGGATATGCATCTTGACCCCATAGCGAGGCTCGCGCGCTTGACAAAGGCCTGTGTGAAGGGAATGCGCGCGGCTTTCCATCAACCGTCATCCCAGCGAACGCTGGGATCTCGTGCCACACCCGTTTCGCTCGTGGCCTGAGACCCCAGCTTTCGCTGGGGCGACGTAGTCAGAGATTACGCCATGCACGCCTATCGTACGCACACTTGCGCCGCGCTGACTGCCGCTAACGTCGGCCAGGACGTCCGCCTGTCGGGCTGGGTGCACCGCAAGCGCGACCATGGCGGTGTGCTGTTCGTCGATCTGCGCGACCATTACGGTATCACCCAAGTCGTCGCCGACAGCGATTCGCCGGCCTTGCCGATTCTGGAAGGCCTGCGCGCGGAATCGGTCGTGACGATCGACGGCGTGGTCAAGGCGCGCGCCGAGGGTACCGCCAATCCGAACCTGGCGACTGGCGAGATCGAAGTGTTCGCGCGCGGCGTGACCGTCCAGTCGGCTGCCGCAGAACTGCCGATGCCGGTGGCGGGCGAGGCCGACTATCCCGAGGATATCCGCCTGCGTTACCGCTTCCTCGACCTGCGCCGCGAGCGGCTCCACAACAACATCGTGCTGCGCTCGAACGTGATTTCCAGCCTGCGCCGGCGGATGATCGACCAGGGCTTCACCGAATTCCAGACGCCGATCCTGACCGCTTCCAGCCCAGAAGGCGCACGCGACTATCTGGTCCCGAGCCGCGTCCATCCGGGCAAGTTCTACGCGCTCCCGCAGGCGCCGCAGATGTTCAAGCAGTTGCTGATGGTCGCGGGATTCGACCGCTATTTCCAGATCGCGCCCTGTTTCCGCGACGAGGACGCGCGCGCCGATCGCAGCCCGGGCGAATTCTACCAGCTCGATTTCGAAATGAGCTATGTCACCCAGGACGATGTGTTCGCCGCGATCGAGCCGGTGCTGCACGGCGTGTTCGAGGAATTCGCCAACTGGCAGGGCAAGGGTCGTACGGTCAGCCCGCTGCCGTTCAAGCGCATTCCCTATAAGGAATCGATGCTGAAATACGGCAACGACAAGCCCGATTTGCGCAACCCGATCCTGATCACCGACATTTCCGAGCTGTTCAAGGGTTCGGGCTTCGGCCGCTTCGCCTCGATCGTCGAGGCGGGCGACGTCGTCCGCGCGATTCCGGCGCCGGGGACGGCGGAAAAGAGCCGCAAATTCTTCGACGACATGAACAGCTGGGCGCAGAGCGAGGGCTTTGCCGGTCTCGGCTATGCGACGCGCAAGGGCGGCGTGTTCGGCGGGCCGATCGCCAACAATCATGGCGAAGAAGGCATGGCGAAGATCGCAGAGACCTTGGGGCTCGGGCCCGACGACGGCGTGTTCTTCGCCGCTGGCAAGGAAGCCCAGGCGGCCAAGCTCGCCGGCTTGGCGCGCACCCGCGTTGCTGAGCAGCTCGAGCTGATCGACGACAAGCGCTTCGAATTCTGCTGGATCGTCGACTTCCCGATGTTCGAATATGACGAGGACGCCAAGAAGGTCGATTTCAGCCACAACCCCTTTTCGATGCCGCAGGGCGAGCTCGAGGCGCTGGAGACCAAGGACCCACTCGATATCCTGGCGTTCCAATACGACATCGTCTGCAACGGCGTGGAACTGTCGTCGGGCGCGATCCGCAACCACCGGCCCGAGATCATGTACAAGGCGTTCGAGATCGCCGGCTATAGCCAGCAGGATGTCGACACCAATTTCGCCGGCATGATCAACGCCTTCAAGTTCGGCGCGCCGCCGCACGGCGGGTCGGCACCGGGCGTCGACCGCATCGTCATGCTGCTGGCCGACGAGCCCAATATCCGCGAGGTCATCGTCTTCCCGATGACGCAAAAGGCCGAGGATCTGATGATGGGCGCGCCCAATTTCGCCACCGCGAAACAGTTGCGCGAACTCAACATCCGCTTGGTTGATCAGCCGACGGCGACCAAGGCGGCGCCGGTAACCGAAGCGGTCGATCCGGCCGCCGGTTGATCGGGTCGTCCCGCGAGTCTGCTTGACGCTCCCTCGCGGGGCGGACAGGCTCGCGCCATGACGATCGACCTCAAGGATTTCGAGAAAGGCGAGAAATATGCCGGCGACTATGCCGACGATCTCGCCAAGGTGCAGAAGCGGCTGGCGCATATTCAGGTCGCGCACATCCTGCACAAGCGTCGTGCGGTCGTGCTGCTCGAAGGCTGGGACGCAGCGGGCAAAGGCGGGATCATCCAACGCCTGACCGCCGAATGGGACCCGCGCAATTTCCAGGTCTGGCCGATCAAGGCACCGACCGCAGAGGAGCTGGCACGCCACTTCCTTTGGCGTTTCTGGCGGCGCCTGCCTGGAGACGGCAATATCGGCGTGTTCGACCGCTCCTGGTATGGCCGCGTGCTGGTCGAGCGGGTCGAGAATTTCGCGACCGAGGCGCAATGGCGCCGCGGCTATGACGAGATCAACGAATTCGAGGCGCAACAGGCCGATTCGGGCACCACGATCGTCAAGCTGTTCATCCACACCACGCAGAAGGAACAGGATGAGCGGCTGAAGGCGCGGCTCGAACATCCCTGGAAGCGCTGGAAGACCGGCGCCGAAGATTACCGCAACCGCGACAAGCGCGACGCTTATCTCGATGCGATGGCGGAGATGTTCCGCCGCACCGACACACGCTGGGCACCGTGGATCGCGATCGACGGCAATGACAAGCAATCGGCACGCATCGCCGCGCTCAACGCGATCGCCGACAGGCTGGAAGCGCATGTCCCGATGGATCCGCCGCCGCTCGATCCCGAACTGGAAAAACTCGCGCGCAAGGCGCTTGGGCTATGATTCCGCTCTTCCTTGCGTTGGCAGCGCAACCCTCCGGCCTTGATTGGGCCGAGTTCAGCCGCGCGGGCGCGCTGAGCCGTGTCCGCGAGACGATCGAGGTAAAGACGGCGCGGAGCAAGGCGCCGAACCGCCTGGAATATGAGATGATCTATACCCGCGACAATATGCAGGGGAAGGAAACCTTCTCGACCACCAGTATCAAATGTCCGGCGGTGCGGTCGGTTATTATATCGATGCGCGGCCTGACCATGCCGCGCCCAGCTCCTTACGGCATCGAGGGCGACAGCCGCGAAATCGTGGTGGACGGCTCGACGTACACGCTGAGCGCTCCGACCGATTTCACCGCCGGCAGGATGACGATCAGCTCCAACGAGGAGTCGCCGCTCGCCGCTTGGGTCAACAATGCGTTCAAGATATTGGAACCTTGCTGGGCGAAGGTCGGATGAACGGTACCCCCACTGGGCAGTTCATTTCCCCGCCGTACAACGCTACACAACAGATATGTTCGACCGCATCTTTCTGAGCCACCCGCGCAGCATCGGTGAATCCTATCCCGAGCACGCCGCGACCGCCTTCGGCTTCGGCATGCGCATGATCGGGGGCGGGCTTGCCTGCATCGTTCATGGGATGGTGCCGGCGCTGTTCACGCGCACCGCGAGCAACACCGTCAAGGTACTGTATAGTAGGATGAAATCGCGCCAACCCGCCTATCAACGGCGCCCCCCGGCCTTTACCGAATCTGATTGGCAGCTCGAATACGAGATCTGACATGATCCGCCACGTCGCCATTATCGGCGCGGGCTTTTCGGGGACGTTGCAGGCGATCAACCTGCTGCGCCACGATGGTCCCAGCGCAACGCTGATCGAGCGCGCGCCGGTGCCGGGGGAGGGGCTCGCATACGGCGCGGCCTATCCCGACCACGTCCTCAACGTGCGCGCCGCCAATATGAGCGCGCTGCCCGACGATCCGGACCATTTCGTGCGCTGGCTCGCGGAGAAGGGCGAGGGTGATGCGGGAGCGACGTTCGTCCAACGCGTGACCTATGGCGCCTATCTGCGCGACCTGCTGGCGAAGGCGTTGGAAAGTTGCGGCGGGCGGCTGAAGGTCATGCATGGTGACGTCACAGACGTGGTGCGATCTGGCGACGGCGCGCGCGTTTCGCTGGCCGATGGCGCGACGATCGACGCCGACACCGCGGTGCTCGCGGTCGGCAACCTGCCGCCGCACGATCCGCCGGGGTTTGCCGACGCCGGCCTGTCGGACGAGCGCTACAAAAGTGATCCTTGGGATCGCAGCGTGCCGCTCGGGCTCAGCGACGACGATACGGTGCTGCTCATCGGTACCGGGCTGACGATGGTCGACATCGCCCTGCTGCTCGATTCGAGCGGGTTCAAAGGGCGAATCGTCGCGCTGTCGCGGCGCGGGCTGGTGCCGCACCGCCACGATTCGCCCGGTCCGATGTTTCCCCGGCTCGCCGAACGCCCGGTCGCTCCACCGTCCGAACTGATCCGCATGGTCCGCGAGCGCGGCGACGCGATCGGATGGCGCAATGCGGTCGACGAACTGCGTCCCTATACCCAGGCGATGTGGGCGAACGGCAGCGATGCCGATCGCGCACGCTTCCTCCGCCACCTTCGACCCTGGTGGGACGTCCATCGCCATCGCCTGGCGCCGAGCGTCGCCGATCGCCTGGCCGCAATGCAGGCGCGCGGGCAACTGGAAATCGTTGCCGGCAAGACGATCTCGGCAGTCGAGGATCCCAGCGGCATCGACGTGACTTGGCGTCGCCGTGGCAGCGATTCGCCTGAAACGCTGACCGCCCAGCGCATCATCAACTGCACCGGCCCGCAAGGCGATCTGACCCGCACGACCGAGCCATTGCTGGCGACTTTACAGCAGCGCGGCGTGATCAGACCCGATCCCGCACATCTCGGGCTCGACGTCGATTCGCGCGCGCAAACGATTGCCGCCGACGGCACCAGCAACGACTGGCTCTATGCGCTTGGGCCGATGACGCGCGGCGCCTTCTGGGAAATCGTCGCAGTGCCCGACATCCGGCAGCAGACCTGGAACCTCGCGCGGCGCCTGTCCAACGCGCAATGGGTCGGCTGGGAAGGGCTCTGACGCCCCTCATTCCTTATTAACTGCGCGCGATTAAGCCCTTGGCGGGAAAGAGCAAAGCGTGGGACGAATTCTTTTCGCGATCGGTTTCTGGGCATTGGCCATCTGGCTTGCCTCGTCTCAATACGGCCTCGGGGTCGCGATCCCGCTATCAATCCTGCTCGGCGCCGTCGGGCTGAAATTCTTCGCGGCCGGCATGACGGTGCGCGTGTTTCTTACCATTGTCGCGATATTCTGGGGGCTCATGGTCATCTCGACTTTCGTCGAGGGCGTACGCTTGTTTCGTCGTGACCTGCTCGATCAGGCGAGCCGCCAATGGACGGTCAGCGTGTCACTGATCGGGCTCGCGATAACGTTCTTGGTCGCGATCCAGTCTGCGGAGCGCAACTGGGACCACTACCGGCAAGGTATTGCGATCGGAAAGGCCACCGCGGGCTGACCCTTGATCGTCAGGCGGGTGCGAAGTTGCCCTCGTCGTCCATGACGTGGAGCACGCCGTCGGCGATCGCGAAATAGGCGCCGCGCAGCTTGAGTGTGCCTGCCGCCTCGCGCTCGGGAATGCACGGGAAAGTCCGCAGGTTGCGCAGCGACACGCGCACCGTTTCCAGCTCGAGCGCACGGATCGCCTCGGGTCCGGTACCGTATTCGGCGACGATGCGGTCGCGCGCTTCGTCGAGCATGTCGACCCAATGATCGATGAACCCGCCATTGCCCGGGGCGGCGCCCTCGAAGCGCTTGGACAGGGCCGCGGCGACACCACCGCACGAGCCGTGGCCGAGCACGACGACTTCGGAAACCTCAAGCTGGGTCACCGCGAATTCTAGCGCGGCAGAGACGCCGTGGCGCCCGCCGCCCAGCTCGAACGGCGGGACGAGGTTGGCGATGTTGCGGACCGAAAAGATTTCTCCGGGTGAGGCATCGAAAATCTGTGCCGGATCGACCCGGCTGTCGGAGCAGGCGATGATCATCACGCGCGGGCTCTGCCCCTCGCGCAATTCGGCCCAGCGCTCGTGCTGGCGGGACCAGCCATTCTGGCGAAAACGATGATATCCGGTGATGAGCTCTGCGAAGTCGGCCATGCGCCGCCTTTGCCAAGATGACGGGGGGGTGGCAAGCGCGGCACCAGGGTCTGTACTCAATGGCGACGCGGCGGGCGGCTTTTGACACGTGGAGCGCGTCGCTCGTCAGTCACGATGCATAATGCATCGCTCCCTCCTCGCTCCTACCGACGCGGCAAAATCCGCTCCGTCTCGACCCCGCCGCCATTGAGTACAGACCCTAGGCTCGCTATCTGCGCGTGCATGAACGAGATCACTCCCGTCGCGCGCGAGCCGCGCCAGCGCAAGCCCGACTGGATCCGGGTGAAGGCGCCGACCTCGGCCGGTTTCGCCGAGACGCGTGCGCTGATGCGCGCGAAAAGCCTGACGACGGTGTGCGAGGAAGCGGCCTGTCCCAATATCGGCGAGTGCTGGTCGAAGAAGCACGCCACGGTGATGATCCTGGGCGACACGTGCACGCGTGCCTGCGCCTTTTGCAACGTCAAGACGGGCATGCCGCGCGCGGTCGACCCGATGGAGCCGCAAAACGTCGCCGATGCGGCGGCGCAGATGGGGTTGCAGCATATCGTGGTGACTTCGGTCGACCGCGACGACCTTCCCGATGGCGGCGCCAAACAGTTCGTCCGGGTAATCGAGGCGATCCGCAAGGCCAATCCGACCACCACGATCGAGATCCTGACTCCCGATTTCCGCAACAAGCATGAGGCAGCGGTCGAGGCGATCGTCGCGGCGCGGCCCGACGTCTACAACCACAATCTCGAAACCGTGCCGCGGCTCTACCCGACGATCCGCCCTGGCGCGCGTTATTATGCGTCGTTGCGCCTGCTCGAATCGGTCAAGAAGCTCGATCCGTCGATCTTCACCAAGTCGGGCGTCATGCTCGGGCTGGGCGAGGAGCGGCTCGAAGTTCACCAGGTGATGGACGACATGCGTTCCGCCGATGTCGATTTCCTGACCATGGGCCAGTATCTCCAGCCGACACCGCGCCACACCAAGGTGATGGATTTCGTCACGCCCCAGGCGTTCGACGCTTATGCCGCGATCGCGCGCGCCAAGGGCTTCCTGCTGGTCGCCTCGTCGCCGCTGACGCGATCGAGCTATCATGCCGGCGACGATTTCGCGAAGATGAAGGCGAACCGGGACGCGAAGCTTTCATCCGTCACCCCAGCGAAGGCTGGGATCTTAGGCGGTTGAGACGGGAGAGACGTCTGGAGATGCCAGCTTACGCTGGCATGACGGATAAGGCTGATGCCACGCCACACTGAAACCCGCTTCCTACCCTACACCGCCGAACAGATGTTCGACCTGGTGGCCGATGTCGGTCGTTATGCGGAGTTCCTGCCCTGGGTCAGCGCGGTCAGGTTGCGTAGCGATACGCCGACCGAGATGGTCGCGGACCTGATCGTCGGGTTCAAAGGACTGCGCGAGACCTTCACGTCGAAGGTTCGCAAGGAGCGTCCGACCACGATCCATGTCGATTATATCGACGGTCCGCTCAAATATCTCAGCAACGACTGGCATTTCCGCGCCGCGCCGGGTGGATGTGAGGTCGATTTCTCGGTCGACTTCGCCTTCAGGAACCGGGTGTTCGAGATGCTCGCCGGGCAAGTCTTCTCGTCGGCGCTGACCCGAATGACCAGCGCGTTCGAGATGCGCGCGGCGCAGCTCTACGGTGCTGGCACGTCCGATCCGCGCGGCATCAGCAATTCAAGCGCGACCAGCGCCGCCTGAAGCCTGATACCGCCGCGGCCGAGATCGCCGAAATCCTTGCGGTCGGCAACGACATCCGAGGGATCGGCGTCGCGCTCGGCACGCGCGAATACGACGGTGCCGACCGGTTTCTTCTCGCTGCCGCCACCGGGACCGGCGATACCCGTGATCGCCACCGCGAGATCGGCGTCGGTCGCTTCCAGCGCGCCCTGCGCCATCGACCAGGCAGTCGCGATCGACACCGCGCCGAACGTGTCGAGCACGTCATGGCTGACGCGGAGCATATCCACCTTGGATTCGTTCGAATAGGTGACGAACCCGCCAAGCAGAACTTCCGACGACCCGGGAATCTCGGTGATCGCGGCGGCGACCAACCCGCCGGTGCAGCTTTCCGCGAGCGCGAATTTGCGACCGAGCGCCTTGTTGGCCTCGACGACCTTGCGCGCCAAGGTAACAAGCTCGGCGGGCAGGACGGTGGCGATCGTCACGGGCGTGCCGCTGCCGGCGCCGCAACAGCCGGGCAGATCGAAAACGGGCTGTCCTTCTTGTCCTTGCCTCCGGCGACGGATGCCAACAGCACGACCAGGCCGGCGGTATTGGCAGGCGGCAGCGGCGACATCAGACTGATCGCGCGGTCGATCGTCGGGCAATCCCGGGGTTTGATGTCTTGGGCAATCGCGCCTGCGATCATCGGCCCCATCATCGGACGGAGCAATTTGGGGTCGATCCCTGCCATGTCCTTGCCGCCGATCTTGCCGAACGCGGCCAACGCTTGCGGCCAGGCGAGATCCGCCGGCGCCTGGTAACGCGCGACGAGCGGCGGCAGCCCGCCACGCAACGTCGCGTTCTCCGGCAACACGCTGCTGCAGGTCCGGCCGACCTGCTGGAACACATCCGGTAGCACCGCGGTGATTAGCGACTGCGCTTCCGCCTCGGTCAGGCAGGGTTGCGCCTCGGCCGCCGCCTGCGCGGTGGTCGCCGCCATACCCATCCACAGCGCGATGGCCGCGCTCGTCAACTTCTTCATTGCCTGCCCCTTAGATCCTGATGGTCACCGCCGCCTGCGCGGCAATCCCCTCGCCACGGCCGGTAAAGCCCAGCCGCTCTGTCGTCGTTGCCTTGACGCTAATCTGCTCGCGCGACACCCGCAACAGCGCCGCGATGCGATCACGGATAGCGTCCCGATATGGCCCGATCTTGGGGGCCTCGCAGATGATCGTCAGATCGACGAAATCGATCGTGCCACCCTGGTCGCGACCAGCGACGCGGCATGTTCGAGGAACTGCCCAGACTCGGCGCCTTTCCACTGCGGATCGCTCGGCGGGAAATGCTGGCCGATATCGCCCGCCGCGATCGTGCCCAACACGGCGTCGGTGATGGCGTGGAGCGCGACATCGGCGTCGCTATGCCCCGACAAGCCCTTGTCGTGCGGGATCAGCACGCCGCCCAGCCATAAACGCTCGCCCGCGACGAGGCGGTGGACGTCGTATCCGGTCGCCGTTCTGACGCGCATATTGGCTCCCAGCCGGGCTTCGGCGAGCGCGATGTCGCCGGGATAGGTGATCTTGTCGAGCAGGGGGTCGCCAGCGACCATCGCGACGTTATGACCCGCGCGGCGCAATATCTGTGCATCGTCGGTTGCTTCCTCGTCGACGGGCCAGGCGTGGTGTGCGGCCAGGATGGCCGCGTAATCGAACGCTTGCGGAGTCTGCACGCGAACCAGCGCCGAACGATCGACCGTGTCGCCGAGACCATCGCCTTTGCCGGCAATCGTGTCGGCGACGGGAAGGGTAGGGACCGCACCCTTGGCACTATCCAGGGCCAACAGCAGTCGATCGACCACCGCCGCCGGCACAATCGGACGCGCGGCATCATGGATTAAAACGTGCCGCGCGTCGCCGATCGCCTCGAGCCCGTTCAGCACCGACTCGCGCCGTGTCGCGCCGCCGATGGCCGTCTGTCCCTCGACGAATGCCTCGTTGCCGGGCGCGACAACCGTAACGATGCGGTCGATCCCCGGATGCGCGGCCAACGCGCGCCGGCTATGCTCGACCAGCGACAGGCCGGCGAGCGGCAGGAACTGTTTGGGCGTATCGCCGCCGATCCGCTCGCCTTTTCCGGCGGCAACGATCAGGGCAATGGTTTCGGCAGACATGGCCGCGCGCCTAGCCTACCCTGCATGGCCTTGCCAGCGCCATCGCGCCGAGCTATGCGCTGCCCGATTTTTAAGCACATGACCAAGCTCGCGCCCATCCAGGTCGGTCCGGTTCGGATCGAGACCCCGGTGATCCTCGCGCCCATGACGGGCGTGAGCGATCTGCCGTTCCGTCGGCTCGTGCGGCGCTTCGGCTCGGGGCTCAACGTCACCGAGATGATCGCCAGCCAGGCCGCGATCCGCGAAACCCGCCAGTCGATCCAGAAGGCGATGTGGGACGCGATCGAGGAGCCGGTCTCGATGCAACTGGTCGGCTGCACGCCGTTCGAGATGGGCGAAGCGGCCAAGCTCGCGGAAGACAAGGGCGCGGCGATCGTCGACATCAATATGGGCTGCCCGGTCCGCAAGGTGACCAATGGCGATGCCGGATCGGCGCTGATGCGCGACCTCAAGCTCGCCAGCGCGATCGTCGCGGCGTGCGTCAAGGCGGTCAACGTTCCCGTCACGCTCAAGATGCGGATGGGCTGGGATCATGCCAGCCTCAATGCCCCCGAACTCGCGCGGATCGCCGAGGATCTCGGCGTGCAGATGGTCACCGTCCATGGTCGCACGCGCAACCAGATGTACAAGGGCGAGGCCGATTGGGGCTTCGTCCGCTCGGTCAAGCAAGCGGTCAAAGTGCCGGTGATCGTCAACGGTGACATCTGTTCGTCGGAAGACGCGGTGACAGCGCTGGAATTGTCGGGCGCCGACGGCGTGATGATCGGCCGCGGGTCCTACGGCAAACCATGGCTGCTCGCCCAGGTGATGGCGTATCTGCAGCAGGGCCGGACGGTCGCGGAGCCTTCGATCGACGAACAATATAATGTCATCGCAGGGCATTATGACGATATGCTTGACCATTATGGCACCGAAACCGGCGTCAACATGATGCGCAAGCATATCGGCTGGTACACCAAGGGCCTGCCCGGCTCGGCCGAGTTCCGCAACAAGGTGAACCAGGAACCTGACGCCAATCGCGTCAAGGCGATGCTGGCCGATTTCTATGCGCCCTGGCGAGCCCGCGCCGCTGCCTGACTCGCCCAATTTCGCCGAGCTTTTCGCCGGACTGCCGATCGCCATCCTCGTGGTCGATCCCGACGGACTGGTGCGAAATGCCAATGGCGAGTGCGAGTTGCTGCTCAACCAGTCCGAACGTGCCATGCGCGGCGTGCCGCTTGGCGATGTCTTGACGCCACCGCCCGGCGCGGGAGACGGGCGGGCGGTGTCGGCGTTCGACTTCGATATCGGTACCGACCGCACCGGCCGGCTGCGCGTCGATTATTATGAGACGCCGGTCGCCGACCATGACGGATGGCGGGCGATCGCGCTCCACGCCATCAGCGGTACGCGCAAGGTCGGCCAATCCGCCGAACGCGGCGGTGCGCGCGCGGTGATCGGCGCGGCGGCGATGCTCGGCCACGAGATCAAGAATCCGCTCTCCGGGATCCGCGGTGCGGCGCAATTGCTCGCGGCGGAAGGCGCCGGCGCCGAACTCACCACGTTGATCACCACCGAAGTCGACCGTATCGCCGCGCTGATCGACAAGATGCAGGATTTCACCGGGCGCCAGGTCAATCCGCAGCCGACCAATATCTATCCATTGCTCGATCATGCCCGGCGCGTCGCCCAGACCGGCTTCGCGCGCGACATCACCATCGAGGAGAGTTTCGATCCGTCGCTGCCGCCGGTCCTGGCCGACAATGACGCGCTGCTGCAGATCGTCATCAACTTGTTGAAAAACGCGGCAGAGGCGCTCGATGACGTCAAGAGGCCGCGCATCCTGATCTCGACCGCTTATCGCCACGGCCTGGCGGTCGATGCCGGTCCCGGCCGGCCGCGCCGCGGTCTGCCGATCGAATTATGCGTGATCGACAATGGCCCCGGCGCGCCCGCCGACATCGCCGACCATTTGTTCAGTCCGTTCGTGTCGAGCAAGCCCGAAGGGCAGGGGCTCGGCCTGGCTTTGGTCGACAAATTGGTGCGCGATATGGGCGGCGTCGTGCAATATTCGCGCGAAGGGGCGCCTGAAATGACCATCTTCCGTATCCTGCTGGCGCGCGCACAATGAGTCGACCGGGAAGCCGATCGGGCAATGTCCTGGTGCTCGACGACGATTCGGCGATCCGCACGGTCGTCGCGCACGCTTTGCGCCGCGCCGGGCATCGCGTCACCACGACCGCGAGCCTCGCCGAGTTCAACCGCGAATTGCGTGCCGCGATGCCCGATGTCGTGGTGAGCGACGTCGTCCTGCCCGACGGCAATGGTCTCGATATGGTGGCGGGGTTGGTCCAAGCTTATCCGCAGCTGCCCGTGATCGTGCTGTCGGCGCAGAATACGCTGACGACCGCGGTACGCGCGACCGAGGTCGGCGCTTATGACTATCTGCCCAAGCCGTTCGATCTCGACGATCTGACCCGCGCGGTGGATGGTGCCCTCGCTCGCCAGGGCGGCGGCACCGCCGAAGCGCTGGAAGACGCCGATCGCGCGCTGCCGTTGATCGGTCGCTCCCCGGCGATGCAGGACGTCTATCGCGTCATCGCCCGGGTGATCTCGAACGACCTCACCGTGCTGATCTCGGGCGAGTCGGGGACCGGCAAGGAGTTGGTCGCGCACGCCATTCACGATCTCGGTCCGCGTGCGCATGCGCCGTTCCTGGCGATCAACATGGCGGCGATCCCGCGCGAGCTGATCGAGGCGGAATTGTTCGGCCACGAACGCGGTGCCTTCACCGGCGCGCAGGCACGATCGGCCGGTCGGTTCGAGCAGGCGGCGGGCGGGACGTTGTTCCTCGATGAGATCGGCGACATGCCGCTCGAGGCGCAGACGCGGCTGTTGCGGGTGCTGCAATCGGGCGAGTTCACCACGGTCGGTGGTGCGCGGACGATCAGGGCCGACGTCCGCATCGTCGCCGCGACCAACCGCGATCTCAACGCGCTGGTTCAGTCGGGGCAATTCCGCGAAGATTTATTCTATCGTCTCAACGTCGTACCTGTCACTCTTCCGGCGTTGCGCGAACGGCGACAGGACATTGCGTTGCTCGCACGCCACTTTCTTGACCGCGCCGCCGAGAACGGCCTGCCGCGCAAGCGTCTCGATGAGGCAGCGATCGTCGCGCTCGAGGCGCATGACTGGCCGGGCAATGTCCGCGAGCTCGAAAACATCATGCGCCGGCTGGCGGTGCTGAGTCGCGACGAGGTAATCGGCGCCGGCGAACTGGGCAGCGTCATCGGTATGCCGTCGGCGGCGGTGCCGGTCGGCGCCCTCGATCTCGATTCAGCGGTGCGGGCGCGGCTCGACCGTATCGCGCGCGAAGATCCGCGCGAACTCGACGACGGCACGATCTACGAACGCATCATCGCCGAAGTCGAACGACCGCTGATCGAGGCGATGCTGGCGCGTCATGGCGGCAACCAATTGCGGGCGGCGCGCGCGATGGGGATCAACCGCAATACCCTGCGCAAACGCCTCGACACGCTCGGCATAGATCCGGGCGGCACGGCGGACGGGGGCTGATCCACGACGGTTTGACGTCAAATATGTGTTTTCCTTGCCACGCAACCGTTGTATTCCTGCAACGATGAGTGGCGAGAGCATGACGGCCGCGCCCCGGCGTTTCTGGGACGGGCGTCCCCGAATTACCCCAGCTTTCGAGCTGACCGTGCTTGTGCTGGCGATTGCGGTCGCCGTCGCCACCTATTTCGTCGTGCGCGCCGGCGCGGCGCCGCAACGCTTACTGACACCGCCGCTCGTCGCCTTGTTGCTGGTGGTCAATCTGGGCCCTTGCGTCGCATTGATCATGCTGCTCGGCCGCCGCATCGCCAAGAGCCGCGTGGCGAAATCCGGAACGGGCGGGGAAGGGCGGCTCCACGTCCGGCTGGTCGCATTGTTCTCGACCATCGCTACAGTGCCGACGGTGCTCGCGGTGATTTTCGCCTCGGTGATGTTCCAATATGGCGTTGAGTTCTGGCTGTCCGACCGCGTGAGTGGTTTGCTCAAAAATGCAACCACGCTTGCCCAAGAGTCATACGAACAGTCTTTATCTCGCTGGAACCAAGAGGCTCTGACCACCGCAACCGATCTCTCCGCGAATTTCAAGGTGCTCAGTGAGACGACCGACCCTGCGACGCTCAGCAAGGCGCGCGATCCTGTTTATGGTTCTCTGTTGCCCAACTACCTTGGTCAGCAAGCCTATTATCGCGCCCTTTCCGAAGTAGCGCTATTCACGATCAACAAGCAGAACGATATTCAGTTCATCGCCCGCGTCGATCCATACGGAAATGTGGCGCAGCAAATTGACCCGATTGCGGTAGCCGCTGTGCTCAAGGGCGAGCCGAGCATGGTGACGGTAAAGGGTAATCGCGTTCGAGTGCTAACGTTGGTCCCTGGCAGCAAGCAGATTTTCCTTTACGCTGGCAGGGTTACCGATGGTCCGGTGGTTGATCGACAGTCTCAGCGCGTGCTGGACGTGGTTGCCGAATTCAAAGCAACCCAATCGCGCGCGCGCGCGCTCCAGCTGCAATTCAATGCGGCGTTGTTCATTGTCGCGCTGTTGATCGTCGGGATTGCAGTGTGGATAGCGTTGGTCGTCGCCGATCGGCTCGTTCGCCCGGTCGGCGAAATGGTGTCGGCCGCGCGCCGCGTCGCCGGCGGTGATCTTTCTGTGCGCGTGCCCGATCCGCGAACGGACGACGAGGTCGCCACGCTGGCGAATGCTTTCAACCGTATGACCGAGCGACTGCAGGAACAGACCGGCGCGCTCGAAAGCCGGCGCGCATTGATCGAGGCGGTGATGTCGGGCGTCTCGGCGGGCGTGATCTCGGTCGATGGCGGCGGGACGATCCAGTTGATCAATGCTTCCGCGGTCGCCCAGCTCAAGCTCGACGAAGCCCAGGCGGTCGGCGCGCAACTGGTTGCCGTCGCGCCCGAACTCGCCGAATTGCTGGCGGGCGATAAGCGCGAATCGATCGTGCAATTGACCACGGGCGGGGAGCCGCGGACGCTCGCGGTGCGCATTACGGCCGATGAGGACGGCCGCGTCCTGACGTTCGACGACATCACCCAGCAATTGCTCGATCAGCGCCGCGCCGCCTGGTCCGACGTCGCACGCCGTATCGCGCATGAGATCAAGAACCCGCTGACCCCGATCCAGCTCGCCGCCGAGCGCCTGCAACGCCGCTATGGCAAGACGATCGAAGAGAAGGACGGCGTGTTCGCCCAGCTGACCGACACGATC
>Ga0207669_10000474_pt1 | contig 17534 bp, 15 predicted proteins | sample KBSM33metaG_FD_184329 | JGI IMG/M metagenome (GOLD analysis project Ga0207669, IMG submission 184329) | Miscanthus rhizosphere microbial communities from Kellogg Biological Station, Michigan, USA - KBS M3-3 metaG (SPAdes) (version 2) | ecosystem: Host-associated > Plants > Roots > Rhizosphere >...
ATCCTTGGCTCCTTCAGCGTCAAAGCCACCGCTGATTTGACCTCGTCCGCCGATAATAGGCTCTCGAATTACCGGCGCACTGATCACCTTATCGTCGAGCACGATCGCAAATGGCTCCCCGACGTGTCTGGTGCTGGTTTGGGCGAACTGGCGTGCGCCAACGCCGTCGAGCGCAAAGTCGACCGCCCATCCGCCCGTCTGCTGGTCGGGGCGTGGTGTCGCGTCAACGAGGTTCGCACCGTCGACTTCGACATGGTTGAGAACGGGGACGGTGGCACCGGCATTGTCCATCATCGGGAGGCGGCGTACGCTGGCGGTGGCGGCCTCCGCCCCGTTCGCTACGAGGTGGAACGTCATTTTCGCGGTCGAGCCCAGCAGCGTACGCAGGCGGCCGGGATTGCTGACCCCCGGCAACTCTACCAGAATGCGGGCCGCGCCCTGCTTCGCGACGACCGGTTCGTTGGTGCCCGTCTCGTCGATGCGACGGCGAACGATCGCGATCGACTGTTCGACGGCCTTCGATAAGAGCGTTGCTTGGCCCGTGTCGGTGTAAGAGACGGCGAGCCCGCCAGGCACATTGGCCAGTCGGAGCGCGGGGCGGCCTGCAGAGTCAGTGCCAAACTCAGCCACGGTGTCGGCTAGCGCCTTGGCACCCGTGTCCGGTCTGGCGAGGTCAATCAAGACGCGGCCGCCTGTCACCTTGGTGCTTGCCACAATGCCGGCTTTCTTGAGCGCCGCGGCGGCCTGTTCGCGGACGCTCTCGAGCCGCTCGTTGATCAGAGCGGCGCGGTCGAGTTCGAGAAGCAGGTAGGATCCGCCCTGGAGGTCAAGGCCGAGGTTCACATGAGGTTGCGGGTACCAGGCTGGCAGGCGGCCAGCAGGAGTAAAGCTGGGGATGCTGAGCAAAATGCCAATAAGGCATACGCACAGGATTACCCCCGCCTTCAGACGGGAGAAATGGAGCATTGTCGATCCTTGTTCGCAGTCGTGAAGAGACAGGCGCGCAGGCACACGCACCTTCAGGCCGCGCATCTCAGGCGCAGCGAGGCTGCTTCAGACTAGCGGAGGGCCGGTAGCAGGGTGAGCGCGGACTGAGCGCTCCGCGAAGCCCAGTACGGCGAGCGGAACGGGGGAGAGGCGCAACCGCGCTGGAATGGCGGCGCGCGCCAGCTCGGCCGGCGGTAGCGCGCTACCGCCGCTCTGGTGCGGGTCGGAACGATCGGCTTCCTCATTGGGAGCAAGCGCACGTTCGCTTAGCGTGAAAGGCCTCGCCGCGGCCTCGCGAACGGCGAGACCCTGCCCATGTCCGTGTGTAGAGCTTGGCCCGCCGAGCGCGCCCAAGCTCAGCAACGCCGCGAACAGCGTTTGCAGAACGGCCAGGACGACGGACGGCGAGATCAGATTGGGGTACCCCTGTACGTGCGCTGACGTGAGTCGCGGCGCGCACTCGTCCGGAAAAATTGAAGCCTATAGCCGCATTTCAACGAGAATAAGGCGAAGGTTGCAAGCTTCCTGATTGCGGACATGAGCTTAGAGTCTGCAACCGCCCAAGCGGTTCCAACTAGCATAAGCGTAGTACGACTGCCGAATTAAGAACTTGCAGCAAGCAATTCTGGCCTTCGCGCTGACGGCGTTCCGCTTTTCCGAAACCTATTCCCAATCGCCCCTCCCCCGAAATTTCCGCTCGAAGATAGAAAGGCAGGAAAGTTCGCGCTGAACGAATGGCTGCTTCCAATTGCTCGGTTTTGCTCATCTGAACGTCGGGAAAAGGGGCGCTTGCCGACGGTGCGCTATTTCATGACCCGACGGCCTTAGCTCAGCCGACCCTGTTCGACGGATCGACGAGGTCGAGCATGTCCGGCGTGACCCAGCCGTAGATGTAATTGAGCACGAATAGCGCCCAGAGGATCGTCGCCACGATCGTGACACGCAACGCTAGTCGCTTGATGCTGAATTCGTGCGGCGCGCTTTCCGCCTGGCCGGGGACGTAGTCGCCGCCGGCCTCCTGCGTCGTGCGTACCCCGAACGGCAAGACGAGGAACACCGAAAAGGCCCAGAACAGGAAATAGATCGCGAGCAGCGACGTCCAACGCATGTCAGGTCCTTACGCCTCGATCACCAGCACATCGACAACCGGCTTCTTGCCGGTCCAGCGCGTCGCCACGCGGCGGACGCCGAGACGCAGGCCTTCGCGCAGCACTTGCACATCGCCGCGATGCTTTTTTACCACGTCCGCGGCGGCATCGATCGCCTCGTCGATGAACGCCTCGCGATCCTCTTCGACGGGGATGCCCTGTAGCCCGACCCGCGGCACGCCGATCAAGCGGTTGTTGCGGTCGATCGCCACCGCGACCGACATCTGGCCATAGGTCGCGACGCGGCGGCGCTCGTTCATCGTCGCGCCGTCGGCGGGCAGGATGACGTCGCCGTCGAGCATCAGCCGACCGACCGTGGCATGACCCAGCTTTTCGGGCTTGCCGGGCGCGAGACGAACGATGTCGCCGTCACTTTGCACCAGCGCCTGGGGAATGCCCTTGGACAGGCCGAACCGAGCCTGCTCCATCATGTGCCGCATCTCGCCATGGACCGGGACGAGGAGCTGGGGACGGATCCAGCCGTACATCGCCTCTAGCTCGGGGCGTCCCGGATGGCCGGAGACATGGACATGCTCCTGCCGCTCGGTAACCATTTCGACGCCGGCGGCGGCGAGCTGGTTCTGGATGCGGCCGATCGCGAGCTCGTTGCCCGGGATCTGCTTCGACGAGAAGACGACAGTGTCACCCGCGACCAGCTTGATCGGGTGCGTGCCGTCGGCGATGCGCCCGAGCGCCGCGCGCGGTTCGCCTTGCCCGCCGGTCGCCACCACCAGGACATCGCGGCCGGGCAGCGACATCGCCGTCTCCGGCGAGATCGGATCGGGAAAGCTCTTCAGATAGCCGTTGGCACGCGCCACGGTCAGGATGCGGTCGAGCGAGCGGCCCTGGACGCAGATCTTGCGCCTCGTCGCCTTGGCGACTTCACCCAGCGTCTGGAGACGCGCGGCGTTCGATGCGAAGGTGGTGACGACCACCCTGCCCTTTGCTTTCTTAACCGCGTCGATCAGCCCGTCGCGCACGCTCGATTCGGTGCCCGACACCTGCGAATTGAAGACATTGGTCGAATCGCAGACCAAAGCGAGCACGCCTTCGTCGCCGACCGCGCTCAGTTGTTCGGGAGTCGATGGCGTGCCGAGCACCGCATCGCTGCTATCGAGCTTCCAGTCGCCGGTGTGGAAAACCTTGCCGTACGGCGTCTCGATCAACAGCGCGCTCGCTTCGGGAATCGAATGCGCGAGCGGGACGAAGCGGAACTTGAACGGCCCGATCTCGACCACTTTGTTCGGATCCACCACGTTGAGCTCGACGCGGTCCTGGACGCCTTCTTCCTCGAGCTTGCCGCGGATCAGCCCTGCGGTGAACTTGCTGGCAAAGAGCGGCGCGCCGAGATCGTCGGCGAGATAGGGCAGAGCGCCGATATGATCCTCATGCCCGTGCGTCAGCACGACGCCGACCAAATTGGCGCGCTGTTCCTCGATAAACTGGAGGTCGGGCAGGATGATCTCGACGCCCGGATAGGCGGGGTCGGCGAAGGTCACCCCCATGTCGACCATCAGCCATTTGCCCTGACAACCGTAGAGGTTGACGTTCATGCCGATTTCGCCCGACCCGCCGAGCGCGACGAAGAGCAGTTCCTTACCTGGTGTCACTTCAATTCCTAATCGTTATTCATTCTAGTCATCCCAGCGAAAGCCGAGATCTCAAGCCTTGTCGCGCCTTCGCCTGAGATCCCGGCTTTTTGCCGGGATGACGGATGAAATCGCACGGTGACGGCTATTGCTGCGCCCGTTCCCACATCATGGCCAGCCCCTGGATAGTCAGATCAGGCTCAATCACGTCGAACACGCCGGTATGCTGCTCGAACAGCACCGCAAGTCCGCCGGTGGCGATCACCTTGGCCGGGCGGCCAATCTCCGCTTTCATCCGCGCGACCAGCCCCTCGATCATCGCGATATAGCCCCAATAGATGCCGATATTCATCTGGCTGACGGTATCGCGGCCGATCACGGTCGGATCGACCGGCGCCTCGATCGCGATCCGCGGCAGCTTGGCGGCGGCGCTGACCAGCGCGTCGAGCGACAGATTGATCCCCGGGGCGATGATCCCGCCCTTGTACGCGCCACGAAAGTCGATCCAGTCGATCGTGCTGGCGGTGCCGAAATCGATCACGATCAGATCGCCTTCGTGCAGCGCATGCGCGGCGATGGCGTTGACCGCGCGGTCGGCGCCGAGGCTCTGCGGCTCCTGCACATCGATCGCCATACCCCATTCGACCGGTTTCTGCCCGGCGATCAGCGCATCGGTCTTGAAATATTTCTCGGCCAGCCATTGCAGATTGTGCGTCGCGCGCGGCACCACGGTCGAGATGATCACGCCATCGACCTGGCTGCGGTCATAGCCTTCAATGCTCAACAACTGGGTGAGCCACACCGCATATTCGTCGGCGGTCCGGCGCGGATCGGTGGCGATGCGCCAACGGCCTTTCACCTCGCGGCCATCGAGCAGCGCGAAAACGACATTGGTGTTGCCGGCGTCAATCGCGAGCAGCATGGAATTCAAGCTCCCATCCGGAGAAATCACAGCAGGAACACGTCCGCCGCGTGAATGACACGCCGCGTGCCGTCCGCCAAGCGAAGGATGAGCGCGCCGTGCGCATCGAGCCCGTCGAACAGTCCGTCGATCGCCTCCCCGTCGGGGAGACGGACATTGAGCGGCGTGCCGGTCGGATGTGCATGAGCGACCCAGCGGCGACGGATCGTATCGACGCCCTGCCCCCGCCAGCATTCCACCCAGCGGGCGAATGCCTCAGCCAGCGTCTCGATAAAGTCTTCCGGCGCGACGGCGACATTATGAGCAGCGAGGCTGGTAGCTCTACGGTCGATATCGGTCGGGTGATGCGCCAGATTGACCCCGACCCCGATCACCACGGCATCGCTCGCGCGCTCGAGCAGGATACCCGACACTTTGGCGCCCTGGATCAATAGATCGTTGGGCCATTTGAGCAGCGCCGTGCCCGGAGCATAGGCCGAGACGGTTTCTTCGAGCGCGACCGCCGCGACCAACGCGAGCGTCGCCGCGGGCGGATCGTTCGGGCCAATACGGACCAGCGTGCTCGCGTAGAGATTGCCTGGCGGCGAAACCCAGGAACGCCCCAGCCGGCCGCGCCCGCCCGTCTGACGCTCGGCACGCAGCCACGTGCCTTCTTCCAAGCCGGACGCAGCCAGCGCGATCATGTCGGCGTTGGTCGAGCCGGTTTCCGCGACGGTGCGGATACGGCCGCTTGTGTCGGCGATCAGAACAGGGCCTTCGCCGCCGCCATCGTCGCGACACCGAGCGGCTTGAGCGCGAACCAGCCGACCGGCGAGATGAACAGCGCCAGCACGGTGATCAGGCCATATTCGACCAGCGCGTTGCTGCGCTGGAAGGCCGGCGCCGGGCTGTCGAAATACATCACCTTGACGATGCGCAGATAATAATAGGCGCCGATCACCGAGGCAACGAAGCCGACCACCGCCAGCGGAAACAGGCCCGCGTTAACCGCTGCCTGAAACACCGCCAGCTTGGCGAAGAAGCCGAGCAGCGGCGGGATGCCGGCAAGCGAGAACATGAACACCGCCATCGCCGCGGCCAGCCCGGGGCGCGTTTCGGACATGCCCGACAGGCTGTCGATCGTTTCGACCGGATTGCCCTCTACATCGCGCATCTGGAGCACGATCAGGAAGCCGCCCAAGGTCATCGCGACATAGATCGTCAGGTAGATCAGCACCGACGAAACGCCTTCCTGCGTGCCCGCGGCCAGGCCGACTAGAAGGAAGCCGACATTGTTGATCGACGAATAAGCGAGCAGGCGCTTGACGTTCTTCTGACCGATCGCGGCAACCGCGCCGAAGATGATCGAGGCAAGGCTGGCGAAGATCACGATCTGACGCCATTCGCCGATCGCCGGACCCATTGCCTCGATCGCGACGCGGACGCCAAGCGCTACCGCGGCGACCTTGGGCGCCGAAGCGAAGAAGGTCGTCACCGGTGTCGGCGCGCCTTCATAGACGTCGGGCGTCCACATGTGGAACGGCACCGCCGACATCTTGAACGCCAGGCCGGCGAATACGAACACCAGCCCGAAGGTCAGCCCGAAATGATGCTGGCCGGGGACGATAGCGGCGTAGCTGCGGGCGATGTCAGTGAAGAGCGTGGTGCCGGAAAAGCCGTAGACAAGGCTGATCCCGTATAGCAGGATTCCCGAGGCGAGCGCGCCCAGCACGAAATACTTCAAGCCAGCCTCAGCCGAACGCTGGTCGCGGCGCATGAAGCTGGCGAGCACATAGGCCGCAAGGCTCTGTAACTCGAGGCCGACATAGAGCGTCAACAAGTCGCCGGCCGACACCATCATCCCCATGCCCGCCGCCGACAACAGGATCAGCACCGGATATTCGGGATGCAGGCTGTCGCCGTCGCCGCGTGCGAAGAAGCGCGGCGCGATCACAATCGAGACCGCTGCGGCGACGTAGATCAGCACTTTGGCGAAGGCGGCAAAGGCATCGGCACGATACAGGCCGTCGAACACGACACCTGCATAGGAAGCCGGCCCGGCGAGCGCGATACCCGCACCGAGCAACACTGCGACGGCGGTCCAGCTGACCGCGCGGGTCGAGCCCTGCCCGCCCCAGGCGGCGACCAGCATCAGCGCCAGCGCGCCGACCGACAGGACCAATTCGGGAAGCGTCGCCTGAAGCGAAGCGATCCAATCCATTACGCGTGGCCCTCCCCGGCCTTGACCTGAGGATTTGTGGGCGGCGTCGGCCGGGCGTCGCCGGCCGGCTTGGCGCGATCGATCCGCTGGAGCAGGATCTTTACGTCGCCGCGCATCGGCGCGAGGAAGCTTTCGGGATAGACGCCCATCCACAGCACCGCCGCCGCGATCGGCACCAGCAGCGCGAGTTCGCGTGGGCTGAGATCGGTCATTTCCCGGACGTCATCGAACTTGATCTCGCCGAACACGACGCGGCGATAGAGATACAGCATATAGGCCGCGCCCAGGATGATGCCGGTGGTGCACAGCAAGGTGATCGTCGTCGACACCTTGTAGACGCCGGCCAGGCTCAGGAATTCGCCAACGAAATTGCTCGTGCCCGGCAGGCCAACCGAGGCCATCGTAAACACCATGAACAGCACGGCATAACGCGGCATGTTGTTGGCCAGGCCGCCGTAGCGCGCGATCTCTCGCGTATGCAGCCGATCGTAAATCACCCCGACGCACAGGAACAAAGCACCGGACACCAGGCCATGGCCCAGCATCACCATCATCCCGCCTTCGATACCCTGCTGGTTGAAGGCGAACAGGCCGATCGTCACGATCGCCATGTGCGCGACCGACGAATAAGCGATCAGCTTCTTCATATCGGACTGCACCAGCGCGACCAGCGAGGTGTAGATCACCGCCACAGCCGACAGGCCGAACACCAGCCAGGTCAGCTGCGCCGAGGCTTCCGGGAACATCGGCACCGAAAAGCGCAGGAAACCGTACCCGCCCAGCTTCAGCAGCACGCCGGCCAGGATGACCGACCCCGCGGTCGGCGCCTGGACGTGCGCGTCGGGAAGCCAGGTATGGACCGGCCACATCGGCATCTTGACCGCGAACGACGCGAAGAACGCCAGCCACAGCCAGGTCTGGGCATGAGCCGGGAAGTCATGGTTGAGCAGCAACGGGATGCTGGTCGTGTGCGCCTCGTTGACCATCCACAGCATCGCCACCAGCATCAGCAGCGAGCCGAGCAAGGTGTAGAGGAAGAATTTGTACGACGCGTAGATGCGGTTGGCGCCGCCCCAGATACCGATGATCAGGAACATCGGGATCAGGCCACCTTCGAAGAAGATGTAGAACAGGAACAGATCCTGCGCCGCGAAGGTGCCGATCATCAGCACTTCGGTCAGCAGGAATGCCGCCATATATTCGGGCACGCGCTTCTGGATCGCTTCCCAGCTCGCGCCGATGCAGATCGGCATCAGGAACACCGACAGCTCGATCAGCAGCAAGGCGAAACCGTCGATGCCGAGCGCCCAGTTGAAGGTCCCGAACAGCGGCACGTTCTCGACGAACTGCCATTGCGGACCGCCGATCTGGAACTGGCTCCACATCACCGCGCCGAGCACGAGGTCGAGCAACGTCGCGATCAATGCCAGCCAGCGCGCTCCATTGGCGCTCAGGAACAGACACGTCACCGCCGCGACGGCGGGAATGGCGAGCATCAGGGAGAGAATGCCGCTCATTGCGAGATCGCCCAGGTAACGGCGGCGGTCAGGCCGATCAGCATGACGAAGGCATAAGTATAGACATATCCGGTTTGCAGGCGCCCGGTGACGCGGCTGCCGAGCGATACCACCCAGGCCGAGCCGTTCGGCCCGAAGCGGTCGATCAGGCCCTCGTCACCGGCCTTCCAGAACAGGCGGCCGAACGCGAAGGCGGGACGAACGAACAGCAGGTCGTAAAGCTCGTCGAAATACCATTTGTTGTAGACGAAGTCGTACAGCAGCCGGAACGTGCTCGTGAACCGCGCGGGGATATCGGTGCGCCAGATATAGGCCATCCAGGCGCCAAGCAGGCCGAGCAGCATCACGATCGTCGCCGACAGCTTGACCCAGACGGGCACCTGATGCGCCGCATGGTAGAGATGCTCGTTGAACGCGATCGCGCCGCGCCAGAAACGCTCACCCGAGTCCGGCTCGATGAACCAGCTGTGGAAGACGAATCCCGCCAGCACCGCTCCGGTCGCCAGCAGAATCAGCGGGATCAGCATCGACCACGGGCTCTCGTGCGGATGATAGCCGCCTGTGCCGTCGCCATGCGCATGATCATGATGATGATCGTGCGCATGGGCGTCATGGCCGTGGCCGTGGCCGTGATCGTCATGCAACGAATGCTGGATATGCTCCGACTGCGCCCAGCGCGGCTTGCCCCAGAAGGTCAGGAACATCAGCCGCCACGAATAGAAGCTGGTCAGCAGCGCGGCGAGGATACCGACCCAGAAGGCACCGGTACCGCGACCCGAGGCATAGGCCAGTTCGAGGATACCGTCCTTCGAATGGAAGCCGGCGAACCCGATCTGTGGCAGGCCGAACACGCCCGGGATACCGACGCCGGTGATCGCCAGCGTGCCGATCAGCATCACCCAGAAGGTGACCGGGATCTTCTTCCTGAGACCGCCATAGAAACGCATGTCCTGCTCGTGATGCATCGCATGGATGACCGAGCCGGCGCCGAGGAACAGCAGCGCCTTGAAGAAAGCGTGCGTGAACAGGTGGAACATCGCCGCGCCGTACGCGCCGCTACCCGCCGCGAAGAACATGTAGCCGAGTTGCGAGCAGGTCGAATAGGCGATGACGCGCTTGATGTCGTTCTGGCACGTACCGATCGTCGCGGCGAAGATGCAGGTCGCGGCCCCGATGAACACGACGAAGTCGAGCGCGACTTCGCTGGTCTCGAACATCGGCGACAGGCGGCAAACCATGAACACGCCGGCCGTGACCATCGTCGCAGCGTGGATCAGCGCCGACACCGGGGTCGGCCCCTCCATCGCGTCGGGCAACCAGGTGTGGAGACCGAGCTGCGCCGATTTCCCCATCGCGCCGACGAACAGACACAGGCACAGCACCGTCATCGTGTCGAAGCGATAGCCGAGGAAGCCGATCGTCGAGCCCGCCATGTGCGGCGCCTGCGCCAGGATTTCGGGGATCGAGACGGTACCGAACACCAGGAAAGTGCCGAAGATACCGAGCATGAAGCCGAGATCGCCGACGCGGTTGACGACGAACGCCTTGATCGCGGCGGCATTGGCGCTCGGTTTCTTGAACCAGAAACCGATCAGCAGATAGCTGGCGAGACCGACGCCTTCCCAGCCGAAGAACATCTGGACCAGGTTGTTGGCGGTCACCAGCATCAGCATCGCGAAGGTGAACAGCGACAGATAGGCGAAGAACCGCGGCTGGTCCGGATCCTCGTCCATATACCCCCAGGAATAGAGGTGGACGAGCGCCGAAACGCTGGTGATCACCACCAGCATCACCGCGGTCAGCGCGTCGACACGCAGCGCCCAGGAGACGTCGAGATCGCCCGACTTCATCCAGGTGAACACCTGGGTCACCGGATAGGGATCGCCGCCGGTCAGATAATGGATGAAGATCGGCCAGCTGAGCGCGCACGATGCGAACAACGCGCCGGTGGTCAGCACCTTGGCTGGCACGTTGCCGATCGCGCGATTGCCGAGCCCGGCAATGATGGCAGCCAGCAGCGGCAGGAAAACGATGAGCTGGATCGTGATCACGCGCTCACCCCTTCATCCGGTTGGCATCGTCGACCGCAATGGTCCCGCGCCCGCGGAAATAAATCACCAGAATGGCAAGCCCGATCGCCGCCTCACCCGCAGCGACGGTCAGCACGAACATCGCGAAAACCTGGCCGACCAGATCGTGCAGATAGGCCGAGAAGGCAACGAAGTTGAGGTTCACCGCGAGCAGGATGAGCTCGATCGACATCAGCATGATGATCAGATTCTTGCGGTTGGCGATCAGGCCGAGCACGCCCATCCCGAACAGGATGGCGGCCACGACCAGATAGTGCGTGAGGCCGATCACAATTCCACCCCCTGGCCGACCGGCGGCTGCATGTTGCGCGTCGCGTCCTGCGGCCGGCGCGCGACCTGACGGCTGATCTTCTGGCCCTTGACCCCGCCGCGTGCGCGATGCGTCAGCACGATCGCGCCGATCATCGCGACGAGCAGCACCAGACCGGCACCCTCGAACACGAACAGATAATGCGAATAGAGCAGATGCCCGATCGCTTCGATATTGGACATCTTGTCGGGCGTCGGCGCGATACGCTGATCGAGCTGCAGCCCGCCCGCGCTCCAGGCGCCGACCGCGATGAAGATCTCGCACGCCAGGATCAAAGCGACAAAGGCACCCAGCGCGGCATAGCGAACGAACCCTGCGCGCATCTCGGCGAAGTCGATGTCGAGCATCATCACGACGAACAGGAACAGCACCGCGACCGCGCCGACATAGACGATGACCAGCAGCATCGCGATGAACTCGGCGCCGCACAGCAGCATCAATCCGGCAGCGTTGAAAAACGCCAGGATCAGCCACAGCACCGAATGCACCGGATTGCGCGACGTGATCGTCATGAACCCGGAGATCAGCACCACGGCTGCGAAGAGATAAAAGGCGATTGCCTGGATCATTACTGCACCGTCACCCCAGCGAAAGCTGGGGCCTCGCGCAGGATCGCGGGACAAGAGCCGCTTGAGATCCCAGCTTTCGCTGGGATGACGGAAAGGGGGTGAATCATGGTGCGTCCCACTGTTGCGGCGCGCTTAACGGTACGGTGCATCGGCGGCAAGGTTCGCGGCGATCGCGCGCTCCCAGCGGTCGCCATTGTCGAGCAGCTTGGCCTTGTCGTAGATCAGCTCCTCGCGCGTTTCGGTGGCGAATTCGAAGTTCGGACCCTCGACGATGGCATCGACCGGACAGGCTTCCTGGCACAGGCCGCAATAGATGCACTTGGTCATGTCGATGTCGTAGCGCGTCGTGCGGCGGCTGCCGTCATCGCGCGGCTCGGCCTCGATCGTGATCGCCAGCGCCGGACAGATCGCCTCGCACAATTTGCACGCGATGCAGCGCTCCTCACCATTGGGATAACGGCGCAGCGCATGCTCTCCGCGGAAACGCGGCGAGATCGGGTTCTTCTCGAACGGATAATTGATCGTCGCCTTGGCCTTCCACATGTAGCGGAAGGTCAGCGCGTGGGCTTTGATGAATTCCCACAAGGTGAACGACTTGATGATCTGTGCGACGCTCATGACCCAACTCCCACACGCGTCAGCATCAGATAGCCAGACACCAGGAACACCCAGAACAGCGACAGCGGCAGGAATATCTTCCAGCCCAGCCGCATCAGCTGGTCGTAACGGTACCTGGGCACCGTCGCCTTCACCCAGCTGAACAGGAAGAAGAACACCAGGATCTTGATGAACAGCCAGAGGATCCCCGGCACCGCGTACATCCAGCCGACATTGAGCGGCGGCAGATAGCCACCCCAGAACAGCACGGCATTGAGCGCGCACATCAGGATCACGTTGGCATATTCGCCGAGCCAGTAGAGCGCGAAGCTCATCGACGAATATTCGGTCTGATACCCGGCGACGAGTTCCGATTCCGCCTCGGTCAGGTCGAATGGCGCGCGCTGGGTTTCGGCCAGCGACGAGATGAAGAACACGACCGCCATCGGGAACAGCAATGGGTTGATGAAATTGCCGTTGACCCAGCCCCAGGCGAAGCCCTTCTGCGCCTCGACGATCGCGGTCAAGTTGAAGCTGTTCGCCCACAACACGACCGAGATCAGCACGAAACCGATCGAGACTTCGTAGCTCACCATCTGCGCGGCAGCACGAAGCGCCGAATAGAACGGATATTTCGAGTTCGACGCCCAGCCGGCGATAATGATGCCGTAGACGCCGAGGCTCGACGCCGCGAGGACGTAGAGTAGACCGACGTTGATGTTGGCGAGCACCACGCCAGCCTGGAACGGCACAACCGCCCAGACGATCAGCGCGACCGTGAAGGTGATGATCGGCGCGAGCAGGAACAGGCCCTTGTTCGCCGCCGAGGGAATGATCGTTTCCTGCAGGAAGACTTTCAGGCCGTCGGCAAACGACTGCAGCAGGCCGAGCGGGCCGACCACGTTGGGACCGCGGCGGAGCGCCATCGCCGCCCAGATCTTGCGATCGGCATAGATGATCATCGCCACCGCCAGCATCAGCGGCAGCGCGATCACCAGAATGTCGATGATCGTCGCGACGAACCAGGCCCAGCCATAGGGCATGCCGAGATAGGTGAACCAGGAGGTCATGCCGTCACCTCGCCCAGATGATCAGCGCAACGAAGGCGACCAGAAAGAGGACCGAGATGATCGCGCACCCGCGGCGCAGCCAACGCGGACGTTCCGGCAGCTCCGCCGACGGCACAGCGTCCGCCAGAACTTCCAGAACGGGGCCGATTATATCGTGCATCCATCACTCCGCCGCCTCCGCAAAGGCCTGGCCGTGGAGCAGTTCGGACGAGCATCGCTGCATCGTCGGGCTGGCGCGGCAGATCGCGTTGGTCAGGTAGAAGTCCTTGATCGGATAGGTCACCTCACCCGCGCCCTTGGCGTCAAGCGACGGCGGGTTCCAGTCGAAGCTGACAAGCCCGGTCTGGCCGAGCGCGGGGACATCGAGCGCCATCTGCGCACGCAATTCCTCGAAATTGTCGAACGGCAAAGTCTGGCCGAGCTTTTCCGACAAAGCGCGCAGGATCGTCCAATCCTCACGCGCATCGCCCGGCGGGAACACCGCGCGCTCGCCGCGCTGCACGCGGCCCTCGAGATTGACATAGGTGCCGGCCTTTTCGGCATAGCTCGCGCCCGGCAGAACGACGTCAGCCGCCGCCGCGCCCTTATCGCCATGATGCCCGATATAGACCTTGAAGCTCTTGGAAAGCTTCGAGAAATCCACTTCATCCGCGCCGAGCAGGAAGACCAGCTTCGGGTTGGCAGCGACCACGTCCGCGATCCCGCCCTGTTGCGCATAGCCGAGCATCAGCCCGCCCATCCGCGCAGCGGAGAAATGAAGGACGTTGAAGCCGTTCCACCCGTCCTTGACCACGCCGAGCGTCTTGGCGAGCGCCAGCGCCGCGCCATGACCGCCCTTGAGCGCCGCACCGCCAACGACGATCATCGGGCGCTGCGCATCCTTGTACGCGTCCGCCACCGCCTTGGGCAGCTTGCCGAGCAGCGACAAATCGTTGCCGAGCCACTCGACCTTGTAGGTCAGGTCGGTTTCGGGCCCGATCGCGAAGACCTTGGCGCCCTTCTTGATCGCCTTGCGGATACGCGTGTTCACCAACGGCGCTTCCCAGCGCAGATTGGTGCCCACCAGCAGGATCGCGTCGGCCGTTTCGGCCCCTGCGATCGTCGTGTTGAAATTGACCGCGGCCAGGCTCGACACGTCGTAATCCATGCCGGTCTGGCGGCCTTCGAGCAGCGAGCCGCCCATCGCCTTGACCAGCGCCTTGGCCGCGAACATCGTCTCGCAATCGACCAGATCGCCGGCGATCGCCGCGACGCTCTTGCCGGCCTTCACCGCCGCGATCGCCGCGAATGCCTCATCCCAGGTCGCCGCGACCAATTTGCCGTCCTTGCGAACGTACGGCTTGTCGAGGCGCTGCCGAACCAGACCATCGACCGCATGACGGGTCTTGTCGGTCGCCCACTCCTCGTTGACGTCGTCATTGACGCGAGGCAGCGCGCGCAGCACCTGGCGCCCGCGGCTGTCGAGCCGGATGTTGGTGCCAACCGCGTCCATCACGTCGATCGACAGCGTCTTCTTGAGCTCCCACGGCCGCGCCTCGAACGCATAAGGCTTCGAGGTCAGCGCACCGACCGGACACAAGTCGACGACATTGCCCGACAATTCGCTCGTCACCGCCTGTTCGAGGTACGAGGTGATCTGCATGTCCTCGCCGCGATAGATCGCGCCGATTTCCTCGACGCCGGCGACTTCCTCGGCAAACCGGATGCAGCGCGTGCACTGGATGCAGCGGGTCATGACCGTCTTGACGATCGGACCCATATATTTCTCGGTCACCGCACGCTTGTTCTCGGTGTAGCGCGAATTGCCGCGGCCATAGGCGATCGACTGATCCTGCAGATCGCATTCGCCGCCCTGATCGCAGATCGGGCAATCGAGCGGATGGTTGATCAGCAGGAATTCCATCACGCCTTCGCGCGCATTCTTCACCATCGGGGTGTTGGTGAAGATCTCCTGATTGTCCGCCGCCGGCAGCGCGCACGACGCCTGGGGCTTGGGCGGCCCCGGCTTCACCTCGACCAGGCACATCCGGCAATTGCCGGCGATCGACAGCCGCTCGTGATAGCAGAAACGCGGGATTTCCTTGCCGGCCGCCTCGCACGCCTGGAGCACCGTGGCGCCGGCGGGGACTTCGACCTCTATCCCGTCTACTTTGACCTTGGGCATGGGCGCCGCTTACCTCGACAACAAATGATAGAGCGGCTCGGCGACGACCAGTCGCAGATCCTGCCGCTTGAGCTTGACCGTTTGTCCCGCCGTCAGGCAGGACGCGAAATTGCCCGACAGGCCAGCGATCGCCGCCGTTTCGGCCGCGCTGCCGCGATCGCTGCGGAGCAACGCCAGCGTTACTTGCGGATTGGCGCGCAGGACGCAATCGCCGAGCATCCGCATGCCGACATTGCTCGAATCGTACCCCGCCGGCTGAACGCCTTTCGGGAGCGCGAACGCCCAGTCGGCCTGCCCCGCGGCGGCGACGACATCCGGCTGGCCGCGAGTCAGCAGGCTGGCCGCAGCGGCCTCGGCAATCTCGGCCCGCTCACGCCAGGCAAACCCGCCCGCCATCACCTTGTTGTCGTTGCAGCCACCATAATAGACCAACACCTGCTTGGTGGCTTTGGCTTCGGCCTGCGATCCCGGCACCGTCCTGAGCAGCGCGCGGACATCGTTCATGTCGTTGTCGACCACGCACTCGGCGACATCAGGTCCCGACGGCGTTTCGGCGAGCAGCGGGGATGAGAAAGCCGACCCAACGATCAGCGACGCGAGAAAAATGGACACCTCACCCCTCCGACTTCGTGGTCGTGGGCGCAGACGCCCTGACCGACAGGTTATAGATCGCCTCGGCGAAAAGCCCTTCGAGGACGGTACGGCTGAACTTGTACGTATTGTTCGCGGGCAAGCAGGCCTTAAGGCTCGGAATGACCGTCCTGTAGGCTTCGTTCTCCGCGGGTGACCCGACGGGCGCCTCGATCACTGCGCGGGTGCCGCCGGGATTGGAGCGCACTGCGCATTCGCCAATCATCTGAAGCGGCGCGAACGGGTCGTCGCTGGGGAAATGCCAGCCATCCGTGGCGTCATACGGCGCGAATGCAGGCAGCGCCTTCCCCTTGAACGCCTTCTCGAAACGCGACCGGAACAGCGCGCCACGTAGCAATTGCGGCTTCATCGTCAGCGACGCGATATACTGAGACGAATCCTTGCTCTTCAGACAATCCGGGACGGCGAGTTTCTCACCCAACCGGTCCGCGTTTCGCGCCATTGGCGAAATCGCCAGAAATGCGTCGATGTTACGCGTTCGAACCGGGAATTCGTGGAACACCAGGCAGTCAGCGAAATCGCGCATGGTCAAGCGCGCACCGTCCGGCTTGCTCGGATCGACCCGATACAACTCCTTGGCCGCCGCCATCGATGGCAACAGCGCTATGAGTGCAGCAAGGGTCGTCGCGCGCCTCATTACTCCGCAGCTTCCTGCATCGGGGCCATATCCCCGCCCTGACGCTCGGCGATCCGCCGCTCGAGCTCGGGGCGGAAATGGCGGATCAGGCCCTGGATCGGCCAGGCCGCGGCGTCGCCCAGCGCGCAGATGGTGTGGCCCTCGATCTGCTTGGTGACGTTGAACAACGTATCGATCTCGCCGACATCGGCGTCGCCGGTGCGCAGCCGTTCCATCACGCGCCACATCCAGCCGGTGCCTTCGCGGCACGGCGTGCACTGGCCGCAACTCTCGTGCTTGTAGAAATAGCTGATGCGGCTGATCGCGCGGACGATGTCGGTCGACTTGTCCATGACGATGACCGCCGCGGTGCCGAGGCCCGAGCCCAATGCCTTGAGCCCGTCGAAATCCATCGGGCAGTCCATGATCTGCGCCGCCGGCACCAACGGCACTGACGACCCGCCCGGGATCACCGCGAGGAGATTGTCCCAGCCACCGCGAATGCCGCCGCAATGCTCCTCGATCAGCTGGCGGAACGGGATCGACATGGCGTCCTCGACCACGCACGGCTTGTTCACGTGGCCGCTGATCTGGAACAGCTTGGTGCCGCGATTATTCTCGGCGCCGAAGCTCGCGAACCATTCGGGGCCGCGGCGCAGGATGGTCGGCGCGACGGCGATCGATTCGACGTTGTTGACCGTGGTCGGGCAGCCGTAGAGGCCGGCGCCCGCCGGGAATGGCGGCTTGAGACGCGGCTGGCCCTTCTTGCCTTCCAGGCTTTCGAGCATCGCGGTCTCTTCGCCGCAGATATACGCGCCGGCGCCGCGATGGACGAAGACGTCGAAATCATAGCCCGACCCGCAGGCATTCTTGCCGATCAACCCGGCATCATAAGCTTCGGCAACCGCGGCAAACAGCGTCTCCGCCTCACGGATATATTCGCCGCGGATGTAGATGTAGGCGGCGCGCGCGCGCATCGCGAAGCCGGCGACCAACGCGCCTTCGATCAGCTTGTGCGGATCGTGGCGGATGATCTCGCGGTCCTTGCACGATCCTGGCTCGGATTCGTCGGCGTTGATCACCAGGAAATTGGGACGATCGGGC
>Ga0207669_10000475_pt1 | contig 17506 bp, 18 predicted proteins | sample KBSM33metaG_FD_184329 | JGI IMG/M metagenome (GOLD analysis project Ga0207669, IMG submission 184329) | Miscanthus rhizosphere microbial communities from Kellogg Biological Station, Michigan, USA - KBS M3-3 metaG (SPAdes) (version 2) | ecosystem: Host-associated > Plants > Roots > Rhizosphere >...
GTAGGCCAGCTTCGGCGGGACGATCAACTCGCGCCTCCCCCCGACCCGCATGCCGGGCAAGCCCATCGCTATGCCCCTGGACGCTTCCTCGAGCCACCAGTCGCGCCACCGGACCACCCCGCCGCTCAGCCCACCTTGGACGCCCGCGAGCGCTTGGGGGTAGGTGTCCTCGATGAAGCGGACCGTGATGGCGTCGGTCTTGCCCAGCACCGGCCCGGAGCCCCGGCGGAGATCGATGACCTTGAGGCCGTGAGGCGGGGGCCCGCTCGCCCGCGGAATCTTCAACGGTGGGAGCTTTGTGATTTCGGCCTTCGACAGCGTCGCTTCTTCCGGCTTGGCCGGGCGGGCGGTCGTTTCGTCCGAGCCGCCACTCCCACAACCGGCTACGGCCGCAGCGAGGAAGGCGCAAACCACAACGATCCTCGCCAGGCGAGCGGCTGTCCAATCGGCGGCTAACACGGGCGGCCGTTCCGGTATTCGACCCGGCGGTCGGGAGGCGGTTCCATACCGAGCAGGTCCACGACGTAGACGGAGACGTACGGCGCGTACCCCCAGCTGGACTGCCAGCGCGGGTAGGCCAGCTTCGGCGGGACGATCAGCTCGCGGCGACCCCCGACCTGCATTCCCGTCAGGCCCATCGCGACACCTCTTGTGCTGGTTTCGAGCAGCTGCCGATCGGGCCTGAACGGGCCCGACATGCGGCCCGCAAGGGCTTCGGGATAACTCGCCTCGACGTAGCGCATGTAGACCTCCTCCCTGTTGGAGACCCAATCGCGCTTGGGTACTCCCGGACCCGAACCCCTGCGGAGGTCGACGACCACCAAACGGTGCGGTGGGGGCCCGCTCGTCGCCGGGATCTTCAGTGGCGGGAGCTTTGCGATCTCGGCCCTCGACATCTTCACCGTCGGGCCTTGTGGGCAAGGAGGCTTGTGTGGGGTAATCGTGAGAGCGTCCGAGCTGGAGCCCGTATCGCTACAGGCGGCGAGAGACAGCGCGAGGCAGGCGCCGATCGCCGCCGAGAACTTCACGCTGTCACCTCCCCCGCACTGGCATAAGCCCGATTGGTAAGGAAGTTTAGACGAGAGTGGCTTTGGCGATGCTACCTACACCGATCAGGCCCGGCCCGACGTGGGCGCCGATGACGGGGCCGACCTCGGAGACGTAAACGGGCTCGCAACCGAAGATCTCTCGGCAGTCGTCGGCAAGGGCGCCAGCGGTCTCGTGGTCCTGGATGTGTTGGATGACCCAGGCGTCGAGGCCCGCCTCGTGGCGCCGGCGGGCGTAGTCGCGCAGCCGCTCGAGCGAACGGGCACGGGTGCGAACGCGCTCGACAGGGGTGATCTCCTCCTCGAGGGTGAGGATCGGCTTGATCTTCAGCGCCGAGCCAATCCAGGCACGGGCGCCGCCGATCCGCCCCCCCCGCCGCAGGTACTCGAGGGTGTCGATGGCGAACCACATCTTCAGCTCCTCGCGCGCCTGCTTGGCACGGGCGAGGACCTCCTCCCCGTCCCCCCCGGCCCGCGCCGCGGCGGCGGCGGCCAGCACCGAGAACCCCATCCCGCCGCAAGCCGACCGCGAGTCGAAAAGGTGGATGCGCTCTCCCCCCTTCCCCTCGGCGGCGAGGCGCTCGCGCGCCTGCCCAGCGGCCTCGAAGGTTCCGGAGATCCCCGACGAGATGTGGATCGAGACGACCTCACGGCCCTCGGCGAGCAACGGCTCGTAGACGGAGACGAAGTCGCCAATGGAGGGCTGGGAGGTCGTCGCGCCGCCTTCAGAAGCCCTGAGGCGCTCATAGAAGGCGCCATAGTCGACGATCTCGGACTCGGACTCCTGTTCGCCGTTCACGGAGACGTAGAGGCTGATCGTATGGATGCCGTGCGAAGCGACCAGCTCCGCCGGCAGATAGGCGGTCGAATCGCAGACGACGGCAGTGTTCGCGGCGGGGTTCAACTGGCCTGCGATTCTCCCACCAAAGCTCTCGCTACACTTTGTGAAGTGACCGACCCAGCTACCGAGAAGCCTCAGGCGGCCATCTCGCTGACCAACAAGGCGGCGGGCAAGGTTGCCGAGCTGCTTGCCGGACAGGAAGATTCCGAGGGACAGGCGCTGCGCGTCGCAGTTCGCGGCGGCGGCTGCTCCGGCTTCCAGTACGCACTTGCCTTCGATCGCGCCAAGGACGACGACCACGTCTTCGAAGTCGGCGACGTTTCCGTCGTCGTCGACAAAGTGAGCATGCAGTTCGTCTTCGGCTCTGAGGTCGACTACATCGAAGGCCTGCAGGGCGCCGGCTTCCAGGTCAACAACCCCAACGTCGTCGCCGCCTGCGGCTGCGGATCGTCCTTCCAGGTCAAGGAGGACGCGGCCGAGCACGCCGCCGTCTAGCGGTTATCACAAGAAAATCTGACTAAAATCATGGGCACTTGCCCATGATGCGGGGGGAAATCAAGAAGGCAGCAGCGTGCCACGCGTGTGCACTGATCGCGGCCCTGGCGGCGATCGGGCTGACGGGCTGCGGTGGATCGACGCCGGTTACCTCGCCGATCGAACTGAAAAGCCCCGGGGTGCAGCCCAACGGCAAGCTCAAGCCCAGCGTCTTCTGTGGCTGGGGGTCTCTCTGGGTGCCGCTCGAGTGGGGAGAAGTGCCCGAGGACACCAAGGAACTTGCGATCCTCCTCGCGCGCTTCAAACATGTGAACGAAGGCGGCGAGCAAAAGCTGGTCGTCCCCTTCGCCGACCTGGTCAGCAAGTTCAAGCCCAGCGAACGCAAACTCGTCGCCAACGTGCTGCCCGAAGGAGTCAGCTGGTCCTGGTTCGGGAACAACTGCCTGCCGCCGAAGGGCCAGAAGATCCTGCTCGAGGTCTTCGCTCTGGACGACGTCAAACATCGATCCATGAACAAGGAGCTGGCGACGCGGCTCGCCGAAGAAGCGCTGAAGCATCCCCACCCGCGCGAAGAACCACGGTCGCCGGGCGAGCTGACTAGCGACACAACCGGGGTCGGACGGTTGATCGTCCAGTACGGACCCTTGCCTTTGCCTCAGTAGGAAGACGCCCCGGGCGGCGCGGGGCCTATTCGATCTGCAGCGGCGGCGCCTGGGCCACGGCAGGTGCCGATGCGGCCTCGGCCGGCTGCTCGACGCCGAGCGCCTCGGCCAGCTCGCCCGACTCGAACATCTCCTCGACGATGTCGGCACCGCCGAGCAACTCGCCGTTGACGTAGAGCTGCGGGAAGGTCTGCCAGTCGGAGATCTCGGCGGTGACTTCACGCAGCGGCTGCAGCGCGGGCAGGACGTCGATCGCGCCGTACTCGACGTCCATCGCGTCGAGCGCCTGCACGACCCGCATCGAGAAGCCGCAGCGCGGCATTTCCGGCGTGCCCTTCATGAAGAGCAGCACCGGGTTGGCGGCGATCAGCTCTTCGACCTTCTGCTTCAGCTCGGCATCGGCCATCGACACAACAGGTTAGCTGTCCGGGACGGCGGTCCTCACCGAGAGGGCATGGATCGCCCCATCGTCGAAGCGCGGCTTGACGGCGGCCTTGACCAAGCGGTGCTGGTCGATCCGCGAGAGGCCCTCGAACTGGGCGGCGGTGACCGTCGCCCTCAGGTGGTCGCCGCCGCCGGTCTCGTCGACCACTTCTACCGCGGCACCCGGCAGGGCGGCTTCGATCATCGCCTTGATCTCCGCCAGGTCGGCCACGGGCGCGATTCTATGTGCCTCTTTCGCCGCCCTCCTTCCCGTTCGGCGAGAAGAGAGCGTCGTGAACGCCGGCGACGAGGCGGTGGGACAGGTCCTGATCGCCGCTGATGCGAAGCGGCGAGGGGTCGCGGAAGACCATCGCGTGCAGCCAGGCTCCGGCGTCGCCGAGGGCGCGATTGCGAGGCACCGGGTCGAGTCGAGCGACGCACTCGACCACCGCACCGCGGTCGATGGCGACGTTGACGCCGGCGAGCCGCTGCGACTCGCCGTCGGTAGCAGCTGCCAGCTGACAGAAGCCATCGGTGTGGGGCGGGAGCTTGGCGATCGGCGTGGCGAGCAGAAAGGTGGCCTCGACGTCGATCGGCGTCAGCCGAGCGGCCGTCTCCGACATGTGAATCCGCTCGAAACGGGCGGCGGCGCTGATCGGCCCGACCGCCTCGCGACCCCAGCGGCTCACCGCGTAAGGAGCGCGAGCGCCATTCGGCACCGGCTCGACCAGCCCGGTTGCTCGAAGTGCCGAGAGGCGACGTTCGAGCGCCGGGTAGCTGAGCGGAGCGATCAGCCTGTCCAGCTGCGTCAGCGAGAGGGGACGGGCCGCGAAGACGCGCAGCATCGTGGACTCCCAGCCTCCCACCAGCGCCTTGATCGCGCCTTTGGCCGCGACGCTGCCGAGCGGGATCGGCCCAGCAGGAGCATGCGAGAGCCAGGCGGCGAGCGCCTCCACTACCCGCAGGAGCTCCCTCCCCGCATCCGTCAGCTCGTTTTCAACCGAATAGGGCATGCCACCGCCGCGCTTGGAGACAGCGCCGAGTGCGACCAGGTCGGTGAGGCGCCCGCGCAGGGTGCTTTGAGACGGACCGCCAAGCTCTTTCAACAGCCCACCGAGGCGCATCGGTCGACGCCCTAGGGCCTCGACGACGAGACAGTTGAGGGGACGAGCCAGCATGGAGAGCACCTGCCCTCCTGCACGAGCGCGTCCGAGCGTCTCTGTTTGTTCTGGTGCCCCCACCAGTCGCTCCTTTGTAAACCATTGACATGCCGCATCGAAACTGCGGCGGGCCTTGTACTACAGGGACAAAGGCCTACTCAAGCGCCCCGACATAAACGGGGGCCGACGCGCTCTGCTTGGCTCTTGAAAGCCAAATATGATCAAACCTTCGTCTATTTCCGCGCAAAACCGCGCGCGTGCGTTCTTGGGGCAAGGTACCTCGCCGCACGGTCAGGGGGACGCTCGCGGCAGGGAGAGAACCACGAGCGCCCCACATGACCGTCCTTCTAAGGCCTCCCGCAGGGAAAACGGGCGCCAAGCTCGATGGATACCCGCCTTTGCCCGGGCGTACCAACTAACCGCGACCCGAAGGGAAGCATCTTGCAAATCGCAAGATTTTTTACCTGCAAATTGCAGTTTTACCAGGCTGCGCGCGACGCAAATGCGCGAGCCCGAACGCTGCTCAGGCGACGTGCCTTGCCGAATCGAAGAGCTGCTCGTGCACGCCACGGATCAAGCTGCAGGCAAGGTGGCTGTCTCCTCCGATTTGCAGGCGGTCGGGGCGGCGGTAGATCAGGGCTTCGAGCCAGGCCAGCCCAGGCCCCACCGCGTGGTTGCGCGTTTCGACCGCCCGCTTCGTGGCGCAAGAGACGATGCGACCGCGATCGACTGTCACCTCGACCCCGGCGTGGTGGCCACCGGTGGAGCCGGCGGGACCCGTCTTGGCCGCCAACATGCAAACGCCATCGGCATCCGCCGGCAGTGGCGCGATCGGCATGACGAGAAGAAATGCCGCCTCGACGTCGACGCCGGCAATGGGAGCCGCGTCAGCCATGTGGAGGCACTCGAAGAGCGCCGCGGCGATGATCGGTCCAGCTGCGAGGCGCGCCCAACGGGTGACCGTGTAGGGAGTGCCACGCGGTCCGGGGGTCGCCTCCGCCAACCCCGTCGTCCGCATCGCCCCGAGGCGCCGTTCGAGAGCCGGGTAGCTGAGGGGCCCAATCAGCCGATCGAGCTGGGTGAGGGTCAGGGGCTTCGCCGCAAGCACGCGCATGAGCATCGAGTTCCAGGCTCCGACCAGGGCCTTGACCCCTCCCTTCGCCTGTACGGTCCCCAGCCGGATCGGTTCCTGCGGGGCTCGGCTGAGCCAGCCCTCCAGCGCGCGCGTGACGATCAGCAGGTCGATGCCGGTGGGGGTCAGCTCGTTGCGGGCGAATTGCGGCCCCCCCACCCAGACCCGCCTTTGCACGGCTCCCAATTCCTCGAGCCTGACAAGGTGCCCACGCAGCGTCGTCTCGGCTGGATTCCCCAACTCACGACGCAGGTCGGACTGGCGCAGTGCCCCCTGGGCAAGCGCCCGAACGATCATTCCGTTGAGGGGCACCGCAAGCAGGTCAAGCACGCGCGCGCCAACGCGCAGCATCTGGCGTTCGGCTACCGGGGCCTCGACGGCAACCATCTCCGAGGTACTACCCCGGTTTTCATCAGGTAACCCGATCTAACGACGACGGCGCAGCATCATCAGGCCGCCGAGGGCGAAACCGGCGATCGCGGCACCGGCGATCAGCTGACTGCGGTGCTCGCGCACCTGGCGGCGCCAGTCGGTCAGCTCGGCGACGCGGCCGCGCAACAGCTCGACCGAGGTACCGAGGTCGCGGCGCTGCAGGTCGATGTCGCGGCGGATCTCAGCCGCACTGCGGCCCGGCACGCCGGCGGTCGACGGCGGGCGCTGCTCCGGGTGAGCGCTCATTCGCCACCCGCCTTGGCGCCCGATTCGAGCGTCGCCTTGGTCAGCTTCGCCTCCTCGATCGCCTGCTCGGGCACCGGCGGAGCGCCCGCCTGGACCGAGCGGTAGGCGAAGAAGCCGGCGCCGGCGGCGATCAGCAGGAAGATCGCGGCCTCGACGAAGAAGCCGGGCCAGGCATTGCCGTCGAAGACCTCTTCGGCGAGCAACCAGGCGACTCCCTCCATGACGAGGATGAGAGCAAGGAAGGCGAAGGTGCCGGCCGCGACGCCGACAACGGAGCCGCGCAGGATCTTGCCGACTTTCTCGGAGATCTCGGTCTTGGCCAGCTCGATCTCCTCGCGGACCAGCGAGGAGCTCTTCTCGGCGACATCGAAGACGAGCTCGCTGACCGAACGCTCGTCGCGGGCCGGGGGTGTCGCTGAGTCGTCGGCCACTACTCGGGGGGATCCTCTTCGAACAGCCGTCGGTAGGCGAAGCCGGCGATCCTCGTCGCGACGATGCTGGCGAGGGCGCCGGTCGCGGCAAGCATGCCGCTCCAGACGAGGCGTCTGACGATCTCGTTGTCCATCGTCGCCGACCTTACCTATCGCGGCTCGAGACCGTCGCAGATCGTCGCCACTACAAGCGACTTTGCTTCGTCGAAGTCGGTGTCGGAGGCGGGGATCAGCTCGAAGATCCAACCGGAGAGCAGCTGCTCGATCGCGCCGTAGAAGGACATCGAGGCGAAGGTGGGGTCGACGTCGCGGCGGAAGGTGCCGTCCTCCTGGCCCTCGGCGACGATCTTGGCGATCGACTCGTAGGCGCTGCGGATCTCCGGCAGGTGAGTGCGGCCGAAGGAGTTGGCGGCACGGGTGACCTCGACGATGATCACCTTCATCAGCTCCGGGTCGTGGCGGTAGGAGTCGACGATGAAGCCGGCGACGACCTCGAGCTTGGCGCGCGGCGAGGCGCCCCCGCGGTCGGTCTCCTCGATCGCCGCCAGCAGCAGCGACCAGCGCTCGCTGAAGAGCTCGTTGAGCACCTCGTCCTTGGACTTGAAGTAGTGGTAGACGAGCCCGTAGGCGACGCCCGCCTCGTCGGCGATGTCCGAGACGCGGGTCGAGTGGAAGCCCTGGCGGGCGAAGACGCGGATCGCGGCGTCGAGGATCTGGCGGCGCTTGTCGACCGCCTGGGCGGTTGCCTTGGCCATCAGGCGTGGGCCTCCATCAGCTGCGGCCAGGCGTAGGCTTGCGGGCGACGGTTGGCGAGCGAGGGCAGGCTCTCGCGGACCCGCTCCTGCGCAGCCAGGTCGAGGTCGGCGGCGACGAAGCCCTCCTCGTCGGGGGCGGTGGCAAGAACCACGCCCCAGGGATCGACGATCGTCGAACGACCGTAGGAGCGGAAGTGCGGCGGCGCTTCGCCAACCTGGTTGGGAGCGAGGACGAAGACCTGGTCCTCGATCGCCCGCGCGCGCAGCAGCACCTCCCAGTGGTCGCGGCCGGTGGCGAGCGTGAAGGCCGAGGGGACGGCGACGATACGGGCCCCGCGCACGGCGAGGATGCGGTAGAGCTCGGGGAAGCGCAGGTCGTAGCAGACGCTGAGACCGAGGTTGGCCTGAGGCAGCGACGCAACGACAATCTCCTTGCCGGGCTCCTCGTGGTCGGACTCGCGATAGGCGATGCCGTCTACGTCGACGTCGAACATGTGGATCTTGCGGTAGGCGGCGAGGTCGTCGCCGTCGGGACCGATCAGGACCGAGGTATTGAAGGCCTTGCCGTCCGGGCCCTGCTCGGAGACGCTGCCGGCGAGCAGATGGACGCCGAGCTCGCGGGCCCAGGCGCGGGCGGCGGTCAGCGTCGGGCCGTCGAGCGGCTCGGCGCCGGCGAGGAGCTCGGCGCCGTCGGCGAGCAGGTTCCACTTCTCTGGCAAAGCGACGAGCTCGGCGCCGTCGGCGGCGGCGGCGTGCACCAGTCGTTCGGCCGCTTCCAGGTTGCGGTCCTTGTCGGCGGTTGAGTTGAGCTGTACGACGGCTACGCGCAAGTGCGTTGTCTCCTGGTTGACTGACCAGTCAATCAGATTCGCATCACGCGACGGACGACGGCGTCCACGACGCGGTCTGGGAGCAGCCGTGCGAGCAGCGCCTGGCCGCGGGCGTCGGCCCCGACGACGTAGCGCGTGCGGGGACGGCGGGCGCTCAGCGCGTGGGCTATGGCGGCGGCGACCTTGTCGGGAGAGATGCCGCGCTCGGCGGTGCGCCGCACCGCCGAGCGGAAGCGCTCGATCGTCTCTCCGTAGAGCTCCTCCTGCGCGGCCGGCATCCGGGTCGCGACGTCGTCGGCAATCTGCTCACCCCGTTCCCAGATCGGCGTGTCGATCGAGCCCGGCTCGATCGCCGAGACGTGGATCCCCCACGGGTGCAGCTCCTGGCGCAGGCAGTCCGTCACCGCCTCGAGACCGAACTTGGCGGCGTGGTAGGGACCGCCGAAGGGCAGCGCCATGCGGCCGCCGATCGAGCTGACGAAGACGATGCGCCCGTGGGTACGGCGAATCGCCGGCAGTAGCGCCTGCGTCACCGCGACCTGAGCGGTGAGGTTGACCTCGACCTGGCGGCGGAAGTCGTCGAGCGGGATCGTCTCCAGCGGCCCGAGGATCGCGACGCCGGCGTTGTTGACGAGGCCGTCGAGGCCGCTCTCCCCCGTCGCCTCGTCGACAGTCTCGGCCGCCGCGGCAACCTGCGCCGAGTCGGTCACGTCGAGCATTACCGGCATCAAGCGGTCCGATGCGGCGGCGCGGAGCGACTCGGCGTCATTCTCGCGACGCACGCCGGCGAAGACGCGCCAGCCGTCCCGGTCCAACCGCAGCGCCGTCGCCCGGCCGATGCCGGTCGACGCGCCCGTCACGAGCACCGATTTCACCGCGTCCAGGCTACCGGGGCGTAATCTTGAATCCGGCATGCCCGAGATCGTTACGGACGATGGCGAGCGCAAGCAGGTCACGGTCCTCTTCGCCGACGTGAGCGGCTCGATGGACCTGGCCGAGACGCAGGACCCGGAGGAGTGGCGCAAGATCATGCAGCGCTTCTTCGCCATCCTCGCCGCAGCCGTCGAGCGCTTCGACGGCACCGTCGACAAGTTCACCGGCGACGGGATCATGGCCGTCTTCGGCGCCCCGGTCGCCTACGAGGACCACGCGCGTCGTGCCTGCTACGCGGCACTGCAGATGCTCGACGAGGTCAGCGAGTACGCGGCAGAGTTGCGCCGCGGTCCCGGCCTCAACTTCTCTACGCGGATCGGGATCAACTCGGGCGAGGTCGTCGCGGGCGCGATCGGCGCCGGCGGCGAGGGCGAGTACACGGCGATCGGCCACACGGTCGGCCTGGCACAGCGGATGGAGGCTCTCGCCGAGCCGGGATCGGCCTACCTGACCGAGCAGACCGCGGCGCTCGCGCACGGCTTCCTCGAGCTGAAGGAGCTGGGTGCATTCGACGTCAAGGGCGTCAGCCACCCGGTCGAGGTCTTCGAGCTGATCGGCGTAGGCGCCGCACGCTCGCGCCTCGACCTCTCTCGCGAGCGCGGCTTCTCCCGCTTCGTCGGTCGCAACGCCGAGATGGCGACGCTCGAGGAGGCGCTGAGGCGAGCCGGCGCCGGCGAGGGCGCGGTCGTCGGGATCGTCGCCGAGCCGGGTGTCGGCAAGAGCCGCCTCACTCACGAGTTCTGCGAGCGCTGCCGCGAGCGTGGGATCGAGGTCTTCGAAGCGCAGGGGCAATCGCACGGACAGTCGATCCCCTTCATGCCGGTGCTGCAGATGCTGCGCTCCTACTTCGGCATCGGCGACCGCGAGCCGGAGCGACTCACGCGCGAGAAGATCGCCGGCCGGGCGCTGCTCCTCGATCCCGATTTCGCCGAGGAGCTGCCGCTCGTCTTCGATTTCCTCGGCGTCCCGGACCCCGACCGCCCCGTCTCGCAGATGAGCCCCGAGGCGCGGGCGCGGGCGCTGGGTCGCGTCGTCTGCCGCCTGATCAACGCCCCCACACGCCGCGACACGGTCGTGCTCGTGGTCGAGGACCTGCACTGGCTAGACGAGGGCAGCAACGCGCTGCTCGGCGAGCTGGTCGGCTCGATCGTGGAGACCAACACCCTCGCCGTGGTCAACTTCCGGCCGGAGTACTCGCTCGGGCGGGACGACTCGCCGATCTACCGCGACCTCCCCCTGGAACCATTGGGACAGACGGACACGCGGGAGCTGCTGCGCGACATCGCCGGCGAGGACCCTTCGCTCGACGGTCTCGAGAGCCCGGTCCACGAGCGCACCGCCGGCAATCCCTTCTTCGAGAGGAGATCGTCCGCCGAGCTGGTCGAGGCCGGCCACTTCGAGGGGGAACGAGGCGCCTACCGGCTGGTGCGGCCCGTCGAGGAGGCGGGCGTCCCCGCGACCGTTCAAGCGGTGCTGGCCGCCCGCATCGACCGCCTCGGCCCGGAGGCCAAGCAGCTGCTTCAGGTGGCCTCGGTGGTGGGCAAGGAAATCGGCGGGCGCGCCCTGGGCTTGACGGCGGGCTTGACAGGGGAGGAGCTCAACCCCGCCCTCTGCGAGCTCATCGACGGTGGCTACCTCTACGAGGTGGAGCTCTACCCGGAACGCGTGGTCGCCTTCCGCCACCCGCTCACGCGAGAGGTCGCCTACGGGACTCAGCTCGCCGATCGTCGCGCCGCGACCCATGCGGCGGCAGCGCGAGCCCTCGTCGAGCTGGAGCCAGATCGTCTCGACGAGCTGGCGGCACTGGTCGCCCATCACATGGAGGCGGGAGGGGAAACCCTGGAAGCGGCGCGCTGGTCTGCCCGCGCCGCCCACTGGGCGGGACACACGAGACCGCAGGACGCGTTGCGGCTATGGCGGCGGGTGACGGCCCTAGCGGGGGAGCTGGAGGAAAACGAGGAGACGCTGGCGTTGGCGCTCTCCTCGCGCATGCTGCAGCTCGAATACGCCTGGCGGCTCGGGATGGAGCGCGAGGAGGCGGACGCGCTGGCCGCGGAGGCGGCCGAGATCGCCGAGCGGACCGGGGACGCGCACTCACTCATCCTCTTGAAACTGCTTACCGCCGTGCGACCCGGCGTCGCCGACCGTTCGACGGAGTGGGTCGCCGCCGCCGGGGAGGCGATCGAGATGGCGGACGAGGACGGGGATCCTTCGCTGCAGATCGCCGTTCGCGGCGCCGGTGCCTACGCCTACATGTGCGCGGGAGACCTGGACCGCCTGGAGAGGACGATCGACGAGATGCTCGAGCTGACCGACGGCGACCCGACCCTGGGAGCCGGCGTGGTCGTCGATTGCCCGATCGCGTGGGGGTTGAACGCCAAGTCGATCGTCCTGCGCGAGCGCGCCCGCCCAGAGGAGGCCGAGGAGCTGCTCGACGAGGCGCTGCGGCTCGCCGGCGCGCACGACGACCACGAGACGGAGAGCTGGGCTCACGGGTCGAAGTCCCTGCTGCTGGCCGACCGGGGAGAGACAGAGGCGGCGCTCGCCATGGCCCGGCGCAATTGCGAGCTGACCGAGCAGCTCGGCGACGTCTTCTCCCGCAGCACGGCGCTGACCTCGATGGCATACGTGCAGCTTGCGGCGGGCGAAAACGAAGAGGCGCTGGAGACGGTCGAGCACGCGGACCGCCTCTACCGCGAGGCAATGGGCTCGGGCGGCGAGACCGAGGCCTGGCGGTCCATCCTTCGCACCCGCGCCATGCTCGGCCTGGACCGCGCCGACGACGCCCTCGAAGAGGCCAAGTGGGCGGTGAGCACCGCCAGCCGTAGAGAGATGGGCTGGCAGATCCCACTGGCGTTCCACATCCTCGCCCAAGCCCGCGCGGCAACCGACACGCCCGGCGTCGAGGAGGCACTGGAAGAAGCGGCCCGGGCTGCCGAGAGTCACGGCCACCTGATGACACTGAACAAAATCGAGGCCGATCGCGACAATCTTCTCTCTGCCGCGCACTAGATCTTCGCTAGCTTGCGCGGCCTTCCAAGTGCGCGAGTCCGCGCGCGCACTAGCAACGAATTCCCAGCGAGGTCCGCGAAAACGCCTATTTCTGGCGCTGGCTGGCTGTGGATCTCAGCCGTTTCGCCCTGCCCGTTGTCGACACTGCTCAAGTCCTGTTAGTTATAGGAATTTGGCAATCGAGCAACCAGCCGAAACGGCTGGATTCGCCTCGGAAAGGGGAGAACCATGAAGCCTGCAAGAAAGATCGTCGTGGCGGCGCTTGCCGTCATGACTGTTACGGCAATAGCCAGCGCCACCGCAGCGAACGCTGGAACCACGGCTCTATGTGAAAAACACGAACAGCCATGTCCGGCAGGAAAAACCTATCAGGGTCATTTCGAAGCGCTGGCCGCAAATCCAGAGTTCTTAACCAATCTAGGAGACGTCACCTGTAACAAAGGTAAGCTCTTAGGGTTCGCCTTAGGCTTAGCCACCCCTCAGGTTACCCACCTGGAAGCCCTGACTTTCACCGAAGATTGCTTAAGTGAAGGCGGCAATGCATGCGTGATCGAATCCACGGAACTCGGCTTACTATTAATTTTAAGGACTGCCTTAAACTTAGGCGAAGCTACTCTCGACCACACAAGAGTGTTAGTTAGCTGTCCTGCTCTGATGATGCATTGCGTATTCGACATGGGCACCGTACTCCATGTGACCGGCTCGCCGAACCAGAATTCGTTAGCCGAAATCCATGCCGTCGAATCTCCGTTGACGCTGCCAGAAGGCATGTTCTGCCCGATGGAAGCCTCACTCGATGCCTTATACAAAATCGTATTACCCGATCCGATCGCGATCACGGGTTGAGCCAAAGAGCTCTAGTTGGATGGTCAGCCTCGACTAGCACGGTGGCGCTCTAGCTCGGCAACCATGAGCTTGGTGTGGAGGGCGGCGATCAAGTCCTGCAGGGGCTGGGCGCCGCTCTCCAGCATCTCGACCACGCGCTCGGGCGAGACCTCGCCGGCGAGGCGGTCCATCACGACCTCGACCTCCTGGCGGACGAGGTCTTCGAGCGCGGTCTTGTAGCGCAGGGTGTCGTAGACGGTGAAGCCGATCTGCTCGTCGTAGCCGCCGGCACGGAAGCGGCTGATCGCCTCGATGATCTTGATGTCGGACGGCGAGTAGCCGCGACTGTTGGGGCTGAGCACCTCGAGCTTCTCGAGCCGGTCGAGGACTTCCTTCGGGACGCCGTAGCGCTCGCGCACCTCGGCGGCACTGGTGCGGGTGCGCTCGCCGGCGAGAGCCCGGTCGAGGATGCGGTCCTCGAGCTCGAGCAGGGCGCGGGCCCGCTCGGGGTCCTCGTCGAGAACCGACTTGATCGCCTTCAGGGGCATGAAGCGCTCCTCCTGCAGCTGCTTGATCAGCTTGATCCGGTCGACGAACTCGGGCGGGTAGTAGGCCATGTTGCGGCTCGTCTTCACCGGCTCGGGCAGCAGGCCCTCACGAAGGTAGTGCTTGATCGTCGGCACCGGGACGCCGGAGGCCTCGGCCAGCTCACCGACGCGGAGGAGGTCCCCGTTGGCGCTGTTGGCGCTCATGCTCGGAACGTCGTCGTCGTGTCGGCGCTCGGGCCGGAGGCGGCGCCCGACTCCTTCATCGCCGCGATCTCCTCGTCGGAGTAGCCAACCTCGCGCAGGGCCTCGTCGGTGTGCTCGCCGAAGGCAGGCGCGGGGCGGGTCGGGTCGGCGGGGGTGCGGCTCATCTTCACCGGCGCGCCGAGCTGGCGGACGGTGCCAAGCTGCGGTTGCTCGACCTCGACGACCATCTCTCGGGCACGGACCAGCTCGGAGTCGAGCGCCTCGTCGACGTCGAGGACAGGCTCGATGCAGCAGTCGTGCTCGTCGTTGAAGGCCTTCCACTCGGCGCGGGTGCGCGAGCGGAATACCTCGGCGACCTTCTGCCAGGCGTCCGAGCCCGGCGTCTCGAATTGCGCCTCGATCAGGTCGGAACGCTCGACGCCGTTGCAGAAGGCGGCCCAGAACTTCGGCTCGAGGGCGCCGCAGGTGACCCAGCCGTCGCTCGCCTCGTAGGGTAGGTAGCAGAGCAGGCCACCGGCGAGCTGCTGCTCGCCGCGCCGCGGCACCTCGCCGTCGCAGAAGTAGCGGCCGGCGACCAGCGCCAGCCAGGAGAGGGCGCCGTCGGCCATCGAGACGTCGACCATCTGCCCTTCGCCGGAGCGGCGCCGCTCGTGCAGGGCGGCGAGCACGCCGAAGGCGGCCATCAGCGCGCCGCCGCCGAGGTCGGCGATCTGCCCGCCGGACTGGACCGGTGGACCGCCTTTGGCGCCGGTCAGGCCGAGCACCCCGACCAGGCCGAGGTAGTTCATATCGTGGCCGGCGCGCTGCGTGTAGGGGCCGTCCTGGCCGTAGCCGGTGATCGCGCAGAAGACGATGCCGGGGTTGGCGTCGCGCATGCGCCCGTAGCCGACGCCGAGCCGGTCGAGCACGCCGGGGCGGAAGCCGTCGAGCACCACGTCGTGGCGTTCGACCAGGCGAAGCAGCGCCTCGCGGCCCTTCTCGCTCTTCAGGTCGAGCCGCACCGAGCGCTTGCCGCGGTTGAGCGCCAGGTAGAGGGAGGAGCGCGTTCCCAGCTCCTGCTGCTCGTCCGTGCCGTAGTAGGGCGGCGCCCAGCGGATGTAGTCGCCCATGCCGGTGTCCTCGACCTTGAGCACCTCGGCGCCGAGGTCGGCGAGCAGCAGCGAGCAGAAGCCCCCCGGCAGGAGGCGGGTCAGGTCGAGGACCCGGACGTCGCTAAGCGGCAGCGCGGTCACGCTTCGGCACCCCGAGCAGCTCGCGCGCTTCGGCGACGCTGGCAACCTTGCGGCCGACGTCTTCGGCCATCTGGCGCGCCTTGCCGATCAGGTCGCCGTTGGAGCGCGCCATCTCGCCGTTCGGCAGGTAGAGGTTGTCCTCGACGCCGGCGCGGACGTTGCCGCCGAGCACCAGCGAGGTGCCGAGCAGCTTCCACTGGTCGCGCGAGATGCCGATCACCTGCCACTGGTGCTCGCCCTCCGCCCCGCCCGGGATCTGGTCGGACATCAGGGCGACGTTGCGGGGGGTCGGGCGGATGCCGCCGTTGACGCCCATCACGAGCGAGATCTGCAGCGGCGTCCGCTCCAGCAGCCCCATGTCGATCAGCGGATCGAGGTTGGCGACGTGTCCGGAGTCGAAGCACTCGTGCTCGGGCTTGATCCCGAGGTCGCGCATCGCCGTGAGGAACTCGATGATCGTGTCGAAGCTGTTCTCGAAGACGGCCTTGAAGACGAAGTCCTTGCGTTTGGGCGAGTACTTGGCGTAGTTCATCGAGCTCATGTTGAGCGCCGCAACGTCGGGCTTCAGCTCGCGCAGGTACTCGAGTCGCTTGGAGATCGGGATGCCGATCGCCCCGGTCGAGTAGTTGACGATCACGTCGCCGACCTCGGCGAGGATCGCATCGGTGATCGCGCGGAAGTCCTCGACCTCGTAGGAGGGCGTGCCGTCCGGTTTGCGCGCGTGGATGTGGATCTGCGAAGCGCCCTCGTCGACGACGCGGCGCGCCTCCGCCGCGTACTCCTCTGGCGTGTAGGGGATCGCCGGGCACTGGTCGCGGTTGGCGATCACGCCGCTGATCGAGCAGCTGATGACAACCGGGTCGTCGAACGAGCTCACTGTCCCTCCTCCTTCCGGTGCGCTTTATGTGGGCATGGATGGCATAGAGCGCACTGGAACGTCATACCGGCATCACCCCATGCCGCTTCTTCGCCTTCTCGACGTGCTTGTTCCGCGCCATGCGCAGCGCATTGACGATGGTAGGCCGTGTCTCGCGCGGGTCGATCACGTCGTCGATCACGGCGTTGCCGGCGGCTATGTAAGGGTCGATCTGCTCGCGCACCGCGTTCAGCATCGCCTCTTTCGTCGCCTCGGGGTCGTCGGAGGCCTCGATCATCGAGCGGCCGATGATGTTGACCGCGCCCTCGGCGCCCATCACCGAGATCTCGGCTCCGGGCCAAGCGACGATCAGGTCCGGCTCGTAGGCCTTGCCGCACATCACGTAGTAGCCGGCGCCATAGGCCTTGCGGACGACGACGGTCACCTTCGGCACCGTGGCGCGGCTGACCGCGTAGAGCATCTTTGCCCCGTGGCGAATGATCCCGGCGTGCTCGACCTTGGCGCCGACCATGAAGCCGGGCACGTCCTGGAGGAAGACGAGCGGGATGTTGAAGGCGTCGCAGAGGTTGATGAAGCGCGCCGCCTTGTCGGCCGAGTCGTTGTCGAGGATGCCGGCCAGCTGCTTGGGCTGGTTGGCGACGATCCCCGCCGGCTGACCGCCGAAGCGGGCGAAGCAGGTGATCAGCGTCTTGGCGAACTTCGGCTTCAGGTCGAAGAACTCGCCGTCGTCGACGATCTCGCGGATCACGTCGTACATGTCGTAGGGCTGGCGCGAGGAGTCGGGGACGATCTCCATCAGCTTCTCCGAGGCGCGCTCGGCCGGGTCTGAGACCTCGCGCAGGGGCGGCTTCTCTTCCCAGTTGGAGGGGAAGTAGGAGAGGTAGGCCTTGACCGCGCCGATGCACTCCTCGTCGTCCTTCACCTCGAGGTCCCCCACCCCCGACTTGCGGCAGTGGACCTTGGCGCCACCGAGCTCCTCCATCGTGATGTCCTCGCCGGTGACGGCCTTGGTCAGGTGTGGGCCGGCGAGCGCCATCGCCCCCTGGCCGGAGACCATCGGCACGAAGTCGGCGAGCGCCGGGATGTAGGCGGTGCCGGCGGCACAGGGACCCATCATCGCCGCGACCATCGGGATCACGCCCGACATCTCGACCTCCTCGCGGAAGAGGTGGCCGGAGCCGGCGAAGAGGGAGCCGGCCGCCTCCTGGATGCGGGCGCCGGCCGAGTCGAGCAGCCAGATGAAGGGCATGCGCTTGGAGAGCGCCATCTCGCGCAAGCGGGTGACCTTGAGCTCGCCGGTCATCCCCATCGAGCCGGCCATCACGGTGAAGTCGTAGGCGGCGACGCAGCAGGGACGGCCGTCGACGTCGCCCCAGCCGGTGATCACGCCGTCGGCGGGCGCCTCCTTGCCGTCCATCGAGC
>Ga0207669_10000481_pt1 | contig 17388 bp, 15 predicted proteins | sample KBSM33metaG_FD_184329 | JGI IMG/M metagenome (GOLD analysis project Ga0207669, IMG submission 184329) | Miscanthus rhizosphere microbial communities from Kellogg Biological Station, Michigan, USA - KBS M3-3 metaG (SPAdes) (version 2) | ecosystem: Host-associated > Plants > Roots > Rhizosphere >...
CTGGAAATCCGCCGAATCCGAGCTGGTAGCTGGCCGGGAACGTCCCGAACGACGAGAGCTTTGAAACGATGACGTTGACCGGCACGGTCCACCTGTCGTCGTCAACCTCCCAGTTCGCGGTCGTTTCCGATTGGGCGGTCAGGGTGACGGTACGCGTCGCCTGGAATGAGACGAACGGTTGCAAGAACATCTGGTTCACGTCGCTCCGCGTGGTGTCGCCGGAGAACGACCAGACCTGATTCCACAACACACCGATCGTCCATGGTCCGGTCTGCTTCAGCGCCACGACGGTCGGACCTGCGCTCCACTTGCCGGTTCCAAGCGTTGGCTCACTTGTCGACGGGAGCACGACCACCGGCCCCGCACCCCAGATCAATCTTGTCGATTTCGACGGCGAGACAAAGAAGGACGTGGTGACATCACCGATGCCGAACGTCGCCGCGCCGCCGTCGACGAGCGGAGGCTGACTCACGAGTGGCGCGATGAGACGGACGATGAGATTGACTTCGTCGTTCACCGTGAACGGCATGACTGGTTGCACATTCAAGATGAATCGTGTCAGTTCAGACGGACCGATGTTCTGTTCCCAGTTGAATTGAAACGGCACGCTCACGAGCGACGCGATCGGGTTCGACAGCTGTTTCGCGAGGTCGGCTCCCTCCGCTTGCGTCGCCCCTGGCCCCTGCTGCGCATGGCCAACAGACGAGAGCGCCGGTAGAACCATCGCCATGGAGGCCACCCGAACACAACCACTTCGGATTCGCGCACGCCAAAAGGGTGCTGCGACCGATTCTTGAGCCATGAGAACCCCCTGTCCCAACACAGGGCTGGCCTGCATCTGGCGTCAGCCGTCTGTGAGGCAATCGATCGTCGAGAGTGTGTATTGGCAGACCGACGCTGCCAATCGTCCTTTGGGGCTACAAAGGATTACGCGGCCGTGCCGGTTCCAACTCGCGACCAACGCACTTGTCCTTCGCTGGTGCCTTCGGCTCTCGGGATGGAGGCATTCCCGAGTGGGACTTTAACAGGCAGAATCACGCGGCACGGACGAGTTGCGGAAATCGTCACCGACACACAGCCAGCCTCCGCCCACGCTTCGCGTGCGCTACGGCAAGGCAGGCTCTGACCTCCGACAGGAACGCGCCGAGATTTCTGACGCGCTCAACCGATTCAATGGTCTCGTTCGGGCGGGTGCTCGCGCAGCATGATCAACAGCATGCGCGTGGCTTCAGTGGCGTGGACCGCATGAGGGACGTTCGCCGGCATCAACACCAGAGACTGCGGCGTCGTGCGGACCTCACGGCCACCTATCGTGAGGGTCAGCGCGCCGGATAGCGTCAGGACGAGCGCATCGAACGGCGCGGTATGCTCCGACAGTTCTTCACCGGCATCGAAGGCAAACAACGTAATATTGCCAGCCGCCGTGCGCGCCAGCACACGGCTGGCAATGCCCTGAGCCGTTGGCGTCACCAAGGTGTCCAGGGCGAGTGGTTCACCGGGCGGAAGCGTGTTCGCCATCTCCTTCTACTCCCCGGCCTGCGTGTGCACTCGATACTGCCCCTAACCGTCGCGACTGTGCGCGCTGTGACGCAGGCGCGAGCATAACAGTGGTTGTGGTAGCCAGCGGAATGTCAGCCGAGGATTGTTGGTTACTTCCTCGCCAGGCCCCGCCGCGCTGCCTCGATGGTGGCAACGTCGATCTTCTTCATCGGCATCATCGCCTCGAACGCACGCTTCGCCTCAGCGCCGCCAGCCGCGATCGCCTCGGTCAGCGCGCGCGGGCTGATCTGCCAGGAGAGGCCCCAGCGATCTTTGCACCAACCGCACTGGCTTTCCTTACCGCCATTGCCGACGATCGCGTTCCAATAGCGGTCCGTCTCTTCCTGATTATCCGTGGCGATCTGGAAGGAGAAGGCCTCGGTGTGTTTGAAAGTCGTGCCGCCGTTGAGGCCGAGACAGGGAATACCCATCACAGTGAACTCCACTGTCAGCTCATCGCCTTCCTTGCCGCCAGGGTAGTCACTGGGCGCCTTGTGAACAGCGGTCACTTTGCTATCCGGAAAGGTGGCGGCGTAGAAGCGCGCAGCCTCATGCGCGTCCTTGTTGAACCAGAGGCAGATCGTGTTTTTGGGTTTCATGTTTAGCGAGTATGCAAGTTCTAGGCAGTCAACCGAAGGCTCACCTCGTCCGCTTGGCGAGCTCGGCCAAAACCTCGTTCTCCCGGGCGGCGATCTCGGGACCGAAGTCCGTCAACTCCCAGAGCGGACGGATCTCGAGGTCCGACGGACCCGGCATCGGGTTGGGGCAGCGCTTCGCCCACTCGATCGCCTCGTCCATCGACTGCACCTGCCAGATCCAGTACCCCGCCAGCAGTTCCTTGGTCTCGGCGAAGGGACCGTCGGTCACCGATCGGTTTGCGCCGTCGAAGTGCACCCGCTTCCCGAACTTGCTCGGCTTGAGCCCGTCGCCAGCGAGCATGATCCCGGCCTTCACCAGCTCCTCGTTGAACTTCCCCATTGCCTCGAACATCTCGGCTGCACCCGGAACGTCGAACGGGTTGTTCTCGGCCTCGGATTCCTTGGTCGCCTTCACGATCACCATCACACGCATGTCGCCTCCTTGTAGGGCTTAGAGTTGTGAGCCCGTCAGGGGCTCTACCAGGACGTCGAACGGGGCGAGCTGATTTCGACAATACCTCGAGAGGCGGGTTGTAGAATCGCGCGCCAGGAGGCTCAACGATGAACCGCCGGCAGTTTCTGGACGTAGCGGCACTAGGCATCATCACTAGCACTGCCTCGAAATCCGCGTGGGCCCAATCGCCAAACGCTCCGCAAGCCGCACCGTTGATCCGGACGATGGCGGCCTTCGTCGATCGCCTTCACTATCAGGACATCCCGGCCAAGCCACTCGAGATCTCCAGGACGGCGATCATGGATACGCTCGGGGTGAGTGTGGTAGGCGGCACGGAAGAGAGCGCGCGTGCTATCGGCCGCGTGGCTCTCGAGGAGCGCGCCAAACAGGAGAGCACTGTTTACGGTCAGCGGTTCAAGTCGTCGACGCTTCAGGCCGCGTTGGTCAATGGCACCGCCGCACACGCGCACGACTTCGACCATAGCTTCGTGCGCGGCGGTCAGCCAACCGCACCCATCATCCCCGCGATCTTCGCGCTGGGAGAGGCATTGCAGTCCAGCGGTCAACAGATCCTCGAAGCCTACGTCGCCGGTGTCGAAGTCGTCGCGCGTTTGATCATCGCAGTAGCGGGCGCGGGCGGCGCGGGATGGCACGCCAACAGCACGATCGGAGTCTTCGGCGCGTCCGCAGGATGCGCGAAACTGCTCGGTCTGAAGGAGCCTGAGATCGAAATGGCTCTGGCGATCGCGGCGTCGATGGGCAGCGGGCTGACGGCGAATTTCGGCACGATGACGAAACCATTGCACGTCGGGCTGGCGGCGCGAAACGGAGTGCTCTCGGCGCGCCTGGCGCAGTCGGGGTTCACGGCAAATCCACAGGTGATGGAGACGAAGAACGGCTTCTTCGACTCGTACTATCAAACGGGCAAGCCGGACCTCGGTGTCTTCGACAACATCAACACACGGTACGCGTTGGAAGAGTACGGCGTGCGTTTCAAGCCCTACCCCTGCGGCGGCCTCACGCATACGGCGATCTACACGACGATCCGGCTTCGCCAGGAGCACACGATCTCGCCTGGCTCGGTCGAACATGTCGACATCGCCGTGCCGGCGGACACGGCCGAGCCTCTGGTCTATCGCGAGCCCAGGACCGGGCTGGAGGGAAAGTTCTCGATGCCCTACCTGATTGCGCGGGCGTTGACTGACGGGGACGTCACGCTCGACGCGTTCACGGACCAAGCGGTTCGCAATGAAGACGTGCGGCAGTTGCTTCAGCGTGTTGACATGAGAGTCGATTCCGGGATGCAGGCGGGCGCCGACGGCAGCCGGCCGGCAGCTGTATCGATCCGACTGAAGAACGGTCACACCCTCACGGCGAGGGAGAAGTTCCCTAAAGGAAGCCCGCAGCTGCCGATGACGTCCGAGGAGCTCGTCGCCAAGTTTCGCGGGTGTGCTCGCGGGGTCATCAGCGACACATCGATCGATCGCGCGCTTCGATACATCGGAACGCTCGAAGCCATGCGTACAATCCGCCCGTTGGCGGCGCTCCTCGGTTGATCGGCAGCGCGATACACTCTCCGTCGCCATGAAGACATCCACCGCCGCGGCCCTGGTGCTGACCATCCTGACCGGCGCCTGTGCAAGCCCAGACGCGACCAACACACAGGCGATAGCAGCGTCGGCGGCGGCGCCCTCCGGTGATTGGCCGACCTACGGCGGGCCGCTGACCGGCGATCGTTACTCACCTCTTGCGCAGATCACGGCCGCGAATGTCGGCCAGCTCCAGCAGGTGTGTGCCTTCGACGCGCCGGAAGCCGTGAACTTTCAAAGCGGCATCGTCGCGGTAAACGGCGTGCTCTACTTCACGTTGTTCAACAACACCTATGCACTGGATGGCGCGACGTGTCAACAGACATGGAAGCACACACGCGCCGAGCCGAACACGTTTCTGATGGTGAACCGCGGCGTCGCTTACAGCGACGGCCGGCTATTTCGCGGGACCGGCGATGCGCACGTGGTGGCAATCGACGCAACCAACGGACAACAGTTGTGGGACGTCGCCATTGGTGATCCGAAGAGCGGCGAGTCGGCTCCGCTCGCGCCGATCGCGTGGAACGGTCTCGTGTTCGCCGGAAACGCAGGCGGCGACAACTTCGGCGTGAGAGGGCGCGTCTACGCGCTCGACGCGACGAGCGGTCGCGTGGTGTGGCAATTCGACACCGTACCCGATTCGGGCCCGGCGCGAGCCACGTGGCCGAAGGCGTCACCGGCAAATCCGCCGAGCGGCGGCGCGACGTGGACCAGCTATGCCCTCGACGAGACGAACGGGATCCTCTACGTACCCACAGGCAACGCCGCTCCCGATTTTGCGCAGGCCCTGCGTCCAGGCGACAACCTCTACACGAACTCATTGCTCGCGCTCGACGCGAAGACAGGCCGCCTGCTCTCCTACGTGCAGCCGCTCACGGGTGACTTCCATGATTGGGATCTGGCGGCCCCGCCCGCACTGATCACGACGAAGGGCGGTCGCCCGTTCGTCGCGCAAGGTTCCAAGGACGGCTACGTCTACAACATCGACCGCAGCAACGTCGCCGCGCGCGAGAGCGGAGGCGAGGCGGGACGGCTGATGGTGCACAGCAAAGCGCAAGTGACGACGCGCGAGAACGTCGATGTACCGTTGTCCACCGAGCGCGAAACGCGGTTCTGTCCGGGGGTACAGGGTGGCGTCGAGTGGAACGGTCCGGCGTACCACCCCGGGCTCGGTCTGCTCTATGTCAACGCCATCGACTGGTGCACGCTCGTCAAGATGCAGCCGACCGCGAAGATCAAGGGCTCGCCGGGTGCGTCGTGGACAGGTGCCGAGCCGGCCGATGGATGGCTGTTCGGCCGCCACGATCCCGCGACGCAGTGGAAGGGTTGGGTGACCGCCTTCGACCCGGAGAGCGGAGAGGTGAAGTGGAAGGTCCAGACGCCCAAGCCTATGGTCGCGGCCATCACGGCGACTGCTGGCGGGCTGGTGTTCACCGGCGACCTCGACGGTCAACTCCTCGCGTATGACGCGTCCACCGGCAAGGAACTCTGGCGCCACGCCACCGGGAAGGCCATCGGCGGCGGCGTGATCTCGTATCAAGCCGGCAGCAAGCAGCGCATCGCCGTTGCCACCGGCATGAACGCGAGCACCTGGAACATCAAGGCCGGCCCCGCGCGGGTCGTGGTCTACGCTCTGCCTTAGCGGACCAAGGACAAAGCACTAAGGCCCAAGAACCACTAGCTGCCGGGTGCGAGCAAGCACTCCATGACCAGCCGAATCTCCGGCGGCGAACCCTTGTCCACGTGCACGAGCGACGCCGCCGGCGCCGCTCGATGTCCTCCCGTGCGTTCCATCGCCTCGTCCAGGATTTGTCGCAGCAGTGTCTGATCCGTCGACCCGTCGCAGATCAGCACGAGCCTGTCGCTGCGAACGTTCTGAACGAGCTGTTCGAGCTCGAAGCGGCAGCCCGAGTTCTGCTGTGAGAAGCTCCGGAGATCCATGACGACGAGGTCAGTCACCGAGAGCAGCGCCTGGAGCGTTGGCTTCCAGGTGTCGTTGAAGCAGTAGACCTCGTTGACGCGAAAGCGGCCGTCTCCGTCGCGCGTCATATCGAGGTCACCGATTCGCGACTCGACGTCATCGGCGGACGTGACATACAGATCGCGCAGGCGTCCTTCCACGAACGACAGGACATCGCCGGGATCGGCAGTGCGCATCGCCAGGTCCGTGCCGGCAATGAGCTGGACCGGCCCGTAGAATCGCCAGCGTCGCGCCAACTGGTCGAAGAGCGACTCGGTTCTCGCCTGGTAGCCAAAGACTCGTAACAGCAGCAAGCGTGATGCGCGATCAGCCGGTCTCGCGGGCAGCGGCCACGCCCACAAGACGATCGCCACGGTGGCGCGATAGAAGACGAACGCAGCAGCACCAACAGGGATGCCAACCAGCCCAAACGGAATCACGAGCTGGGTCACAATCGCCTCCATCGTGACGATCAGAAACCAGCAGTCGACAACCAGTTGGATGTCGCTGAAGCGCTTGCGGCCGTAAGCAGCAGCGAGGCCGCGCAGGGCGCGCCACGCCAGCCATCCGAATGGGAGTGCCAGCAACAAGTAGAGGCTGTAGAAGGCGACGTCGGTGGTCGACCATGAGGCGGCGGTGAGAATTGCTGACCTCATGAAAGAGTTATTGAATGCCAGCGTGATGACTCGCCTGAAGAGCATCATGCCCAGACCGAACAGCAGGGTCGCGGCGAGGGCCAGCGGCATGACCGCTCGTACGCGACGGATCCCGGTGAGCGTGACCAGGGCGAAGGGAATGCTGGCAGTAATCAGCAGAACGGCCACGGACTGCACGACATTGGTGATCGCGGCCGTGTCGATGGTGCCACGCAGTGCCTGGGTCACGAGAGTGAGGAGGGCAACACCACCCAATCCGGCCAGCAGGTAGCGAACCAGCAGCGTGATCCACTCACGACGATTGCACGCGAGCAGCGCTGCCAGCACCGGCCAGACGGGCCACGCATAGACCCAGAGGAGCGCGAGCACAGCGGCCGGCTTCAGCGTCGGCTCCTCGACGAACTTCGCGGCCGTAATAGTGCCAGCGAACGCGAGCGCGCCCAGCGTGTAGGCAGCTGCGATGCGCCGGCGCGACACCAAGACATCGTGCGGATCGACTTCGGTGGTGGCGGCGTGGACAGGGCGCTTCGCCTCGAGTGGAAACGCGCCAGCCATGACTGCCGTGGCCGGCGGCGGCGGAGACCATTCAGCGGGGCCTGACGAAGTGGGGCGGGCAGATGTGATCGCGGACACCGACCGCTGGTACCACCACAGCGCGATCCACGACAGAAGCGCCGCGTCGATCACCGAGACGATGAGCAGGTTGATCAGTTCGCTTGGCAGCGTGTCTGTCACGCAGGCCTCCGGACACCGTTGCTGTTTGGCCGGTTAGTATAGAGCGCTGGCGATCGCTTCATATAGCCATGACGACTCGTGTATCACCGTCGCGTTGGCAGCGCCTCCGAGGCGTCGCGATCTTCGTGGCGATTGTCTGGGCCATCGCGGCGAGCTTCATCGCATTCGATCTGTTGGCCGTCGCGGGCGGGGGATGGGTCGGCGCATTCGATTTGGCGCTGCCGGCGGCGGTGCAGCGATCGACGGTCTGCAACGTCGCTGATGAGACAAAGACCGGATCGCCAGAGACGCAAGCAGCGGCGTGGCTGTTGGGCATCCAGGCAGGTTTCCTCGCGCGCACCGCGGCGACGTCCGAGGATCTGCAGGGCGACCGGCTGCGGGCTGCCACCCGCCAGATCGCTGCGGAAGCGAGGTCTGCTGCCGAGCAATTGTCTGCCCGGCTACAGGTTCCGGTACCCGAGACATACGTCCCGGTCAACATCGTCAACGCGATCGTCGAGTTCGGCCAATTCATCGAGACGTCGCCCTATCCGACGCCCGAGGCACTGGCTGCTGCTTACGGACGCCGCACGTGCGAGATCTACAAGCTCGGCGCTTACTCGGGCTACTCGCTGCTCGTGAGAATACCGGGAACAGTCAACCCCTACGAAGTGGAGATCCGCCACTACGCGAGGCGCCTGAACATTCCAGACTCGATGTGGCAGCCGATCGTCGCACCGGTCGATGAAACGGTACCGAACCGCGTGACCGCTCAGGTCAGCGAGCTCGCAAAGTACTTCAACACGCTTCGTTAAGCGCGGGGTGCGGTGGAGGCACGATCCCGCTACTCGCTGCCCTGACGCAGTTTGGACACAATCACCCACATCTCACGCGATGCTCACAGAACGCTGAAGACTCGGGCGGGCAGGAACAGCGATCCTGTAGCGAGCATGTCAAAGACATTCGCGCAGGCCGAACAGGCGAGGGGCAAATAGATGCGCCCTCTCACCACGCGTCCCGTGCTTGTCCTCGTCGGGCTACTCACGGTTCTTACGCTCATACTCGCCGGCCGGTCGCTGAACGCGACCAAAGTCGGCGGACAGCAACCCGCCGAACCGTTCCGCATCGCCGGCAACCTTTACTACGTCGGTGCAAGCGACGTCTCGGCCTTTCTCATCACCGCGCCCGAGGGGCATGTCGTGCTCGACGCCGGCTATCCCACCACTGCGACGATGATCATGGCGAGCATTGCGAAGCTTGGCTTTGACATCAAGGACGTCAAGGTGCTCCTGAACTCGGAACCGCATCCCGACCACGCGGGCGGGCTGGCAGTCCTCCAGCAGGCGTCCGGCGCCGAACTGTGGGCCAGCGAAGAGAGCGCAGACGTCATCGCTTCTGGAGGCGACGACCGCGCCATGCTTCTGCCATTTCGTGCCCTCATGCACATCGGACTCATGGGCTACCCGCCCGCGCGCGTCGACCACCGGTTCAAGGACGGCGACACGCTCCGTGTCGGGCCGATCGCACTCACCGCGCACATCACGGGCGGCCACACGCGCGGCTGCACGTCGTGGTCCTTCCCCGTCCGCGACGGTGACCGCCTGCTGAACGTCGTCAGCGCCTGCGACCTGGGCATGTTGGGAGGTACGGGCTATCCAGAACAGGCAGCCGATCTTGAGCGCAGCTTCCGTGTGCTGCGCGGTCTCCCCGCCGACATCTGGGTGACCTGCCACGCGCGATGGTGGGGCAGATACCGCAAGTTTGTCGCGAGCTCCACCACCAAGGATCCGGTGGAGGCGTTCATCGACCCCGACGGCTATCGCGCCTTCGTCGACGCCGCCGAAAAGGACTTCCGCAACGGCGTCGTGCACTAGCAGCTGTTCAACGGTGATACGTTCCCCGGATGCCCACTGAACGCCAGAAGATGCTGGCGGGCGAGATGTACGACCCGCTCGATCCGGAGCTCGTTGCGGCGCGCGTGCGCGCACGCGATCTCTGTCTGCAGCTCAACGCCACGCGCGAGTCCGAGGAATCGGCGCGTCGTCGTATTCTGCGCGACCTGTTGGGCAGGGGGGGCGACACAGTGTGGATGCAGCCGCCTTTCTACTGCGACTATGGATCCAACATCGAGCTCGGCGAGAGAGTCTTCTTCAACTTCAACTGCATTGTGCTAGACGTGTGCCCGGTGCGGATCGGCGACTTCACGCTGTTCGGGCCATCCGTGCAGATTTACACGCCGCTCCATCCATTCAACGCCGAGCAACGGCGGCGTGAAGAGTTCGGGAAGCCGATTGAGATCGGCTCAGACGTGTGGGTCGGGGGCGGCGCGATTATCCTCCCGGGAGTACGGATCGGATCGCGAGCCGTGATCGGAGCCGGCAGCGTGGTAACGAGAGACGTCCCGGAAGCCGTGTTTGCCGCCGGCAATCCGTGTCGAGTGCTCCGCCCGATCACCGAGTGAGCGGGCGAACTACCTGCTCCCCTTGACGTTCGAAAGGAGTACCTGCTACAGTCCTTTCGTCCGTCGAAAGGAGCCTCAGGTGGTCAAGGACAAGAGCGACGTGCTGCAGGGCACGCTCGACATGCTGGTGCTCAGGGCGCTGCAACTCGAGCCGATGCACGGCTGGGGCATCGCCGAGCGTATCGAGCAGTGGTCGGAGCAGGTGCTGCAACTCGGACAAGGCTCGCTCTATCCAGCGCTCTATCGCATGGAGCGCCAGGACTTCATCCGCTCCGAGTGGCGCGTCACCGACAACAACCGGCGCGCGCGCTACTACTCGCTGACCGCACGCGGGCGGCGCTACATGAACGAATCGCTGGCACAGTGGCGACGGATGTCGCGAGCGATCAACCTCGTTCTCGACGTCACGGCGGTGAGCTGAGTCATGGGCGCGCTCGTCGATGCCTTGCGGCGGCTCGGTTCGCTCGTTCGACGGCACGAGCTCGAAGATCGGCTCGATGACGAGATCCGCTTTCACGTCGAGCAGCAGATCGAGAAGAACCGGCGCGCCGGAATGGCGCCGGTTGAAGCGCGGCGCCAGGCACTGATCCGATTCGGCGGCGTCGAGCAGATGCGGGAGCGAACGCGCGACGAATTCCGCGCCGGCCTCATCGAGCATCTCGCGCGCGATGTGCGCTATGGCCTGCGCTCGCTGCGCCGGCATCCAGGTTTCACGGCGATGGCCGTGCTGTCGCTGTCGATCGGCATCGGCGCAAACGCGACGATCTTCGGAGTCGCGCGCGCCATCCTCTTCCGCGAGTCCCCGCTCCACGACCCGGCGACGCTCGTCAACATCTACGAGTCCGACGCCGGGCGTCCGTTCGCTCCGATGTCGCACCCGAACATCGAGGACCTGCGCAAGGGCACAACCGACGTCTTCCGCGGGACGGCCGCGTCGACGTTTGCCGTCGCGCAGATCGATGGCGGGGGCACGGTGAGTATGGTCATGGGCGAGGCCGTGACAGGCGGCGCGTTCACGCTCTTCGGTGTCGAGCCTGCGCTCGGAAGGGCCATCCTGCCCGAAGACGACATCGCGCGGGGCGGCCATCCGGTGGTGATGCTGAGTCACGGCTACTGGCAGCGCGCGTTCGGTAGCGACCCACAGGTGATTGGCAGGGCACTGAAGATGAGCGGGCGCAGCTACACGATCATCGGTGTCGCACCGGCCAGCTATCGAGGAGGCCTTCCCGCGGTCACTCCCGCCTTCTACCTTCCGATGTCCATGGTGGACGAGGTCATGGGCATCGAGATGCTCGACCAGCGCAATTTCCACAACTTCGTGCTCAGGGCACGGCTCGCGCCCGGTGTCACGCGAGCACAGGCCGAGCACGCCGCGTCGCTCGTGGCGACGTCTCTCAACACCGCCCGGCCAGAGGGATGGATTCCCGGAGAGCAGTTCGTGTTCGTGCCGACATCCGACGTGCAGGTTCTGCCGGGAGTAGATCCGCTGCTGCGCGCGGCGGCCTGGCTGCTGCTGGCCGTCGTGGCACTGGTGCTACTGCTGGCGTGCACGAACCTCGCGAGCTTTCTGCTCGCACGCGCGGTCGATCGCGGGCCGGAGGTCGCCGTGCGCCGCGCGCTCGGCGCAACGCGAGGCGCGCTCGCACGCCAGTTGCTCGTCGAGAGCGCACTGCTCGGACTTGCCGGCGCGGCCGGCGGTCTCGCCCTGGCGCTCGTGCTCCTCAACGTTCTGCTGTCAATCGATCTTCCCCTGCCTTACGGCATCCGGCTCGATCTTCACTTCGGCCTCGACCAGACGGCACTGCTCGACTGGAGAGTCCTGACACTGACAGCCGTGTGCGGCGTGTTGGCAGGGGGCCTTCTCGGACTCCTCCCCGCTATTCAAGGCACGCGTGCCCATCCCGGTTCAGCGCTCAACGCAGGCGGCAGAGGAAGCGACGCGGCCGGGCCCGTCAGGTGGCGGAGTGCGCTTGTGATCGCGCAGATCGCCATATCGCTGGTGTTGCTCGTGGGCGCCGGCCTGTTCCTCAGGAGCTGGCAACAGATGCTGGCCGTGGACCCCGGCTTCGGCCGGGCTCCGACATCGATACTGTCCGTCATGATGCCGGTCACAAGATCAAAACCCGGCGACGCCGTGCAGCGGACGCGACGTCTGCTCGAGCGCTTTCGGACGCTGCCGGGTATCGAGGCAGTCGGTCTCGTCTGGCCGCTGCCGCTCGAGTTCTCCTCGAGCCACACCGACTTCACCATCGATGGGCGCCTGCCGCCGCCGGGGCGCGAGGCCTTTCGCTCCGAGCGTGCGTGGGTGGACGGCGCGTTCTTCGACGCCGCCGGCATGGCGATCGTGGCAGGGCGCACATTCAACGACGGCGACCGGCGCAACAGTCAGCCTGTGGCGATCATCAGTCAGGCGATGGCCCGTCGCTACTGGCCGGACGGCGACGCGTTGGGCCGGATCCTCCGGCGGCCCGATCCGGCCGAGGCCGACCTCGTGATCGTCGGCGTCGCGAGCGACATCAACGTGCGGTCGCTCGGGGAAGCGCCTCGCGACGTGGTCTACGAGTGCTACACACAGGGCGATGGCCTGCCGGGCTTCAGCTTCGTCGCTCGCTCCGCCACCGATCCGGCGCAAATATCGCCGGCACTCGTCGCCGCCGCACAGGAGATCGATCCGGACTTGCGGGTGTATCAGTCGATGACGATGACGCGGCACCTGGCGCTGTCGCGCCTGCCGGCGCAGATAGGCGCCGTCCTGCTCGTGGCGTTTGCTGCGATCGGCATGGCGCTGGCGGCGGTTGGCGTGTACGGGATGGTGCGTTACTCAGTGGCCATGCGCACGCGCGAGGTCGGGATCCGCATGGCACTTGGCGCCGATGCCGCCGGCGTTGCGCGGATGCTCGCAACGCACGGCGTGCGACTGGTGCTGTTCGGCGGCGTGATCGGTGTGGCCGCGTCGCTCGTCGCAGCACGTTTCCTCGCGACGCTGCTCTTTGGCGTCGGGACGTTCGATCCCGTCGCGTTGATCGGTGCGCCGCTCGCGCTCGGCATCGCGGCATGGTTGGCCGCGTATCTACCTGCTCGGCGGGCCAGTCGCGTGGACCCGCTCGCGGCACTGCGCGCAGAATGATCGAACCATGTCGCGGCTAGTCCGGAATTTCTGCCTCGACAAGTTTCGTCAGCAGGGTCAGTGACTCCTGCCAGCCGAGACAGCACGCCTCTGGCGGAATCGCATCCGGGATTCCTTCCTGCGAGATGTTCACTTCGGTCCCCACCGCGACCTTCTTCAGGCTCACGGTCACTTTCATTTCACCCGGCAGGTTCGGATCGTCGAACCTGTCGGTCCAGCGAATGCGCTGGTTCGGGACGAGCTCGAGATATTCGCCACCGAAGGAGTGACTCTTGCCGGACGTGAAATTGGTGAACGACATCTTGTATGTGCCGCCCACTCGTGGATCCATGTGGTGGACCCTCCCGGTAAAGCCATTGGGTGGCAGCCACTTGACCATGGCATCAGCGTCGATGAATGCACGGTAGACGCGCTCCGGCGTCGCTCGGAGCACCCGTTGGAACTGAACAGCACCAGGCATGATTTCCTCCTCTTTCTGATCTCTTAGACTGGCCGTCCCCACGCAAATCATCGGCGCAGCCAGGCGAGCCGGGCCGCACTCGAGCTTACGCGTGGAGCAACGCACGCGCACTCGCCGCGTACCGGCTCGGAGCCTGCTTTACGTGCCGACTGAACGCGGTGCTGAAGGTACTCGCCGAGCCGTAGCCGACCTTTTCCGCGACCTCGCCGATCCCGGCGTCCGTGCGGCGCAGTAGATCCTTCGCAACAGCCATACGCCACGCGAGCAGGTACTCCATCGGCGACAGACCGACATTCTGCGTGAACCGATCGAAGAACGCGGAGCGTGACAGCGCGGCCGTCCGCGCGAGTTCAGCCACCGTCCACGACCGCGCGATCTGCCCGTGCATCTGCCGTATGGCTGGGGCGAGTCGCATGTCAGCCAGGCCGCGCAGCAGGCCCGGAGGCGCGTCCTCACCCGGCGTCAACCGCAGCGCTTCGATGAGCAGCACTTCGACGAGGCGCGTGAGCACGAGATCGCGTCCCGACCTCCGCTCGCTCGCTTCGTCGCCGACCATGCCCACCAGTATCGACAGCCGCTCGACACCGCGCACGTGCACGAGTGACGGCAGCAATGAGACCAGCAACGCCGAATCTGGCGAGTCGAATTCGAACCAGCCGCCGAGCAATCGCACATCGGGGCGGCCACCGCGCGTGCCATGGCGGACTTCACCGGTCACCACCTTTGACATCACGTTGGGATCGAGGCGCTCGAGTCTCACCGGCTCGAAGCCCGACATGGTGAAGCCAGGCGTCGCTGGCAGGAGCACGAAGTCACCTGCCTCGAGCGTCAGCGGCGCGTGGCCATCAACTGTCAGGCGACAGCGACCTTCCAGCACCGCGCAGAAGCTCGGGTGACCGAACGCGGAGTAGCGGACACCCCAGCGGCCGGCGCCGCTGATGCGCCTCGAGAACACGGCCCGCGGCTCGAGCAGCGCGATGACTTCCGAGAGTGGATCGGTCATGTCTGGACGCTCGCTAATGAAATTCGGACTCTGCATGGTAGAGAGTCCGGCGCCATCGCCGTACCTTAGCACCATGAAAACCGTGCTCATCACTGGTTGCTCTTCCGGCTACGGCCGCGAGACTGCGCGCTACTTCCTGACGCAAGGGTGGACTGTGATCGCCACCATGCGAACCCCGCGTGAAGACGTGCTGCCTCAATCCGCACGACTCCGCGTGATGGCGCTCGACGTGACGAAGCCTCACAGCATTGCCGCCATCGTCCAGGCGAGCGGGCCCATCGACGTGCTCGTCAACAACGCCGGCATCGGTGTCGTCGGCGCCTTCGAAGCGACGCCGATGGAGACGACGCGCGAGGTGTTCGAGACGAACACGTTCGGCGTCATGGCGATGACGCAGGCTGTGCTCCCGCAGTTTCGCGAGCGACGATCGGGAGTTGTGGTGAATGTGACGTCGAGTGTGACGCTGACGCCAATCCCCCTGGCGGCCGCATACACCGCGAGCAAAATGGCCATCGAAGGCTTTACAGCATCGCTGGCGCTGGAGCTCGCGTTTTTCGAGGTGCGAGTGAAGCTCGTGGAACCTGGCTACGGCCCCACCACACGCTTCACGAGCAACGGAAGCTCACGAATGGAAGGACTGATCCCCGAGGCGTACGCGCCTTTCGCGCAGCCGATCTTCGCGGCCTTTGCGAAGCCCGAGAAGGTCACCACCGAAGGCGACGTCGCCGACGTCGTGTGGCGTGCCGCGAACGATGTGTCGGGGCAGCTTCGGTTTCCCGCCGGTGCCGACGCGGTGGCGCTGGCTCAGACCGCCAACGGCGTCAGGTTGTAGATACGCGCCAGGTCATTGACGGCCGTCCGGAGCGCAGCCCAATAGCGCTCCGCCTGCGTCCCGTATTTCCCGCGCACCATCACCTGGTTGATCTTGCGCGCATCGTCCAACACGTTCTCGACCTGCGGCCGCGTCTCCATCCACTTGTCGGTGGGATCGAACTTACGACGCAAGCGATTCGTCGACTGGTTGAGATCACCCAGCGCGTCGTCCAGTTCGTCTTTCTTCTCGCGAGCTACAGTTTTTTGTGACTCCGTCGCCGTGCGGCCGCGCGTGCGGCCGGAGGCCTTGGCCGCCTGCGCTGTGGATTGACCGTTTTCGGCTCGGTTCTCGGCCCATTTCCGGAATTCATCCACGCCGTCTTCGACTTTGCGAATCTTGTCGGCGACCTGCGCCTTGGTGAAAGCCAGTTGCGCACTGGCCATTCCGCTTGCCGCCACGAATGTGAGGATCGTCCACGCCAAGAGGTGCTTCTTCATGATCGACTCTCCCTCACTCTAGCCGTTACTTCCTGGCAGGATCGACTGAGATGAAGACCGCCTCGGTCCACGTCATGTCGAGCTGGTCGCCGACCTTCAGCAATGCGCTCCATACGGATGATGGCCGGATAGGTGACACTAACGGACGCCTGTGCCGAATGTGTGACTGATATAGGATACACGCGCACTTCATCAAATCCTGTGAGCAGCAGAGGGAATATCGGACTGGGCGTTCGAATGACCGTGTTGCTCATCACGGTGGCTGCGTCTTTCCATTCTGCTCACGGCGCCGCGGCGCAGTCGGCGCCTGACTCGACGACGCCAACCTCGGGCACTGGACCCTCTCGGAGCGTCACGTTGTACGCCGACGCGCCAACCGAGCCGACTGCGCCGGACGTCGTCAACCGTGATGCCGAAGGTCGCGCCACGGTGCGGGCAGTGCGCATCAGTCAGCCGCTGCACATCGATGGTGCTCTCGACGAGTCGCTATACAGCGACGTGCGATCGATCTCCGACTTCATTCAGGTCGAGCCCGACGGCGGTCAGGACGCGACCGAACGCACGGAAACATGGATCGCCTTCGACGACGAATATGTCTACGTCGCGTTCAAGGTCTGGGACAGCCAGATGGAGACGCTGATCGCGACGGAAATGCGACGCGACAGCACCAACAGCTGGCAGGGCAACGATCTCGTCTCGTTCATCTTCGACACGTTCTACGACCGGCGGACCTCGTTCACGTTCACGATGAACCCGCTCGGCGGACGCTCGGACGGGACGATGGTCAACGATCGGCAATACAGCAGCGATTGGAATCCGGTCTGGGAGACGAAGGCGGGGCGCTTCGATGGCGGCTGGACGGTCGAAGCGGCGGTGCCATTCAAGTCGCTGCGGTATCAGCCGGGCACGGCGCAGGTGTGGGGATTCAACGCCATGCGCGTAAAGCGGTCGAAGAACGAGATCTCCACGCTGACCAAGGTGCCGCCGGCACGAGGGCAATCGGGATTTCAGCAGCCGCAGTTCGCGGCCACGCTCGTCGGGATCGAGGCGCCGCGCAGCGGAGCCAACCTCGATATCAAGCCGTACGGGATTTCCAGCCTGACCACGAACGAAATCGCGACGCCGAGGATTTCGAACCATCCCGAGGCCGAGGCCGGTCTCGACGTGAAGTATGCGGTCACCCAGGGACTCGTCGCCGACCTCACGATCAACACCGACTTCGCGCAGGTCGAAGCGGACGAGCAACAGATCAACCTCACGCGCTTCAATCTGTTCTTTCCGGAGAAGCGCGATTTCTTCCTCGAGAACCAGGGCACGTTCTCGTTCGGCGGCGTGCCGATCAACAGCGCGGGCGGGAACTTCGGCGGCGGCTTCATCGGCGGCTCGACTCTCGCCCCGATCATGTTCTACAGCCGCCGGATTGGCTTGTACGGTGACCAGGAGGTGCCGCTCAACATCGGCGGGCGGCTGACCGGA
>Ga0207669_10000482_pt1 | contig 17307 bp, 15 predicted proteins | sample KBSM33metaG_FD_184329 | JGI IMG/M metagenome (GOLD analysis project Ga0207669, IMG submission 184329) | Miscanthus rhizosphere microbial communities from Kellogg Biological Station, Michigan, USA - KBS M3-3 metaG (SPAdes) (version 2) | ecosystem: Host-associated > Plants > Roots > Rhizosphere >...
CTTCCGATCTATTGCAAAACGCGACCTATGACGATTGGGACTGGCAATTGTCGGTCAATCTCAACGGCGTCATCAACGGCATCCAGACCTTCGTGCCGCGCATGATCGCGCGCGGCAATGGCGGCCATATCATCAATACGGCGTCGATGTCGGCGTTCGTCGCGCTCAAGGGCACGGGCATCTATTGTACGACCAAGATGGCGATCCGGGGTCTCTCCGAATGCCTCGCGCTCGACCTTGCCGAACACCGGATTGGCGTCTCGATGCTGTGCCCCGGCGCGGTCAACACCAATATCCACGAAGCGGTGCTGACGCGGCCCGAGCATCTGCGGAACACCGGCTATTACGGTGCGGACCCGGCGATGTTCGCGCATCTGAAACGCGTGATCGAGGTCGGCATGGAACCCGAGACGCTGGCGCGCTATGTCCTCGATGGGGTCGAGCGGGACCAGCTCTACATCCTGCCTTATCCTGAATTTCGCGGCACGCTGGAGGAAATCCACACGCGGGTAATGACGGCGCTTGCTCAACCCGAGGACGATCCCGAATATGAGAAACGTGTCGCGCATGGCGTGCCAGGCGGCGAGCGGCGTCCGGCCGACGCTTGACCGCCGCCGACCGGGCGCGATCGGGAGGGAGAAGGATGCTTCGCGATGAATCAGGGCGCTGAACTTTCCGCTGGCGACCAGCGCGCGATCGAATGGGACTGCGCGCGGCTGATCAACCTCTACGCCCAGCTCAACGACGCCGCGCGCTGGGAAGAGGTCGCCGCGCTCTACGCGCCGGACGGGCTCATGACCCGGCCGACAGCGCCCGACGTGCCGATCGTCGGGCGCGAGGCGATCCTCGCCGCGTTCCAGGCGCGGCCGCCGCGCGTCACCTGCCATATATGCAGCAATATCGTCGTCACCGTCGAAAGCGCGAACCGCGCGCGCGGCACCAGCGCGATGCTGCTGTTCACCGCAGCGGACGCACCGCCGCTGGTGGGCGGGTTCCAGGATATATTCGTCCTGACGGAGCAAGGCTGGCGGTTTGCCGAGCGTCGCGGCTGGCTCGCCTTCTGACGCTCGCCGGCGCGCTGGCCGCCTCACCAAGGGCGTCCGCGTATGCGCGAGCAAGAGTCTGGATCGCTGCCGATCAGGACGAACGTCGGCCCAGATCGAGCAGCAATTCGCATAACTGCTCCGGCTGGTCGGTCATCACGTCGTGGCTCGCCGCGCTACGGTGCACTTCCCAGGCGGGATCGTCCTTCACCGCATCATAGAAGCGCGTGAAAGGTGTCGGCGCCCATCCGGTGGCGAATATATAGGCCCGCCGCGCGACCTTCGTTTCCTCTCCGGTGAAGCGCACCGGCTCGAGCAACGTCAGCAGCGGGTGCCGTCCCAGGCGCGGTTCCGGCGGCAGGAACGGCAAAGGTGCGACAAGGCCGGGCGTATCGCGCTGCCCGTCGATATAGAATTGGTGGTCCTGCTCGCCGGTCAGGTCCCACAGCGACTGGCCATCGCCCGGCAGGAACGCATCGATATAGGCAAGCGCGTCGATCCGGCTGCCCAGATGCGTCGCCACGCCGGTTATCACCATCCCGCCATAGCTGTGCCCGGCCAGCACGAAGCGGTCGAAACCGGCGGCCCCGATTTGCTTGATCACGTCCGCGATATGGCGCGACAAGTCGACCGCCGGAGAAAGCTCGGCGGCGCGGTCGCCCAGCCCGGTCAGCGCGGCGACAAGGACACGATGTCCGTGCGCCTCGAGATCGGCAGCCAGGCCGGCGAGCGTCCAGCCGCCACCCCAGGCACCATGCACCAGTACATAATCCGTCATCGCACCCTCCCCGGACGTGGTCGATTGGTCTCAGCGATTACGCTGTCTGGGTGGTGCGCCAGCCTTCCTGATAGGTTTCGCGCGCGACCCGCGAATAGGGGACCGGGCTGACGATCGCGCGGACCTCGATCTGCTTGTGCGGCTCGACCGTGGTCTTGCGGGTGCCGCCATGCTCCTCGCCCCACACGACGCGGACTTCGCTGCCGACCGGCACCGACGGGTCGATCGTGGCGAGGCTCAACGCCTGCTTCTCATTGTAGCTGTAGCCGGTGAACATCGACAGGCCGATCGTCCTGCCGTCGGCATCGACCACGCGATCGTAATTGGACGAGGCGTAATTGGCGAGCGGCACGTCGAAGAACTTATACTGCTCGCCATCGGGGTCGAACAGCGATGCCATGATCTTGGCCATGTCCTCGGGATGCCAGGCGAGCGTCACCTTCTGGCGCTGCGCTGCGGGATCGAGTCCTTCCAGCGCCTCGCGGCCGTGGAAGTCATGGTCGAACTTGACGAACGGGCCGTAGCCCAGCTCCCACGGGTTGAGATAATAATCCTCGATCCGCTCGGAAACGAAACTGCCGCCGATCGAGCCGGTCGCTTCATAGCTGTCGGCGCCCAGCCACTGGCGATAGTCCTTGAGCTTGTCGCCGGTATAGATGGCAGGCAGCGGGGAGGGGATCCAACCCGATTCGAGCGTGTTCGACGGATAGGCGCGGCTGCCGCACGGCACGATGCCGAATTCCTTGCCCGCGTCCAGAATTGCCGCCCTGATCTCTTCCTGCTCGGCATAGGGGCCCCAGATTTCCAGGCCCGGCGCACCCGACATGCCGTGGCGGAGCGTGCGCACCTCTCGGCCGGCGATGGTCATCGTGCTCATGTTGAAGAATTTGAGCTGTTCGAGCGGGCCGCCGTTGAGCTTTTCGATGATCGCCCAGGCGCTCGGTCCCTGGATCTGGAAACGCCAGACCGAACGGGTGACGGGCTTTCCCATCGGGCGCATCGGCGAGCGGTCGTCGAGCTCCACATCGACGTCATAGCCGCCGGTCGCGGCGTGATAGCGCAGCCAGTTCGATGCCGGTGCGCGGCCGACGTAGCAGAATTCCTCCGATGCCAGCCAGAAGATGATGCCGTCACCGATGACATGGCCATAAGGCGTGGTCGGCACATATTGCTTGGCCTTGCCGACTTCCCAGCCCTTGGGCGAATTGATCATCGTGTCGGTGAGCAGCTTCAGCGCGTCCTTGCCGCGCAAATACAGGTTCACCATGTGATGCGACTGGTCGAACAATACCGCCGAATGCTGCCAGGCCCATTGTTCGGAACGCCAATTGTGGAATTCGGGCGCGACGACCGGATAGACATAGGCGCCCAGCTGCGAATTGCGCAGCATGTCGACGATGTTGCCATTCCGCTGCAGCACGGTTTCCAGATTGTCGACCATCGATCCACTCCCATTTTCCCGGCGGCCGCCACCGCAGCCGCGTTGTTGCTGTCCCTTGCTCGCCTCTCGCGGGCGGCAAAAGCTTGGCACCGATCATAGGAAATTTTGTATGTAAGGCAAACAATTTTCGCGCGTCGCCAAATCGAGAGCGCCGCGGAAGGCCGTGCGTCTTGCGTACTTGTGAACTACGCGGTTTGGGACGAAGCTGATCGCCGTGTCGAGGAGAATGGCATGGCCGTCGAAGTGCTCGATCATTTCAACATCGTGACCCGCGATCTCGATCGCGCGGAAGCCTTTTATCATGAGCTGCTGGAACTCGAGTCGCGGCCCGCGCCGCCGCCGCTGACGCGCGCGACGGCGCGCTGGATGTACGATAAAGGCGAGCGGGCGGTGCTCCATCTCAACGGGCTGGGCGCTCCGCGCGTGTTCGACCGCGACATGGCGCCGGCGCCGACAGGCGCGCTGCACCATATCGCGCTCCGCTGCAGCGGCTACGATGCCACGCTTGCCCGGCTCGCGGCTATGGCGCTCGATCATCGCATCAATACGGTGCCTGCCGCCGGTCTGCGGCAGCTGTTCGTCCACGATCCGGACGGGGTGTTGCTCGAGCTAAATTTCTTCGGCGACTGATCGCCTTGCACCCGATCGCCGCGCCTCGGCGCGTGCACGGGCGGCGGTCAGCGTGTTCTCCATCAGGCAGGCGATCGTCATTGGCCCCACACCGCCGGGAACCGGAGTTATCGCGCCCGCCACGTGCTTGGCTTCCTCGAACACGACGTCGCCGACAATGCGATGGCCGCCCTCGGGCTTGGCGACGCGAGTGGTGCCGACGTCGATGACGATCGCGCGCGGCTTGATCCAGTCGCCGCGCACCAGCCCGGGCTTGCCGACCGCACTGACCAATATATCCGCCCCGCGGCAGATGAACTGGGTGTCGCGGGTATGGATGTGGGTCTGGGTCACGGTGGCGCGCGCATCGAGCAGCAACGCCGCCATCGGCTTGCCGACGATGTTCGAGCTGCCGATCACTACCGCATGGCTGCCGGTCAGGTCGGGGACGAGCGACCGGATGATCTTCATGCAGCCGAGCGGCGTGCAGGGGATCAACCCGCCCGATCCCTGGCTCAGTCGCCCCGCGTTGAGCGCATGGAGGCCATCGACGTCCTTTGCCGGATCGACCGCCGCCATGACTCGCAAGGTGTTGATGCCATCGGGCAGCGGCAATTGGACCAGGATGCCGTCGATCTCGTCGCGCGCGTTGAGCGCCGCGACTTCGGTCAGGACGCGCTCCTCGGTCGTGTTGGCCGGCAGCAAGACGACCTCGGCGTTGAAGCCGATCTCGCGTGCCAGCTTGACCTTGCCATTGACATAAACGTGGCTCGCCGGATCGTCGCCGGCCAGGATGACAGCCAGCCCCGGCGCGCGATCGAGCGAGACCATACCCGCCTTGACCTCGTCCACCACCGATCGCGCCAAAGCGCGTCCATCGACGATCTCGGCCAGCATCAGCGGGCGTGTCCCGACCAGGTGCGCAAACCAGGTTCGGTATGGTCCGGCATGTTCAGCGCCTGCTGCATCGCCGGACGCGCCGTCACGCGATCGCGCCACTCGACCAGCCGCGGCGCGCGTTTGGCGATTTCCATCTCGGGGAACATCCGTTCGACCATCATACCGCAATGCGAATAGAAGTTGATGTCGGCAAGCGTGAAACTTTCGCCGGCGAGCCACGGATTGCGATCGAGTTGCCGCTCGACCTTGTCCACCGCATATTCGATCTTCGCGGTCGCGTCGGCCAACTGCTGGTCGGAAAAGCCCGAGCGCGCCGCCATCCATTTCCTGCGCTGGTCGGGCAGGGGGATGCGCTCCATCAGTTGCTCGAACTCGCCTGTCTCCAGTTTGCGCGCGATCACGCCAACCAACCGGTGCCAGCCGTGCATGGAGACATGGTTCATCACATGCTCGTCGACGAACTTGTTCCAATACCGCATCCGCGCATTACCCGCGGGCGTGTTCGGCCGGAGCGGCGGCGCGTCGGGAAAGGCATCCTCGAGATATTCGTTGATGACGGTGGAATGCGTCACGATCGTGCCGTCATGATCGAGCACCGGCACCTGGCCCTCGGGGTTGATCGCCAGGAACCAGGATTCGTGCTGCTCGAACTTGTGAAGATTGACGTAGATGCTCTCGAACGCGAGTTGCTTCTCGAACAACGGGGCCATCGACTTGAGTGAATTGGCCAGCGGTTCGGCATGATAGAGTTTCAGCGCCATCGATCTGCCTTCAAAGGGTGAGCCTGTTGGGGTGCCGTCGTCCGGCACGCGGCGGGCGCTCCCGTCATCCCAAGCCCAGCACGCGCACCGCATTGTCCTTCATGATCAGCGGCAGCACGTCGTCGCGAAAACCCGCCTCCCTGGCGGCGTCGATCCATTTCTCGGGGCGGATCAGCGGCCAGTCCGAACCGAACATCATCTTATGCTTGAGCTGGGTGTTGGCGTATTGGATCACTTGCTTGGGGAAATATTTGGGCGACCAGCCGCTCAGGTCGATGAAGACATTGTCCTTGTGCAGCGCCATCGACAGGCTCTCGTCGGTCCATGGCCAACTCGGATGCGCCAGGATGACTTTCATGTCCGGGAAATCGACCGCGACCTCGTCGACCAGCATCGGCTGGCCGTATTTCAGCCGGACGCCACCGCCGCCGCGCATCCCGGTGCCCATGCCGGAATGGCCGGTATGGAAGATCGCGGGCAACTTGTATTCGGCGATCACTTCATAAATCGGATAGGCGACGCGATCGGCAGGATGGCAATCCTGCATGATGCCGTGGAACTTGAAGCCCTTGACGCCGTAATTCTCGACCAGGTCGCGCGCTTCGCGCGCGCCGAACTTGCCCTTGCGCGGATCGATCGAGGCGAAGGGGATGACGATGTCGGCATGCTCGGCGGCGAGTTCAGCAACCTCGTAATTGCTGATGCGCTTGGCGCCGATGCCGCTCTCGCAATCGACCGTGAACAGGCAGAAGGCGATATTCTGCGCGCGGTAATAGTCGATCGTTTCTGGGATGGTCGGCCGCTTGCGATCTGCCTTGAAATAGGCCGACGCCGCGTCGAAGAATTTGGCCATCACCGGGTCCTCGGGGTCGTGGCACGACACCTCGGCATGGACGTGGACGTCGATGGCGACGACCTTGCTGGGATCGATGGGCATGAACTCTCCTCAGACGCGTGGCGACCAATCGCTAACGATCGACTCCGCCTTGCAGCGCATAGTCGATATTGTATGCCATTGATACAATATCGACTAGCTTTTCTTCATTTTCCCGATGCTTTCTCCAGCGCCTTGTCCTCATTGGCTCGCTTGATGACATAGGCGCGGATCGTCTCGATCTCCTCGGGCGTCATCACTGCCTTGAAGCTGACCATGCCATTGTCCTTCAACGCGCCCTCATAAATGATCTGGCGCCAGGTCGCGGCGTCGTTGAGCGCGCCACTATGGCGGAGGTCGGGGACCAGGCTGCCGGCGACCGCGGCATCGCCGTGGCACGTCCCGCAGAAGCGCCCGAACCGTTCGCCGCCGGCGGCGATGACTGCCGGGGGCGCGGTAGAAGCGGGCGGATCGAGCGGTGTCTTGTTGAGGGGCGGCGCGGCCGGCAACGTCGCCGATCCGTTCAGTTTGAACACCAGCAGGCGGCTGATGTTGCGGCTCGGCCCGCTCTTGTCCGACAGCACGCCGGGCGCGAGCGCCCAGATGCCGCCCCAGCCGGCCAGCACGGCGACATATTGCTCGCCGCCGATCGAATAGGTGATCGGCGCGGCGATCACGCCGGTCTGGGTCGGGAACGACCATAATTTTCGACCGTCCGCGGCGTTATAAGCGGCGAACTCGCCCGTGGCATTGCCCTGGAAGACCAAGCCGCCGCCCGACGCGAGCAGGCCGCCATTCCAGGGGCCCTTATAGGATACGCGCCAGCGTTCCTTCTGCGCGACCGGATCCCAGGCGATCAGCGCGCCCGTCGTCGCTTGCGCCGCGGCGGCGCGGATTTGGGGATTGGCCGGCATCGCCGCGGCGCCCATGTCGACGCCGACGTTGAAACCGAGCTTGGCGGCCTTCCAGTCCTTTGCCGGGAAGTAGGGGAAAGCGGCTATATTGGCCGGAATGAAGACCAGGCCGGTCTTGGGATCGAAGGCCATCGGCTGCCAGCTATGCGCGCCGCCGGCGCCCGGCGAGCCGATAAACGGCTTTCCGGTCTTGTAGTAGCGCGCTTCGGGAGTCTCGAGCGGACGGCCGGTCTTCATGTCGATACCGGTCGCCCAATTGACCGGCACGAAATTCTTGGCGGAGATGAGCTGACCGTTGGTGCGGTCGAGCACGTAGAAGAAGCCGTTCTTCGGCGCCTGCATCAGCACCTTGCGCTTCTGGCCGTTGATGGTGAGATCGGCCAGGATGATGTGCTGCGTCGCCGTGAAGTCCCAGCTGTCACCCGGCGTGGTCTGGTAATGCCAGACATATTCGCCGGTCTTGGGCCGGATCGCGACGATCGACGACAGATAGAGATTGTCGCCTTTGCCTTCCGACCGATAGGCCTGGTTCCAGGGCGATCCATTACCGACGCCGATATAGAGCAGGTCGAGCGCCGGATCGTACGCCATCGAGTCCCAGACCGTGCCGCCGCCGCCTTGCTTCCACCATTCTCCGAACCAGGTCGAGGCGGCCTTGTTGAGGTAATCGGGTTGTTGTTCCGTGCCGGGCTGCGCAGGGACGGTGTAGAACCGCCAGCGCTGCGCGCCGGTCTGCGCGTCATAGGCAGTGACATAGCCGCGCGCGCCGAACTCGGCACCGCCATTGCCGATGATCACCAGCCCGTCGACCACGCGCGGCGCCCCGGTGATGGTGTAGGATTTGCTCTGGTCGACCGTGACGACCGACCAGACCGGCTTGCCGGTGGCGCGATCGAGCGCGACCAGTCGCCCGTCGAGCGTGCCGACGAACACCTTGTCGCCCCATGCCGCCACGCCGCGATTGACCGCGTCGCAGCAGGTCTTGACCAAAGTCTCGCGCGGCACCTGGGGATCGTACGACCAGAGCAGCTTGCCGCTTTGGCCGTCATAGGCCTTGACCATGCTCCAGGCGGTCGAGACGTAGAGCGTGCCATCGACGAACAGCGGCGTCGCCTCTTGGCCGCGCGCGGTGTCGAGGTCGGCGGACCAGGCAAGTCCCAGCTTGGCGACGTCGCCGGTGTTGATCGTGTCGAGCGGACTGAAGCGTTGCTCGTCATAAGTGCGGCCGGTCGAGAGCCATTGGTCGGGAGCCGCCGCGGTAATGCGCGCCGCATCGACGCCGCCTTTGGCCTCTCCGCCATCGCTGCCGGCGTCGCGGCTGCAACCGCCGGCCGCCATTGCCATGCCGGCGGCGAATAGGATTATCAGATTGGTACGCTGCAGTGCCGAAGCCATTCGGTGCCTTCCTCCAGAGATGACGATCGACGCGCGATCAGCCCCAGCGATTGATCTCGGGGCCGGGAGCCCAGACGCGCTCGGGCGCGGCGCTCGTCGCCAATGCGAGCGCGCGTGCCACGGCGGGCCGCGCCTTGACCCGCGCCAGCCATGCGGCGGCGCGCGGGCGGTCGGCAAAGGCGTCGGGAACCAGCTCCGGCATTCCCGCCAGCCAGGCATAGCTCTCCAGGTCGGCGATCGAGAACGCGCCGATCAGCCAGTCGCGGCCGTCGCTCAATTCGCGTTCGATCCGGTCGACTGCCTCGACGATCTTGCCCCGGCTGTCGTCCCGCCTGGCATCGTCGATCCGCCCCGCCACGGCATCGCTCCAGCGCTCGGCGAGATCGACACTGGCGATGCGTTCGGGAATACGCGTGGGCGGACTCGCCTCGACTCCCAGATAGGATGCCGCCGGTGCGACCCGCTCGACGATATAGCGGCACCAGGTCATCATCCGCCAGCGGTCAAAGGGGTCGCGCGGGCGCAACGCCGGTCCGGGGCCAACGTCGTCGAGATAGCAGGCGAGGAATACGCTGTCCGCCATCGGGATACCGTCGACCACCAATATTGGACCTTCGCCCTCGATCGAATGATCCACTTCCATCGCATGCGGTACGCGCGCGCCGTGCCGCTCCCCCGCGGCGAGATCGATGCGCTCGAGCGCGGCGTCCGCGCCTTTCTCGAACAAGGCCGCCAGCACGGTCAATGAGGGGCCGTTGGGTTCGCCGTGATAAAGGGTCGTCGTCATGCCGGTTCCCCTTCCAGAATCGTGACGCGCCTGGCCATGTCGGTGCGGCCGAGTGCCCAGCACGATCTGGTCGCCGGCCGCGCATAGATCGCCCGCAACCAGCGCATGATATTGGGCGTGAGCTCGTCATTGGACAAATGCGGCTGTGACAAAGGCAGTGCGTAGGCCAGATTGAAGCCGTTGATATCGGCAAGGCTGTAGCTGTCCGACGCGAGCCATTCGCGCTGGCCGAGCGCTTGCTCCAGCAGGCCGATGCCGACCGCGACGCGGCGTTGCGATTCCGCCATCTCTTCCGCCGAAAAGGCGCCGCTGATCGCCTTGCGCCAGGCGATGCGGCGCTCGGGCAGCGGAATGCGCTCGATCGCCGCGTCCAGCTCCGCCGGGTCGCGGCTGCGCACCGACGGGCCGACGAACACGCTCCAGCCGATCATCGAGAAGCTCGGCCCGAGCCATTGGTCCATGAACTTCATCCACCAGCGGACGCGCCAGGCGTCGACCGGTGCCTCGGGCATCAGCCGCGGACCGGGAAATGCCTCATCGACATATTCCATGATCGCGGTCGATTCGGTCAGCACGAGGTCGCCGTGAGTCATGGCTGGGATCGTGCCGAGCGGATTGATCGCGAGATAATCGGGTTTGTGCTGGTCGAAGTTCAGCAGGTCGAGATAATGGCTCTCGAACGTCACGCCTTTCTCGAACAGCGTCAGCATGGGCTTGCCCGAATTGGCGTTGGGTTCCCAATGATAGAGAGTGACGCTCGCTGTTTCCGCCATGTCGCTTCGTTCCTCGCGACACGCGGCAGGGACAGTCGTGCCGCCCCGCCGCGTTCGCCTCGTGATTGCCTTAGAACTTCTTCTTGATCGTCACCGCGAATTCCTGCGGTGATCCCGGCCGACCCTTGCGGAAGCCGGCGCCGGCGCCGCGCAGATCGAAGATCGTCAGCAGATAATATTTGTCGAAGAGATTCTGCGCCTCGAGCGAGACGCTGAGGTCTCCCTTCTCGTTGGCCCAGGTCAGCCGCGCGTTGACCAGGGTATAAGAGGGGATGAAGTTCAGGATCCGCGTCGCACCGATCACGGTGGGTCCGGTAAATTGCTTGTCCTGATAGGTCATGTCGACGCGCGGCGTGATGCTGCCGGCGCTGCCCATCTCAATCTTGTATTGGGCCCCCGCGCTGAACTTCCATGGCGGCACGGTCGGCGGATCGTTGGCGACGACGCCGCCCGGATTGGTCGGATAAGCTGCCGCCGGATTCAAGCTGCTCGCATCATATTTGAACGACAAATAGCTAAGCGACGCGTCGATCGCCAAACCCTGGACCGGGAATAGCGACAATTCGGCCTCGAACCCCTTGATCTTGCCGGCCCCGGCATTGAGCCGTGCGGCGCATGGCGCGGTTGGGCAGGTGAGCACGGGGATTTGGATGTTCGTATAATCGTTGATGAAACCGGCGACGTTGAAGCGGACCTTGCGGTCGAACAGGTCGCTCTTGAAGCCGACTTCATAGGCGCGCAGCTCTTCAGGCTGGAAGGAGATTACCTGTTGCGCATTGAACGGCCGCGGGTTGCTGCCGCCGCCCTTGAAGCCGGTGGAGAAGGACGCATAGACCATCAACTCCGGGGAGAAACGGTAATCGGCCGCGATTCGATAATCCCAGCGCTTCGCCTTATATTTGGCGGTCAGTCCCGACAGCGCGGTGACGGTCTCGGCGGTATTGCCGTTGCCGTTGTAATCGATCGTATCCGGTCCCGAATAGCCGATCCCGTAGATCGCGCCGACCGGATCGAGGAAGGCATTGACCGTACCGTTGTAGTTCAGGCGGTAATAGGTCTGGTCCTTGGACTCGTCGGTGTACCGGACGCCGCCGCTGAGCGTGAAGCCGTGGAACGCTTCCCAGGACAGATGCGCGAAGAACGCCTTGGCCTCGGCCTCGGTTGGATCGGGTTGGAGGAATTGCAGCGGGATCACGACGTAGCGCAGGTCCTGCTGTGAATCGTAGACCGACTTCTGCTTGAAGTAATAACCGCCGACGGTCAGATCGATACCCTTTGCCAGCTTGGCGCTCAGCCGCAATTCCTCGCTCAGGCTCCAGTTCTTCAGCCGGTTACGACCAAAGCCGATATTCGCCGGCGACAAATCATCGTCCGAATCGAAACGCGTGTCGAACTTGCGATAGCCGGTGATCGAGGTGAGCGAGATAGCCTCGCTCAGGCGGTAGTTGATCTGACCCGAAACGCCCCAGCCATCGTACAGGCTGCGGTCGTTACCCTGCGTTGCCGCCATCGGGACGCCGGGCGCCACTGGCCCGGCCCAGGTCGCCGCCGGTTGCCCGACGGTGATATAATTGCAGAAGCGTCCGCAGATGAAGCGGCTGTCGTACGGCACGCCCGGCGCCGGATTGACGTTGGGGTTATTGACTGTCTGCACCCCCAGCAATACTTCGCCGGCGATCGTGTGTTCGTCATGCGTATAGTCGCCGATCACGGTCACATCGAGCTGGCTGCTCGGTTCCCAGCGCAGAATGCCGCGGACCGCCTGATAGCCGATACCGCCGAGCTTATCGATCTTGCAATGGCCGGCCGCTTGCGTCGCTGGCACTCCGCTGGCCGGGAAAGCGCAGCCATAATCGATCCGGTCGACGAAGCCGTCCTGTTGTTTGAACACGCCGGAAACGCGTCCGAACAAGGTGTCGGTCAGCTTGAAATCGGCGCCGGCGCGCAGTCCGATCCGATTGCGCGAGCCATAGGTCGCCTCGACATAGCCGCTAGTTTCGCCGTTCGGCATCTTCGAATAGAGCTTGATCGCGCCGCCTTCGGAATTGCGCCCGGACAGCGTGCCTTGCGGGCCGCGCAGGATCTCGACCCGGTCGACGTCGAGCAGGTCGAATACGGCGCCGGTTAGCTGCGGGTAATAGACATCGTCGATATAGATGCCGACGCCCGGTTCATAGGCCGGGTTGAAGTCGTTCTGGCCGACGCCGCGGATCGAGGCGGAAATCGACGGACCGAACGAGGCGCCTTGCGGCTTGAGCGATACGTTGGGCGCCGCGTCGGCCATCTGGGCGAGGTTGGTCTGGCTCTTCGCTTCGAGCTGGGCGGCGTTCACCGCAGTGATCGCAAGCGGCGTGTCCTGCAGCCGTTCCTTGCGGAACTGCGCGGTAACGATGATGTCCGGCGAGCCCGACGCATCGTTCTGGGCGGGCGGCTGAGGTGTGGGGGGTGTTGCCGTTTGCGGCGCGGGGGCCGTGCTCGGCGACGAGGCGTTCGCGTCCTGGGCAAGGGCTGGTGCTGCGCACAATAATGCCGCTGCTGAAACGCCGGTCAACAATGCCAATGAGGCGTGCGAACGAATGGGGTTCTGCATCGTAAATCCTCTCCTGATACGGTGTCGCCTCGCTCCCCCTCCCGGAAAGCGTGCCACCCGTGCGCACCTTCATGGGTGCGTATTGTTAGTAGGACATACGATTGATCGCTTGACAAGGAGTAGTAGGACTACCCCTATAATTGCCACTCTTTTGCCGTGAGCCCGATGATGTAGCCTTTGTGGGGCGCCCCGCTAAGCGCCTCATGCTGCGCAAAAAAATTGCAGCATCGGTGGACTCGACGGCACGGGCCGTTTTTGGGGAGGTGCTCAATGCAGGTCGGTATCAACTACGTTGCCCGCAGCACGGAGCGGATGCGGTATTTCGCCAATGATTCGAGCCGCGACACCGTCATCCTCGATCCCCATCCGATGGCGATCCGCAATGCGCGGGAGATCGAGGCCACTCTGGACGGCGAGGGGTTCGCGCTGGTGCCGCATCGCAGTGTCGTGACGGACTTTGCGGACGCGACCGAGGTGAAACGGGTGCATCCCGAAGAGATAGCCGAATTGGTGCGGCGCGTGGCGGGCGCGGACGAGGTTGTGGTGACCGGGACGGGCGTGCTTCGGTTCGCCGAGCGCTCGACGCTCTCCGGTGCGCTCGACAATTCGAAGCCGGCGCGATTCGCCCATGTCGATGTGTCCGACACCACCGCTGCCCAGTTCGGCGCCCGCTCGCTGCCCGCCGGTAGCGGCGCACCACGACGGGTTGCCCAATACAACGTCTGGCGCGCGCTCTCGCCGGCGCCGCAGGACGTGCCGCTTGCCTTGTGCGACGCACGTAGCGTCGCGGTCGACGACCTGCTGCCGGCGGACGCGATGTTCGACCAGGATGGAGAAATAGCCTGGTCATTCGAGGGGCTGGTCGTCGCCCATTCGCCGGCGCATCTTTGGCATTGGTTTCCGGATCTCACGCGCGACGAGGTGATCGTGTTCAAGACCAATGACAGTGATCCCGATCGTGCGCATTCGGTGCCGCATGTCGCGTTCGACGATCCCCAATGTCCGGCCGATGCGGCGCCGCGCGCCTCGATCGAGATGCGCGCGATCGCCTATTGGTTCTAGGGTGCCTGGCCGCTACGCTCCGCCCAGCGAGGTTTTACGTTCGCATCGGCCTCATAATTCGTTAGTCTAACATACAAATAATATGCGGACGGACGCTGTCGGGACGGACGAAATTTCTTGTCCCGCGTGGTCGACCGAAAAAAGGGAGGAGGACTGCGTGAAACATCAGGATCCGCGCATCACGATCGATGAGGCGCCGATGGGTGCGCTTCAGATCGCGGCGGTGGCGATCACCGTCGGGCTGAATGCGCTCGACGGGTTCGACGTGCTGTCGATCAGCTTTGCCGCGCCCGGAATCGCTACCGAATGGGGAATCGACCGGGCAGCGCTCGGCGTGGTGCTGTCGATGGAACTGATCGGCATGGCGGTGGGATCGATGCTGCTCGGCGGCGTCGCCGACCGGATCGGACGGCGGCGGACGATCCTCGGCTGCCTGGTGGCGATGGCGGCGGGCATGTTCATGGTCACCACCGCGCACGACATCGTCACCTTGTCGGTCTGGCGCGTGATAACCGGGCTCGGCATCGGCGGCATGCTCGCCGCGATCAACGCGGTCGCGGCCGAGTTCGCCAACCGGCGCCGCCGCAATCTCTCGCTCGCGATCATGGTCATCGGCTATCCGATCGGTGCGGTGCTGGGCGGATCGATTGCCGCCCAATTGCTCAAGGGAAGCGATTGGCGCGCGGTGTTCGAATTCGGCGCTATCGTCACCGCGTGCTTCATACCCTTAGTCTGGTTCCTCGTCCCGGAGCCGGTCCAGTTCCTCATTTCACGCCGGCCGCCGGGCGCGCTCGATCGCGTCAACGCGACATTGGCGCGGATGGGACACGCGCCGGTGGAGGAGCTTCCCGCGGTCTCGCCGGACGAGGATCGCGCGTCTCTGATCGACATCCTGAAGCCGGGGCTACGCGGCACGACGTTGCTGCTGACGCTTGCCTATTTCGCGCATATCGTCAGCTTCTACTTCATCCTGAAATGGGCGCCGAAGATCGTCGTCGATCTCGGACACGCGCCGGCCCAGGCCGCCGGCGTGCTGGTCTGGGCGAATGTCGGCGGCGCTGTAGGCGGTGCGATCTTCGGGCTGTTCGCCCAGCGCTTCGCGTTGAAGCCGATGACGATCGGCGTGCTGCTGATCTCGTCGGTGATGGTCAGCTTGTTCGGCGCCGCGGGCGTGCGCTCATTGTACGGCCTCGCGATGCTGGCCTGCGCGTCCGGGCTGTTCACCAACAGCGCCGTGGTGGGACTCTATACGATCTTCGCCCGGGCATTCCCGACCCATGTTCGCGCGACCGGCACCGGGTTCGCGATCGGTGTCGGGCGAGGCGGGGCGGCGCTGTCGCCGATCCTGGCAGGCCTGTTGTTCAATGCGGGGCTGCCGCTGGCGGGAGTCGCGATCGGGCTGGGGACAGGGTCACTCGTCGCGGCGCTCGCGCTGATGCTGGTCAAGCTACGGCTGGATGACGCCGAATAGTATGTCTGGCATACATCTACGGCAGGTTGCCAAGGCCCGGAAGCACGGTTGACGCGAGCGGATCTCGCCCAACTGAGGAAGGTGACTTAGTCGGCTAGTCCGCGTAGCATTGCTTCCAGCCCTTCATGGTGGCTCTGCTCGAAGCTGAACAGGGCGCTGAGGTGGTCGTGAAGCGCTTCGGATTGCTCATAGACCACCCAACCGAGCGTGAAGGCGAGCACCGAGCCTTGATAGGCAAGAGCTCGCCCGCGATCGAGGCCAAGCGCGACGAGTGGTGCAGCTAGGTCGTCACCAGAGCGGGTGGCGTCGCCGTCGGGCGGACGAGCCAGCACGCAGAGCCGAGCCGAATCGGGGCAAGCGAGAAGCGCCACGCGGAATTCCTGCCCCAACGCACGCAGCCAGCCGCGCCAATCTGTCGCGCCGACCGCCGCAGCGTAAGCGCGCCGATAAAATTCGATTCCCATCAGCGCGATAAGTTCATCCTTGCCGCCGACATGCCAGTAGAGTGCTGACGCCTGCACGCCGAGGCGCTGCGCCAGCGCGCGCATGTTGAGCCGGTCGAGCCCCTGCTCACGCAGAAGCTCCAGCGCCGTAGCGACGATTATGTCCTGCCCCAGCTTCACCCATTCCTACTGGCTCAAGCCCGGGAGGTTGACAATAGAACAATGTTCATTGAACGTTGTTCAATAGAGGTCAGGAGAGCATGGATGACTTATGTCCGCAACGCCTGGTACGTCGCTGCTTGGAGTCCGGACCTGCCCAAAGACGCACCTGCCGCCGTGCAGATCATGGGTGAGCCGATCGTGGTGTGGTGGGCGGGCGAGAGGCTGGTCGCGCATCAGGATCGCTGCGTGCACCGCCTCGCGCCGCTTTCACTCGGGCGTTGCGAAGGGGCAAGCCTGCGCTGCATGTACCACGGGTTGAGGTATGACGCTGACGGGCGCTGCGTCGAGATTCCCGGACAGGAAACGATCCCGCCGCAGGCCGCGATCAAGAGCTATCCGGCGATCGACCGCCACAGCTGGGCTTGGATCTGGATGGGCGATCCGGCACTCGCTGACCCCGAGCTCATCCCGCCTGCGGTCGGGTTCGACGATCCGGACTATATCCTTGGTCGGGGCTTCCTCGATTACGAGGCCGAAGCGAGCCTGGTTTGCGACAATCTGCTCGATTTCAGCCACTTGTCTTTCGTCCATGCCCAGAGCTTCGGCGCCAGCATGGTTTTTGCAGATGCCCAACCCATGCTTGCTGCGCTGCCTCGCGGCATCCGGGTGTCGCGCTGGCTGAACGGGGACAATGCCCGCCTGCGGCGCCCGAGCGAGGCCGAGACGGAGACCTGGCAGTCCTACGACTTTCTCCTTCCCGGGATATTGCTGATGAAAGGCGGCGTTTTCGCGACGGGCACCGCTGCGGCGAGCGGCCATGGCGAACCGGACTATAACAGGGCGCTGGCCGGCGTGACCTTCACCAGCCAGGCCGTGACGCCGGTTGGCGATGGCAAGGCGCGCTACTTCTTCTCGTGGGGTCCGCATCGCGATCATGGCGACGAGGCGATGCGCGACCAGTTGATGCAGATCGCCGAAATGGCCTTTGCCGAGGATAAGGCGATCATCGAAGGTCAGCAGCGGGTGATCGATCGTACGCAAGCGCCTGTGGTCATGCCCACGGCTCACGATCGCGGCGTGACGATGTTCAACCGCCTCGTCGCACGGATGGCGAACGCCGTGGGGTAGCGACCGGGCCGCCACCCATCGAGCAGGCGGCGTAAGGGGCCGTCGTTCGCGCTGGGGCGCGGTACTGGAATCGTCTTCAGTTTTGCTGAAGGGCACAGCCAACGCTTCAGTTCGCTTGAAACTCTATCATCGGCCGCTGAACCTAGAGCGGCAATCCCACATAGTTTTCGGCGATG
>Ga0207669_10000485_pt1 | contig 17276 bp, 13 predicted proteins | sample KBSM33metaG_FD_184329 | JGI IMG/M metagenome (GOLD analysis project Ga0207669, IMG submission 184329) | Miscanthus rhizosphere microbial communities from Kellogg Biological Station, Michigan, USA - KBS M3-3 metaG (SPAdes) (version 2) | ecosystem: Host-associated > Plants > Roots > Rhizosphere >...
TGTCGCGAGCGAACTGAATCGCGGCGCGCGCTGCGCCGAGGATCGCGGTCTCGTCGGCGCCGGAGCGTTGGGCGCGAGCGGCAAGCATCGGCCGCACCCACTCGAGAAAGCTCGGTGCCGGAGGAAGGCGGCCATGGAGGTACGAGAGCTCGAGATGGGTGTGCGCGTTCACGAGGCCGGGCAGAACCGCGACGCGGCCGAGTGCCACGTCCTCGCTGCCGTCGCGGGCACCCACCGAGACGACGCGCCCGTGGTCGAGCGTGACCGCTCCCCCGCCGATCGGCTCATCGGCGATCGGCAGGATCCAGTCGGCTGAAACGCGAATCACTGTGTGAGACGAACCTGTTTTCCGTGCCGGCTTCTCGCCTCGTAGTTCTTCAACTCGGCCGGCACTGACGTATCGCCGTCCGCGCGCGCGGTGGCCAACGCGAGCATGCGCGGCACCTCGCGCTCACGGAAGATCGGATCGCCGAGGACCTCGTAATGCATGTTGCGACGCTTCGCGGCGAACCCTGCGTCTTCGATGTTCACCACGATCTCGAGTTCGTCCATGCAGTAGGCAGCACCCGCGGCCCGCACGACGTTCTCTTCGATCATCACGCTGCCCATGTCGTTGGCGCCGTACGCGAGGCTCAGTTGGCCCACCTTGCCGCCCTGCGTGACCCACGATGCCTGCAGGTTGTCGAAGTTATCCAGGACGATTCGCGCCAATGCGAGCGTGCGCAGGTAGTCGACGCCCGTCTCCTCGAACCCGCCGTGCTCGGTATGCTCGGGCTGATAACTCCAGGTGATGAACGCCGTGAAGCCGCCCGTCTCGTCCTGCAGGTCGCGGAGCCGCATCATGTGTTCGATGCGCTCTTCCTGCGTCTCGACTGTCCCGTACATCATCGTCGCCGTGGTGCGCAGCCCGGCCTGGTGTGCCTGGCGCATGATGTCGATCCACTCGTCCGAGGTCGCCTTGCTGTAGCAGTTGAGCAGCTTCCTCACGCGATCGACGAGAATCTCAGCGCCGCCGCCCGGAATGCTGTCGAGACCCGCTGCGACCAGCCGCTCGATGACTGTCCGGGTCGGAAGCTGATTCAAGCGCGAGATATGCAGGACCTCAGGCGGTGAGAGCGCGTGCAGCTTGAATTCAGGGTATCGCGCCTTCACCGCGCGGAACAGATCTTCGTACCACTGAATCGGCAGGTCTGGATTGTGGCCGCCCTGCAGCAGGAGCTGGTTGCCACCGACCGAGATCGTCTCGTCGATCTTCTGGAAGATCTCCTCGAAGCCGAGGACGTAGCCCTCGCTCGATCCAACCTCCCGATAGAACGCGCAGAAGCTGCACCGCGCAACGCAGATGTTCGTGTAGTTGACGTTGCGGTCGATGATGTAGGTGACGACGCCATCGGGATGCTTGCGCAGGCGGATCGCGTCGGCGAGCCGGCCGAGCACGTGGGTCGGAGCCTCGCGATACAGCTGAAGCGCCTCGGCCGCTGATACGCGGCCGCCCTGCATCACGTTCGCAACGATCGCATCGACCATGCTCAGAAGAACTCCAGCGTTCGCCGTTGCGGCCCCAGTCCCATGTCAGCGGCGAGATCGAGAAAGGTCTGAAGCCCTGCCGCTTCCTGCGCGCCCAGTCCGTACTTCACATTATCCCTTAGGTACACGGCAGCCCGTGCCGCGCGCGCGACGTCCCCGGCGCCGTATTCTGCCGCAATCGCTTCCCGGGCGCGCACACCCTCCGTCTGCGCCTGCTGAAGCGACTCGACGACACCGGCGTCCACGCCAGCCGGCCGTCCAGTCCATGCGGCGTAGATGAACGGTAAGCCGGTCATCTGCGTCCAGACCTCACCGAGGTCGATCTTGCGCAGACCGAGCGACTCGTGGTCGGCGTCGAACGCAGGATCGCCGATGAGCAGCCCAGCGTCGCAGGTGGATGTCATCGCCGCCAGATCAGGACCGTGCGGAACAAACGTCGGAGTGATGTGAAAGTGATGCCGGCAGAGGACCTGGATCAGCGTGACCGAGGTCCGCGAACTCGTGTCGAGGGCGATGCTCCGGATGTCTTCGACGGGTTTCCGTGTGTAAAGCGCGACGGATGCAACCGGTCCTCGCGATCCGATGCCGACTCCAGGAACGAAGCGGTAGTCGTCCGACTGCAGGTATTCGATCGACGGGATCAACCCCAGGTCGACCTCGCCTTCATGGAGGAGAGCGGCGCAGACTGACGGAACGTCGTAGCGCACGAGCCAGCGAGAAGGATCGCGGTCGAGAGCCCACGTCAACGGACGAGCGTTGAGGTATCCCACCGCGCCGATGCGCACCTGTTTCAAGCGAACTCCCAACCCGCCAACTCCCAACTCCCGACCGCCACGCCGCAGGCTTGCGGAGTTTCGCTGATCACAAGAGATTGAACCTGCCGTCACGCTCGACTGCCGAGAAACCGGCAACCTGTATGTTGCGTTCGATCTCGGCCCGCGCGGTACGTCGTCGCCCTTCAGGCGCGGCATCGGAAGCCGAGATCCCGTCGATGTCGTCGGCGCCAAAGGTCAACGCCACCTGCGCCAGCTTCGGCCCGTAACGGCGCCAATCCATCTGGATCGATGAAATGTTGGGCGCGGCCAACCGGGCAAGCGCAACCATCTTCACGTCCTCGTATCCCGTCGTTGGCCTGAAGGCTGAAAGGCTCAGAGGAAGCGGATTGAGCGACTGAATGTTTCCGTGCGTGCTTTGAAGCTCCGACGCCAGGAGGAGTAAATCAGGTCGGGCGTCAGCCGTCGCCTTGCTGATGGTCAGACGCAACTGCTGGAACCCGGCGCTCTTCAGGCTCCTCACAACAGCCGTGGAATCGTCCATCGCGTCGAGAGGCAGATCCGCGATCGCGTCGAGGCCCGCCTGCTTGAGGCGCGAGAGCGAACGATCGACAAGGCCGCCGGAGCTCCATCGCGCAACATCGGTCCACGAGAAGCCAGAGAGGACGCGACCACCGGCCACGCCCTTCGCCTTTTCAACGGACGTCGCCGCGGCATCAAGGTCGGCCGGCGCGCCAGTGAGCCTGACTTCGCGCGCCGCTGAAGGAACACCCATCTCTGCGGCATCAAACGGCACGTGGGCCACACGCAGAAACGTCGCGCGCGTATCGTGCATCCGCCGCCGAACCGCGTCGGCGAGCATGCCGAGCGACAGGATATCTGGTGTGCTCGCCAGCTCGCGGATCTCCTCGGGCGACAGGCGATCGCCGCCGTTGATCCGATCCATGTAGAGGTCGAACGTGGTGGCTGTACTCATCTCACTCACTACCCATACGTCGAGTCACTTCTGTTGCGCAGAAGATCCGTCGTTCGTGCTTCTCGGTTCTGACCGTCTCGGTTCGTGTTCACGTTCGGTTCGGGGCTTCGGTGTTCAACGTTCCCGCTGCGGCGCTCTTGAAACGCCGGCCGCATCGTCCCCGAACCTGAACACGAACGGAGAAGCGAGAACGCAGAAGAGTGAACGACGGATCTCAAGCTCGATTCATGTTGACCCCCGGGATCACGCTGCCGATGCGTCCATCGCTTGCGCAACTCTTGTGGCCAGTGCCAGGGCGTCGCGCCCGGCTCGCCCGCTGACTCCAGGCTCGCGCCGATCGCGCACCGCGGCGACGAAATCCGCCAGTTCCACGCGGAGCGGCTCATCGCGCTGCACATCGAGCTTTCCACCCTCGATCTGCGGCCGGCCGTTCTGTGCCACGAGGCGATAGATTTCGGCCTCCTGCTCGGCGAAGTCGATAGACAGATACGAGGCGCGCTGGAAGAAGCGGACCTTGCGAATCTTGTCGCGACTGATGCGGCTCGCCGTCACGTTGGCGATGCAGCCTGACGCGAACCGCAGGCGCACGTTGGCGATGTCGGTCTTCGGGGTCAACACGTTCACGCCGATCGCTTCGATCGATACGACCTCTGACTTGACCGACGTCAGCAACAGGTCAAGGTCATGAATCATCAGATCGAAGATGACATCGATGTCCAGGCTCCGCTCGGGAAAGGTGCCGAGCCGATGCACCTCGATGAAACGCGGATTCGACACCAGCGGTAACGCCGCGACAACGGCGGGATTGAAACGCTCGGTGTGACCCGCCGCCAGCACAACTCCACGCCGAGCGGCCGCTTCGATCATCCTGTCGGCGTCGCCCAGGGACGATGCGAGCGGCTTCTCGACCAGGACGGACACGCCGGCATCGATCAAGGGCAGCGCGACGTCCGGATGCGATACCGTCGGCACGGCAATCGTCGCCGCATCAAGTCCCTCGATCGGCAACTCGTGCAGGTGACTGAAGCTCGGCACGCCAAGCTTCGACGCGATCTCCGCCGCGCGGCCCGGCTTCGTGTCCACGATCCCCATGAGGCGCACGCCATCCATGGCGGCGAGGAGGCGCGCATGATGCTGCCCGAGGTGTCCAACGCCGACGACCGCGATTCGGAGGGGATCGCTCATGCCGTGAGTGTCTCCGCCTTCGCGCGGCCGACAATCGTGATGCCCGCCTCGTTGGCAGACGCGTAGACGGCATCTCCGTCGAGGACGAGCGTCTTCCCCGCGTCGATGGACAGCGCCGTGGCACCGGCCACACGCATTGCGTGAACCGTAGCAAAGCCCACGACGGGAACATCAAACCGCATGTCCTGTTTCGGCTTGGCCACCTTGACGATGCGCGCACCCGGCCCGGCAAGGTGGCCGGCGCGTGCGATCACTTCGTCGGTCCCTTCCATCGCTTCGACCGCGACGACCGCCCGGTGTTTGACGGCAATGGTCTGCCCGATATCGAGTCCCGCGATCACGTCTGCCATGCGGTAGCCAAATTCGAAGTCCTGTTGCTCCTCCTCTGTCGGCGCGCGACTGGTGAGCACGCCGGATCGCGCGAGCAACGGCGTCAGGAGCGTCGTCGAGTCAATCAGCTCGATCCCGTTATCCCCCATGACGGCAGCGACAGCCCCGATGAGGCCGTCTGTGTTGCGTGTGGTGAGCCTCTTCAACACCGAGAGGAACGTGAGGTCGGGAATGATGCCGCCGAAAATCTTCGTGTGCTTGACCTGTCCAGCCATGACAGCGCGCGTCGCGCCGGCCTCGCGCAGGAGACGGATGCACGTGCCGAGCTGACCAAGCGAGATCCAATGGATGGTGGCGCTGTGGCGTTTGGCGGCGTCATTGAGCTCGGAGAACGCCTCCTCTTTCACCGCGACGATCGTGACGTCGTGGCCCAATGCCCGAGCGGCATCGAGGACGAGAAACGGGAACCGGCCATTGCCGGCAATCAGGCCTAGCGTCACAGCTTTGCAGTTCCACGTTCCGGGAACCTGGAACTCGGAACGGTACTATTCATCGGCTACGAGTTCTTCCGTGCGTCTCGTTGACCTCCGCAGAATCACGCCGCGTTGCGACGTGCGGATGAACTCCACGAGATAGCGGACTTCCGGCGCAGAGAGCGACTCGTCCTGTTCGATCTGCGTCAACGCTTGCGTCGTGTTCAGTCTCGACTGGAGGAGGTAGCGGTACGCGAGCTTGAGTTGCGCGATGGTTTCGGGGGTAAAGCCGCGACGCGAGAGACCGATCGAGTTCACGCCATACACGCGCGCGGGACGGCTCCCGATCGTGCGGCCGAACGGCAGTGCATCCTTGGTCACGACAGAATAGCCGCCGATGAAACCGTAGCGGCCGACGCGACAGAACTGATGGACGGCCGACCCGGCGCTGACATTCGCGAAATCGTCGACACCCACGTGACCACCCAGCGTCGCATGCGGCCCGAAGATCGTTCCGCTGCCGACGTGACAGTCATGCGCAACGTGCACGTACGCCATGAAGAGGTTGTCGCTGCCGATCGTCGTCTCGCCCCCGCCGCCGGCGGTGCCGCGATTGATGGTGACGAACTCGCGAAAGATGTTTCGCTTCCCGATCCGAAGCGCGGTCGGCTCACCGCGATACTTGAGATCCTGCGGCGCCAGGCCGATCGACGCCATCGGGAAGATCTGGGTTTCGTCGCCGACGTACGTGCGGCCGTCGATCACCACAGACGCACCGATCTGGCAGTTCTTGCCGATGCGGACGTCGGGACCGATCATCGCGTGAGGTCCGATGATCGTGCCCTCTCCGATCTGCGCTGCGGGATCGACATGCGCGGTGGGATGAACGGCCGCGGCACCGACGTCGATCGCGAGCAGGAGCTCGGCTTCCGCGACTACCTGCTCGTCGACGTAGGCGGCAGCATGGAGCCGGGCGAGCGTCGTCCGCGCGCGCTTCAGCGACACTTCCAGCCGGAGACGATCCCCGGGAACAACACTGCGACGGAACTTGGCGTTGTCTACGCCGCGGAGCGACGCACGCGCGGTAAAGGGCGCCTTGGCACGATCGAGGACCAGCACTGCCGCGAGTTGCGTCAGCGCCTCGATCTGGAGGACGGCCGGCATGATCGGAGATCCAGGGAAATGCCCCTGGAAGAACTCCTCGCCAACGGTCACGTTTTTCACTGCCACGAGCCGGTTGCCCGACTCGTGTTCAGTAACAGCGTCGATGAAGTACGACGGGTATCGATAGTAGACGCGCCCGAGGAGCGCCGGAAGGTCTAAGGGCACGCCACATGCCTCTCCCTGGTATCGAGCGTCGCGTTACTTCTGAGTTGCCGGAGCCGGAGCCGGTGCTGCTGGTGCGGGTGCCGGCGCAGCAGCCGCGCCGGGCGTATCGAACGCCAGAATCACCTCGGCGGTCAGATCCAATTCGGGTACGGCCCAGATCAACCCGCTCTGCGCCGCGTTGAATACGAAGTGCACGCCCTTCTGCCTGGCGACCTTGTCGATCACCGGCGTCAGCTTGCGGTTGAACTCGCCTTCGACCTGCTCCGCCATCTGCTGGACTTCCTGCTGTGCGTCTTCGGTGAATCGCTGCAGATCGCGTTGCTGCCGCTCGATATTCGCCTGCAGCTGCGCCCTGGCAGAATCGCTCAACACGCTGCCGCCCTGATCGAGCTTCTGCTGGTCGCTCTGCAGCGCCTTGTTCCGCTCCTGCAGCTCGCGCGACTTCTGCTCCTGCAGCACCTTGATCTTCTCGGCTGCGACTCTGCCTTCCACCGATCCAGCGGCTACCGCCTGCACGTTGACGTAGGCGTACTTCATGCCGTCCTGGAAATGGGGCTTCAACTCGGGCGGAGCTGCGGGTGCCGCTGGAGCGGGGCGAGGTGCTGTGGCTTGAGGAGCCGGAGCAGGTTTCTGCCCTCCCGGCGCCGCTGGCGTGGGGGTCGTCGGTCGAGGGGCAGCCGGAGCCTGCGCGTACGCAGTTCCTGCAGCGATCACCGCACTGAACACCACTACGGAAGCAAACACTCTCATTACTCTCGGTCCTTTCAAAAACTGAACTCGATTACGGCGCACGCAAAAGACTACCGCTATCCGGCGGTCGCCTCACGATGAAGCTCTAGAATTTTACTCGACCGAACCCACGCCGAGTAAGGTGGTCTGAACCCGCCGCCAGAACCTCAGTAATGCGTCACGTCAATGGTGTAGTCGAGGCCAGCGGTCAGCTTGCCGACGTCGTTGACCCACACGCAGAATTGCCCGGTTGACTGGGCAGTACCAGTCACGGTCGTGTTGAGAACCGCAGCGGTATTGCTGATGATGATCGCGCACGCAACGCCGTTGAACGTGCCCAGACTGACGCCAAGCGTCGCGGCCTGATCGGACAGTGCCTTGACTTGTGCCGAGACCGTGCCCGCACGGTCGACCGTGAACGAGTGAGTCCTCGCCCCGTTGATGTTCAGCGAATCGCTGAAACTCTGGACAATCGTGACCGCAGTCGGCTGCGTCGGAGCTTGTGGGGTGCTATCTGAGCCGCAGCCGATGAACGAGATGGCGACAAGCAAGGGACCAAAAAGCGTGAAGTGGCGCATCAACTAGCAAGTCTCCTGGAGTCTTCTCTTAGAACGTCGTCCCCACAGCGAACCTGAACACCCGCTCCTTGGCCGGTTGGAGATTGTTGTCCAGCACGCCGCCGCGCGACGGGTTCCATGCGTAAATCAAGCGGAACGGCACGTTCAGGACGGGCATGAAGAATCGCAGCTCGACGCCCGTCGATACCTTGAACGCGCTGGTCTTTCCTATCTCGATCGTTTCCACGCCGGGCGTACTCGGATCGACCAACGAGGAGGTCGCGAACGGATCCGTGATCGGTGGCGGGTTCGGCACCCGCACCTCGAGCAACGGCTCCTTCCACATGAAGGGCTCGCCAAAATCGCGCACCTGACCGGCGTCCAGGAACGTGACGATGCGCACCTGGCTCATGATCGAGATCAGGTACTCGGCATTGAACAGCAGGCTCTTATTGCCGCCGAGGACGACGAACGATCCGGGCACGCTCGGCCCGATGGACCGGATGTCGAAGCCGCGAACGCTGTACTCGCCACCAAGGAATAAGCGCTCGAAGACCGGCAAGACCGCGTCGCACGGCGGCTCCGCGCAGATGGCGTTGCTCGCGCTGTTGCCGAGCGGCGAGATGAATTCGACCTGCGCGCGGAAGCCCACCGACGTACGCGGCAGATGTTTGAAGAAGAAGATTGCCTCGCCTCTCGGCTTGTAGAACTGCGTGTTGCCGCCAAACATTGCGAGGTCGATCGACGCGGTCAGCCGCTTGCCCGTGTTCGGGAAGATCGGGTTGTCAACCGTGTTGTGCACGAAACTCGGCACGATCTTGCTGATCGAACGGCGGCCACCCTGCCCGATGAGCAGCGAGTCGTACACGAACGGATTGCGGCGAAGCACCTCGAGCTGTGTCGGCGTGAGCTGCGAAAGATCGCTGATCGAGGAAATGGTCGAACAGCCAGTCGGCCGCAGGACGCACGACGTATCGATGAGCGCCTCGTTCAAGTCGGTCATGTGGACCGTCTCGTACGAGTAGTTCATGAACATGCGGCTGAAGTCGGCAACCGGGAAACCGAAGATCAGGTTTGTTCCCGTGGATTTCTGCGTGTAGTACCCGACGTACTGCAGCGACCGCTTGTAAATGTCGAAGCCGCCCGTGATGTTGCGGTCGAAGAGGAATGGCTCGGTGAACGCGAGCTGGTAGTTCTGCGCGCGATCGCCCGCCTGCACAGACAGCGTCAGGCTCTCACCGCGGCCGAGGAAGTTCGAGGTCTGGAACCCGAGCTGGCCGAAGAAGCCTTCGTACTGCGAGACGCCGGCGCCGAACGTCAGCTGATTGCGGTTCTGCTCTTCGAACTTCAGCGTGACGTCAACGGTGTTCTGCTGACCGGTGGTCTTGTCGACTTTCATATCGCGGTCGTCGCCCTTCAGCTCCTTGAAGTATCCGAGCTGATTGAGCCGCCGCACGCTGTACTTCAGTGCTTCCGTGTTGAAGACGCCACCCTCGACCAGCCGCATCTCGCGCCGAATCACGTTGTCGCGCGTCGTCGTGTTGCCGGTGAACGTGATTCGATTGACGAAGTACTGCGGCCCTTCGTCGATCCGCATGAGGATGTCGACGCTTGGCGCCGCCTTCTCGGTCTTCCCCTTGGTCGGAGGAGCGGGCGCGGTTGTTTCCGCGAGTGATGCGGGCACCTGCGCGGTCAGGGTTCGTTCCGGCCGGTTGGGATCGTCGCTGTAGGTCAGCATCGGGAACGGAGTGAACTCCATGTACCCGGCGCCGCCGTAGATCTCCTGCGCCTTCTTGTTTCCGTCCTGAAGTTTCTTACGGCTGTACCACTCGTTGTCTTCGATCTTGTAGAGCGAGCGCAGTCCCTCGGCGCGAACGACCTTGTTCCCTTCGAAGTTCAGGGTGCCGAACTTGTAGCGCTCACCCTCGGTGACGGGAATCCGCAGCTGGATCCAGCGCGTCTTGCCGTTCTTGGTGTCTTCGAGCGTCTTGACCTCCGGCTGCCCCACTCGCGCCTGCGGATAGCCGTGATTCTGGTAGTACTCGACGACCTTCGCGGCGTCCTCTTCGAAGGCGTTCTCCTTGTAGGTGCCGCCGCCCGAGATCCAGCCGTAGAGCGGATTCTTCGGCTTGTTCTCCTTGATCCGTTTCTCGAGCTTGCCGTCGCTGATCGCCTCGTTCCCGAGGAACTCGACGTCGCGAATCTTCAACTTCGGCCCCTGGCCGACAACGAACGTCACGTTAATCAGCTTCGAACCACCTGCCACCGGCGTGATCCGGTGATTCACCTCCGAATTGGTGAATCCCTTCTCCGCCATCAACTCGCGGAGGACACCTTCCACGCGACGGATCGTTCCGTCGTCACGGAACGAGTCGAGACGCAGCTCGATCGAGCGCTCACGCAGCTTGTCGTCGATGTCCGAGCGCTTGATGATGCTGATGCTCTTCTCGTCGGAGTCGCGATAGTCGACGATCTTGACGCGCTCGCGCTCCTCCATGTTGTACGTGACGATCTTCCCGACGGCGCCATTCGGGAAGGTGTAGTCGGTCACTTCAATGGAGAGATCGTCGAGGAAGTTCGTGGCCCACAGCCGCTTGAAATCCGACAGCATCAGCTGCTCGGTCGCCGCGTCATACCAGACGAACTGGTTCTGGCGCGTCTGACTCGTGCGCAGCTGGATGTAATACATGTAGGTCTCGTTCTCGATGGTCGAAGACCCACCCTGGCTGTTGAAGCACGGCTGAAGAATCCAGACGAACGGCGGCGAGCCCGGCGGCGGCAGCGCGAAGGGCGCCGCCACCGACGAACCACACGGTGTTCTGGTGATCGGCACCTGGGCGTCGTTCGACACCTGCGCGGCTGGAGCGACGGGGGCTGGGGCGCCGGCAGCAGAGGCTTCAACCGGCGCACTCGTCGGTACGGTCAGCTGCGCAAACGCAGAGCGGACCGGGCAGACAGCCAGGATCCCGAGAAATGCAACGACACTGAGCTGTTTATGCATCAGGGGTGAAACACCTTAGTTTACTGGATTTTAGACGGCGTTGACCGCCGGACGGCTTGACCCGCGTCAAGAGGGGGTCTGAAAAACAGAACCGGGCCAGCTGGCGCCGTCAGTCCTCGGTCGTCAGTCCCCGGTCACCGGTCTTGCCTGGACGGAGGACCGAAGACTGGGGACCGTGGACTAATTGAGCCTGCGCCCCGCGACCAGTTCGCCAGCACCGGCAGGCCGGTAGGAGATCTGGCCGGCGTCCATGTAAACCTCGACCTCGCCGTCCCCGAGGTTCCCTCGAATCAATTCCTCCGAGAGCGGATCCTCGACGTACCGCTGGATGGCGCGACGGAGTGGACGAGCACCGTACGAGCGGTCCTTGCACGTGACGTCGATGATCCAGTCGACCACGTCACGGCTGATGCTGATCTTCATCCGGCGATCGACCAGGTTCGCATTGAGCTGCTCGATCAGCAGCCCCATGATCCGGCGCAGGTCGTCGTCTGAGAGCGCCTCGAACACGATGATCTCGTCAATGCGGTTGATGAACTCGGGGTTGAAGGTCCGCTTCACCTCACCGAGGACCATGTCGCTGACGTTCTTGTCAATCGCACCAAGATCACTGGCCTGGAACCCGAGCGACGCCTTCTTCTGGATGAAGCGCGCGCCGATGTTCGAGGTCATGATGATGATCGTGTTCTTGAAGTTGACCCGGTTGCCAAGACCATCGGTCAGGTGGCCGTCTTCGAACACCTGCAGCAGGATGTTGAAGATATCCGGATGTGCCTTCTCGACTTCGTCGAGCAACACGACGGAGTATGGATTCCGCTTCACCTTCTCCGTGAGCTGACCGCCCTCTTCGTGTCCCACGTATCCCGGCGGCGAGCCGATCAGCTTCGACACCGAGTGCTTCTCCATGTACTCGGACATGTCGAAGCGAATGAGCGCGTTGTCGCTGCCAAACAGGAAATTGGCGAGCGCGCGCGCCAGCTCGGTCTTTCCAACGCCGGTCGGGCCGAGGAAGATGAAGCTGCCCACCGGGCGGTTCGGATTCTTCAGTCCCGCTCGTGAGCGGCGAATCGCGCGCGAGATCGCCGAGATCGCCTTATCCTGGCTGACGACGCGCTTGTGGAGGTCGGACTCCATCCGCAGCAGCTTGTCGCCTTCGTCCTGGTTGATCGACGAGATCGGCACACCGGTCCACTTCGAGACGACTTCGTCGATGTCGCTCTTGCTGACGACGACGCGGCGGACTTTTCCGTCGAAGCGCTCGCGCGTCAGTTGGAGGTTCTCGCGCGCCGACGCTTCCTGGTCGCGATAGAACTGCGCCTTCTCGAAGTCCTTCTGCGAGGCGGCGCTCTCCATCTGCTCGACGGCGACGCGAATGCTCTTGTTGATCTCCGCGAACTCGTCGCTGTAGCCAGCTTCCTTTAGCTTCGCCCGCGCACCGGCCTCATCGACCAGGTCGATCGCCTTGTCGGGCAGGAAGCGGTCCGTGATGTAACGGCTGGACTGATACACCGCCGCCTCGATCGCCTCGGGTGTGTACTCGACGCGATGGAACTGCTCGTAGCGGTCCTTGACGCCCTTGAGGATCTCGATCGTTTCCTTCTCGGCCGGCGGGTCGACCTTGATCGCCTGGAAGCGGCGCTCGAGCGACCGATCCTTCTCGATGTACTTCCGGTACTCGGCCGGCGTGGTGGCGCCGATGCAGCGAATCTCACCCCGAGACAGCGCCGGCTTGAGGATGTTGGCGGCGTCGAGCGATCCTTCAGCCGATCCCGCGCCCACCAGCGTGTGCAGCTCGTCGATGAACACGATGATGTTCGGGTTCTCGGTGAGCTCCTTCATGATCGCCTTGAGGCGCTCTTCGAACTGGCCGCGGTACTTCGTGCCCGCGACGATCAACGAGATGTCGAGAGCGAGGATTCGCTTGTCGGCCAGGAAGTGCGGCACGTCGCCGTAGACGACCTTCTGCGCAAGCCCTTCGACAATCGCTGTCTTCCCGACACCGGGCTCCCCGATCAGGACTGCGTTGTTCTTGGTCCGGCGGCAGAGCACCTGCTGCACCCGTTCGAGCTCGTAGTCGCGTCCGACCAGCGGGTCGAGCTGATTCTTCATCGCCGCTTCGGTCAGGTCGCGGCTGAACTCCGCGAGCAGCGGCGTCTCCTTCACGCGCGTCAACGTTGTCTTCTCGTTGAGAAGCTGGACGATGTCCTCACGGACGGTGTGGAGGCGCATCCCCTTCTCCATGAGGATGGAGGCGGCGACGCTCCGCTCTTCGCGCAGAATTCCGAGGAGCAGGTGCTCGGTCCCGATGTAGTTGTGCAGCAGCCGATCGGCTTCCTCTGCCGCACAACTCAGGACACGCTTGGTTTCGGCGCTGAAGGGAATCTCGACCGAAGTCGAGACCTTCTCGCGGAATACCGTCCGGCCCTCGATTTCCTTGCGAATGTTTTCCAGGGAGAGATGCGAGCGCGCAAAAATCCGGCTCGTCAGCCCTTTACCCTCTCGGATTAGTCCAAGAAGGAGATGCTCGGTCTCGATTGATACGCTGCCGAGCTGGCTGGCCTCATAGCGGGCAAAGAAGAGTACTCGTCGCGCCCGTTCCGTGTAACGTTCGAACATCCGGCCCGCCTTGGGGTTAGGAGGCTGTTGACGAAAACCTCGTTAACGTCATTATAAGGCAAAGCTTGCGTGCGGCCAACGATCCCGCACGTCTAAGTCCTCTACCTGCTAGGGTTTCGGCGCTCGCTTCGGTCAGATGCCTGTAGCTCGAGCCCCGATCCTCATCAACTTATACGACGCCGTGACCATCATTCACGTCTCGCCTGAACCGCACAGTTCTGCTTATCGGCGCATCTCACTCTGGTTGGTAGTTGGTGTTTCACGGCTCGTTCTTGGTGATTAGTGGTTGGTGGTAATCCTGCGTTTCACGGCGTTATCGCCGCGATTCAGCTCGTTCAACCACCAACCACCCACCACCCACCACCAACCAACTAGGTCACGTGTTTCGCCGTGCAAAACGCGACCGCCTTCTCGATGATCGCGTCGCGCGCGAAGGCGTCGTAGGCGAGAAAGTGCGGTGACTGTCTGTGCGCCGCGTGCGATTCCGGCACGTCATACACCTCGTGAAGTACCCAGCGCGTCGGGTCGTCGACATGCTGGCTCACATCGAACCTCAGACATCCACGATCCCGCGCGATCGACTCGCGAGCGTTGTTCATCAATAGCCGCTCGAACTCAGTCAGCATCTGGGGACGCACCGTCACCTGCACGAGCACTACGTACATTCGCGAAACCCCCAAATTCCCAAACGGCCAACTCCCAACTCTCAAAGCCGAGAGCCCGAAGCCCAGAGCCAATATACTGTCCCGCATGTCAGAAACCGTCGGATTCATCGGGCTCGGCCTCATGGGCCGGCCAATGGCCAAGAACATCCTCAAGAAGGGTTTTCCCCTCGTCGTTCACAGCCGGAGCCAGGGTCCGGTTGACGATCTCGTCGCCGCAGGAGCCAAGCGAGCGTCTTCACCGGCGGACGTGGCCCGTCAGGCGACACGCATCATCACGATGGTCCCCGATTCGCCGGAAGTGGAGCTAGTGCTCGACGGAACCGATGGCGTCTTCAGTGGGTTGCAACCGGGCACCATCATCATCGACATGAGCAGCATCGCTCCTGGACCCGCACGTCGTCTTGCCGAACGCGCGAAAGCGAAGGGGGCGACGATGCTCGACGCACCCGTGAGCGGCGGCGACATCGGCGCGATCGCGGGCACGCTCTCGATCATGGTCGGGGGCGATCTCGATGCGTTCAACGCGGTCAAGCCGCTGCTCGAGGCGATGGGTAATCCCGAAAAGATCGTGCGCATCGGCGAGTCGGGCGCCGGTCAGCTGTGCAAGCTGTGCAACCAGATGGTGATCGGCGGCACGCTGGTCGTTGTCGCAGAAGCGCTCGCGCTTGCACGCAAGGCCGGAGTCGACGCTGGAAAAGTGCGCGAAGCATTGCTCGGCGGATTTGCGTCGAGCCGCGTACTCGAGGTCCACGGCGAGCGCGCGCTGAAGGGCACCTACAAGCCCGGGTTCAAGACGCATCTTTTCGCGAAGGACATGCGCAACGTCGTGTCGACACTTGCCGAACACGACACGGCGGCTCCGGTGACGGCGGTCGTGCAGCAGCTACTTCACGCAACGATGGCTGCGGGACGCGGCGAAGACGACAACTCGGTCATGGCAAGGACGGTGTTCGATCTCGCGGGACTGGAATAGGCTCTGGGCTTCAGGCTCGACTCTCGACTCTGGGAGAAACTCCATGCGCCTCTCATTGAAACACTGCGTGCCGTTGATGACTGCCTGCGCTTTGCTCATCTCGACGAGCGTACGCGCCGAAGTCACGAAGGTGACGATCTCCAACCGTGCCGTCGTCGCCGCAGGTCAGGCATTTGGGCAGGTGGGGCCCTACGAGAAGTTGACCGGCACGATCGAGTTCGCACTCGATCCCGCCGACAAGCACAACTCGCCCATCGTGGATCTCGAGCAGGCGACGCGCAGCGCGGATGGACGTGTGCACTTCTCCGCCGACCTGTACGTCCTTCGCCCGGTCGAAACACAGAAAGGCAACGGCGCGATGCTGTTCGAGATCGCCAACCGCGGCCGAAAGGGTCTGCTGGGCCGGTTCAATCGCGGCGCGAATGGAAGCCAGGATCCGATGGCGGCCGCTGATTTCGGCGACGGCTTCCTGATGAAAGAGGGCTACACGCTCGTGTGGGTCGGCTGGCAGTTCGATGTCCAGCCCCCCTTCGTCAGGGTCGAGGCTCCGGCGGCAAACGTCGAGGGTCGCGCCCGCTTCTCCTTCATCGTTGACGAGAAGCAGACGGAAGCATCGCCTGGAGATCTTCCCGCGTATCTGCCTGTCGATGCGAACGACCGCACTGCAGTGCTGACGGTTCGCGACAAATTCTGGGCGACGCCGACGCGCATCCCGCGCGAGAAGTGGCATTTCAAGGCGCCGGACTCGCGTGTGCGCATCGTGCTCGATGACGGATTCACGCCCGGCCGCATCTACGAGATCGACTACCCCGCCGCGGGCGCGAAAGTGGTCGGCGTCGGAATGGCGGCGATCCGCGATGCGGCGTCAGCGTTCCGATATCGCGCGGACATGCCCGTGCGCGGCCGTACAGCAATGATCTTTGGCGCATCGCAGAGCGGACGTTTCCTCCGCGAATTCCTGCACGAGGGTTTCAACACCGACGAAGAAGATCGCAAGGCGTTCGATCTCGTGTGGCCGCACATCGCTGGCGCCGGCCAGGGGTCGTTCAACGAGCGTTTCGCGATGCCCGGTTACAACACGTTCTCCGCCACGCGCTTCCCGTTCACGGACCTCGAGCAGACCGGTCCCGGTGGCGCACGCGACGGCCTCCTCGCCGCGTATCGACCGAATCAGATGCCGAAGGTGATCTACACGAACACGTCGGTCGAGTACTGGGGCCTGGGACGATCCGCCGCGCTGACGCATCTGGCGATCGACGGGACCAAAGACGCGGCCGTGCCCGAGAACGTGCGCATCTATCACCTCGCCGGCACGCAGCACGGCGAGGCCCCGTTTCCACCGACGCGTGGCACCGGCGAGGCACTCGCGAACCCCACGCCGCAAGGGAACGTGATGCGGGCGCTCCTGCGTGCCGCGCATCAGTGGGTCGAGTCGAACACGCGTCCGCCGGCCAGCACCCATCCGATGCTGCGCGATCAGACGCTCGTCGCTCTCAAGGCCGTCGGTTTTCCCGCAATTCCTGGCGTGAGCGATCCCCGAACGATTGAGGGTCCCGGATACATGGAGGGCGGCCACTTCACCGCGCTGCCGTTCCTGGTGCCGCGCGTTGACCCCGACGGGAACGAAGTGACCGGCATTCGCGTGCCCGAGCTCGCCGTGCCGCTCGCCACGACGACGGGGTGGAACTTCAGATCAGAGCGCGTCGGCAACCCGTCGACGCTCTACGCGCTGCTGGGGTCGTACGTACCGTTTGCGCGAACGAAAGCCGAACGCGACGCACGGCGCGATCCGCGCTTGTCTATCGAAGAGCGCTACCGCGATCGAGACGACTACCTGCAGAAGATTCGAGCCTCAGCCACCGCGCTCGTCAGCAATCGCTTCCTGCTCCCGGAGGACGTTGACGACGTCGTCCAGCGCGCAACGAAGCATTGGGCGTACGCAACGGCGACGACGCAGACGAACTAGGTTGCTGGGTAGCTCGGTTGCTGGGTGGCTAGGTAGCTTGGTGGCTGGGTAGCTTGGTGGCTGGGTAGCTTGGTGGCTAGGTAGCTGGGGTTCAGACTTCCCTAGCAACCCAGCTACCGAGCAACCCAGCTACTCAGGACGCAGCTGTCCCCGCTCCAGCCTGAATACTCGATTGC
>Ga0207669_10000487_pt1 | contig 17261 bp, 12 predicted proteins | sample KBSM33metaG_FD_184329 | JGI IMG/M metagenome (GOLD analysis project Ga0207669, IMG submission 184329) | Miscanthus rhizosphere microbial communities from Kellogg Biological Station, Michigan, USA - KBS M3-3 metaG (SPAdes) (version 2) | ecosystem: Host-associated > Plants > Roots > Rhizosphere >...
GCCGATCTTCTTCACCTCCGACAGAATCTCGTAACAAATCGTCGACGCCGACTTGATCACGGCGCTTCCCGCGCAATACGGGCATGGCTCCGTCAGGACGCGCTCGAGGCTCTGCTTGACGCGCTTGCGCGTGATGATCACGAGACCGAAGTCGGATACTTGCAGGGCCTTCGACGGCGACCGATCCTTGCGCAGCTCCTGCTCCACAGTCTGGAAGACTTTTTGCCTGTTCTTCTTCTCCTCCATGTCGATGAAGTCGAGCACGATGATGCCGCCCAGATCGCGCAGGCGAATCTGCCGCACGATCTCCTTCACCGCTTCGAGGTTGGTCTTGAGGATGGTGTCTTCGAGGCGACCGGCGGTCTTCTTGCCGACATAGCGCCCGGTGTTGACGTCGATGGCCACGAGCGCCTCAGTCTGGTTGATCACGATCGAGCCGCCAGACTTGAGCCAGACCTTGCTGCGCAGCGCGCGATCGATCTCGGCCTGGACGCCGTACTCCTCGAAGATCGGGTAGTCCTTTTCGTACAGTTTCACCTTGCCGGCGAGCGCCGGCATGATCCGCTCGATCAACTCGACCACGCGCCGGTATTCGAGGTCGTTGTCGATCCGGATCGCCGAGTAGTCGTCGGTCAACAGATCACGAAGCAGCTTGGCGACAAGGCTCTGCTCCTGGTAGACGACCGCCGGCGCGCGCGACGTTTCTGCCTTCTGGCGAATCTCCGTCCACACCTTGTGGAAGTAGCTCAGGTCGGAGACGATGTCTTCCTTGGGACGGCCGGCAGCGGCGGTGCGGATGATCAGGCCGCCGGTGAAGCCGGTCTGCTCACGGAATTCGCGGACGATGCCGCGCAGCCGTGAGCGCTCTTCACGCGATTCGATCTTCCGCGACACGCCAACGTGGTCGACGGTCGGCATGAAGACCAGGAAGCGCCCGGGCATCGTGGCGTGCGAGGTCAGCCGGGCGCCCTTCGTGCCGAGCGGCTCCTTTGCCACCTGGACGATGATTTCCTGGCCTTCCTTGAGGAGCTCTTCGATCTTGGGCTCGGGCCCCCTCTCGCGATCACCCCTCGACCCGGCACGGGCCGACCCTGTGCCTGTCGACGAATCACGCCGTCCGCCCGGACTGGACGGGCGATCGCGGCGTGCACCGGTGGCCGCTCCACCGTTGCCATTCGGTGGGCCCGACGCCGACGCCTCTTCGTCCTCGGTCTCGAAGCGGTCGAGCTCTTCGAGTGAGGCGACGACGTCGGTTACGTAAAGGAACCCGTCACGTTCGAGCCCAAGATCGACGAAGGCCGACTGCATCCCCGGCAGCACCTTCGAGACCCGGCCCTTGTAGACGTTGCCCACCACTCCGCGCGAACGCTCGCGCTCGATGAAAATCTCGGCGACCTGGTCGTCCTCGAGTATCGCGACCCGTGTTTCGTGGGCGCTCGAGGAGATGATCATCTCCTTGCTCATGCCCGTTACTCTCCACGGGCTGCATGTGCGGACGGACTCCTGACGCGCGTACCAAGAGGCACGTGAGCAGGAGCGCGGTCAGCAGAACAATCATCAGTGCAGCCCGTTAAGGCTCTGGACTCTCGACTCTGGGCCGTAGGACATGCCTAAAGCCGAAAGCCAGGAGCCCAATGCCAATCTAGTTAGTAAATCGTCGCATCCGCACGTTGAGAATGAGGCCGAATCCTGCCAGCGTAGCGATCATGGAGGAGCCGCCGTAACTCATGAGCGGAAGCGTCAGACCCTTGACCGGCGCGAGGCCGGCCGACATCGTAATGTTGTACAGCACCTGGAACGTGAAGCTGGCCAGCACTCCCAGCACCAGGTACGCCCCGAGCCGGTCCTTCGCCAGCCGGGCCGCCTCGATGGCTCTCAGAATCACAAATAGATACAACCCGAGCGCCACGAAGACGCCGGCAAACCCATGCTCCTCGGCGAATGCCGAAAAGATGAAGTCATTATGTGCCACAGGAAGGAAACGCAGCTGACCCTGAGTTCCCTGCCGAAATCCCTTTCCAAACGACCCGCCTGATCCTGTCGTAATGCGGGCCTGAAGCTGTTGATACCCGGCGCCCCGAGCATCCGCCTCGGGGTCCAGGAAGGTCGACACGCGCTCCTTCTGATAGTCCTTGAGCGCAAATTTCCACGCGATTGGCGCGGCCAGCAGCGCTGCGAGCGCGATGATCCCGAAGACCCGAATCGGCATGCCCGCGGCGAAGGCAACGACAAACAGAATGGGCAGCAGCGTGGCCGCCGTACCCAGGTCGGGTTGCTGGTAAATCACGAGAAAGGGCACGAACACGATCGCGCCCGCGATGATCAGGTCACTCGCGACAACGGCACCGCGCCGGTTCTCGCCGAAGTACTTGGCAAGCGCGAGGGCGACCGCTGCTTTCGCGAATTCCGACGGCTGCAGATTGAGTGGTCCCAGGTCGATCCAGCGCCGCGACCCGCCACGGACGACGCCGAAGAAGAGCACGAACACGAGGAGCGCGAAAATCCCGAGGTAAATGAGGTGCGACTTGTCGGCGAGCGTACGGTAGTCGATTGTCAGGCAGATCACCATCGCGACGAGGCCGATCGCGATCCCGTACATCTGCGTGACGTAGAGACTCGACGCTCCAGTGGCGCTGTAGATCTGGGTCACGCCGGCGAGACAGAGCGCAAGAACCGCCGCGAGCATCGCCCAGTCAACGTGGTAGTAGAGGCGTCGTTCGAACATGCTTATCTCGCCAGCCCGGTGACGGCAGGACTGGCATCGGCGGGACCTCGATCGAGCAGCGCGATCTCGCTTTGCACTTCGGGCGGTCCCTGGTCGTCAGCCGGCATCGCCGGCGGATCTGGATACTCGCGCGGACCACTGTCGCCAGCGGAGTCCGAGAAGTCGAGACGCATAACCTCCGGCTTCGGCGCCGCCGGCAGTGGACGGCCGTCCTGCTTGGCGAAGTACGTGTCGAGGATGTGATGGGCGACCGACGCGGCGTTCGGGCCGTGCATGCCATGCTCGAGGAACACGATGCCGGCGATAGTCGGATTGTCGCGCGGCGCGAAGAACGAGAACCATCCGTTGTCGCGCAGATCACGCTTCCCGCGCGCGGCGGCACGGCCCTGATTCGAGATGACCTGAGCGGTCCCGGTCTTGCCGGCGATATCTTTCCCCGCGACGCGCGCTCGTCCGCCGGTTCCGCTGCCGTTGACCACCATCCACATCCCGTCGCGGATGGCCTGGAGCATCTCGGGCGTGATGTCGAACTTCGACTGTGCCGGCGGCGTCTCCACCGGCTTCCAGCCGCTGCCGTCGTCGGTCGCCTTGACGAGGTGGGGCGTGACACGGGTGCCGCCGTTGGCGATGGTCGCCATATACACCGCCATCGACACCGGCGTCACTGAGACGGCACCCTGGCCGATTCCTACCGAGATTGTTTCGCCGGCGTACCACTTCTCATGCCGCGTCTCCTGCTTCCACTTGGTCGATGGCACCAGACCTGTGACTTCGTTGGGCAGATCGATGCCGCTCTTCACGCCCAGTCCGAGCAACGTGGCCCATTTGTTGATGCGATCGACGCCGAGCATGTTGGCGACGGTGTAGAAGTACACATCGCACGACTGCGCAATGGCGGTCTTGAGATCGACCGATCCGTGGCCGCCTTTCTTCCAGCACTTGAAATAGCGCCCGTAGAAGTTGGCTCCGCCTCCGCAGTGCACATGGAAGTTCGGATCGATGACACCCTCTTCAAGGCCAGCCAGTCCGACCGCCATCTTGAAGGTCGATCCCGGCGAGTACCGCCCCTGTATCGCGCGGTTGTTCAACGGGCGCTGCTCGTCGGTGTTCAGCGACGCCCATGTTCCACGATCGATTCCCGCCGCGAACGCGTTCGGGTCGTAGGTCGGCCGGCTCGTAAATGCCAGCACTTCACCCGTACGCGGATCGAGAATCACGGCCGCGCCCGCGTTCGTCAGCCCCGCCATGCTGACGGCGTTGAACGCTTCTTCCGTTGCCCGTTGCACGTCGTAGTCGATGGTCAGCTGCAGGCGTTTGCCTGCGGTCGGCTTCTCTTCCTCCAGGACGCTGATCTCGCGGCCCAGGCTGTTGACGACGACCACGCGCGCACCGTCGGCGCCCCTCAGCGCTGCGTTGTAGATCTTCTCGATTCCCGATTGGCCGGCGATGTCGCCGCTCTTCAACTCGGGATCGGACGCCACCTGCGCGTCGTTGACCTCGCCCACATAGCCAAACAGGTGCGCGGCCAGCGACTCGGGGTACTTGCGTGCGGGCACTTCTTCAACTCTCACGTCCGGCAGTTCGAAGTCGAGCCGCCGTGCCGTGATCGCGGCTACCTGCGCCAGCGTCGCGTCCTCGACGACGACAATCGGCCGGTAGGAGGGCTCACCGCGATGCCGCTCGATGACGTCCTGGACCTGCTTCAGGTCGAGACCCGCCACGCGCGCGAGAAGCCGGGCCGTCTGGTCAAGATCCTTGGAGTGCTCGCGAAGGATGGAGATGGTGAAGGAGTGACGATTCTCGACCAGAACCTTGCCGTTGCGGTCGAACAGGATCCCACGCGGCGCGCGCAGAGCGAGCGTGCGCTGATGGTTGTTCTCCGCCATCTCCTCGTACTTGTCGTGCTGAGCGATCTGCAGAACCCAGAAACAGATTCCGAGCGCGGCAAACGCCACAATCACGGCAACCTGGAGCACGACCAGCCGCTCGCTGATTCGCCTGCGATTTTCGCCGGTGGACATATCGAACCGCCTACTGCCTACCGCTTACTGCCTACTTCGGACGGGTCCAAGACCCGCCTCTCCCTCTACCCGCGCGGTCTTCGTCCCGCGCGCCGGCGTTCGATGACACCCGGAAGCGCTTCCATGATCGCGAACGCCACCATGCCGACGACCGCATTGCCAACCGCCTGACTCGCAACCGCCGTCCACGGTGCGGGAAACGTCCGCAAACCGAGGAGCACGTTCAACCCCATGAAAAGCGCCGCGTGCGCGACCGTCGCGCCCACGAACATCAGGAACCGCGGCAGAGCAGATGTCAGGATGAACTGCTGGCTGATTGCACCCGCCACGAACCCGATGACCGACTTCGCCAACCCGCCGATACCAAGCACGCCGGTCGACAGCGAATCCTGAATGAGCCCCGCGACGCTGCCCGCGAGCATCCCGCTCACCGGACCCGTCGTCAGCGCGACCGAAACCACCGCGACGAGCACGAGGTCGATCGCCGCGGTCCCGCCAACGAGCAACTGCGCCAGCGTGGTCTGAAGAGCCAGGGCCAACGCCACCGCAATCAGGACGCCGACTGCTTTCACTGCGCCTCGCCGGCCGATGGCGTCAAGACGACCAGCACGGTCTCGAGCTCTGAAAATTCCACCGCCGGGCGGACCACAACGTTGGTGAATTCCCCGCTCTGGCGGTCAACTGATTCTATCTGACCGATGACAAAGCCCTTCGGGTAAATCCCTTCGATCCCCGAGGTCACAACCCGATCTCCAACCTGAATGTCGGCCGCGCCCGGGACATGGTCCAGCCGGAAACGATCCGTGCCGGTGCCTACCACGACGCCCTGCGCGCGCGAGCGCTCAACGATGGCTCCAGCCGCAGCGTCGCGATCGATCAGCAACTGAACCTTGGCGGCTCGACGAGAGGGCATGATGATGCGACCGACGATTCCCGCGGGGGCAAGCACGGCCATATCCGAGCCGAGTCCGTCGCCGGTGCCCTTGTCGATGGTCATCGTGCGGAACTCGGGGCTCGCCCCGCCAGCGATCACAGCGGCGGCGGTCGTCTTCAGTTGAACTGATGATTTGAGCTCGAGAAGACCCTGAAGCGAACGCGATTGCTGCGCCAGCGCGCGCTCCTGCTGAAGACCAATCTGCATCGACCCGAGCTCTTCCTTGAGCTTCGCGTTCTCGGCGCGCACGTCCTGCAGCGCGACGTAGTTCACCCAGTTGTCACGAATGGTGGCAATCGCGGATGTTGCGCCACGCTGAACTTCGGCGAAGGTGCCGAAGGTGAACTCCTCGAGCACGGGGACGCCGCGCCGGGTGTTCACCTGCGCTGAAATCAACAGGATGTGCCCGACGATCACGCCCATGAACAACCAACCGGTGCGTTGTCGGATGTCGAGTACTGCCATTGCTTAGTAGGCAGTAGGCAGTAAGCGGTAGGCAGTAGAACCAGGAACCTCGTCCTGCATACCGCCTACTGCATACGGCCTACTAGTCAATTGAGATCTTTCTGAGCAGGTTGAAGTCGGAGAGCATCTTGCCTGCACCTAGTACCACCGAGGAGAGGGGGTCCTCGGCCATCGCCAGCGGCAACCCGGTTTCTTCGCGGAGCCGCTTGTCGAGATTCTTCAGGAGCGATCCGCCACCGGTCAGCACGATGCCGCGATCGACGATGTCCGCCGACAGCTCCGGCGGCGTGCGCTCGAGCGCCACACGCACGGCATCGACGATCACATTGACCGTTTCGGTCAGCGCCTCGCGAATCTCTTCATCGCTGATCGTGATCGTCTTCGGCACGCCCTCGATCAGATGACGCCCCTTGATCTCCATCGTCATCTTCTCGTCGAGCGGGAAGGCGGATCCGATCTCCATCTTGATCTGCTCCGCGGTGCGCTCGCCGATCAGCAGGTTGTACGCCTTCTTGATGTACTGGATGATGGCTTCGTCCATCTCGTTGCCAGCTACGCGCACGGCCTTGCTGTAGACAATTCCTGCGAGCGAGATCACGGCAATATCCGTCGTGCCGCCGCCGATGTCCACGATCATGTTTCCTGACGGCTCGGTAATCGGCATGCCCGCGCCGATCGCCGCCGCCATCGCTTCTTCCACGAGGTGAACCTCGCTCGCCTTCGCACGATACGCGCTGTCTTTCACCGCGCGCTTCTCCACCTGCGTGATCTCTGACGGCACGCCGATGACGATGCGCGGACGCACCCAGACGTTGCGGTTGTGCGCCTTCTTGATGAAGTAGGTCAGCATCTTCTCTGTGACCTCGAAGTCGGCGATGACTCCGTCCTTCATCGGCTTGATCGCGACGATGTTGCCGGGCGTGCGGCCAAGCATGTCCTTGGCCTCCTTGCCGACGGCCTCGACGCGACCGTTCACTTTGTTGATGGCGACGATTGACGGCTCGTTGACAACGATGCCCTTGCCACGCGCGTAGACGCACGTGTTGGCGGTACCGAGATCGATGGCGAGGTCACTCGAAAAAAGAGAGAAGAACGAGCCGAGCGGCAAAATTACGAGCCCTCCTGGGCAACATAGATCCCGTCTTTTCCAGCCGCTTTGACGCGATACATCGCCATGTCGGCGGCGCGCATCAGTTCGTCGGCGGTGCGGGGTTTGTCTGCTTCAAGTGTGGCGACACCAATCGAGACTGTCTGACGTACCGACAACCCGTCCGATGCCAGAAATCGCGAGGCGCGCAGCCGATCCCTGATGCGTTCGGCGACCTGCACCGCACCCTCGGTGTTGGTATCCGGCAGGAGCAACGTGAACTCATCGCCGCCGAATCGCGCGACGACGTCCGTCTCCCGCGCACAGCCACGAATGACCGCCGCTGCTTCCATCAGTACTTTGCTTCCGGCGAGATGGCCATGCTGATCATTCACCTGCTTGAAGCTGTCCAGATCGAGGAAGAGCAAAGACAGAGGGCTGCCGTTGCGGACAGATCGTTTCGTTTCGCGACGCAGCACTTGATTGAGGTAGCGCGAGTTTGAGAGACGCGTGAGTTCGTCAGTGACCGACAGCGCTTCAGCGCGCTGTAGTGCCAGAGCATTATCCAACGCAATCGCGGACGGCTCGAGCAGCAATCGCAAGGATACGACGAGCGACGGTCCCATCGACGGCGTCGAACGCGACGGCTGAGGATCGAGACAGACGAGCGCACCGACACTGCGGTTGCGGCAGGTCAGTGGCAGGGCGATTGCGGATCCGCCGGATCCAGCTCCGCCGCGCGAGTCCTTGGCGAGATCGCCCGAGAAGAACTCGGCGTTATGACGCATGACCCAGTTGGCGGCGCTCCACAGCGAGGGACCAAGGCTCGGCACCAGGCCCACATCGGCCAGAACGTTGAGATGTCCGTTGACGTCGTGGGCAATGACCACCCAGCACGGGGCCGGGACCCAGTTTTGGGCCTGACGGACCATCCATTCAGCGACTTTGCGGGGATCCTGGCTGGCGTTGGACTCGCGGACGGCCTCGATGAAGGTCTCCCGGCGCTCCACCCTGAGCCTCAACGCCCGGGCGCGCGCCTTCAACCGTGCAGCGAGGTCCAACCGCCGGGTTCCTCGCGCCGGGCGCGGCGCGGCGTGACGTTTGCTCGAGATGGGTCTCAGCGCTCGCCGAGAAGACGCGGGCATCTGGTCTGTCAGAGGCAGCTCGAAAGCCGCTAAGTCCTTCTAAATGTAATAAATAATATCATGACCCCTTGACAGGGCCGGCCGGTGACATCCCTTCTTTAAATCGGTTCCGGAGGCTTTGTTCTGTAGGGGGACAAGCGCGGTTAAACGATTGCCGTCGTGTCACTTCCTAGCGTACGATGGTTGTTTCGAGGACTTCTCGCCTATGACCATGCTAGACCGAATGCGTCGGCACAAGAACTGGCTCAAGTGGAGCCTGGCAATCGTGGTGCTGACCTTCGTGCTCCTCTACATCCCTGATTTTGTCCAGACCACGCCCACCGGTACCGGTGCCGGAGCGCGCGAGGTGGTTGCCGACATCAACGGCCGCACTGTCACGGCCGGCGACTTCCAGCAGCGCTATGTGTCGCAGGTCGCCGCGTACCGCCAACAGTTCGGGGGCAGCCTGAACAGTCAGTTGATGCGGCAACTCGGCATCGACCAGCAGATCCTGTCACAGATGATCGACGAGCAGGTTGGCCTGATCGAAGCCGAGCAGAACGGCATCACCGTCAGCGATGACGAGCTCGCCCAGCAGATCTTCTCGATCCCCGCGCTCCAGGAGAACGGACGCTTCATCGGTGAACAGCGGTACGAGCAGTTGCTGCAAAGCCAGAATCCGCCGATGACGAAGTCGCAGTTCGAAGAGACGATGCGGCGCAGCATGGTGCTCGACAAACTGCGCGCGGCGTTGACCGACTGGATGGCGGTGTCCGATGCCGACGTGCAGACGGAGTACAAGGCGCGCAACGAGAAGGTGAAGCTGCAGGTCGTGGCGTTCACCGCGACGAAATTCCGCAGCAGCGTCACCCTCTCCGACGCAGACATCGCGGCTCACTTCGAGGCGCACAAGGCGGAGTACCGCATCGGTGAGCAGCGCAAGATCAAGTACCTGCTGCTCGATCGCGATCAGGCACGCCTGAAGATCACCGTGCCACCCTCGGACATTCAGCGGTACTACAACGACAACATCCAGCAGTACCAGACGCCGGAACAGGTCAAGGCCAGCCACATCCTGCTCAAGACCGATGGCAAGGATGAAGCCGCGGTCCGCAAGCAAGCCGAGGGCATCCTGGCGCAGGTCAAGGCCGGCGGTGATTTCGCAGCGCTCGCGAAGCAGTACTCCGAGGACGAGGGTTCCAAAGCGAATGGCGGTGACGTGGACTACTTTGGCCGCGGCCGCATGGTGCCGGAGTTCGAGAACGCGGCGTTCACGATGCAGCCGGGACAGATCAGCGACCTGGTGAAGTCGCAGTTCGGCTTCCACATCATCAAAGTGATCGACAAGCGGCCGGCATCCTCGACGCCGCTCGATGCGGTGCGGACGCAGATCCAGGAGCAGCTCTCGCTCCAGCTCGCCGATCAGCGCATCACCGATCAGGCCGCGCAGTTCGCGAACCGGATCAAGGACATGGCCGACCTGGAAACGGCTGCACGCGAGCTGCAGTTGATGGTTCAGGAATCGGGCTTCTTCCAGCGCGAAGATCCCGTGCCCGGACTCGGCGCCGCACCGCAGGTGGCAGCCGCAGCCTTCACGCTGCAGGGCACCGCCGCCAGCCAGCCGCTCGGCACCACGCGCGGTCCGGTGTTCATCGCCGTGTCCGAGCGCAAGGACCCGTATGTGCCGATGCTGGACGAGGTCAAGGAGCGCGTGCGCGAAGACCTGACCAAGGCACGAGCCACGGAAGCGAGCAAGGTCCGCGCGACCGCCGTCGCTGCAGCCCTCAAATCAGCAAAGGACTTTGCTGCCGCGGCCAAAGCGCAGGGACTCGAGGCCAAGGACACGGAGCTCGTTCCGCGCGGAGCGGCGATCCCCGACATCGGCGTGAGCCCCGAGGTCGATCGCGTGGCGTTCTCGCTGCCCAAGGGATCGGTCAGCGATCCGATTCAGACCACGGACGGCACGGTCATCGTCCGCGTTGCCGATCGCGATGAGGTGACGCCGGAGAAGATGAAGCAGGCGCAGGAGGCGTTCCGGGCCGAGCTGCTCAACGAGCGCCGCGCACGATTCTTCTCCGCTTACATGGGTAAGGCGAAGGAGAAGATGAAGGTCCAGATCAATACCGAGGTCGTTCGCCGGGTGCTTGCGGCTTATCAGCTGTAGGCAGTTTTCAGTTCACGGTTCACAGTTCACAGTAAGAACTCTTGGCAGGCTGTGAACTGCCTACTGTGAACTTCAAGAATCGCAGAATCGCTAAGGCTTCTTGTTCGGATCGTACGTCGCCTTAACCGTTCCCTTCGCCTTCGCAACCGCGAAGAGCTCCGGATAGAACTGAACGAATGTGTTGTCGACGGCTGTGTTCGCTGAATGACAGGCGTAACACGATGCCGTCGGCGGCATTGCCGCCGCACTCTCGACCAGGCCGCCACGACTGTCGAAGCTGAAATAGCCCCACCCGCCAGTACTCGTGAAGCGCGCGGTGTCCTTCACCGCCGCTTCCATGAACGCCATCTGGCCTTGCGTGTGCCCGCCGTTGTTGATCGAGACGTTCGCCTCCGCCCGTCGCCCTTCGAGGATGAACATCGTCTTGTCGGGCCACGTGCCTGAACGCAGGAACGCGTTGTACGCATCGCGCGTCACGAAGACATTGTCGAAGAGGGGCGGCTGACCGTCAGCAGGCTTTGCCGGACCGTACGTCATGCCGAGGCCGCTCGTCACGAACACCCACGAGCGATAGTCGAGTGGACGAACCAATTGACCGGTGCTCGTGAAGGCCGGCGCAGGTTGCTGCGCCGACACGGAGGAGGCAACGGCCCACGCGCATAACGCGATACACCACACTATCCGCATCGCTACCTCACAAACGTGAACGGCATGAGAGCAAGCGGCTCTCCCCGCCGGAAGAGACGCGTGGGAGCCGACAGCGCAGCAACGGCACGACGCTCGCTCGTGCCAGCGAGCATGCTCCACAATCCCGCGCTGCCTGTCCCGCCAAACTGCTCGGTGAGCGCATCAAAGAAGCTTCGACGCTCCGGATAGACGACGAGTTGCACGTCCTCATCCGCCGGAATACTGGCGCGCTCCTTCGCCATGGCAACCGCCGTATCGAGCCCACCGAGCGCATCGACCAGCCCGTGCTCGAGCGCCTGACGACCTGTCCACACGCGCCCCTGCGCCACGGCATGAATCTTATCGGGCGTCGACTTGCGCGACTCGGCGACCTTCCCGACGAAGCCCTTGTAGAAGTCCTGCATGAACTCCTCGACCTTCGCCCTCTGTTGCGCCGTGAACGGCGTGAACGGTGAGTACATGTCCGCGTTGGCACCGGAAATGACCGTCTCGGTGCCGACGCCCGCCTTGCCGAGTGCGCCGCCGATCACGATCTTGCCGCCGAAGATGCCAATCGATCCGGTGAGGGTCCCGGGCTGCGCCACGATCGCGTCTGCCGGAATCGCGACGTAGTAACCGCCGGACGCCGCGAGATCCGACATCGACGTCACGATCGGTCGGCTCGGATTGTCCGTGCGCGTGATCGTCAGCTCGCGCCAGATCACGTCCGAGGCGACCGACGATCCCCCCGGGCTGTCGATGCGCAGCACGATCGCCTTGATCGAACTGTCATCGCGAATCTTCCGGATCTGTTCGACGATCGCCTCGGAGCCGGCGATCGAGCCATTGACCGGATCGAAGCCGCCTTTGCCCGATGCGATCGTGCCGACGATATAGAGGACGGCGATTCGCGAGCGCGGCCGGACACCAACCGATGCCGGGGAGATCCGCTGATAGTCGCTGCCCTCGATTCGCCGATCGCTCCCGTCGCCAAGCTCAGGCACGCGATCGTCGAGCTCGTCTTCGTAGGCGAGTTCGTCGACGAGTCCGGCTTCGAGCGCCTTCGACGCGACGAACGGCCCCTGATCGAAGAGGGTGCGGACGTCGTCCTCACTCTTCTTCCGGCCCTCCGCGACGCCGCTCACGAGCTGTTCGAACATGTCGCGATTGAGCGACTGCGCCATCTCACGGTGCGCCGGCGTGAATCCCTTCTGCGTGTACTGATTGGGCGCCGTCTTGTAGTCGCCGATGTGCACGAAGTCGGGATAGGCGCCGATCTTGTCGAACGTGCCGCGCAGGAACATTTCGTACGACGCCACGCCCGTCAGATCGAGCGAACTTGACGGCATCAGGAACACACGGTCGGCAGCGCTCGCCAGGTAGTACTCGCGATCGCCACCGTATTCGAGGAACGCCGTGACCTTCTTGCCTGACTTGCGAAACGCCGTGATGGCGTCCCGCATCTCCTGCACCTTGCCCCAGTAAGGCAAGTCGAGGGTCGACGGTATCAGCAGGACGTTGCGGACGCGGCTGTCGCGACTCGCTTTGCGCAGCGCTTCGACGAAGCCGCGGACGGTGTTCACATCCCGTCCGAACACCTGCCCGACCACATCGTCAGGTTCAACTTCCGGCAGGTCGCCGCCCGGCCGGAGGACGAGCGTGGCTGATGACGGCACTGACGGTCCGCGAGACGCGGCAAAGAACATCAGCACGACGGAGGCCATCGAAATGACCACCGCCAGGCCGATGAGCGACAGAACCAGACGAACACCTCGGCGTGCAGCCACGACGACCTCCTGAAAGATGGAGTCACATTGTACGGCTCTCTTCAGCCGGGATTCGGGATTCGGGACTCGTGATTCGAGAACGTTGGGAGTCGGGAGTTGGGAGTTTCGCTTGGGAGTTGAGATAATCCCCCCCGTGTTGAAACCATCGAAAGCACTGCTATTGGCCCTGCTCGTCGCGGCCTACGGCTGTGGACCGAAAGCAGAGAACACGGAGTCATCGAGCATGGGGCAATCGAACATCACCGAACTCGTCAAACAGGATGACGTCGCCGGCAGCGGAAACGAAGCCGTCGCGGGACGTCAGGTCAGCGTGCACTACACCGGGTGGCTCTACGACCAGTCGAAGGGCGATCACAAGGGACAGAAATTCGACAGCTCGCGCGATCGCAACGAGCCGTTCGCGTTTCGCCTTGGCGGAGGGCAAGTCATCCAGGGATGGGATCAGGGCGTCGCCGGCATGAAGGTCGGTGGCAAGCGCACGCTGACGATCCCGCCGCAACTCGGTTACGGCGCCCAGGGCGCGGGTGGAGTGATCCCACCAAACGCCACACTCCTCTTCGAGGTCGAACTGCTCGACGTCAGATAGCCGCGTTGGGCGACGGACGTCGTGACCGATCTCGCCGACGTCGACATCGAATCGATCGCTCTCACGGGAGAGGGCGTTGCTCACATCGGGCGGACGCCGTTCCACGTGCCGTTCACCATCCCGGGTGAACGCGTTCGCGTTCGACCTCATGTCACGAGCGCGGGCGCGACGTCCGCCACGCTCGTCGAGATCCTGCGTGCATCCCCCCATCGAGTCGAGCCCGCGTGCCGGCACTTCGGTCCTCGAGCTGAGGCCGGTCGAACCTGCGGCGGGTGTTCGTGGCAGCACATCGCTTACCCGGAGCAGCTCAGGCTCAAGGCCGACCTCGTCACGCGACTCGTCCGGGCGAAGGTGCCATCGGCGCCGGCCGCACGCGCGATGCTCGCCGCCACGCCGCTCGACGATCCCTGGCACTTTCGACACAAGGTCCACTTCGTTGTCGAACGCGCGCGCTCCGGCCCTCTCGTGATGGGACACTACGCGCGCTTCTCTCGCCGCGTCGTGCCAGTCCGGGAATGTCCAGTGCACGATGAGCGCGGCAACGCGGTCGCCTTTGCGCTCCGCGACGCCTGCCAATGGGCGGACACACGCGAGGTGAAGAGCATCGCGGTCCGCACAGGTTACAGCCGCGCCGAGACTATGGCGACGCTCGTCGTGGCGAGCGAGCGTGACAAGCGCGTCCGGCAGGCATCAAAACGAGCGCTGGCCGGATCCGCAGCACCAACGTCGCTGCACGTCAACGTTCACCCGCGCGGCGATGCCTTCGTCTTCGGAAGGGACACGCGACACATCACCGGTCCCGAGCGATTGCGCGAGGATGTCGGTGGCGCGTCGTTCCTGATTTCACCCACGTCGTTCTTTCAGACCAATGTCCGCGCAGCCGAAATCCTGGTGAAAGAAGTGCTCGCAGCCATCCCACGTGGCGGCGCTGTTCTCGATCTCTACGCGGGCACTGGTCTGTTCGCGCTGCCCCTGGCGTTGCGAGGCGACACGGTGGTCGCGATCGAGGAAAACAGGACGGCAGTTGCAGATGGCGAAGCCAGCCTGCGCCTCACTCGAGTCCCGGACGGACGCTGCCGGTTCATCGCCAGGCGCGTGGAGGTGGCCCTCGCTTCCAGCGGACGTGTGGCATCGCGGGAATTCGATGCGGTCGTCCTCGATCCGCCCCGCGAAGGGTGCGCCCCGTGGGTCATCGACGGCGTGCTCGGCGAGGGCGGTCCGGGGCGAGCCGTGTACGTCTCGTGCGATCCGGAGTCGCTGGCCCGCGACCTGGCGCGCATCACGAAGCGAGGCTATGCGATTGAGTCGATGCAACCCGTCGACATGTTTCCACACACGCCTCACGTCGAGACCGTCGTGGTACTCGACCGCGCTACGCGCTGAAGTTGGCGGATGACAGCTCGCGCGCCCAGGCGAGGGCGCTGCCGTATGCGCGCGGAAGGATCAGTTCGTCGGTGACGAACTCGGACGTGAGCGCCTCTTCCCAGGAACCGACCTCGTAGGCCATCACCGCATCGAGCACAGAGCGCAGCGGATTCCGCTCGCCGAGGAGTGCCTTGCGCGCTCTCTCGGTGAGCGGCAGATCCGCGAGCGCATCCTTCATCGGCCGGCCCGCCATCGCATCCATCAACGAGCAGAGCCCGACGAGGAACATCTCATTCGGGTCGACGTCGTCCACATCCGCAGCGAGCAGCTCACAGGCGCGCGCTCTCAACATCGCCATCGTGGCGAGCTCGGACGTCGAGCCGACGTTCAGCTTCGCAAGACACCACACCGACGCCCACTTCCGGATCGGACCCATGCCGAGGAAGACGAGCGCCTCACGGATCGAACGCACTTCGCGACGGATGGCGAAAGCCGCCGAATTGATGCATTGAAGGACTCGCAGGCTCAGGACGGCGTCCTGCTTCACGAGCTCTTCGAGTTCGTCCATCGTGATGCGCGGCTGGTTCAACGCCGACAGCAACCTGAGGTGCGCAGCCTGCGTCGCAACGCCGCCTCCTGTGTACGCTTGCGGCTCGCAGACGTATCGCCCCTGGAACAGGGTGCAACCGGCCTCTCGCGTCCACTCGAAGGCCTCGTGGGTCTCGACTCGTTGCGCAATGAGTGGCAGCCCGCGATCCGCAAGACGCTTGGCCAGCATCACCACGTCAGGCCTCGCCAGGTTGACCACGTCGACCTTGACGAACGAGGCGAACGGAAGCAGCGCTTCGGCCGGCGAGCCGGGGGTGAATTCATCGAGCGCGAGCCGAAAGCCGGACGAGCTCAGACTGCGGCACGCCTCGAGGACATCACCATCGACGGAGATGTCGTCGCTCAGTTCGAAGACCGCGACTTCAGGACGCAGCAGTGTGGCCGCGCCGCTGAGAAGCAGCGATCGGGTCAGGTTGATGAAGGCGGTGCGGCCGTCTGTAATCGTGTCGAGGCGGAGGTCGAGCACGGCGTCAGCGAGCAGTCGCGCACCGGCGAAGTCGCCATCGGCGGTCACCGAGCGATCCTGAGGTCCCCCGCGATACAGCAACTCGTACCCAATGACGTGCCCGCGAGCGTCAAGGATGCCCTGACGTGCCACGTGCACGACGCGTAAATCCGGCCCGGACGAAGACATAGATCGTTCTATGACGTGAATCGGCAGGCCGTGTCGAATCTTGACGCGATCGCCGGAAGATCCTTACGGATGCGCAACTTACAGGGTGACCTCTGTCACTGACGCGGGCGTAGAACAGCCGCCCGTGATGCGTCTCGCTTGCGCAACAACCTGCTTGTGTCCGCGATGATCGCCTACGGCTCCGCGCAATCGCAAACGCGGTGCAGATGCGCGCAAATGAAGCTCGCGGCCACAACGATCTGAATGGTCGCGGCAACAGTTCGCCTGCTCCCGGTTCTTCGCTATACCGGAAATGCCGCTCGACTAGTCCGCCTGCAGGCGGACACTACGTAGTGTCCGGCTTTAGCTGCAACAATATACTTGACTAACCATTAGTTCTCTGCCATGATTCGCTCATGGCAACCCCCAAGACTCTCCGCGAAGCTATTCTGTTCTTCGCCAACTACGAGAACTGCCATCGGGCCGTGAGCGACATCCGCTGGCCCGATGGTGTCGTGCGTTGCCCGCACTGCGGCTCCGAGAACGTCACCTACATGGCGAGCGTTCGCCGTTGGAAGTGCTACGCGAAGCACCCCAAGGCACAGTTCTCGCTCAAGGTCGGAACCATCTTTGAAGATTCCGCGATTGGGCTGGAGAAGTGGTTGCCCGCGCTCTGGCTCGTCACCAACTGCAAGAACGGCATCAGCAGCTACGAGCTGGCGCGTGCGCTCGGCGTCACCCAGAAAACTGCATGGTTCATGCTCTCGCGTCTCCGACTCGCGCTCCATGCTGAGCATGGCGGACGTTGGACTGGCGAAATCGAGGCCGACGAAACTTTCATCGGCGGTAAGGCTCGCAACATGCACGCCGCGAAGCGCAAACGGCTTGGCATCTCGCAGTCCCGCTCGATGATCGGCAAGACTGCTGTCATGGGTTTGCTCAATCGGCGCGGCGAAGACAGCAGTCAGGTGCGGCTGGAAGTCATCAAGGACCGGAGGAAACACCAGCTTGAAGACGTCGTCACCGACAACGTCGAGGCCGGATCCTCGCTCTATACCGATTCGCTGCGCTCCTACGATCGCATGGGCGCACGCGGATTCATCCACAAGGTCATT
>Ga0207669_10000489_pt1 | contig 17256 bp, 17 predicted proteins | sample KBSM33metaG_FD_184329 | JGI IMG/M metagenome (GOLD analysis project Ga0207669, IMG submission 184329) | Miscanthus rhizosphere microbial communities from Kellogg Biological Station, Michigan, USA - KBS M3-3 metaG (SPAdes) (version 2) | ecosystem: Host-associated > Plants > Roots > Rhizosphere >...
TCTCCGGGCTCGCTTTCCTCATTCCCAGATTGCTCGCAGGGTTGTCGGGGGTGTTCCAGAAGGCAATCGGCTATGACGGCTTCTTCATCATGGCGGGCACGATGAGCGTCGCGGTGCTGATCCTGCTGCCGTTCATTGTCCGCGCGAAGCCGCGACCCGACGATGATCCCAACGCGACCGGAGCCGCGGCGGCATGATCGAACAGGCCTTCGCTCCCGCCGCCGCCGCGGTCGCGGCGGGCAGGATTCCGGGCGCGACCCTGGGCGTGGTGGCGGCCGACGGGCGGCGCTGGGTGATGCATGCCGGGATGGCCGCGCTGCTGCCCGAGCCCGAAGCGCTGACGCTCGACCATTGGTTCGACCTCGCCTCGGTGTCGAAAGTGATCGCGACGACGACGATGATCTTGCGCCTCGCCGATCAGGGCAGGCTCGACCTCGACCGGCCGCTGACCGACGCGATCCCCGATCTGCGCCAGTACGACGTCGCCAACGCCGCCGAGCGCAAGCTCAGCTTTCGCGACTGCCTGGCGCATCGCAGCTTTCTGCCCGCGGTCGAGCCGATCTACACTTATGGCGACGACCCAGCGCGGCTGCGTGCGTTCGTGTTGCAGCGCGAGTGGCGGCACGGGCCGCCGGTCTATTCGGACATCAATTTCATCCTGCTGGGGATCGCGATCGAGCGGATCACCGGGCAGCCGCTCTCGGCCTGGCCGCTGGGTGAGGGGCTGAGTTACGGCCCGCCGCCGGGGCCGGCGGTCGCGACCGAGCTCTGCCAGTGGCGCGGGCGCGTCCTCAAGGGCGAGGTGCATGACGAGAATTGCTTCGCGATGGGTGGCGAGACCGGCCATGCAGGGCTGTTCGGGACGGTCGTGGGGGTGCTCGATTTCGCGCAAGGGCTGCTCGACGGCAGCGGCGCGTCGCCGGCGATGCTCGAGGCGATCCGCACGCCGTTCTACGACCACCGTACGTGCGGCTGGGAACGGCAGTTCGATGGCTGGTCGGGCGGGGCGGCCTGCTCGGGCGAGACGATCGGTCATACCGGCTTCACCGGCACCGGCCTGTGGATCGATTTCGACCGCGGCATCGCCTGGACCTTGCTGACCAACCGCGTCCATCCGTCGCGACATAGCGAGGCAGGGAAGAGCATCTTCGAGATCAGGCCCGCGACCGGCGATGCGGTGATCACGGCCTGGGATGCGCACCGCGCGGCTTAGCGGCGGCGACCGACTGGGCTAGGTGTCGCCGCAAGCATCCGCCCGCCCGAGCAGGAACGCCCGCTCGCGCGCATTGCGGGTAAGCGCGGCAGCGGCCTCGAATGCCGCCCGCGCCTCGGCGAGCCGGCCCGCCCGGAACAGGAAATCGCCTCTCGCCGCGGGGAACGGCGCATAGTGGCGCAAGGCATCGGCATCGGGAATTGCGTCGATCAGCCTGAGCCCCGCGTCCGCTCCGAACGCCATACTGTGCGCGATTGCGCGATTGAGATCGACCACGGGCGAGGGGGTCACGACGCGCAGCCGATCGTAGAGTGCCGCGATCCTTGCCCAGTCGGTATCGGCGGCGCGCCGCGCGCGCGCGTGGCAAGCGGCGAGGGCGGCTTGCAGGACATAAGGCCCCCGGCCGCCGAGCGCATCGGCGCGGGCCAGCGCGTCGAGCCCGCGGAGGATCAGCAACTGATCCCAGCGCGTGCGATCCTGCTCGGTGATGGGCACGAACGCGCCGTCCGGCCCGGTGCGCGCGTTCAGCCGCGACGCCTGGATCTCCATCAGCGCCAGCAGGCCGAGCACTTCCCCCTCCTCGGGCAGCAGCCCCGCCAAGATGCGGCCGAGCCGCTGCGCCTCCTGCGCCAGCCCCGGCCGGACCAGGTCGTCGCCCGCCGTGGCCGCATAGCCTTCGTTGAAGATGAGATAGATGACTTCGAGCACCGCGGGCAGACGCGCCGCGCGTTCGCCGCCGCGCGGCACCTCGAACGCCAACCCCGCCCTCGCGATCGCCTTTTTGGCGCGGACGATACGCTGCGCGACCGTCGGCTCGTTGGACAGAAAAGCACGGGCGATTTCGTCGGTCGTGAGTCCACCGACCACGCGCAAGGTGAGCGCCACGCGGGCATCGGCCGACAGCATCGGGTGGCAGGCGGTGAAGATCAGCCCGAGCAATTCGTCGCCGAGATCGTCGTCCAGCGCGGCGTCGATCGCCGCGGTCGCATCCTCCGCTTCCTCGTCGAGCGTCCGCGCGATCTCCTCGTGCTTGCGGTCGCGCATCTGGTCGTGCCGGATGGTGTCGATCGCACGCCGCTTGGCGACGGCCGTCAGCCAGGCGCCCGGATTGGCCGGAACGCCGCGCTGCGGCCAGTCGGATAACGCGACGATCAGCGCCTCCTGCGCCAGTTCCTCGGCGCGGTCGATGTCACGCACCATGCGGGCTAGGCCCGCGATGAGCCTGGCCCGTTCGATGCGAAAGGTCGCCTCGATCGCCCGATGGGTTTCGCCTTTGTGCGTCTCGCCTGCGGTCACGCCGCCCCTTGTCCGTCAGGGGCGGCGACGACGCAAGCAGGCCGTTATTCAGCTGGCCGGCGGCGCGTTCACCGCCAATTGCGCGGCGAACGCCCGCTGATAGGCCGGCCGCGCTTCGCCGCGCGCGACATAGGCGGCCAGGGTCGGAAACTCATCCAGAATCCCCGACGTCCGCAGCCGCAGCAGCACCGACACCATCAGCAAGTCACCCGCGCTGAACTTGCCGTCGAGCCATCCGGCATCGCCCAGGCGATCGGCAAGCTGGCGCAACCGGGCGCGGATGCGGTCGAACACCAGCGGCATCCGCTCCTGCGCCCAGGGCTTGTCGCCTTCCGCGAATTTGGCCGTCTGGAGGTCGAGGATCGGCGGCTCGACGCTGCTGAGCGCGGCGAACATCCAGGTGATCGCGCGTGCCCGCGCATCAGGGTTCTCGGGCAGCAGGGCCCTGTGTCGCTCCGCGATGTGGAACACAATCGCCCCGGTCTCGAACAAGGCGAGATCGCCTTCCTCGAACGTGGGTATCTGGCCGAACGGATGCACCGCCAGATGTGCCGGTTCCTTCATCTCGGCGAAGGAAACGAAACGAACGTCGTACGGCAGCCCTGCTTCTTCGAGCGCCCAGCGAACCCGCGTATCGCGTGCTAGGCCTTTGCCGCCATCGGGCGACCGTTCGAACGCAGTGATGGTGATGGTCATCGTCAACCTCCGATGATTACGTGGCGCGTCGGAGAAACGACGTCGGCGCCAAGCAGGTTGGAGTCGGCTGGAGCGACCTTGCCGCCCAAGCCGACGGGATCAGGCGACGCCAAGCTTGCCGCGGTCACCGCCGCGCGGGTTCGCGAGTTCCTCCGGCGTCACGAAATCGGCCAGGTCCGCCGCTTCGTAGAATGGCCGGATCTCGACCTCGCTGCCGGCCAGCATGGGGTAGCGGGTGGCCCAGGCCACGGCCTCGTCCATGTCCCTGACTTCCCAGATCGAGAAGCCCGCGACCAGCTCACGCGCCTCGGCGAACGGTCCGTCGATCACCGTGCTGCCGGCGCCCCCGAACGCGATACGCTTCGATTCGTTACCGGGCTTGAGCCCGGCGCCGGCAATGAAGACGCCGGCCTCGACCAGTTCCTCGGTGAACCGGTCCATCGCCGCGAAAGCCTCCAGCATTTCGGGCGTGGGCGCGAGGCCCGCTTCGGTGTCCTCGTTGCCTTTCACCAGCACCATTACACGCATCGTCTGTCTCCTTGGTCGAGCCTGCCCCAATTGGCGTCTCATCGGGACGACGAACGAGTGTGTCGGAAATCGACAAGGGTTCGCAAATTTTTTCCGACGGGCAATGTGCGGAGTTGGCTAGGCTGACTAACCAGCCGTGTCGCTCCGCTTTGGCGCCCTTCAATTCTCCGCGGCGATAAGCTCCAGCGCGGCGTCCACCGCCTTGGTCGCTTCGACGCCCGGTGGAATGTCGTTGGCATAAGTCGAGAAGGTCAGCGTGCGGCCGCTCTTGGCGATCATATAGCCCGACAAGGCAGCCGAGGCGTTGAGCGTGCCGGTCTTGGCGAACAATTTGCGGTCGAGCAAAGTCCCGCCGAAGCGCTTTGCCAGCGTGCCGTCGACCCCACCGACGGGCAATGTCTCGCGCCAGGCTGCGCCCCAGGGCTGGGTCGCGATCCAGCGAAGCATGATCACCGCGCCGCGCGGGGCGACGCGATTGTAGCTCGACATGCCCGATCCATCCGAGAAATCGAACGCCGCGCGCGGCACGCCGGCCTTTGCCAGCATCGCGCGCACCGCGACCTGGCCGTCGGCGATCGACCCGCTGCCGGCGACCAGCGACGAGCGGCGCAGGAACAATTCGGCGTGGAGGTTCTGGCTGACCTTCATCGTCAGATGCATGTCGTCGAGCAACGGCGGCGGGGTCAGTTTGGCCAGCACCGGGGGCAAGGGCGGCCGCGCGGGCGGGGCGTTGCCGCGGACCGCGGGGTCGTCGCTCGGCATCAGCGGGCGGTGGCGAACGTCGACCTTGCCGGTGACGCGGACGCCGCGTGCCTTGAGCAGATTGGCGAAGCGCCAGGCGGCGTAGCGCGCCGGATCGTCGATCCCGACGCGCAACTTTTCGGGCTTGGCATCGGCGCCGATCGTTCCGGTCAGGCGAAGCTCATAGCCATTGGGCGCGCGGTCGAACTCGACCGAGCTTTTGGTGCCGGCCACGGTCATCAGGCGATTGTCGACGGTGTAATAAGCCGGCAGCTCGACCTTGGGTACCGAGCCGACCGCGCCGGGGGTGACCGTCACCGGCAATTCGTTGTCGTCCATTGTCAGTGCCGAGGTGCCGGTGCCCGATCGCGTCGGGATGTTGTTCCAGCTCATCCCCGGGCCCCAGCGCTCGTCGGGCAGGAGAGTGTCGTCGCCGATCACGTCGCCGACCACCCGGGTCTTCCTGGCCACGGCATCGGCCAGCGTCGTCAGGCAATCGACGGCGCAATCGTCGGCGCCCGACAGCCGCGCATCGCCATTGCCGATCAGCACCACGTCGCGGCCGTCGAGCCGCACTGCGGCGCCACCGGTCGTGTCGGGCTGGGTCAGGTCGCCCATCGTTGCCAGCGCGGTGGCGGTGGTGAACATCTTGGTGTTCGACGCCGGGATGAAGCGCGCGTCCGGGTTGATCGCAACGACATCCTTTCCCTGGTCGTCTACGACGACGATGCCGAAGCGGGTGCCCGGACCGGCTGTCTTCGCCAGCACCGCCTCGACCCGCGAGGTCAGGTCCTTGTCCTGCGCGACGGCAGGCGCCGCGATCGCCAGTGCGACTACGAGAACCAGAGCCTGTTTCGTCATGTATCTGCGTCCCCCGATCACGAAAAGGCGAGCGGTGATGCCGCCCATTCGGCGCGTGCCCGCGCGATCAATGTCTTGAGGCTCGCCGCCTGTCGCCGCCACGCGCCCTCAGTCGCGGCATTCCAAGTGTGGATCGTGTCGCGCAGCGCATCGATCGCGAAATCGACGAACACATCATATTCGTCCTGGCGGAGCTCGCCGTAATTGCGGTGGTTGAAGACGAGTTCGGCGACTTGGCTCCAGACCCATTTGCGGTCCTGCGCGAGGCCGTACATCCATTGCAGTGTCTCGTCGGTCATCCGCACCGAGGTGGCGTCGACATGGAGGAAGATCGAGCGACGCTCGGGGAAGCGCGCGAAGAAGCGATCGAACAACAAATCGCGCATCACGGCTTCGCGGCCGTCGAGCGCGATCAGGCTCGCCTCGATTAGCGCGGCGTCACTCATCGGCGGCCGAGCGATAGATGTCCTCGTCGAGCTCGCCTTCCCAGCGCGCGACGGTCGTCGCGACCGCGAGGTTGGCGCAGGCGCTGGGCACGGTGCGGGTCATGTCGAGCAGGCGGTCGAACGGCAGGACGAAGCCGACCACGAGCGCGGTCTGCTCGGGCGGGACGCCGGCCGCCGACAGCACCGCGGCGAGCATGAACAGCGACGCGGAGGGGACCGGCGCGGTGCCGAACGCGGCGAGCGATCCGGTCAGCAGGACGAGCAGATAGACCGACGGCGTCAGCGGCGTGCCGAACGCCTGGAGCGCGAACAGGCTGAGCAGGCCGACATACATCGCCGTGCCGTCCTTGCCGATGCTCGCGCCTAATGGCAGCACGGTCGAATAGACCGGACGGCTGATGCCGAGATTGTCCTCCGACACGCGCATCGCGACCGGCAGGGTCGCGCCGCTCGACGCGGTCGAGAAGGCCACGACCAGCGCGTCGACGATGCCGCGGAAAAAGGGCAGTACCGGCAGTTTCGCGACCAGGCGCAGCAACAGGCTGTGCACCACCAGCATCTGGATCAGCGATCCCGCGACCACCGCCAGCGCGAGCCAGCCGACATGGACGAACACGGCGGCACCATTGGCCGCGACCGCATTGGCGATCAGCGCGAAGACGCCGAACGGGGTCGCCTCCATCACGATCGTCACGACCTTGAGCAGCACCGCCGAGGTTGCCTGGAGGAAAGTGGCGAACGGCTTGCCCGCTTCGCCGGTCAGCACGGTGCCGACCCCAAACAGGATCGCGACGAAGATGAGGGCGAGCATGTCGCCCTTGGCCAAAGCATCGACGATGTTGAGCGGAATGATGCCGATCAATTGGTCATAGGGCGTGACCGGGGCGCCCAGCGCATGCGGCGCGGCGGTTCCGAGCGGGGCGCCGGCGCCGGGGCGGATCACCGTGGCGACCAGCATGCCGACCGACACCGCGATCGCAGTGGTCGCCGCGAACAGCCCGATTGTGCGCGCGCCGAGGCTGCCGAGCTTCCTGGGATCGGCGAGGCTGGTGATGCCGGCGGCGATCGTCACCAGCACGATCGGCGCGACCAGCATGCGGATCGCGCGGACGAACAGGTCGCCGATGAACTGGACGTACGGCGCGCCCGCCGGCCAGACGAGCGCGAAGATCACGCCGAGGATCAGCGCGCCGACGACGCGCTGCCACAAGGGGATGGCGAACCAGAAGCGCATCGCCGGCGCTACACTTTCTCGTCACCCCGGGCTTGTCCCGGGGTCCACTGTGCCACAACTGGAGGGGGGAGTTGTTGCACGGTGGATGCCGGGACAAGCCCGGCATGACGAAGGGGGTAAATTGCGCGGCTCAACCGCACGTCCCAGGCGTCGGCATATGCGGCAACGCGCGACCGGTGGCCGAGCCGGTCAGCTTGCCGTTGTCGACCGCGACCTTGCCGTTGACGACGACGGTGCGCACGCCGGTTGCGGGAAGCGTCGGCTGTTCGTAAGTCGCCTGCGCGGCGTAGGTCTTGGGGTCGAACACCACGACGTCAGCGAACGCGCCGGGCTTCAACTCGCCGCGCCCGGTCAGTCCGAACCATTTGGCGGTGACCGACGAACTCCGCTCGATGAACTCGCGCAACGAGATCACCTTATCCGCGACGACATATTTGGCATATTTGCGCGCGAATGTCCCCCAGACGCGCGGGTGGCCGCTCGACGCATCGCTGTCGGTCATCACCCAGGACTGTTTCATGAACGCGGCGATGTCGGCCTCGCTCTGGTTGAACGAGACGACGCCCGAATCGTGCACGCGGATCGCTGCGATCGCCGCCGAGATCGGATCGGTCTTCATCGCCGTCGCGATCTCGTCGAGGCGCTTGCCGCGCCATTGCCCTTCGGTAATCAGCAGCGAATGCGGGCCGCCGCGCTTGCGCATATTCTCGGCGATGCCGTCGTGCAGCTTCTGTTTGAGGCTGGGATCGTCAAACCGCTTGATCAGCGCCGCGGTGCCGCCGTCTTGCGCCCAGAGCGGGATCAAGGAGGCGACCAGGCTCGTGCCTGAGGCGGACCAGGGATATTGGCTCGCGGTGATGTTGACCCCGGCGGCGCGCGCGGCGTCGATCTTGGCGATGATCGCCGGCGCCATGCCCTGGACGTCGACCCCCAGCGCCTTGATATGGCTGATATGGATCGGCATCCCGGTGGCCTTGCCGATCTCAATCGCTTCGTCGATCGCGGCGGCTAGGCCGACGGTGTAGCTCGATTCGTCGCGGATATGGCTGTCGTAATAGCCGCCGCGCTTGGCCGCCTCCTGCGACAGCGCGATCACTTCGTCGGTTTTGGAGAAACTCTGCGGCGCATAGAATAGCCCGGTCGAAAAACCGATCGCGCCTTCGCACATGCCCTTGGCGACCAGCGCCTTTTCCTTGTCGAGCTCGGCTGGCGTCGGCGCGCGATTGGCACCGCCGATCACCTGGCTGCGGATCGCGCCGAAGCCGACATAGGTAACGAAGTTGGGCCCGACCGGCTTGGTCTTGGGCGTCGCCAAGGTCGCGGCGACATTCGTGCCGCCGCCGCCGTCATTGCCGATGAAGGCGGTGGTCACGCCCTGGAGCAGGAAAGCGGGGATCAGCCGCGTCTTCGCGTCGGCCGAGGCGAGCCAGGGACCGGCATGGGTGTGCGGATCGATGAAGCCGGGGGCGACGATCATGCCGGTCGCGTCGATCGTCCGCGCGGCGGCGATCTTCAGGCTCGGCCCGACCGCGACTATCTTGTCGTCCTTGATCGCGACATCGCCGGTGAAGGGCGCATCATCGCCGGTATAGACGGTCCCGCCGCGTAGGATCAGGTCGGCATTAGTGGCAGGGGAGGGGGCCGCGCCGATCGAACAACCGGCGAGCAAGGTGGCGGTAAGAGCGAGGCGCAACTTCATGGCCGCGATCCTTTCGGTCGCGGCAGTCGGCGTCAAGGATGGGCTAGCGATTCCTCGGTGATGGTATAGCTCGAGTGCATACCCTTGTCGGCCGGCACGTCGGTCGCGAAATAGGCCACGCCGGTGCCGCTGGCGGGGTCGACCCACAATCCGGATTTGAGACCATAAGCGTCGCCAAGATGCCCGAACCGCCGCTTGCCGTCGCCGAACGGATCGTCGCGGCACCCCGCTTGCGGTGTCGGAATCACGAACACGCCAAGGCCGTAGGTGCACACCCAGCCGTCGCCGATATCCCCGTTCTTGCCGTCATAGGTCCAGGCGGGCGTCTCCATCAGCTTGACCGAGGCGGCCGAGAGCAGCCGCACACCGTCGACCTTGCCGTTGCCGAGCAGCATCCGCCCGATCCGTTCGAGCCCGCGCGCGGAGATGTGCAGCCCCGATTGCGGCGCGAACGTCGCGCCATTAGCGCCCGCCTTCCAGCGCGACAGGTCGCAGCTGCCGTCGGTCGCCGGGGTAACCGGGCAGGCCGGGCGTTTGCCGTGATTGTCGTCGCGCGTCACTTGTCCGCCGCGGAACAACACGACGCCGCTCGCGATCGTCGCGTCGTCGCACGTATCCCATTGATAGCAGGCGTTGAGCCTGAGCGGCTTGATCACCAGCCGATCCATCAGTCGGTCGAACCGCTCGCCCGTCGCCCGTTCCATCACCGCGCCGACCACGGGGAAGTTGAAATTGGTGTAGCGGAAGAAGGTGCCCGGGGCGTGCTCGGCATCCCATGCCTTGGGATTGGCCAAGGTCGCGCGCATGTCGCCGTTGAGCGGCAGGACATAGTCGATCGTGTCGGTCAGGCTCGAGCGATGCGACAGCAGCAAGCGGAGTGTGATCGGTGTGTCCGGGAAAGCCGGATTGCGGAAGGTGTAACCGAGCCACTTGGATACGTCGGAGTCGAGGTCGAGTTTGCCCTGCTCGACCAGCCGCATCACCGCGATCGTCGTCACCAGCTTGGAGATCGAGGCGATCCGCACCGGATCGTCGGGCGTCACGCCGCGATTGACCGCGGGATCAGCGAAGCCCTCGGCGCGCGCCGAAGTCTCCCCCTTGCGATCGAAAGTGACGCGAACCGAAGCGACGGGCTGCGCCGCGCTCGCCGCGGCGAACAGGAGGATGGACAGCATAGGGTGAGGCTAAGGCCAGTCCGGGCCGGCTGCAACGACCGCTTTTGCGCGATCGACAGAGGCCTCCCGCTCGTGGTCGCGGACGGCAAACACCGTTCGGACATGTAAGTTCCGGCCTCGATCTCGAGGATCGCCCCTCTGTTGCGGTGAAGCAACACCTTGAATTTTTGTCCAATAATGCCCGGATCAACTGAGGCCTTCGAAAGTTACGCCCCTCGCCCGCTCATCAGGCGATAAAGGAATTTCGGTATGCGTATCCTGCTTCTGACTGCCGCCACCATTGGCTTTACTGCGATCACACCGCAGTCCGCTTCCGCTCAAGACGCTCAGACGTCTCAAGACTCTCCGACATCGTTCCGCGGCATTCGCGTCGAGGGCGATATCGGCGGCGATCGGTTCCAGTCGCAAGGCGTTCATAACGACAAGTTCGGCTATGGCGCCACGGTCGGCTTCGATGGCGTGATCGGCCACAAGATCGTCGTCGGGCCGGAAGCGAGCTATTGGCGCGCAAACGACTGGACGGAGAATTGCACTGCGACCGGAGGGGGTGGCGATATCTGCCACAAGTCGTTCGAGGAATGGGGCGCCGCGGTCCGTGTCGGCTACCTGGTGACGCCGAGCTTCCTGGTATTCGGCAAGGGCGGCTATGTGAACAACGAACAGCGCAAGCGGTTCGATGCGCCGGCTGGCCAGACCGGCTTCTACGATCACTTTCGCAGCGACGGCTATCAGCTCGGTGGCGGGCTCGAATATACGCTGACCGGCGCCGAATCGAAGCTGCCGGTCTACGTCGGCACGCAATATGTCTATTCGCAATATAGCGATCACACCTCGCGTCAGCGGGTGATGGGCACCATCGGTTTCCGGTTCAAATAAAGCTTACCCAGGCCGGAATCGGGCGAGAGGTGCAGGAGCGCCTTTTGCTCGATTTCGTCTGCCCCGTTGCGAGCGAGCGCCGCCGCCAACATGGGGGTTATTTGCCAGGCGTACCCGGCGATGCGGGGATGCTGGTGCTGCCTCCCTCGTCGAACGACCCCGCGCGATAGAGCAAGGTAATCGACACTCGGCGATTGCGCGGGTCGGCGGGGTCCTTCTCGATCATCGGCTCGCGGTCGGCGACGCCCTCGATGCGGTAGAAGCGATCCTCGACCAGTCCGCCCGATGCCAGCCGGCGGCGCGTCGCTTCGGCGCGGCCGGTCGACAGCATCCAGTTGTTCATCGCCAGCGGGTTGCCATAGGCCAGATTGTCGGTGTGGCCGCGGATCATGATCGGGTTTTCCATCGTCTTGACCGATCCGGCGATCATCCCGATCAGGTCGCTCGCCGCCGGGACGAGCTGGGTCGTGCCGAGCGAGAACATCGAATAATCGGCGTCGTCGACCAGATCGATGCGCAGGCCGTCGCGGGTCTGGATGAATTTCACATGGCTCGCGAGCTTGGCGAAGGCAGGCGACTTCATCGCCTGTTCGAGCTTGCGCTTCATGTCCTGGAAATTCTTCTGGTCCTCGGCGGTCAGCCGCGCCTTGAGCGAGCCCTTTTCGCCCGAGCCGATATTGGATCCACCGGTCGCGCCGACCGGAATGGTCAGCGACTTGGTGCCGGTCTGCGAGGCCTTGTGCGGGTAATTGTCCTTGTCGGTGATCGACGATCCGCCGAACATGCCGTTCGACCCCGCACTATTCTCCTTCATGTTGACCAAGGTCGGGGAGAAATAGTCGGCGATGCCCCTGCGCTGCTTCTCGGTCGTCGCGCCGAGGATCCACAGCAACAGGAAGAACGCCATCATCGCGGTCACGAAGTCGGCATAGGCGACCTTCCAGGCGCCGCCATGATGCGCGCCATGGGCCTCGATATAGATCTTCTTGACGATGATCTTCGGGGGCTGATTGCTGCCGTGGGGAGCGCGCGCGGCCATCAGGCGACCTCCGCTTTCAGCAGGATATTGGTTCGCGCAGAGGCGCGGAGGACGCAGAGAGGCGTTGCCCGGCCGCGCCGGCGGCCCTTCGCTCCGAGCGGCCCGGAATAGCTGCGCTGACGCGCGGGAGAACGCCTCAGCGTCCTCTGCGCCTCTGCGCGAATATCAAGGACGAACGCCGGCGCCTGCACGATCAACGCCCACGAAGGCCATCGAAGACCTCGGCGAAGGCCGGCTGGTTGGAATGCGCGATGCCCGAGCGCGCGGCTTCGATCACCAGCGGCTGCGGGTGGCCGTGCAGCGAGGCGATGATGATCTGCTTGACGACGTGATAGATCGCCGCGTCGGCTTCGATGATCTGCTTGAGGCGCGTCGCCAGCGGGCCGACCATGCCATAAGCAAGCAACACGCCCAAGAAGGTGCCGACCAACGCCGATCCGATCATCGCGCCCAGGATCGCCGGCGGCTTGTCGATCGAGCCCATCGTCTTCACGACGCCGAGCACCGCCGCGACGATACCCAAAGCGGGCAGCGCGTCAGCCAGGTTCTGCAGCGTCCCCTGCGGTCCCTCGACCTCGTGGTGGTGCGTCTTGATCGCGTTATCCATCACTTCCTCGACCGCGTGGACGTCGAGCGTGCCCGACGAAACGACGACGAGGCGCAGCGTGTCAGCGATCAGATTGACCAATGTGTGGTCGGCGAGCAGGCGGGGATATTCGGCGAAGATCGCCGACGATTTGGGGTCCTCGACATGCGGTTCGAGCGCGATCGGCCCGTCCATCCGCAACATCTTCATCAGCTTCGAGACGAGGAAGATGACGTCGAGATAATCCTGTTTCTTGTATTTCGGCCCCTTCATCACTTTCATGATGCCGCCGCCGAGCGCTTTGAGCTCCTTGGGCGAATTGCCGATGATCAGCGCGCCGGCCCCGGCACCGCCGATGATGAGCATTTCGTGGGGAATGGCCTCGAGCACGGGCCCCAGCGCGCCGCCGGTGAAGACGAACCCGCCGAAGACCATCGCCAGTAGGACAACGAGGCCGATTGCCGGAAACATCTTAGCTCTACTTACCCCCTGCAATCACGGCCTAACCGGATAACGACCGGTTCGATCGATGGTTAACCGCCTTTTCGTAGCCAACCGGTTAAGGACGTTGCGGTTTGTCGATTCAGCAGAGCTGAAACCGGGTGCGGCGCCACCCTGCGCAGAACCGTTGGAACGGCTGCAGAGGCTGGCGCCGCGAGACTTACTTCAGGAAGTCGAACAGCGACATGCTGGCGAGTTTGGTGAAGCTCGCCTGGGTCGCTTGCAGGACGGTCATCGTCTTCTGCAAATTGGTGATCGTCGCGGTGACGTCGGTATCCTCGAGCGCCGATCGGGCCGCTTCACGATTGGTGGCGATATCCTTGAGTCGCGAGGTTTCCAGATCGACTCGCGCCGCGCGGGCACCGAGCCCGGCCTGGACGCTCGCTGCCTGGTCGTTGGCTGCCTGCAGCGCGTCGCCGGTCGCGCCGGCGATGGTCGAGACGTTACCGGAGCCCCTGAGGGCGGCCGAGAGCGAGGAAATGGTGGAGAGGATGTTGCCGCCGCTCGAATCGACGAACACGCGCGCGGCCGAATCGCCTGGCTGGATCGACTCGTTGGCGCCGACCGGGATCGATGTCGGGCCGGTGGCGGCGAAGCTGAACGTGCCATCGGCATTCTTGGTCACGGCATCGGCGTCGCCATTGGCGAACACCGCGGCGCCGCGCGAATCCTTGACATTGGCATAGCTGACCAGATTGGTGACGATGGCGTCGAGCTGGTCGGCGATCGCCACGCGATCGCTTGGCGACAGCGTGCCGCTGTTTGCCTTGACCGCGAGTTCCTTGGCCTGCTGGAGCGCGTCGGTGATCGAGCTCAGCGTGCTGTCGGCCTGGCTCAAGGTCGTGCCCGCAAGCGTCAAATTGCCGCCATAAGCGGTGTCGTCGGCGCCATCGCGTGCGAGGCTCTGCAGCCGCCGCCAGGACACCGCGTCGTCGGACGGCGCGTTGATTCGCTTGGTCGTCGCAATCTGCGTCTGCAACTGATCCGCGGTCGCGGTCAGCGACTGCATGTTCTGCTGATTGAACGCATAGAATTGGCTGGTCGAGATCTGCATCGGGGTTACCTGATATCGAGGATCGTCTGCATTGTTTCGCGGGCGACCTGGATGACTCGGCTGGTCGCCGCATAGGCCTGCTGGAAGCGCATCAGGTCGACCGCCTCGCTGTCGAGATTGACGCCGGAAGCGCTATCGCGCGCGGCGACGGCGTTGCTGTGGATCGTGTCCTGCGCCGCAGCCACTGCCTTGCGTTGCGACAGGGTCGCGGCATTGGCGGTGGTCATGTCGACGATGCGATTCTCGTAGCCGGCGGACGTGCGCAGCGCCGCGAGCGCCGCGAGATTGGTGTTGTCGCGGGTGCCGCCGCCGACCGCCGCCGCGGCGATGCCGCGCGGGTCGTCGAGGGTGACCGTCATGTCGGCCGTGCCGCCGGTGCCGAGCGCGAACAGCGGCTGGCCGGGATTGCCGTCGAGGTCGCGCCCGCCGGCCTGGACCGTGTTGACCCCAGTGGCAAAATCCTGGGCCACAGCCTGGAGCTGGCTCTTGGCGTCGACCACCCGCTGCATCGAATCGACTACGCCCGCGAGCGCGCCGCCGCTCGGGGCGAGACTCTGTTGCGCGGCGCCGTTGAGCACATTGAACGACACCGCGCCGGCCGAATTGGTCGCGTAGATGACCGTCGCGGCCTGCGCGCCGGAGACCAGGACGGGGCCGGCGCTGCCGCCGCCATGCACGGTGGCGCGGCCGATCGCATCGAAGTCGACCGAGATATCGGTCAGCGCGCTCATCTGTTCGAGCACCTGGTCGCGCTGATCGAGCAGCGCCGCGGCGCCGGCAGTGCCGGCGGCGGCGCGGCTGAGGCCGTCATTGATCCGGGCGAGCGTGGCGGTCGCGGAATTGAGCGATTCGACCGACGAGCGCGCGGTGCCGTCGAGATCCTGGGCAACCTGATCGAGCGCCTTGCCGGTACTCGAAAACGCGCTGGCGACGCCGGACGCGGCTTCGAGCATCGAGGCGCGCGCGCCCAGCGATGTCGGATCGGCGGCGAGCGTGGTCGAGGCGGTGAAGAAGTCCGACAGCCGGGTGCTCAGCTGATTGCCGTCGAGGCTCGATTCGATGCGGTCGAGCCAGGTGACGCTGGTTTCGGTCCGCGCCAGGTCGGAACCCGCGGTGCGGACCTGGGCCGCGGCGTAGAAGTCGCCGGCGCGGACGATCCCGGTGACCAGCGAGCCCATACCGTTGAGCGACGTGTTCTTGCCGACTGCGGCGACCTCGGAAGTCGACGCGGTGCGGCGCGAATAGCCGATCGTGCCGGCGTTGGAGATATTCTCCGACACGGTGTTGAGCGCGACCTGATAGGCCTTGAGCCCGCTTGCGCCGATCGACAGCATGTCGCTCATGACGTGGTTCCTGCGTCAGGCGTGGCGGGCGCGGCGGACGCGGCCGATGTGGCTGAGGCGGCCGCAGCGTCCTGCAGCGCCTTTTGCGACTTGGCGAGGAACTCGGTCATCGCCTTGCCGATGCCGATCGGCTGGTGCGCGGCCATGCTCTCCGCGACTTGCTTGTCCTGCATGTCGCGAAAAGTTTCCGAATTCTTGGAGTCGAATAATCCGTCGCCCAGATTGGCCTGGCGCATCGACTTCAGCATCATCCCGATGAACACCGATTCGAACTGCTGGCCGGCCTTTTTAAGATTGGCGCGCGACGTCAGCCGGCTGTTGTCGGTCGAGATGCCCGCAGTCGGCTGGGCCAGGGGCTGGGTCGGTGAAGGAATATCGGTCACAGGATGATCAGGTCCGCTTTGAGCGCACCCGCTTCCTTGAGCGCTTCCAGGATCGCGACGAGGTCCGATGGCGTGGCGCCGATCGCGTTCACCGCCTTGACGATGTCGGCGAGCTTGGGCCCCGGGTTCATCAGGAACATCGGGCGCTTCTCTTCCTCGACATTGACGCCCGATTTCTGTTCGTTGGCGGTCGTGCCGTTGCTGAACGGGGCCGGCTGCACGACGGTCTGCTTCTCGTCGATGCGGACGGTTAGCTTGCCATGCGTGATCGCGGCGGCGCCGACGCGGACGGTCGAATTGATCACGACGGTGCCGGTGCGGGCATTGACGATCACGCGCGCGGGCGGGTCGGCCGAAGTGACGGTCAGGTTCTCGATCTCGCTCATCATCGTCGCGCGAACGTCGGCGCCGGCGGGGGCGTTGACCTTGATCGACACGCCGTCGACCGCGTCGGCGACGCCGCCGCCGAACCGCGCGTTGATCGCGGTGGCGACGTTCTGGGCCGTGGTGAAATCGGCGCGAGCGAGGTTGAAGACGAGCGTCGGCGCGGTTTCGAACCCGGTATCGACCGTGCGTTCGACCGTGGCGCCTTCGGGGATACGGCCGGTTGAGGGGACGTTGACGACGACTGACGATCCGTCCTTGCCCTCAATGCCCAGGCCGCCGACCGCAAGGTTGCCCTGCGCCATCGCATAGATCTGGCCGTCGGCCCCCATTAGCGGGGTCATGATCAAGGCGCCGCCGCGCAGCGACTTGGCCTTGCCCATCGATGCGACGGTGATGTCGATCCGCTGGCCCGGCTTGGCGAAGGCCGGCAATTCGGCGGTGATCATCACCACCGCGGCGTTCTTGAGGCCAGGATTGACGCCGGCGGGCAGCTGCAGGCCGAAGCGCGACGCGACCGCCTTCATCGACTGCATGGTATATTCAAGATTGTCGTCGCCCGTGCCGGCCAGACCGACGACGATGCCATAACCGGTCAGCTGGTTGCTGCGGATGCCCTGGAATCCACCCAAGTCCTTGACGCGATCGGCGGCGGCCGGGGTCGCGGCGAAACCGGTCATAAGAGCCAGGAAGACGAGCAGGGCACGCAGCATGGGAGTTTATCCAATCATTCGATTAGGTCGGCATGTCGCATGGAGATGGTTAAGAGGATGCTAACCATCAAAACGGGCTGATCACCGAGAAGAAGCGGCCGAGCCAGCCCTGGCGGCCGGCGCGAGCGACGTCGCCCTTGCCGGTATAGGCGATGCGGGCATCGGCGACGCGGGTCGACAGCACGCGGTTATCGGCGCTGATATCCGCGAAGCGGACGATGCCCTTGATCTGGACGAACTCGTCGCCGCGGTTGAGCGTGACGCGCTTCTGCCCCTGCACCAGCATGGTGTTGTTGGGATAGACCGCGACGACTGTGACCGAGACTTCGCCCGACAGCGAGTTCGACTGGTCGGCGGTGCCCTTGCCGTTGAAGTTGCGCGCGCCGCTGACCGAGGCGTCGCTGGGCTTGAACAGGGACAGCGCGCCGGTGCTCGGCGGGGTCAGGCTGAAGCCGCCGCCCGAATCGAGCTTGGACGACGACGACTTC
>Ga0207669_10000501_pt1 | contig 17123 bp, 17 predicted proteins | sample KBSM33metaG_FD_184329 | JGI IMG/M metagenome (GOLD analysis project Ga0207669, IMG submission 184329) | Miscanthus rhizosphere microbial communities from Kellogg Biological Station, Michigan, USA - KBS M3-3 metaG (SPAdes) (version 2) | ecosystem: Host-associated > Plants > Roots > Rhizosphere >...
GTCGGCGTTGGCGTTCGCGTTGGCGTGGGTGTCCCGGCCAGCACCAACTGCGCGTCGGTATTCGTATAGCCCACGCTGATATCGAACCCACCGGGTGCGCTGGTTCCCGATGCGGTGGCAATGGTCGCGAAGCTGCCGGAGAGCGCCGTCGTCGAATGCAGGAAGCTGCGGGTGCTGGCGGTGTAGGTCCCCGGGGCCCAGGCAAAGGTTACCTTCCCGGCCAGGCTGGCATTGCCGCTCGCCGAGACCAAGTCGATCGCGCCGGGCGAGACGCCGATCACCAGATTGCCGGTCGCAGCCTGCGTGTAGCTGCCCGTGACGCTCAGCCGATTGCCGACAAAACCGCCGTTGGTCAGATCGAGGGTGCCGGCGTTGGCAAGGGTCATCGGCACCGGCAAGTCGCCGATCGACGGATTGACGTTGTTGCCGGCGTGCAATGTCGAGGTGGCATCGATGGTGATGTCACCGATGTCCGTCATGGAGTTGGTCAGCGTCCAGTCGGTGTGATTGATGAAGTTGACCGTCTTGAAGCCGACGACAGCGATGCCCTTGGTCAGGTCATCGTTGCCGCCGCCGCCATGATAGGTAATGCCGTTCAGGTTCAGCGTGTCGCCTTGTGGAAGGCCGCTGCGCAGGTGCAGCACGGTCTGGAGATTCGCCGAGGAAATGCCGACCACATTGACGGTGCTGGGGCCGGCCGCGTGTATGAGTGCGCTCACGTCGATGCCGCCGGCCAGCGTGCCGCCCGTCCAGGTCAGCGTGTTGCCCGAGCCGATCGTCACTTCGCCGGTGATTGCGCCGCCCTGGAGGAGGGTGGTGCCGCTGCCCCAGATTTGGACGGCATTGGCGGTGTTGCCGCCGCCCTTGATCGTGCCGGTATTGGTGAACGTGACGATGGGCGGGTTGGCCGCGCCCACGTCACCGATCGCCACCGTACCGTTGATCGTGCCGGCATTGGTGAAGGTCCGCGTGCCGCTTCCAGTCGCATTGTCCCGATAGCCGATATCCACCGGGCCATCGACGAAGCCGGTCGAACCGACCTGAACCTTGACGCTGTTGTCGGTGAACAGGAACAGGGCTTGTTTGCCCAGGTCGGCGGTGACCCTGCCATCGATCGTGACGTTGATATCGCCGACAGCTCCGGCGGTGATGCCCTGATGCGCAGTGATGACGCCGGTGCCGGTTACGTCGATCGATATGTTCTGACTGTTGTTTCCGGCGACGATACCCCAAAAGGAGGCCCCTGGCGCGAGGCTGCTCGTCTTGTCCGTCACTGTGCCGCCAACGGTAATGTTGACGTTCCCGGCATTGGCCGCGCTGGACTGCTGCGACACAGCCAGGACGCTGCCGCTGACGCCATTCGTCAGGCTACCGTTCGCCACCACGTTGATGTCGCCGCCGGATTGGGAAAGGAGATATACCGCACCGTTGCTGCCGCTGATTTTGGCGCCCGGGTTGATCGTCAGCGCCTGGGTGATCGGCCCGCCGATGCCCCCGGTAAGGGAGATACCGTAGCCGTTCAGGCCGGTGATGGTGCCGCTGGCGGTCACGCCCATCGCCCCGGTGCCGGTGGTGCCGCCGAACACGACGCCGCTGCGGGCACCGATGATCGACGACGTGGCATCGTCGGCAAAGCTGCCGGTGGCATTGATGTCGATGGCATCGCCGGTCGTTGTCTTGATCGAAAAGCCGGGATCGGTGGTGATCACCAGGGGTGGAGAATTTCCGCTGGCATTGATGCTCTGGGTGACCGTCACTGTGCCCGCCGGCGATGTGCAGATATAGGTGCTGCTGCCTGGCGATTGCGGCACGCAACCCTGCGCAGCCGCCTCCGCGCGTTGCGATGCCACGGCGGCCGCCAGCGTCGACGCGCCGAGCGCAAGGTGCCGAATTCTCAAATATTGCCGATACATGATCGCCCCTTTGCCGCTGAGCCGCCGTCGCCGCCGGCTTCATTCAGTCGTTGATCGGCGTATCGCGGCGCGATACCGTCGCGGCGCTACCCGTTTGGGTAGGGAGGTCGGAAAAATCGCCATGCAGCTTGTGGTTACGGGGCCCATGCCGGCCGAGCGCCATGATCAGGACAACCTGCCGCTTGGGTGGGAGACGCTCGACTGGCTTATCGGCCAGATTTACGAATGCGCGCTTGACCCGTCCGGATGGAATGCGACGCTCGAAGAGATCAGACTGGCGCTCTGCCCGCCCGAATGGCTAACCGCCGTTCTGATGCTGGAAAGACGAAACCCGCCAAGTGCGAAATTCATCGCATGGACCAATGTCGGGCCGGGCCTTGAATTAACGTACAGCGCGGTCTTCGCGTACGACAATCCCTGGTCACAAGGGGGATGGCCGGCGCGCAACGGGCAGTTGATCGATACCGACGAATTCCTGCCGCGCGAGGAACTCCGCAAGACCAGCTTCTACAAGAATTTCCTTGCGGCAATAAATATTGACCGGACCCTGTGTCTGATGCTCGATCGTCGTGACGGCGAACGCCTCGGCCTGTTGCTCATCGGCCCGGGGGATCGCGATCTCACCACGCTGCGGCGCGGCCTTAGGGTCCTCGGTCCACATATTCAGCGCGCAGTGAGGATCAGCCAGCGCATTGCCAGCGCTGAAGTGGCAGCGAGTGCGTCACGGGCTGCTGCGAACCGTTCGCGCTACGCTCTGATCAGCCTCGACAAGGATCTAAATATCCTTTCGGTCAATGATCGCGTCGCGCATTACGAAGCAACGGGCCTCATCACGACCGCCGGCGGAAAGCTGGCATTTGTCGATCCTGCCGGCCAGCAGAAGCTTGCGAGCATGAGCCTGAACGCCTCCCTCGACGATCTCGCTTTTCAGGCAATTGACCGGGCCGGTCGGGAACGAGCAGTGCTGGGCGCGCTGATCAAACCCAGGTCCGCTCCCTATATTGGCGGCGCCATCCCCGGCGTTGCCATGATTATCACTATTGGAAGCGGAGTTGGTGAAGCGGCTGTCCTTGGGATCGATCGATTGGCGCAGTGGTTTGGGCTAACGCCGACAGAGGCACGCGTCGTAGACGCTCTCGTCGACGGGCAAACTCCACGGGATTATGCCACCCGCAACGGCGTCAGCATCAATGCGGTGCGGTTTCATCTGAAGCATATCTTTCTCAAGACCGAGACCGCCAGTCAGGCGCAGCTGGTAGCGAGAATCGCGCAAATGCCGCAATAATTACGAGGGCCCGGCTCGGCAGGCATTAGGCAGATAACGAAGCGCAAAAAGCGAATTGCTTCCAGCTTCTGCATTCGTGCGCCAAGATACGAGCTCGCCTGATATTAGCCGGCTTTTCGCACCAGCCTGGATGATTATCACCGCGCGCCGCCGTTCGCGACCGCCTGGCCCAGCAACAGCGGAAAGACCGTCTCGAGCGGCTTGGTGTCGGGCAGGATATAGACATAGCCGCCCTGCTTCCGGAACAAGGGCTGCACGCTCTTGGTGTAGAAAGTCGAGGGCACGTTGATGCACCCGAACGTGATGCGGTTGTCATCTGACGTTGGCGACGCCATGCGCTGGCGACGGCGTTCCTTGGGATTGTACCCTGTCGGGATCGGGTGGAGCGCGACCGACGTGGCGTAATCCACCCACAGCACCTTTTGCCTGCCGGCGGCCAGGCCGTATCTGGCGAGGAAACGCCCTGCCGGTGTGGTTTTCTCAGCGGGGCCGATCTCGGCCAGCTTTTTGCTGCCGATGCCCGGCGTCGCCTCGTCGCCGATGGCCACCCCGATCAGAACAGGCGCCTTGCCGAGCGGTTGCCCCTTCGCGTCGAACAGGAACAAGGCAGCGTTGTTCTTATCGATGACGATATAGGGCAGCGCGCCATTGTCGCCCGACGCGGCGATCCAGTCGAAAACGCGCGTCGCTGCCGCCGACTGGGTCACCTCGACCTTGGCCGTATCGCCCGCCCGCGGCGCCGGCTTGGTTGCCGGCGGCCGAACGTGCTTCGCCGCCGGGGCGGACGCGGGAACGGTGAGCGCAAGACCAGCGAGCGCCAGCAGGATACCGATCATCGCTGGAGGCGCTCAACACGAAACGGGCGTCGCCCCGAAGAAAGGAGCGACGCTCGACATTGCGATCCGATCGGAATTCGGCCGATCAGCACTGGGCCGATCGGCATGCGCGCCCGTGCGGCATCAATTGCGCGGTTTCTTCTTCTGGCTCTCCGCCATCCGCTGTTCGATGCCGTCGACGCGGGCATTGAGCTGGTCGAGACGCTGACCATTGTTCTGCGCCTGGCCGGATGCGGCCTGTGCCTGCGACAATGCCGATTTCGCGGTGCCGTCGGTCTCGTTCAACTTCGCCTCGAGCGCGTCGACGCGCTGGCTCACCGGAGCGATCTGCTCCCGGACATAGCTCTTGGTGGCGCAGCCGCCCAACCCCATCGCACCAAGCAAAATCACGGCCGCGGGGACCATTTTCGTTACAGACGCCGACATCACACACTCTTCCCAATGGTTAACGAGCCCATCGACCCAAGCCGAGCATTGCGGCTCCAACAATCCCGATTCTGTCCGGCTGTGCGTCGGGCGGGATGAGTGGATTGGCAGCGTCGAAGTGCAAGATCACGCGCGGACGCGCACTGCGCCGAGTCTCTCTGCAACAAGATTAGGGCAGGTGTGACGATTGATGTCTGATGACGACCGCGCTTTGCACCAAGATTCAGGAACCGCCACCACCGCTAAAACGTTGCGTATCCGTATTGTCACCATGATTACGGGAGAGAATTAACATGGGTAAAGGTATTTTGCTGTGGCTGCTGGGCATTCCACTGCCCATCATCATCCTGCTCCTCTTGCTCTGGCACTGATCATGGCGACGAATATTCCCCCGTCGGTCGATCCAGACCTTTATCCATCCGGCATCGCTAACGGATCCACCGCCTCTGCCGTCTCCTGGTCGGCGATTTTCGCCGGCACCATTGCTGCGGTGGCGTTGACGCTCATCTTGGTGGCGATCGGCTCGGCGCTCGGCTTCGCATCGGTATCGCCATGGCCGGGTGTCGGTGCCGCCCCTACCACGTTCACGATCGCGGCTGGCGTGTGGCTGATCGTCACCCAATGGCTGTCGGCAGCGGCGGGTGGCTATCTCGCCGGGCGATTGCGGATGCGATGGCACGGGCTGCACACCGATGAGGTGTTCTTTCGCGACACCGCGCACGGGCTGCTGACCTGGGCCACGGCGACGGTGCTGATCGCCGCGGTCGCCGCAGCGGCCTCCGCTTTGTCCAATATCGCCGCGACGCCGGTCGACGTCGACATGAGCAAGGACGCGATCGACGCCGTGCGCAAGGCCGCGATGTCAGTCGCCGGATTCACCGGGCTGTCGCTGCTGGTCGGCGCGTTCATCGGGGCCGTCGCCGGCGCGATCGGCGGCAGGCTGCGCGATATGCACCCCTGATCCGTTCGGCGTCACGGCGGCAATGAGGAACCATCGCGGCCGTGACGTCGTTCCATTGCGGGCGTGGAACTTTCAACCTCTGTCGACCGTCTATCGGTCGAGGTCCGATTCCGGGCCCAAAGGATTCCACATGAAATCTCTATTGATTGCCGCCGGCTTGGCGACCGCGCTGATCGGCTTGACTGCCCCGGCCGCTGCGCAGGACAGGCGTGAGGGCGTGACGCGTACGACCACGACGACCGAAAGGGTTCGCGACGGCGGACGCGTCGAGCGCCATGTCGAGACGAGACGCGTGACCAGCCGCAGCGTTCGGCACAGGGGTTGGGGGGCTCGCCACTGCCACAATGTGAAGCGGCACCATCGTTGGGTGCGCATCTGCCACCGCCGCTGAACGTAACGAGGGGATGGCTTGTGATGGGCCATCCCTTTTGTGCGGGGCTCGCCGAGGCGTCAGCGTATCGTGACTCGGTCAAGCTGCAACCATGTTGCCATTTCGTCGAGCGCGGCACGCAATCTTTCCCTGCTATCCGGCGGCGCGTCCGGTTCGAAATGCGCCTTCGCCAGCAACGTCCCGCGCTGCCGATCCGCCTTCAGATCGACGCGTGCGACAAGGTGCTCGTCCATCAGGAACGGCAGCACGTAATAGCCATGCACCCGGCTCGCCGCCGGGGTGTAAATCTCGATGCGATAGCGCAGGCCGAACAATCGCTCGGTGCGGTCGCGGTGCCAGATCAGCGGGTCGAATGGCGCCAGGAGCGCGCTGGCAGCGATGCGGCGCGGCGATCGTGCATCGCGATGCAGGAAAGCAGGCTGGCTCCATCCCTCTACCCGGACCGGCTGCAAGACGCCTGCATCGATCAGCTCGGCGATCGCATTGTCCTTCTCCACCGGCTTGAGCCGGAAGTAATCGCGCAGTTCGGCCGCGGTGGCGACACCCAGCGCGCGCGCCGCGCGATCGATCAGTTGGCGCCGGGCGTCGCGTTCCTCTAGCGCCGGCAGTGCGAGGATCGCTGCGGGGATGACTCGATCGGTCAAATCATAGACGCGCTCGAAGCTCCGCCGCCGGGTGGCGGTGGTCAGGTGGCCAGCGTAGAACAGCCATTCGAGCGCGCGCTTGGTGTCGCCCCATTCCCACCATCCTGACCGGCTTTTGCCGTGGGGGAAGTCGGACGCGGCGAGCGGCCCTTCCGCCGCGATCCGGGCAAGGATGGCCTCGGCTTGCGGGCGCTGTTCGGTCGCGAAGCGGCGCAGCGCACCATAGCCCGCCTCTCCGCGATCGGCGCGCGCCATGCGCCAACGCATCAGCGGAAACAAATCGAGCGGGAGCAGCGAGGCTTCGTGCGCCCAATATTCGAACAATCGGCGGTCGCGCCTGCCACCCCACGCCGCTCCGTCGAGCAGGTCGCGATCATAGCATCCCAGCCGCGAGAAGGCGGGCAGATAATGCGCCCGGACGACCACGTTGACGCTGTCGATCTGGTGGAGGTTCAGCCGATCGATCAGGCGCCCCAGCTGCGCGCGGCCGACCGAAGACCCACGGCGCGCACCGAAGCCCTGAGCGGCGAGGACGATGCGTCGCGCCTGGGCAAGAGAGATGTCGGACATATGCGCGCCTATCGATGCCCGATCTGCTGCCCGATCTGCTGAATGCCGAGCCGGGGCGCCCGTATGGGCATTCGGGTCAATGCGTGTCGACCGGCGGGATGTCCGATCCCTGGACGGTGAACAATCCCGTCACCCCGCCGTTCGCGGCGAACACGGCTAGGCTGATGACGACGACCAAAGCGGCCGACGCGATGACGATCTTGCGCCGCCTGATCTTTGCCGAATGCGACCGACGCCGTCCCCTTGTTCTGCCGCCCATCGTGATTCTGCGCTCCCCTGACGATGAATATTGAGTCCGGGTCTTAATCGCGACAACCAGCCCGATGATCAATCGCCTGATCGCCCGTCCCTGCCCACGGGGCAACCGCCATCGCGCGTGGTGACCCGAGCGCCCTCTGCTCGCCTCTCCGACACCTCAAGTTGTATATCTACGGAGGGCATCCTGAACCTCCATGCAATAACGGCGTCCGCATAGAACGGGAACCGGCAAGGAGGAAAAGGTGATCGATTTCCGTGTCTTCTCGTCCCGCCACTCCTTGTCGGACCACCTGAGGAGCTGACGCCATGGCGTTCAACATTCTGGTCGTCGATGATTCGCTGACAGTCAGGGCGATCATCGAGGAATTGCTGGCGACGCAGAAGGATATGCAGATCGTCGGCTCGGCGGGGAGCGTGCAAGCGGCGCGCGACCTGATAGGCCAGTTCGTGCCCAGCGTCATCATCCTCGATCTGGCGATGCCCGGGATCGACGGGTTCGCCTTTCTGGACGAGCTTGCGGGCCATCCGCATGCACCGGTGCTGGTCGTGTCGTCGCATACCGTCGCGGGGTCGGCGAGCGAGGCGGAAGCGGTGGAACGCGGCGCCTTTGCCTGCTTCGACAAGGCGCTGCTGTTGCGCCAGGGAAGCCGGTTCACCGCTTTGGTACGGAAAGCCCTTGCCAGCACGACCGCGCTAGCTCGAACCGAGCGCGCGGCCGCCTGACGTCGGGATGGGCGGCGAAGGAGGAAGCGCCCTCCGCCGCCCGAACCGATCTTACTTCTTCTTCGCGTCGATCGCGTCGGCCTTGTTCTCACCCGCGTCGCGGACGGCATCGGCCTTGTTGTTCAACGCGTCCGCCGCATTGTCCGCGGCTGCCTTGTCGTCGGAGGCGATGTTGCTGCCCTCATCGCGAATCGCGGAGGCATTGGCATCCATCGCATCGGCGGTGTTGTCGGCGGCGGCCTGGACGTTGTCGGCGGCGTCGGTCTTGTGACCGCAAGCGCCGAGCGGCAACAGCGTGAGAGCCGCGGCGGCGGCGAGGAACTTCTTGGTCATGCGCATCCCCTTCTGGAACGGTTCGAGTATCGGCAAGGCGCACTGTTCCGTCGGAGCAATGACCATTACCGATCGGGGTCGAAACACCCAGGTCGCCCGGTTGTTTCATGCCATCATCATTTTTCCGGCAGGCAAAGGCGCCACATAGTCGCTCGAGAGGCCGGAAAAGCGCAATCGATATTAGCCAGGCGTCTGGCCTTGCCCTTTGTCGGCACAATATTCTTTGCGCGAATCGACCGGCGGGCTGTTGCAGCAATATTCGTTGCGACTGTGTAACAACCAGCCTTCCCTGCCCCTTTCTGGGCATCGCCGGGCGTCTTGACGCTACGGAATCGCTGGAAAAAGACGTGGTAGTCCCCGGCATCGGACATCAACGCTGCCGTTTTTATCCTAGAAACCTCGCGACTTGTCCTGCAGACCAATCGCGATCTTTCGGGATCCAACCGACAAACCGGGTCGCCTTGTGAACGTATGACCTTTCCGCGCCTGTCAGGGGGCAGGCGGGAGGGGCATGTCAAGACAGGGAGATCAAGGATGCGTTTGTTTGCTTCTCTTGCCGGAGGCGCGTGCCTGACGGCTTTATCGCTGGTGCTGACAACCGCGCCGGCCCGCGCCGACAACACACCCGAATGTAACGCCAATGCGGTGGTGACGACCGCGCTGGAATGCGGCGCGCCAAGCACCGCTACTGGCACGTCGTCGGTCGCGGTCGGCCAGAATACCAATGCCACGGGCGATTTCGGCACTGCGGTCGGCAGTTTCTCGACTGCGTCCGGGCTGGTCGGCACGGCAATCGGATCCGCCGCCACGGCATCGGGGGACTTTAGCACTTCGGTCGGCACCAATTCCACGTCGAGCGGCTATGCCGCGCAGGCGTTCGGCGTGCAGGCACAGGCGACAGGCGACTATTCGACCGCGACCGGCTTCAGCGCCTTCGCGACGGGCACGAGGTCGACCGCGACGGGCGATGCCGCGTTCGCGTCGGGCGAACAGTCGACCGCGGTTGGCGCGACCGCGCAGGCGGCCGGAAATAACAGCGCAGCGTTCGGCTTTGCCGCCAATTCCAGCGGTGCAAACGCCGTCTCGGTCGGCTATCAGAGCACGGCGTCCGGCGACAATGCGACCGCAGTCGGGCCCAATGCCACCGCGAGCAACCTGCTGACCGTCGCGGTCGGCGGAGGTTCCAATGCCGGCGGCTTGGCCGGCATCGCAATCGGGCAGAACGCCGGCGCGACGGGCGATTTCGGCATGGCCGTAGGTTCGTTGGCGCAGGCTTCGGGGGTCGGATCGACCGCTCTGGGCGTGCAAAGCAACGCATCGGCCACCGGCGCGATCGCGCTCGGCTTCAACGCCACGACCAGCGGGGTCAACGCCGTTGGCATCGGCACCGGATCGGCCGCCAGTGGCAATGCGGGCGTCGCGATGGGATCGGGATCGACGGCGGGCGGCGTAAGCTCAATCGCAATCGGCGGAGATCCCTCCGGCAATACCGGGAGCGGCGCACAGGCGGTCGGCGACCGGAGCATCGCAATCGGCGCAGGGGCCAATGCGACAGGCGTGGACTCGATTGCGCTCGGCACCGGCGCGGTCGCGGCGAACAACAATTCGTACGCGATCGGCACCGGCGCCACGACCACGCGCGACAATCAGATCGTACTGGGTGGCGCAGGCCAGTCGGTGACCGTTGGCGATCTTTCGGCGAGCACCGCGGCACAGACCGGCGCGGTCAATTTGGTCACCGCGGATGCCAGCGGCACCTTGGGCACTGGCCCGGCACTGTCCTCGCTGGCTACCGCGGCGTCGGTAACAGCGCTCGGCAACCAAGTGACCGCCAATACGGCGTCGATCAACACCCTCAACGGCCAGGTCGGCACGCTCAACACCGAAGTTGCCGGCAATACCGCTGCGATCGCCACGAACACCACGGCGATCGCAGGTAACACCGCGTCGATCAACACGCTCAATACGCAAGTGACCGGTATCAACACCCAGCTTGGCGTAATTGGCGGGCAGATCGGTACCTTGAACGGCCAGGTCTCGACCCTGAACAGCCAGGTCAACCAGCTGTTCGCGGCGAACCGCGACAATCGCCGCCAGATCAACCTGGCCAATGAAGGCGTCGCGATGGCGCTGGCGATGGATTCGCCGGGCGTGCCGGAGGGGTCGAACTTCGCGCTGGCCGGCGGGGTCGGCTATTACAATAACCGCGCGGCAGGCACGATCGCGATGAGCGCACGGGTCGGACCCAAGGCGTATATCTCGGCCGGCGTCGGCGCGGGGTTCAACTCGGGAGAAGTCGGCGCGCGCGGCGGCTTTGCGGTGGGATTTTGAGGCGGGGCATGATCAAGCATCTGCTGATCATGGCGGCGCTGGCGGTCCTGCCGTCAGCGGCCGGGGCGGCGCGGGCACAGTCCGCGCCGCCGCCGGTAGTGGCACCGCCAGGTACTCCACCCAACGTCGCCTATAGTGCGCCGGTATCGACCCAGCCGCTGCCCGACGAGCTGACCCGCGCGAGGCTGATCTGGACGACGATGGTCGCGATCGAACAGGCCAATGAATCTGGCAATTATTCGGTGCTTCGCGACATTTCCTCACCGTCTTTCCAAATGGCCAACGATCCCAGTCGGTTGACGCAGATCTTCGCCGGAATCCGGTCGACCAACATCGATTTGTCGAACACCCTGCTGCTGGCGCCAAGCTACCGCCAGCCGCCGGCGATCGACGGCAAAGGCATGTTACGGCTGAACGGCGCGTTCGGGTTGCGGCCGACCGCGGTGTTGTTCGATCTGACCTTTCAATGGGTGAGCAACCGCTGGCGGCTGTTCGGCGTGTCGCTGGGCGCGCGGAGCATCAGTTCGGGGTTCAGTCCGGCCCCGGCGCCCGCGCCGGGAGCGCCAACGAAGAAGTAAAAAAGATTGCCCGGCGGAAGCATCCGCCGGGCAAATTTCCGAGAATAATGCCATAGGGTTCGCGACGTGCGGCTGCAGAAGACGACCACCGCGCCATCTCGCTAGTGAACGCGGCGCATCGCTTCCGGCGTCGCCGCAGCCGGCAGTTTCAGCCTAAATGGCGCGACGGCCCTGGATCAGGCGAACCACCACAACGACCAGCGCGATCACCAGCAACAGGTGAATGAGACTGCCGACGTGGAGCACGGTGAACCCGAGCAGCCAGAGCACCAGCAGGATGACGACAATTGTCCAGAGCATTTCTTATCCTTCCTGTTTGACCGGGCGGAAAGGCTCGTACCCGACCATCCTGCCCCGCAGAGTGAAAGACGTTCGTTACGGCTTCGGGTTCCGTCGCGCCAAGCGAGAGGGCCCGGCCGAGGCTGGATTGCACCCGATGCGAGGGCGATAGGATCGAACCAGCGGCCGCCCTTGCCCAGCCGGCTCAATCACCTTGACGCATCGCGGCAACGCCCTTAGAGGCCCCGCTTCGCGCTACCGCCGGCCCCTTCGTCTAGCGGTCTAGGACGTCGCCCTCTCACGGCGAAAACACGGGTTCGAGTCCCGTAGGGGTCACCAATAAAATCAATCACTTGGCTAGTGGCGTCGCAGATCAAACCGATAACATAGTCAATACGTCGTCCGAGGACGCGCCAGATCAATATAGGATGTCGGTGGACGAATTCGATTAGTGGGCCATCTACCATAATAGATGGTTCTGGCAGTAAATCCGGGCGCTCTAAGCTGACGAGAGTATTGGAGCGCTGCCGTGCGACTTTGTACCACCGCGTATGGGATGACTGCTTCGTATTGGCGACGCGACCGGATGCTGCGCGCTCGGGAGCCGGCAGCAACTGCATGACGGGACTTTCAGCGATGTTTGGATTCCCAGTCTACGCCTAGCCAACCGCGATTACTCGGTTCTGTTTTACTTCAAGGGTGGTTTTCTGTCGCCGGTGATGATTGCAACTAAGGCGAACCCACCGTCAATGATTTCCATAGCGTCACCAACGCCCATCGACTTCGATATGGACGCGAAGTGTCCTTCAAAGAAAACCCTTCCTCCTTCTCTATGGAAGAATGGCAGACCCCGGAAGGCATCAATGTCGTCATCGCTTTCTATGACGGCATCGATTGCCTCAACATCAACTTCCGGTATCGATATGCGGACGCTGCCAACCAACTTCGACGCGTATCGGAGCTCGCTAGGCAGCGAACTCCGGTCGGTTTCAATTATGCCCTTTCAATTCTAAAGACCAACATTCTGCAGTAGGCCAAATCCAGTCGTTCGATCACTGCCAAAAAGGAACGGCAGAAGGTGGGCCGCAAGCTGCTGGCAGGTTTTGGGCAGCCGGCACGCCAAAGCAGCACAGGCGATCAACGAGGCGACGTCGAACGCGCTCGCCGCCGGCGCGATCCTTTTCTTCTAGGGCCGGCTTGTCTTCTAGGGCCGGCTTGCGACAACGGCGTCCGGGGCTCATCGCTCCGGACGCCTCCATTCGAGAAAGCAGATTGATGTCCCATCGCGTCACGCGTCTGATCCTTCTTGCCTCGATCGCCTGGCCATTGGCCGCGCATGGCCAGACGGCGCCGGCGACCGATATGAAGGACGACATCGTGATCCTCGGCACCGGGCTCGATTTGCCGCCGGGCACACCGGCCTATGGATCGACCGTGATCGGTCGCGACCGGCTGACCAATGACGCGTCGGGTCGCGTCGAAGACGTGCTCAGCGATGTCGCCGGCTTCCAGCAATTCCGCCGTTCGGACAGCCGCTCGGCGAATCCGTCGGCGCAAGGTGCGACGCTGCGTGCGCTCGGCGGCAATGCGTCGAGCCGGACGCTGGTGTTGCTGGACGGCGTCCCGATCGCCGATCCCTTCTTCGGCTATATTCCGTTCAGCGCTTTGGTCCCCGACCGGCTGTCGGCGATTCGGGTAACGCGCGGCGGCGGGTCGGGCGCGTTCGGATCGGGCGCGGTCGCGGGAACGATCGAGCTCGTCAGTGCCGGACGCCGCGACCTGCCGCTGGTCGGCGGCGATGCCTTTTACGGCAGCCGCAATTCGGAAAGCGTGTCGACCAGCGTCTCGCCGAGCCTGGGCGGCGGGTTCGCCACGATCTCGGGCCGGTTCGAACGCGGCGACGGCTTCCAGACCACCCCCGACGATCAGCGGGTCGCGGCTACCGTCCCCGCGCGTTATCGCGACTGGTCGGCCGGCACGCGCGCGGTCATCCCGGTCGGGGCGACCGCCGAACTGCAGGTGCGCGGGTTGTTGTTCGGCGACAACCGCACCTTGCGTTTCAAGGGCGCGGATTCGAGCTCGCAGGGTGAGGACGCCAGCGTTCGCTTCGTGTCGCGCGGGACCTGGCAGGTCGACGCGCTCGCTTATGTCCAGGCGCGCAATTTCACAAACAAGGTGATCAGCGGGACGAGCTTCAAACTGACGCTCAACCAGCGCAACACGCCGTCGACCGGTCTCGGCGGCAAGATCGAGATACGGCCGCCCGTCGGGCCCGATCACGTCCTCAGGATCGGCGGCGACGTACGCGCGGCCGACGGTCAATTGTTCGAGGACGCCTATAGCGCGGCCGGCCTCGTCACCGCGCAGCGCAACGCCGGCGGGAAGACGACCACCACCGGATTGTTTGCCGAGGATGATTGGACGATCGGACATCTCGTGCTGACCGGCGGCGTGCGTGCCGATCGCTGGACGATCACCGACGGCTTTTTCCGCGAGCGAAACGGCGCCGGAGCGCTGACCACCAACAATCGCTTCGCCGCGCGCGACGGCACCGAAATCACCGGGCGCGGCGGGGCGTTGTACCATGCCACCCATTGGGCGGATCTGCGCGTCGCAGCGTACACCGGTTTTCGCCTGCCGACGCTCAACGAGCTGTATCGGCCGTTCACCGTTTTCCCGATCACCACGCAAGCCAATGCCAATCTCAACCCCGAACGATTGCGCGGGGTAGAGGGTGGCGTCGATCTCAAGCCGTTGCCGGGCATGGAGATCGGGCTGACCGCCTTCTACAACCGGCTTGGCGACGCGATCGCCAACGTCACCATCGGAACCAATCTGCGTCGCCGCGCCAATGTCGACGCGATCGCCGCCAAGGGAGTCGAGGCGACGTTCGTGTGGCGCAGGGGCGCGATCATGCTCTCGGGATCGTACGCACTCAGTGCCAGCAAGGTGCACGCGCCGGGAATGGCGTTCGATGGTCTGGCGCCGGCGCAAAGCCCGCGCCACGCCGCCAGCGCGACGATCGCCTGGACGCCCAAAACCGGCGCTCTGCTCTCGCTGACCGCACGCTATGTCGGCGACCAGTATGAAGACGATCTGCAGACCAATGTTCTGCCCGCCGCGACCACCATGGATGCCTTTGCCAAAATGCCCGTCATGCGCGGCGTCGCGGTCATCGCGCGCGCGGAGAACCTGTTCGATCAGGCGGTAGAGACGCGCAACCAGGCCGGATCGATCGACCTCGGCACACCACGAACGCTGTGGATCGGCGTTCGCATCGGAGGATAAGACGGACGGATATGACGGAAGAGGTGGTGGCGTTGCCGCTTTGGGCGCGCGAGGCGAAGGTTCAGCCGTCCGACTATCGCGCGGTCTATGATCGCGCGCTCGGCGAGCCCGCCGGGTTCTAGCTCGAACAGGCCGGGCGTCTCGACTGGATCGCCGCGCCGACGGTGGCGGATGAAAGCAGCTGCGACGAAGCCGAGCCCGTGTCTTGTCAGGAAGGCCTATCGCCGCTGGAAAGGGCGTAGATGCGTCGTGCGTTGCCGTCGAACACCGTGTCCCGGGCGCTCGGCGCGATCAGGGCCTGCGCCTGCGCGAGCCAAGCCGCATATCGCCGGCCAGTGTCAGGACCGGCCAATCGCTTCCCCAGATCAATCGGTCGGTGCCGAATGCGTCGAGCAGTATCGCCGCGACCTCGCCGATACGCGGCGTCAGTCCGGGTTCGGTGAGCAGCCCCGACAGTTTGCACGCGACATTGGGCCGATCGGCGATCGCGCGCATCTCCGCTTCCCAGCCGGGAAGGTCGCCGGCATCGGGTTTGGCGGCATGGTCGATGACGATCGACAGCGCCGGATGCCGTGCGGCGAGGCGATGCAATGCGGCTAGGTGTCGCGGGCGGATCAGCGCGTCGAGCACCAGCCCGCGGTCGGCCATCGCGGCGAGGCCCGCGTCGATCGCGGGATCGTCATACCAGTCGGCGGGGCGATCCTGCACCATCGGGCGCAGGCCCTTGAGGATTGGGTGCGACGGCAACGTGCCGCGCAGATCGCTCCAGCCGACTATTCCCAGCACCAGCGGATCGTCGGCAAGGGACAGCAGCCAGTTGGTATCGGCGGCATTGTCCTGGCTCTGGACCAGCACCACGCCGTCAATCCCGTTGGCCGCCGCCAGCGCGTGCAGCTCGGGCAGCTCGACATCGCGATGGATCGCATCGAGATCGGGAGGCGGCCAGGTGCAGCCATGCTCACCGATCCGCCAGAGATGGACATGGGCATCGATCACGCCGGCTTCCGCACCGTCAACGCGAAGGCGAGCACGACGAGGAAGCAGCAAGCGGGTACGGCCATCGCATTGACCATCGACCCGGTGCGGTCCGACACCAGACCCATCACCGCCGGAAAGACGGCGCCGCCGACGATCGCCATCACCAGCAGCGCGGCGGCCGACTTCGTCCGCGCTCCGAGGCCATCGACCGTCTCGGCGAAGATCGTCGGGTACATGATCGACATGAAGAAGCTCGAGGCGATCAGCGCGACGATACCGATCATGCCTCCCGCGATCGTCGCGATGAGGCACAGCAAGGCGCCGGCGACCGCAAAAATAGCGAGCAGCGATGGTGCGCGCACCACGCCCATCAGCGCCGAGCCGACGAACCGCCCCGCCATGAAGGTGACGAGCGAGATGGTGAGATAGCCCGCCGCGACGCGCTCGGGCGTGCCGGGCACCGCGACCTCGGCATAGCGGATGAGGAAACTCCACACGCCGACCTGCGCACCGACATAGAAGAATTGCGCCAGGACGCCGAGCAGGATCCGGCGATCGCGGAGCAGCGCGCGAAAATCGTCGAGCGCGCCGACGTCTTCCTCGACGTCCCGCTGCGTCGCGATCGCGGGAAAAGCGGTCAACCGGATCAGCACCGCCCACGCCAGCACGCCGAGGCCAATCAGCAGATAGGGTAGTTGCACCGCGGTGGCTTCGCTCGCGCGCCACTGCGCCAGCACGTCCGGAGACATTGCGGCGATCTCGGCGGGGCTGTGCGCCACGCCTGACAGGATGAACTGGCTGCCGATGACGATGCCGGTGATCGAGCCGAGAGGGTTGAACGCTTGGGCGAGATTGAGCCGCCGCGACGCGCTCTCCGGCGGTCCGAGCCGCGCGATGAGCGGGTTGGCCGACGTCTCGAGGAACGAAAGCCCACTGGCAATGACGAACAGAGCGGCCAGGAAGAACGGATAGCTTTGCTGGCTCGCTGCCGGCCAGAATAGCAACGCACCGGCGCCGTAGAAGCAGAGGCCGAGCAATACCGCGGCGCGATAGCCATAAGCACGCATGAACAAGGCGGCCGGAATGGCGAGGCAGAAATAGCCGAGATAGAAAGCCGATTGGACGAGCCCGGCCTGGAGGTCGCCGAGAACGAACAGCTTCTTGAAGTGCGCGATCAGGATATCGTTGAGATTGTTCGCGATCCCCCACAGGAAGAACAATGCGACGATCAGTACAAACGGCAACAGGCGCGTCTTTGGCACCGGCGATTCCTCGCTCATATCAATCCCCTCCCGTCGATCCGCAGCACCGGCACGACCTTCTCTCCGA
>Ga0207669_10000503_pt1 | contig 17079 bp, 19 predicted proteins | sample KBSM33metaG_FD_184329 | JGI IMG/M metagenome (GOLD analysis project Ga0207669, IMG submission 184329) | Miscanthus rhizosphere microbial communities from Kellogg Biological Station, Michigan, USA - KBS M3-3 metaG (SPAdes) (version 2) | ecosystem: Host-associated > Plants > Roots > Rhizosphere >...
GTACGTGGCCTGCGACGATGGCGCGCTGGTCGAAGTGGATGCGCGGACAGGGACGGTTCAGCGCGAATGGCCGCTGGCAGGCGGTCCGGACGCGACGTTCTTCAACCCGGCCAGCCTTATCGGAGGCGCCACGCTGGCATCGTTCGCCTGGGGCACGCATGCAGGCGCGGACCCTCTTCATGTTGCCGTGACCAAGGGGCCGGGCTGCGAATGCTGCGACGGCTGGGCGAAGCACCTTCGCGCGAACGGCTACTCCGTATCGGTCACCGAGTCGGATGAGCTGGACAGCGTCAAGGAGAAGCTCGGCATTCCGGCTGACTTGCGCACGTGTCATACCGGGCAACTCGGCAGCTATCTGCTCGAAGGCCACGTTCCCGCCGCCGCGATCGCGTATCTGCTCAGCGAAAAACCCGAGGGACTGACAGGCCTGGCAGTGCCGGGAATGCCCGTCGGCGCTCCCGGCATGGAAGTCAAAGGCGCTCAGCCGCAAGAGTATGCCGTCATCCTCTTCGGAGCGGCGGGCCGCAAAGAATGGGCGAAATTCAAGGGGCTCAATCGGATCACTTGACCGTCAGAGCGACAGAAGCAGACAAACTGAAAGTCTCGGACTGAGCATAACGCCCGCCTTAAAAAGCCGCCTGGCTCGTTCCTGATCACGCCGAAGTCAATGCGACGGAGGCGGTACGCCGAAACATTTTGCCCAAATGATCCGTTGGGGCAACGCCAGCCGTCCGCTCGGCATGCTTGAAGCCGGGAAGCGGGTGAACTTGGAGCGGGGGCACTGATCAGAAAGGATATGCTATGCGTCTCGTCATACCCTTCGTCGTCACAGGCGCGCTTGCGCTTGGGATAACGGCCGCGTCGGCCCAGACCATCGACTGGGACAAGGTCGATGCCGCGCTCGGCCGCAAGGCGGCCGTATCCGGCGATGTGCACCGCTATGGCTTCCCGCGCACCGACCTCACCGTCACGCTGGACGGCGTGACCATCAAGCCGTCGCTGGCGCTCGGCGGATGGATCGCCTTCAAGCCCGCGCATGGTGGCGCGATGGTGATGGGCGATCTGGTCCTGCTCGACAGCGAGATCACGCCGGTGATGACCGCGCTGATCCATAACGGGCTGGAGATCACCGCGATTCACAACCACGTGCTGCGCGGCAATCCCGCGACCTACTACATGCACGTCGGCGGGCATGGCGATCCGGAGAAGATGGCCACGGCCATTCTCCAGGCGCTGCAGAGCAGCAAGACGCCCCTCACACCGCCAGCCACGCCCGCAAGCCAACCGGCGATCGATCTCGACACGGCGCAGCTCGACCAGATCATCGGCGTCAAGGGCCAGCCGAACGGCGGCGTCTATCAATTCGCCGTGCCGCGGCGCGATCCGGTCACCGAAGGCGGCATGACGCTGGCGCCGGCGGGTCCGATCGGCGCCGCGACCGCGATCGGCTTTCAGCCGACCGGCGGCGGCAAGGCCGCGATCACCGGCGACTTCGTTCTCACCGCCGAGGAGGTGAACCCGGTGATCAGGGCGCTGCGCGACAACGGCATCGAGGTCACCGCCGTGCACAGCCACATGCTGACCGAACAGCCGCGCCTGATCTTCATGCACTTCTGGGCCAACGACGACGCGGTGAAGCTCGCCAAGGGACTTCGCGCTGCCATCGACAAGACGGCGAGCGCGAAAAGCTAGACAGGCGCTTAGTGACACTCGTGTCGGGCGCGCATTCGGCGCGTTTCCTGGCGAGTGTCACATTATCGCCAGCGATCGATCGGCAGGCCGCCAACGAGGGCGGCCCGTCACCCGCAACACTAGCTCGCCACCCGGCGACAGCGGAGCGCGTCATGTTCTGAATGACGACCGCAGGCAGCGCCGCGAAGACTGCCGGCGCGAAAAAATGCCAAAAGCCCGATCGCGGCATGCCCTACCCGGCGTCGCGACCTCGTCCTGAGAGCAGGTCATCATCGGCTTTCGCAAGCTGCGCTTCGACGGCGTGAGCCGGCGCTCTGAACAACTGCACGATCTCGCACTCTGATCGTGGTTGGATGTTGGGCACGCGGCGGCGATTGGTCATGTGGCGTTCAATCCGAATGACCTGGGCGGGCGGCATGGCAGTCTCCTGTCGTCTCTTCCTGCCAAACTTCCCACGAAAGGTGCTCCAGCGATGTGACGGAGATCACACTCGGCGACCTGCGCGCGATCTCTCTTTCACGTGCACGGCGGTCTTCATGCGGCGAGGCCCGCCGGATCGATCGGCGTTCGCCAGCTGCGATAGCGCCACCTTGTTCAGCATGTCTTCAGCCGCCGGCACCGGCACTTCCTTGCCGGCCGGCCTTGCCCGCCGGAAGACGGGCGCGCGTTGGACTGTTCAAGCAATGATGCAAACAGTATAATCGCAATGCTTGGTAGAACGAAGTCCCAAGGATGGAGGGCGGTCATGAAGAAGGCCTTGCTCGCAACTGCTGTCGGCATCACAGCGCTTATCGTTTCATCCCCGCAGCCTTTGATCGCCCAAGGCGATGTCGATCAACAGTTCGGCGTCGTGAACTTCGAGACCTCGTGCAACGAGGTGGCGCAGCGTCGATTCAACCGCGCCATGAGGTATCAGCATTCTTTCTGGTACGATCAGGCCAAGGAGATCTTCGAGGAAGCCGCCAAGGCGGATCCAAACTGCGCCATGGCCCACTGGGGCGTCGCGCTTACCTTTCTCAACAATCCGCACATCGCTATTCCGGCTGCCAACCTGGCACCGGGGCTCGCCGCCATTCAAAAGGCCAAGGCGATGAACGCCCAGACCGAGCGTGAGCGCGACTATATCGATGCGCTGGCGGTCATGTACGTGGATCACGACAAGCTCACGCATCGCCAGCGCATCAGCGCGTTCCTGAAAGCTACGGAAGCGCTGGCAGCAAAATACCCCAAGGATGACGAGGCGCAGATCGCCTATGCCATTACCTTGAACACATCGGCGTCATCCACCGACAAGACCTACGCACAACAGACGAAGGGAGCGGCCATACTCGAGCCGATCTCGAAGCGGCTGCCACAGCATCCGGGCGTGACGCACTACCTGATTCACCTGTACGACTACCCGGAGACCGCGCAGAAGGGCCTCGATGCCGCCAACCGTTATGCAAAGATCGCACCGGCGGCGCCGCATGCACAGCACATGCCCTCGCACATCTATACGCGCGTCGGATACTGGAATGAATCGATCGCCTCCAATGACGTCTCGGCGAAGGCGGCGAGGGCCGACAAGGAGGCCGGAAATCAGCTGCACGGACAAGACTATATGGTCTATGCCCATTTGCAGCTCGGCCAGGACAAGCGCGCGCGCGCTGTCATGGACGACATGATGGCCACACAGAATGTCGGCCCGGGTGCATTCCCCAGTCAGTATGCGCTCGCGGCTTCGCAAGCGCGATACATGGTGGAGCGCGGTGACTGGAAAGGCGCGGCCGAACTGCCGGTCAGGCCTGGTCAGTTCAATCACACCGTGGCTATCACGCATTTTGCGCGAGCCCTCGGCGCAGCGCGTGCCGGCAATCCGGTTGCCGCAAAGGCCGACATTGCCAAGCTCGCGGAGCTTGGCGACAAGCTGCGCGAAGCGAAGGACGCCTATTGGTCGGAGATCGTCGACATTCAGCGCCAAGTCGCGGCGGCGTGGGTGCTCGCCGCCGAGGGCAAGCACGACGAAGCGCTAAGAGCAATGAGCGCGGCTGCCGACGCTGAGGACAGGACCGAGAAGCATCCCGTGACCCCCGGGCCGCTCGCTCCTGCGCGCGAGCTCTATGGCGTCATGCTGCTTGAGCGCGGCATGGCCAAAGAGGCATTGGTCGCCTTCGAAACCACGAAGGCCAAGGAGCCAAATCGCTTCCACGGCTACGCTGGCGCCGCGCAAGCGGCGGAGAAGCTTGGGGACAAGACCAAGGCCAAGGAGAACTATCAGCGTCTGATCGCACTCACGTCGAACGCGGATTCTGAGCGGATCGAGATCGCGGCCGCACGCAAATTCGTGGCTGCCAACTAGGGCACTGCTGCTCTTCCTGTCGAAGCAAGCGGCGGCGTAATTCGAATCGTGAGCCGCACGGTCGCTTCACGCCGCGCATCTGCCGGCCGCAAGTCACCGACGCCTCTGCGAGGGTCTCCGCCGGTGATGGCCCGATGCATGCTCCCGGACAGACCAAAACGCTCCGGTTGGCGGCCTCTCTGGTTTGATGACGTAATGATCGGTGAGCGCTTCGATGAGATGGACGGGAACGGATCGCACGGCGGCGAATTGCCATTTGCCTGCTGACGTTTCTGGGTTCCGTGTGATGCCGACACCTGAGTTCTATCGTTCCGAAGCCGACCGGTTGCGCGCCGAGGCTGGCAAGGGCAAGGGGGCCGAGGTGTCGCGTCTGCTGAGGCTCGCCACCGAGTATGACCAGCTGGCCGACAGCATGGACCCCATGAGATCGGAGAAGCCAAGGCAGCCCTAGTCGGGTCGCCTTTATGCAGCCAAGCTGATCGACACGATCAGCGTCGGATCGTCGCCGGGCGCGCGCGACGAGTTGTCACGCTGCGACATCGGCACGTTGTTCAGCATGTCTTCAGCGGCCGGCACCGGCATTTCCTTGCCGGCCGAGCCGTCCAGCCGCTTGTCGAACCGATCCGGCCGCAACAGCACCGGCATGCGCACGCCTCGCAATCCCGCTTATGAGTTTTCCTCATGCAGGCGCGAGAAACGATGCTTTGCGGGAGCGGATCGGAACGCGCGACATCGGGCGAGCCTCGGCGACGAGGCACCGGGGTTCGCAGCCGCCGATTCAAGCGCTGCCTGGAGAGCGGCGATGCTGCGATCATGCATATCCGGGTTTCTGGCGGGCGCGATCGGCCTCGTCAGCGTCACGCACGCCGCCGGTCAGCCGGTCTGCCGGCCGGCCCTGGGATTCAAGCAGGTGCGGTTTTCACCGATGCAGCCGCCGACGATGGCGCGGACATGGACCGCGGTCGTGTCGGTCGATGCATCGCGCTGCGCGGCGAATTCCAGCGGGCACTTCGACATCGTGTTTTCGCAGCTGAAGGAAACCGCGCCCGACACCGAATTCCGCGAGCGGTTCGTCTGGCAGGCGCCTGCGGTCGCGGTCGGCGTCGATCTTTCCGCCGACGAGGCCGTGGTGGGATACTGGGTCGACAACATCGCGCCGTGTCCCTGCGGACGATGAGCGTCCCTGGGCTGGTGCTGCAATGGCTCGCACGGCGAGGCGCCGCTGGCACACGCGCCGATGCACGCCGGCATCATCGAAGCGGCAAAACAAGCGGTCGCCACCGGCCTCGGCATATCGTTCGTGCCGGACGCGTCGGTCGCAGTACATTCGCCCGACATTGTCGGCAGCCTTGCGTCGCGGTGCTTGCGTGCGCGATACAATGAGGCCGCCGCGCGATACATTGTACCGCGGCGCGGCGATTTTCGGATAGTATCTGAATCGGAATGCTCCGTAAGGTTTAATCGATGCCGCTGCGATCAAGGTGATCGGAGCGGGCTTCGTTGAACCCGATGGAGGCGACCTGATGAACAAGGGCATTGCTATCCTGATTGCGGCCGCGGGCTTCGGACTCTCTGTCCTGCCCGCGAGCGCGCAAGCGACTCGCACCTGGGTGTCCGGCGTCGGCAGCGACGCCAATCCGTGCAGTCGCACCGCGCCGTGCCAGACTTTCGCCGGCGCCATCAGCAAGACCGCGGCCGGCGGCGAGATCGACTGTCTCGATCCGGGTGGCTTCGGTGCCGTCACCATCACCAAGGCGATCACGATCGACTGCGGCGGCGTGACCGGCGGACCTCTGGCGACGCTCGGCTCGAACGGCATCATCATCAATGCCGGCGTCAACGACCGGATCGTGCTGCGCAACATGAGCATCCAGGGCGCGGGCACCGGTGCGAACGCCATCCGCTTCCTCGCCGGCCTGCACCTGACGGTCGAAAACGTCAGGATCTCGGGCTTCACGACCATCGGCATCGACGTGAACAAGTCGGCCAGCGGCAACCTTTATGTCCGCGACACCTACATCACCAACGTGCCGAAGGCGATCCGGGTGTTCACCGGCGCGGGCGCGATCAACGCGCAGATCGACAACACCCGCATCGACGCCGTCAGCACCAACGGGCTCGAGGTGGCGAGCGGCAGCACGGTCGCGAGCATCAGCGACTCGGTGATCATGAACAGCGGCACCGCGCTCATCACCACGGGCGGCGGGTTCATCAACGCCGACAACAACATCATCGCCAAGAACACCACGGGTGTGAACTCGAGCGTCGCTGCCGGGAGTATCCGCATCACGCGCAACGCGTTCCAGGACAACGGCACCGCGGTGACGTTCGCGGGCGGCGGCACGGTGTCGACCGCCGGCAACAACACGGTGATCGGACCCCCGGGCCTTGCTCCCAACGGCGGCGCGATCCCGCCGCTCTGAGCCAACAGGCATCGCGCCGGCGAGCGGAAAGCCTCGCCGGCGCGCTTTCGAAGCTCCAGGTCTCAGGTCTTTGAAATCGCGGGGGCGGTGGCGCTCCGCTTGCGTCGTGTCCGGTTGCGCGCACCCGCGCGTAGGGCCGTCCGCGGCGGCTGCGAGATTGGGTAGACCTCTCGCATGTAGGCTGCGATGAATCCGCAAAAGTCCCTGGCGTACTGCGGAAGCATTCGGCGGCTGTCCCACAGGATGCTCAGTGGAAGCCGCAGCGGCCGGCGCCGGTGCATGACGCGAGCGATGCAAAGCCGGTAGCGGCGGGTGGGCAGGACGGAAGGCACGATCGCCACGCCATGTCCGGCCTCGGCGAATGCCAGGAGAGTATGCGGGGTGCGGCTTTCAATGAAAATCTCAGGGCTGATCCCCGCGAGCCGACAGGCTGCGTCGAACGTGTTGCGCACTGCGAAGCTGGTTTCCAGCAGCAGAAGTGGATAGCCGGCAAGGCCACCGATCTCGATTTTTCCTCCCGATCCCAATTGCTGCGATGCATGACTCGCGGCCAGAAACTCCACCGGTGGAAGCGGAAAGCTCGCGAACCCGTGGCCGGGCTGAGCGGCATGCACCGAGCCGATCCCGAGGTGCAGTTCGCCGCGCTCCAGCTTTGCAAACAGATCGGGGCCGACCGCCTCGCTCACCTTGATCTGCACCTTGGGAAAACGCGCAGCGTAGCGATGCAGAAAGGTGGAGAAAATCCCGTCGATCATCTGCGGGGTAGCCCCGATCTTCAGCACACCGGCATCGGGGCGCCGGAGTATCTCGGCTTGCTCCGTGAGTGAGGTCACCGACATGATGATGTTGCGGCATTCGGCCAGCAGTCGCTCGCCGGCGGCGGTCAAAACCAGCCGTCCGCGCAGACGGTCGAACAGCGTGATCCCGAGTTCTCCCTCGAGATCCTTGATCTGACGGGACAATGCAGGCTGGGCTATTCGCAGGCGAAGCGCCGCCTTCGAGACGGTGCCCTCTTCGGCGACGGTGACAAACGTTCGCACGTGCCTCAAATCCATGCCGAAAGCCTATGCCCATTCGGCATGGAAAGACAAAGAAATATAATATTGGACAGGGTGTTCCTGAAGGCTGACTCTGTCGCGCGACGGACTGATCGGGCCTGCACTGGAGGGAAACCATGACCAGATCGTCGTTTCTGATCCTCGCCGCCTTGGCCGCGGCTTCGCTATCGGTGTCGGCGGCTCTCGCCCAGGATGCGGCCAATGCGCCCGACGAGCAATTCGGCAAGGTTCATTTCACCACCTCATGCAATGACCAGGCGCAGCGGCGCTTCGACCGTGCCATGCGCTATCAGCACTCGTTCTGGCATCGCGAGTCGCGAGAGATTTTCGAAGAGACGCTGAAGGCGGACCCCGAATGCGCAATGGCCTATTGGGGCATCGCGCTCAGCCTGCGGCTGAACCCGCATATCCCCCCGCCCAAGGACAATCTCGCGCTCGGGTTCGCCAACTTGGCGAAGGCGAAATCGATCGGTGCCAGGACCCAGCGCGAGCGCGACTATATTGACGCTCTCCTCGTCTTCTACGCCGATCACGACACCGTTCCGCATGGCAAGCGCGTGCAAGCCTATCTCAAGGCGATGGAAGCGCTCGCGGGCCGCTATCCCGACGACGACGAAGCCCAGATCGACTACGCGATCACGCTGAACGTCGCGGCGTCACCGAATGACAAGACCTATGCCAACCAGCTCAAGGGCGCGGCCATTCTGGAACCGATCTTCCAGCGCCAGCCGCGCCACCCCGGAGTCGCGCACTATCTGATCCACCTCTACGACTACCCGGCGATCTCCGAGAGAGGCCTCGACGCGGCCAAGCGATACGCCGCGATCGCGCCGGCGGCGCCGCACGCCCAGCACATGCCGTCGCACATTTTCACGCGCGTCGGTTACTGGAAGGAGTCGATCGCATCGAACGCCGAGTCGGCACGCGCGGCAAAGGCCGGGAAGGAATTCCACGACCAGCTGCACGCCATGGATTATCTGGTCTACGCCCATCTTCAGTTGGCGCAGGACAGGCAGGCCCGCGAGGTCGTGGCGGAGATGGTCGCGGTCAAGGGCTACAATCCGAATGTTCGCACCGGACCGTATGCGGTCGCGGCCAGCCAGGCCCGCTACATGATCGAACGCAGCGACTGGAACGGCGCCGCCGCCTTGCAGATCCAGCCGAGCCAGTTTGCCTACGCCGACGCGGTCACCCATTTCGCGCGCGCATTGGGAGCGGCTCGCTCCGGCAATTTCGACGGCGCCCGGAGTGACATCGCGAAGCTTGCCGAATTGCGTGAAAAGCTGAAGCATGCCAGCGACGCGTACTGGTCGGAACAAGTGGATATCCAGTGGCAGGTCGCGACCGCGTGGCTGCTCAATGGCGAGAACAAGCAGGCGGACGCCCTCAGGGCGATGAGCGCGGCGGCGGACGCAGAGGACAGGACCGAGAAATCCATCGTCACTCCGGGACCGCTGGCGCCGGCGCGCGAGCTTTATGGCGCGATGCTGCTCGAGCGCGGCATGGCGAAAGAGGCGCTTGCCGCGTTCGAGGCGACGCTGAACAAGGAGCCGAACCGTCTCGGCGCGACCATCGGAGCGGCGAAGGCCGCCGAAAAAACCGGCGACGCCGCCAGGGCGCGGCAATACTTCGCCAAGGTCATCGCGCTCGCCGATGGTGCCGGTGAGGGCAGGGCTGAGGTGGCGGATGCGCGCGCATTCATGACGCGGCACTAGAACCGACCCGCGCATACCAGGCGGAGGTCACCCTCCTTCGCACACTACAATCTGGTGCGCATGCACAAGACCACGCGCCCCCGCCAGCAATGGCGGCTGACGTGGCGGATCGGCTATGGTCGCTGGAGGAACTGGTGGATCGGACTTCAAATCAGGTGGTTTCATGCTGAGCTTTCAGATCGATGACTCGGGACGGAAAATAAACGTCGCTTGTGACGCCAAAGGAATGGCGACTCTATTGGGAGCCTTAGCCAAGCTGGTGGGGGAGAGAGCATCCCACGTTCATTTGTGGACTGCCGCGGCAACCGGCGGCGTGCTGAGTGAGAAAACACCCTGGGGTGATGAGGCCGTCCCTGAAGTCATCATCAACTATCAAGAGGGCGACCCCGATTATTCAAATCAGGACGCAACCGGCGGCACAGCATCTTGACTCCTAAATAACTAGGTTTATAGTTCTTTTATGACGAGCCGGAAGCAGGTCACCGAACAGAAGGCCGCCGATGCGCTGGCGGCGCTGGGCAACCGCACGCGCCTGCGCATCTTCAAGCTGCTGGTCCGCGCCGGGCGGGAAGGGACCAACATCGGGACGCTGCAGAAACATCTCGGCATACCAGCGACCACGCTGGCGCATCATCTCGCGACATTGGCGCAGGCCGGACTCATGCAACAGGAACGCCGCGGCCGTGAGGTGATCTGCACGTCCAATTTCAAGGCGCTCAACGACGTCCTCGCCTACGTGAAGGCGGAATGCTGCGCCGGGCTGAATGCCGACGAGGAAGCGGCCTGAAAATTTTTGCTTTCAAACAACTATAAACCTGGAGGAGTGGTTCAATGTCGGTGCAAGAAACCCTCGCCGGAATCCGCCGGAAGGCACCGCTGCGGCTCGATCCCGCGTGGACGACAATCGCGCTGGTCTTTGCCGCGCTCGCCCTCATCGTTCCCCATCAGGCAAAAATCTCGACGTGGTTCACCGCGCAAGCCGCGCTCAACGTCGCGCCGTTTTTCGCGCTGTCGATCGCACTCGCAGCCTATGCCAAAGCGAGCGGCGCAGAAAACCTGATCGCGCGCGCTTTCACCGGACGCCCCGCCGTCATGATCGTCGTCGCAAGCCTGATGGGCGCGCTGTCACCGTTCTGTTCCTGTGGTGTCATTCCGGTGATCGCCGCGTTGCTGGCGAGCGGCGTGCCGCTCGCGCCCGTCATGGCGTTCTGGCTCGCCTCTCCGCTGATGGACCCGTCGATGTTCGTCATCACGGCGGGCGTTCTCGGCATCCAGTTCGCGATGGCGAAGACGCTCGCCGCGATCGGCGTCGGACTGCTTGGCGGGTTCGGTGTGCTCGCACTGCAGGGGATGGGCGCGCTGGCGGCAAGTCCGTTGCGCGACACCGCGGGCAATGGCGGCTGTGCCGGATCGAAGATTCGCAATCCCAAGGCCGTCGTCTGGCGCGCATGGCATGAGGCGGACCGCCGCGAAGCCTTTGCGACGTCCGCGGCACAAAACGCGCTGTTCCTCGGCAAGTGGCTGCTGCTCGCCTTCACGCTCGAAAGTCTGATGGTCGCCTGGGTGCCCTCCGATCTGGTGACGCGCATCGCGGGCGACGGCAGCCTGCTCTCCATCCTCGTTGCGACCTTGGTCGGCATTCCGAGCTATCTCAACGGCAACGCCGCGCTGCCGCTGGTTGCGGGCCTGATCGACAAGGGCATGGCGCCCGGCGCCGCAATGGCGTTTCTGGTCGGCGGCGGCGTCACGTCGATTCCCGCAGCCCTCGCAGTGTTCGGCATTGCGCGCCGGCAGGTGTTCGGCGCCTATCTTGCGCTGGCCACCATCGGCGCATTGCTCACCGGCATGGCTTACCAGGCCTGCGCCGGCTGATCGTACCGGCGTCCGCGTACCCGTCGGGGGGCGCTCGCTCCGACAGTCGGCTTGACGCACCGCTGTTAATTCGATAATCGTTGAAATATGGAAAAGACAGACGCCGTCGCGGCCCTGGCCGCTCTCGCCCAGGACAATCGTCTCGACGTGTTCCGCCTGCTGGTGCGGGCGGGCGACAGGGGCATGCCGGCGGGCGCTGTCGCGAACGCGCTCGATCTCGCGCCGAACACGCTGTCGTTTCATTTCGATCGCTTGCGTCAGGCCGGTCTCGTGACCTGCACGCGCGAGGGGCGTTCGCTGATCTATGCGGCGAAGTACGACACGATGAACGGCCTCCTCGGCTACCTGACCGAAAACTGTTGCGAGGGCAGCGGTGCCGACTGTGCGCCCGCCATCTGCCAGCCTGTTGGGTCCAAACCCGTTGCGCCGAAGAAAAGAGCGAAGGTGAGCGCATGAGCAATCCCGCCAATTCGGATTTGCCTGTCGCCGTGATCGGCGGTGGACCTGTCGGCCTCGCCGCTGCTGCGCACCTTGTGACGCGTGGCGTGCCGGTGACGCTCTATGAGGCGGGCGAGACCGTCGCCGCGCACGTGCGCGACTGGGGACATGTGCGGCTGTTTTCACCGTGGCGCTTCAACACCGACGCGACCGCGACCGCGATCCTGCGCGCACACGGCTGGCAGGCGCCGGCCGCCGACGCGCTGCCGACCGGCCATGATCTGTATGCGGCTTATCTGCAGCCGCTCGCCGAAACACCGCTGCTCAGCGGCGTTGTCGAAACCGGCGCGCGCGTGCGCAATGTCGCGCGCAACGGCATCGACAAGGTTGTCAGCCGCGGGCGCGGCGATCGTCCGTTCGCGCTGACGATCGATGACGCCAGCGGGCGATCGCGCGTCGAACTTGCGCGCGCAGTCATCGACGCATCCGGAACGTGGACCAGTCCCAATCCCGCTTGCGCCTCCGGCACGCCCGCCATCGGCGAGATCACGGCTGCGGACCGGATCGCCTACGGAGTTCCCGACGTGCTCGGGCGCGACCGCGCCATTTATGCCGGGCAACGCGTGCTCGTCATCGGCGGCGGACACTCGGCCGCCAACGTCCTGCTCGATCTCGCGCGGCTCGCGGACGCCGACAGCCGGCTGCAGATCGCATGGGCGGTGCGCAGCACGAACCTCGCGCGCGTGTTCGGCGGCGGCGCGGCCGACAAATTGCCGGCACGCGGCGCGCTTGGCGACGATCTGAAGCGGCTGGTCGACAGCGGAAGACTCGAGCTGGTCCTGGGCTTCGGGGTCGAGCGGATCGAACGGCGCGATGACGGTCTGTTCGTTTCACAGCGTACCGAGGCGGGCCGCGTGCTTGGACCGATCGACCGCATCGTTGTCTGCACCGGCCAGCGTCCCGACCTGTCGATGACGCGCGAGCTTCGGCTGGATCTGGACCCGTGGCTGGAAAGCGCGCGCACGCTTGGGCCCATGATCGATCCGAACCTGCATTCCTGCGGCTCGGTGCCGCCGCACGGCTACAGGCAACTGGCGCATCCCGAGCCGGATTATTTTGCGGTCGGCATCAAGAGCTATGGCCGCGCGCCGACCTTCCTGATGGCGACCGGCTACGAGCAAGTCCGATCGGTTGCCGCCTATCTGGCCGGTGACGTGGCGGCGGCGGACGATGTCCGGCTTGTGCTTCCCGAGACCGGCGTTTGCTCGAGCGATCCCGCGCTTTCGATTGCCGCAAGCGAGGGATGCTGCGGCGGACCGGCGCCGGCGGCCGTCGACGCGTGTTGCGCGGACGATGCCGCCGCGAAGGCGAGCGGCGAGGCGGGCTGCGGCTGCGCCGCGACGGCAGCCAAACCGGTCGTTGCGCAATCCTGTTGCAGGAGCACGCGCAATGCCTGATCGCGCCTACAACGTGCTGTTCCTCTGCACCGGCAATTCGGCGCGCTCGGTAATCGCCGAGGCGATCCTGAACCGGATCGGCGCCGGAAAATTCAAGGCCTATAGCGCCGGTTCGCAGCCGAAGGGTCAAGTAAACCCGAACACGCTGCGCCTGCTCGCAAAGCTCGAATACGATACGTCCGGCTTTCGCTCCAAGCCGTGGAGCGAGTTCGCGCAGACGGGCGCTCCCGCGCTGGATTTCATTTTCACGGTTTGCGACGACGCGGCGGGCGAGACGTGCCCGGTGTGGCCGGGGAAGCCGATGACCGCGCACTGGGGGATACCGGACCCCGCCGCCGCGATCGGAACGCCCGCCGAGATCGCGCAGGCATTCAGCGACGCCCATCGCATGCTGGAGCGTCGTATCGCGGCATTCGCGGCGCTCCCGATCGAGGCGCTGGATTCCCTGACGCTTGACGTGAGGCTGCGCGACATCGGCCGCATGCAAGGCAGCACCGCGAAAGCGCTGACGTGACGCCGGCGCGCCGCGCAGCCGCCGAATTTCTCGGCAGCGCGCTCCTGCTCGCCGCCGTCGTTGGCTCCGGCATCATGGCGGCGAGGCTCGCGGGCGGAAACGGCGCGCTCGCGCTGCTCTGCAATACCATTCCCACCGGCGCTATGCTCGCCGTGCTGATCCTGATCTTCGGGCCGGTGTCCGGCGCCCATTTCAATCCGGCCGTGTCGCTCGCATTCGTGCTGCGGCGCGAGCTGCCCGTGTCTGAGGCGCCTGTTTATCTCGCGATGCAGGTGTCGGGCGCGATCGCCGGCGCGTGGCTCGCGCATCTCATGTTCGAGCTTCCGGTCATCCAGGTCGCCACGACCGTGCGCAGCGGCTTCGGGCAATGGCTCGCCGAAGCGACGGCAACGTTCGGACTGCTGCTGACGATCTTCGGCTGCCTATCAGGCGCGCGCGCCGCGATACCCTATGCGGTCGGCCTTTACATCACGGCGGCCTACTGGTTCACCGCGTCGACGTCGTTTGCCAATCCTGCTGTCACCGTCGCGCGCGCGCTGTCCGACACCTTCGCCGGCATTGCGCCGGGCGGCATCGCGGCATTCGTCGCGGCGCAGTTTGCCGGAGCACTGGTGGCGACTATGCTGGCAATCTGGCTGTGGCCTGCCCGGAAAGTCGCGTGACCGAAGCAAGCGACGCTCTTCCCGACCGCCGTGTCGTGGTCACCGCGCTCGGCGTCACGCAAATTATCGCGTGGGGCTCGACGTTCTATCTGCTGGCGGTGCTGGCGCCGTACATCGCGCGCGACACCGGCTGGGCTTACGATCGCGTCATCGCGGGCGTGTCGGTCGGCCTGCTCGTCGCCGGCATCGTGTCGCCGCGTGTCGGGCGCTTCATCGCGACTCACGGGGGGAGACCGGTGCTCGCGATCAGTGCGCTGCTGCTCGCGGCCGGGCTCGCCGCGCTCGGTCTCGCGCCGAACTTTCCGCTTTATCTGGCGGCATGGGCGGTCGTCGGTCTCGGCATGGGCGCCGGACTCTACGATGCGGCGTTCTCCACGCTCGGGAATATCTACGGGTCGCAGGCGCGCGGCACGATCACGTCGGTGACGCTGTTCGGCGGCTTCGCCAGCACGGTGTGCTGGCCGCTCAGCGCTTACCTCGTCCAGGCCTTCGGCTGGCGCGAGGCGTGCTTCGTCTATGCGGCGATCCAGATCGCCGTCGCGCTTCCGCTTCATCTTCTGGCGCTGCCGCGCGGGCGCGCGCGCAGCGGAGCGGACGCCGCAGCGGGCAGGGCGCCGGTTCGCCTGCAGCGCGGCGAACACGCCGGGTTCGCGATCCTCTCCATCGTGATCACGATCGGCGCCGCCATCCTGTCGACGGTCGGAACGCATTTGCTGCCGCTGTTGCAGGCGCGCGGGCTCGAGCTGGCCGCCGCGGTCGCGCTCGGCACGATCGTCGGGCCGGCGCAGGTCGGCGCGCGCGTCGTCGAGATGTTCGCGGGCCGCCATTATCATCCGGTGTGGACCATGATCGCGTCCGCCGTGCTGGTCGCGATCTCGGCTGTGATGCTGTTCACCGGCTTTCCGATCGTGGCGCTGGCGATCGTCCTGTACGGCGCCGGCAACGGCATCGGCTCGGTCGCACGCGGCACCGTGCCGCTCGCGCTGTTCGGCGCGGAGCGCTATCCGGTGCTGATGGGGCGGCTCGCGCTGCCGCTGCTCGTCGCGATGGCGGTGTCGCCCTATCTCGGTGGCCTCGCGTTCCAGCAGGGCGGCGCGGACGCAACGCTCGGCATGTTGGCCGCGCTCGCGCTCACCAACGTGCTGCTGGTGTTCGCGCTGTGGTTCATGGTCCTGAAGAAGCAGACCTCGCGGTGACTGTCGCGCTGTTCCGATTAACAGTTGCTCCGATGCGGCAACGACGCTCGGCGAGCAGATGCCACATGCGAGAGTCTCCACCGGCATCGGTTCGCGCCGATTGCGCATGCCCAGGGTGGCTAAGTCTCGGACTGAGACACGACCGTTCCGCGCAAGCGATCCGTCAACGATTGCACTGCCTCCTGCATGTGATCGCAGTTCGTATTGCTCGTGCCTGAGCCTTCCTTCTCCAGGCGCTCCTTGACAACTGGACAGAGCATCGAACCGCGATCAGGCGTGTAGGAAAATCCGTTGGGCGTCGGCGTAAGGGATGCCCCTTGGCCGCACTTGGTGCAAATCGCTCGTGGCCTATCGCCGCCGGTCATCCTGATCTCGGCTTCTCCCGCCGCACGCCCTTGAATTTCTTCTTGTTCTTTTTCGTGGCCATGAATGCGCCACTCGTCTTGTCGCGCTTCGTCCACTGAGCCTTGCCTGCCATCTTCGTTTTGAGCTGGGACCGCTTCCTGACGGCGCCTTTGCGGGCGTTGTCACCGGTCGGTTTGTTGACGGCCATAAGGCACTTCCTCGGCTTGGATCTTGCGCAGATCGACGCTCAACGCCGCGGCATCTGCTCCACGCTGCTGACGCTACTCAACGTCAGGCGCGGGTCCCGGTTCCCGGCTTGCGCCGCGGGACGAGACTCGAGATGGCCTTGCGAGATCGAACAGCCCCCAAGGTCCGTCTCAGCCTTGCCGCGATGGGGTTGGGTTTGTTGCCTCGCTGAAGCAGCTTCGCATCGTCCTCCGGGCTCCAGGGCTTGCTCGGCAACGGGCGTCGGCTCGGCATGCTTGCCATCGGCGATAGGGTTTCAAGAGCAACGGCGTGCCGCGAGGTTCAACGCCGCTCTGCTGACCATGTGCCCGAACACGATCCCGCAGAACCCAAGCCGCTCCATGTGCCGCCGCCGTTGTCGCTCGACAGGCGGCCTGTGCCGTCCGCATGTTGCGAACCGGCCGACACGCGTACCCTCACGGTACCGTTCCCGGTGACATTTCCCGCCACGTTTACCGCGGCCTCCCCCTCATACAGCACCCGTCCGTCCCGGATCACGAGGCCGTAACGATAGGCGCGGTCACACTGGCCAGCGTCGGTGACAATCAAAACACTCCAGTTGCCGTCAAACGCGGTACGCGCGAGTGCGCTATCGTGGCCAGGAACCGTGCCGCCGATGAACACCGCAGCAAGAAGAAGAGAACGGGCCAACATAAGACACCTCCGTCATGGCGCTCCTGCGACTCAACCGCCGCGGGGGAACAGCGTTCCAGCGACCCTCGCGCGCGCTTGTTTCGTTTCCTGGAGCGGTTTTGGCTCTCACCTCTCCGCCTCCCGGGCAACACAGTCGTTCATCACCGCGCAATCCGCGGGCGCGCCGCTATACTGCCGCCGGCTTTGGACGAGACGGGACGCCGCGTGACCGGGACGAGTGACCACGCCCGCGCAATCCGCCTGATCGCGCTGGTCTGCGCCGCGCAGGTGCTGGTGCAGATCGGCGCGTTCTTCTGGCCCGCGCTGCTGCCGCAAATGATTCCGCGCTGGTCGCTGACCAACAGTGAGGCCGGATGGATCACCGCGGCGTTCTACGGCGCATATATTTTCGCCGTGCCGGTGCTGGTGACATTGACCGACCGCATCGACGCCAAGCTGGTCTATCTCTCGGGCGTCGCGATCACTGTCG
>Ga0207669_10000504_pt1 | contig 17074 bp, 13 predicted proteins | sample KBSM33metaG_FD_184329 | JGI IMG/M metagenome (GOLD analysis project Ga0207669, IMG submission 184329) | Miscanthus rhizosphere microbial communities from Kellogg Biological Station, Michigan, USA - KBS M3-3 metaG (SPAdes) (version 2) | ecosystem: Host-associated > Plants > Roots > Rhizosphere >...
CGGCGTCTTGGGCTTGAACGCACAAAGATCGGCAACGACGCATCGCCAGCATTCGGGCGTGCGCGCCTTGCAGACATATCGGCCGTGCAGGATTAACCAGTGATGAGCATGCAGCCGGAACGGCTGCGGCACGGCCTTTTCCAGCTTGAGCTCGACCGCTAGCGGGGTGTTGCCACGCGCCAGGCCGGTGCGGTTACCGACGCGGAAGATGTGGGTGTCGACCGCGAAGGTCTCGGCACCGAAGGCGACGTTCATCACGACATTGGCGGTCTTGCGCCCGACCCCGGGTAGCTTCTCCAACTCGTCGCGGTCGTCGGGGACCTCGCCCTGGTGATCGGCGATCAACTGCTCGGACAGCGCGATGACGTTCTTCGCCTTGGTGTTGAACAGCCCGATCGTCTTGATATGCTCCTTGAGCTTCTCTTCGCCGAGCGCGACCATCTGCGCCGGGGTATGGACCTGCTGGAACAGCTTGCGGGTCGCCTTGTTGACCCCGACATCGGTCGCCTGCGCCGACAGCACGACCGCGACGAGCAATTGATAGGGATTGCCCGATTCGAGTTCGGTTTCGGGATGCGGATTGTCGGCGGCGAGGCGGCTGAAGAACTCGACCACATCGGCCTTGTTCATGCGCTCCTCACCGTTGGCCTCACAGGCCCAATACCTCGGGCATCGTGTAGCGCCCGGCCGGCTGGCCGGCGAGCCACAAAGCCGCACGCACCGCGCCGCGCGCGAACATCTCGCGGCTTTCGGCGCGGTGGATCAGTTCGAGCCGTTCGCCCGGTCCGGCGAAGATTACCTGATGATCGCCGGCGATCGATCCGCCGCGGATCGCGGAAAAGCCGATCGTCCCTTCGCTCCGTGCTCCGCTCAGTCCGGCGCGGTCGACCACTTTGAGATCGGCAAGCGCCGCGCCGCGTCCCTCGGCCGCCGCATCGCCGAGCAGCAGAGCGGTGCCCGACGGCGCGTCGACCTTGTGGCGATGATGCGCCTCGACGATCTCGATATCCCAATCGGGTCCGAGCCGCGCGGCGGCATCGGCGACCAGCCGGGTAAGCAGCGTGATGCCGAGCGAGGTCGTGCTGGTCTGCAGCACCGCGATCCGTGCGGCGGCATTGTCGATCAAATCGTGATGCTGCGGGCCCAGCCCGGTCGTGCCGACGACGATCGGCGTCCCCGCCTCGCACGCCGCCGCCAGATTGGCTTCGAGCGCGGACGGCGCGGTGAAGTCGACCAGCACGTCGGCGCCACGCGCGAGCGTCAGCGGATCGCCGCCGGCGTCGACGCCCCCCGCCACGGTCGCGCCGAAATCGGCGGCGATCGCGGCGATCGCGCGGCCCATCCGGCCCTCGCTCCCCAGAATCCCTATCGCGGTCATGGCTGTCCCCTTGCACCAATCTCCGGCGGCGCGACAGGGGGTAAGGGAGGCTGAGCGCCGGGCAGTGCGGGCGCGGCGCCCAATACCAGCGACCAGGGCTGGGGCAGATAATCAACCGACATGTAGAAATAGAAGGCACAGCTGCCGTCGGGACGATAGGTCGCACCCTTGAGGATGCCGAGCGCGGTCGTGCCCGAGAACACCGGCGACCCGCTGTCGCCGCCCTTGCAGGTCGGGCCGGAGACGGTGACCCAGGTCGGCAGGCACGCGCCGCCGCACAGATCGCCGGCCGGCGCGAAATCGGTCAGCTCCACCAATGCGCAACTATAGCCGGTGCGCTCGCCGCGATGGCAGACGAAGTCGCCCGCGCGCGTCTGGTCGCGGGTGCGCGATCCCGTCACCGGGCGCTCGATCGTCTTGGCGGTATCGGCGTAGAATAGCCCGGCGAGCGGCCCCTGCACGGTGCCGATCTGGAGGTCGTGATAACCCCATCCCCATTGGCCGACGAAATCGAGCGGCACCTCACTGTGGTCGGGGGCGATGAAGCTCATTTGGTCGAGGCAGTGCGCGGCGGTGGCGACCCCGTAGCGCGCGCCATCGGTGACGACGAAGCCGCTGGTGCACAGATAACGCTTGCCGTCATCCGGGCTGACGCCTTCCAGCCGCGCGCCGCCAAGCGGTGGCGCGGACAGATTGACGTCGACCTGATCGACCACGCGGATGCTGACCGGCACGCCCGCCACGCCCTCGACCTTCTTGCGCCATTGCTCGACGCCGCTCTTCGCCTCGCCACTGGTGATGAGCACGACCAATTCGCCTGTACGCGGGTCGAGGCCCATGGCGGGCGGGCGCGAGAACATCGCGCGGATCTGCGCCTGGTGCCAGGTCACTGCCCAGATTACGCGATCGCGCGAGGCGCGCGCGCCGGTGCGGAAGGTGACGGGGACGGTCATCCCGCCCAGTTGCAGCGTCTCGTCGGGAACGGCCTCGCTGCCGGTCAGGTAAACGTTGATGCGGAAGTCGGGACGATGCTGGATCGAGATGCCGGCGATGCGGTCGCGATATTTGGCTTCGATCGCGTCGGTGACGGGGACGCTGGCATCGAGCGCGGCGAGGCGGCGTTCGGCTTCATCCTGCGGGACGGCGAACAGCTTGGCATATTCGGCGGCGTCGCGGGTCAGGGCTTGGGTAGGAGGCTCGATGGTTTGCGCCGCCGCCATCCCAGGCAAGGCCGCGAACAAGATCAGCAGGACGGTCAGCAAAATGCGCATATGGCCGCCACGACTACTCCGTCATCCCGGGCTTGTCCCGGGATCCACCGTGCCACCATCCGCGAAGCAAGAGCCTCTTGTCCAGCGCCTGCCTCCCTGTGGACCCCGGCACAAGGCCGGGGTGACGTTAGGAGACAGGTGGCCGCACCCGAGTTTTCCTTCCCCTCCAGTGGGGGGTTAGTTGGCCGCCGCCGTCGCGCCCATCGTCACATAATCGAGCTTGCCCGTCCCCAGCACCGGTAGCGCGTCGACCACCCGAATATCGCGCGGCACCGCGAGTTCAGCGATCCCATTGGCCTTGCCCCAGGCCTGCAATTCAGCCGCCTTTGCCCCCTTCGCCGTAGTAAACAGCACCAACTGCTCCCCCTTGCGCGGATCTGCGCGCGTCACGACGGCGTGGTCGGCGTCGGGCCAGACCGCGGCGGCATAGCCCTCCACCGCGGGCAGTGAGACCATCTCCCCGCCGATCTTGGCGAAGCGCTTGGCGCGGCCACGGATGGTGATGAACCCCATCTCGTCGATCGTCACGATATCGCCGGTATCGTGCCAGCCCTCGACCGGCGGCTGCAGGATGCCGGGGCCGTCGGCCTTCATATAGCCGGCCATGATATTGGGCCCGCGGATCGACAATTTGCCGCCTTCCCAGATACCCTCGACCGGCTCGACCTTGGCCTCGATCCCCGGCAGCAGGCGCCCGACACTGCCCGCCTTGAAATGCATCGGCGTGTTGACCGCGATCACCGGCGACGCCTCGGTCGCGCCATAGCCTTCGAAGATGCGCACGCCGAACTTCTCGGCCCATACCTTGCGCGTCTCGTCGCGGACGCGCTCAGCGCCGGCGAAGACGTAGCGGACCGAATAGAAGTCGAAATTGTGCCCCATTCGCGCATAGCCGGCCAGGAAGGTGTCGGTACCGAAAAGGATCGTCGCATTGGCATCATAGGCCAACGCCGGGACGATCCGGTAGTGGAGCGGATTGGGATAGAGCAGGGTGCGGATCCCGCTCAGGATCGGCAGCAACGTACCCCCGGTGAGCCCGAAACTATGGAACACCGGCAGCGCGTTGAGCACCAGGTCGGACGAATTGAAGTCGATCCGCGCCGACAATTGCTTGCAGTTGGACAGCAGGTTGCGATGGGTAAGCACCACGCCCTTGGGCAGCCCTTCCGACCCGCTGGTGAACAGGATCACCGCCGCGTCGTCGGGCGATACTTTACGGCGGCGATGCAGCCGTCCCGCCCAGCGCGCCGCGACCAAGGCGCGCAGCTTGGCGACCGTGCCGAGTCCGGTGCCGATATCCTCGAGATAGACGATCTTGCGGCCATCGGCCTCAAGTCCTTCGACGATCGGCTCGAGCTTGCCCTGCGTGACGAAGGCGCGTGCCGTAATGATCGTTTTGACTTCAGCCGCCTGGCACGCCGCCTTCAAATTGGTCAGCCCGGCAGTGTAATTGAGCATGGCCGGCACGCGTCCGATCCGCTGCAGCGCGAAGAAGGTCGCGACCACGCCCGCGACATTGGGCAGCAGCACGCCGACCGCTTCGCCTTGTCTGGTCATCGGATCGAACGCGCGGCCCAGCGCCATGCTGCCGACGACCAGTTTCTTGTAGGTCATCGGTTCGCGCTTGATGTCTTCGACGATCGCCGACTTGCCGCCATTGATGTCCTTGGCGTCGAGCAGCGCCTGGAACAACGTCGTGTCCGTGTCCGACGTCGCGAAGATCATGTTGCTCATCTCGTCGTAGAGACGGCGCCCGGCGATCGTGCGGCGGGCGCGCGCGGTCATCTCGCCCAGAATCTCGAACCGCCGCGGCGGCAACACGGTCAGCGTGATCTTGGGGAACAACTTCAATCGCACCTTGCCGCGCAACTTGGAAAAGGTCGAATATTGCGCCCCGTCGATGCGCACCGGGATGATCGGCGCATCGGCCTTGTCGGCGACCATGCCGGGGCCGTCGAACACCTTCATCAGCGCGCCGGTGACGGTAATCCGTCCCTCGGGGAAGATCACCAAGGTGTTGCCGTCCTTGACCGCCTTGACCATCGCCTTGGTCGACATCGGATTGGTCGGATCGACCGGGAAAGCGCGGAACAGCTTGAGCGCGGGCTTGATCCACCAGCTCGCGACCACCGCGCTGTGTACCGCGAACACCGGCTTGCCCGGCAGGAACACCGCGAGCAGCAACCCATCGAGCCACGACACATGGTTGACGACGACGACCGCGCGCTCGCCCGGCCTGGGCATGTTCTCGGCGCCATGCACCTCGACGCGATAGGCGATCTCCAACACGGTCCGGATCAGCCGCTTGATCACCGTTTCGGGGAGGAGCCAGCAACTGACCAAGGCGACGATCAATGTCGCGAAGCCCATCGTCGCGATCACCGCTGGGATCGCTGCACCGTAATGCGCCATCGCGATCACCACCGCCATCACCAGGACGATGACGAGCGAATTGACGATGTTGTTGGCGGCGATGATCCGCGATCGCTCGGCGACCGGGCTGTTGGTCTGGAGCAAGGCGTAGAGCGGCACGATGAACATGCCGCCGGCAAAGGCCAGGCCGGCGAGGTCGATCAGGATGCGCCAGCTGCCCGGCGCCGCCACAAAACGCGCGATATCGGCGCCAGGTGCGGTGACGACGAAGCCGCGCGTCGCCAGCCACAGGTCGATCATGAACCCGGCCATCAGCAGCGCCGACAAAGGCACGTAGCGCGCCGACACTTTGCCCTTGAGCAAGCGGTTGACGGCCAGCGAGCCGATCGCGATCGAGATCGAGAAGACCAACAGGAACAGGGTCACGACCGGCTTGTCCGCGCCGAGCCGGTTGGTCACCAGCGGCGCGAAATCGTTGAGCAGCACCGCGCCGATCGCGAAGAACCAGCTGATTCCCAGGATGCACAACCAGGCGTCGCGCCCGTCATGTGCACTCTTGAGCACCTGCCACGTGCTGCGAAACACGTTGGGGTCGACCCGCACCACTCCGGGCGCCGCAGGCGCGGGCGGGATCGCCAGACTGGCGAGGAATCCCAATACCGCCATCCCTGTCGCGACCAATCCGGCTTCCCAGGGCGGGATAAAATTGGGCATCAACTGGCCGCCCAGGATCGCCAGGAACGTGCCCGCCTCGATCATGCCGGTGCCGCCCATGATCTCGTTGGGGCCGAGATGCTGCGGCAGGATCGAATATTTGACCGGACCGAAAATGGTCGAATGACAGCCCATCAGAAACAGGACGGTCAGCAGCAGCGGCACCGATTGCAGCGCAAGCCCCGCAAGACCGAGCGCCATGAAGACGATCTCGGCGCCCTTCACGATGCGCATCAATTTCGCCTTGTCCCACCCGTCGGCGATCTGCCCGGCCAGCGCGGAGAACAGGAAATAGGGCAGGATGAACAGGCCGGTGGCGAGCGCGGCGAGCGATGCCGCGCCATTCTCGTCGCCCTTGTAGAGGGTGAAGGTGACGAGGAAGAGCATCGCATATTTGAGCGCGTTATCGTTGAACGCGCCGATGAACTGGACGACGAACATCGGCCCGAAGCGGCGCTTCGCGAGCAAAGAGAAATCAGGTGCGGACATGTTACCCCCGGGTGTCGGCAGGAACGGTATCGGCCGAGTATGACTCTTCGGTCAACGCGGTGTCGGTCAATGCTGCATCGGGAAGATAGCGGCTGTAGAGCCATCCCACCCCGATCAGGCTGAAGCCAAGCGCGGCGAACGATGCGATGCGCAACAGTCCGTCGAGCCCTGCAGCGTCGAACAGGAAGACCTTGCCCACCGCCGCCAGCATCACGACGAGCGAGACGACGCGCCAGTCGCGCGATGCTCGACGGATGCCCCATTGCAGGAAGCCGATCGCGATCATGATGGCGGTGAGCGAGCGGCCGATATCCTCGGCCTGGCTGGCACCCGGCTCGGACAGCAGCGACCCATGGAACGCCTGGCGCAGCAGCGATGCGGCGAGCATCAGGATCATCGCCATCCGCATCCCGTCGCGCGCGCGGTCCGCGCCCGGCTCGGGAAAGGCATGGCTCGACAGCCACAGCAAGGCAAACGCGATGCCGTAGGCCGGCACCAGCCAGGGCCCGACCCATTGGTCGCTCCACAACGGATTGTGCAGCGCTGCGGTGAACCACGCGAAGTGGAGCAATGCCGCGATGCCGAGCCCGATTGCGATCCGCCGCGCGCCCAGCCGCCAGGCACCGATCGCGGTGGCGGCCAGCAAAGCCTCCCATAGACTGCGCTCGGCCATGCCGGCGGTAATGAACCGCGTCGCATCGGCGATCGCGAAAACGTGCTTCCACAGTGAATGCGCGGCGATCAGGCTGAGCAGGATCGCGACGATCGAGCCAATTTCTCGCAGCCGCTCGGGGAGGATGTCGCGCAACAGCAAGGCGACCAGGACGCAGGCGGGCGCGGCGACGCGGATCAGCGTCATGTCGATCGGTGGCGTCGCCGTGACCAGAAACGGCACGCCAATGATCGAGCCGCCGGCACCCGCTGCCCAGATCAATAGCGGCTGCGCTGCCCAGCCGATCGACAGCAAGGCTGCCGCCGGCGCCACGGTCAGCGGCGCGCGCCGCCCTGCCAGCGCAGCGCCGGCCAGCATCGCGGCCGGCACCAGCGCCAGCCAGACGGCGGGGACGATTTGCGCACCGGCGACATAGACGAGCAGGGCCGCCATCGCCGCGCAGCCCTGGCGCGCGCCCCAATCCATCGACCAGCGCGCGAAGCTCGCCGCGGCTGCCGCTCCGACCGTCCAGCGCAACAAGGCGATACCGGCATCGCGATCCTCTACCAGGCCGGTCGCGCGACCGATCTCATTGGCGTCATAGCCCATGAGCAGCGCCAGCGCGGCCAGCCCGGCGACGAGCGATGCGTGGCCGATACGGCGATCGCCCGCGGCTCGGCCGAGCAGCAGCATCGCGACTGCGGCCAAGGCGATGATCGGCCCGATCGCCCACACCGGCGCGGCCAGGCTGGCGCCGAGCGCCGCCAGCACGATCGCGCTGATCCCCAGGATCGCGAACCGCGCATCGTCACGCCGGGCGGCTGCTCGCCAGCCCCATCCGGCAGCGGCAGCCGCGACCGCCGCAGCAACGAGCGCCAGCGGCGCGAAATCGGCGCGCGGCTGCTGGAACCAGAAATGGCCCGCCGGGATCAGCGCGCCGGCAAAGCCGAGCGCCGCGATCTGCGCCGCATCGCTCAACCGGCCGTCGGCGCGCCACAGCCGCCACAAGGCGGGCAGGCCATAGATCGCCGATCCACCCGTCAGCACCAGCGCCAGCATCATGCCGTCGGGGTTCGGCCATGCCACCGTGAGGAGCAGCCCGACCACGAGGCCGGCAAGCGGCAACTCGGCAAAGCTGGGCTCGCGGCGCGCCAGCCAGATCATCGCCACCGACAGCAAGGCGAACAGGCCCCAATCGAGCGGCCCGAAGCCGCCCGTCGCGACGATCGCCGCCATCTGCGCGCATCCGATCAACGCAGCGATCACGCGGACCGTTCGCCCGGGATCGCCGGCCATCGCGAGCGGGAAGACGATCGCCAGCATCAGCGTCAGCATCCCGACCGACAGCGCCGCCGCGACGTCGTGCAACCCGGTAGCGATCAGTAATAAGCCCCAGCCGAACCCGCCCGCTACCGCGAGCGCGCCCAGCCACCACCAGCCCTGGCGCCGCCCGAGCATCGACAATCCGCCCGCGGTCAGTGCCAGCCAGCTCGCCAGCAACGGCACGTCGGGAGAGGTCGATCCGACCAATGCCGGCGCAGCCAGGCCGCCGACCAGCCCCAGTACCGCGCTCGGCGCGCCGAAGCGGACCGACAGCAACCCGGCGAGCAAGGTGATTCCGGCCAACCCGGCAAAGGCGGTCATCGGTCCGATCAGGTGATAGAGGTTCGCCGCGACCAGGACGGAGGCATAGAGCGTCGCGATGCCCGCGCCCGACAAAGCCTGGCGGATGCGCGGATCGCGCGCCACGTCGTCGCGGCGCAGCGCGAGCTCCGCGCCGGCGATCAGGGCGCTGCCGAACGCCAGGCCCAGAATCACGCGCACCGGCGGCGACAATAGCCCGGCATCGATCGAATATTTGACGATCAGGAACCCGGCCACCGCGAGCGTGATGCCGCCCGCCCAGATCGGCAGATAACGCCCAAAGATGTCCTCGAACCCGAACCGTGGCGCATAACGCCCTATCGCTTCCCCAACCTCTGGCTCGACCGCAAGGGCAGGCGTCACGGTTTCGGGTGCGACGTAGCTCGCGACGGGCGCGGCCTCAGGGATCGGCGCCTTGGCGACGGGCTGCGGTGCGGGCTCCGGGGCGATCCAGTCTGGCCGCTCGAACGACGCGCGATCGAGCGCCAGTTCGAGTGACACGAGCCGCAGCTTGAGCATGTCCAAGCGCTGCCACAGGACCGCCACCACCACCATCAGACCAATCAGCACCAATGCCGTCATCGCCCGAGCCTCCTCCAGGTGGAGCGCTGGATATCACAAAATGAGCGGTGTTCAATAAAAATATTAGACAGTGTTCAATTAGGCATCTAGGCAAAGCTCATGGGACGGCGGTCGGATCATACGCGAGACGAACTCGAGCAGCTGATCGTCGGCGCTGGGCACACCTTGCTGGCTGAAGTCGGCTATCAGCGCTTCTCGGCGCGCGAGGTGGCGAAACGGATCGGCTATTCGGTCGGCACGATCTACAATGTGTTCGACAGCCTCGACGATCTGATGCTGGCGATCAATGGCCGCACCTTCCTGATCTGGGCGGAAACGATCGCCCGGTCGCTGCAGACCGCGGGGCCCGATCGTATCGCCGTGCTGGTCGCGTCCTATTTCGATTTCGCGACCAGCAACCGCAATCTGTGGATGGCGATCTACGACCACCGCCTGCCGGTCGGGGTGCCGCTGCCCGAGCGCTACGCGCGCCAGCGCGGCGTGCTGACCGATATCCTGCGCGGGGAAATCGCCGCGATCCTCCCCACCGACCGCCGCGACCACGCCGCCGCGCTGGCGCGCTCGTTGCTCGCGACGGTGCACGGCCATTGCGTGTTCGCGCTCAACGGCACGTTCGCGCTGCTCGAGGAACACGATCCGCACGGCGCTGCGTTGGCGCGCGTGCGTGAAGTGCTGGCGGCGGCGGGAGCGGTGAGCGACCAATAGACAAACGCGACACGCGTTTTTGCGGGTCGTCGCACGGGATTCGGCCCGGCCTGCAAACGACTCGCAACAAAGCGATGCCTGGAACGAACCCCACCCTGACGCGGTTGAGAGAGGAAATTCAGGAGAGACATATGGCCGACAAACAGGATGCGATCGCGCTGCTGAAAGCCGATCACCGCAAAGTCGAAGACCTGTTCGAGCAATTCGAGAAAACCAGCGGCGAGGGTCGCAAGCAGAAGATTGCGCTCGAAATCTGTCTCGAGCTGACGGTCCACGCCCAGATCGAGGAAGAGATCTTCTACCCGGCCTGCGAGGGCAAGATCGAGGAGGATCTGCTCAAGGAAGCCTATGTCGAGCATGACGGCGCCAAGGTCCTGATCGCCGAGATCGAAGCGGGCGCGCCGAGCGACGAATTCTACGACGCCAAGGTCAAGGTGCTGTCGGAGCAGATCGAGCACCACGTCGAAGAGGAAGAAAAGCGGATGGAAGGCATGTTCAGCCAGGCACGCCATGCCGGGTTGGACATGGATGCGCTCGGCGACCAGCTGCGCGCGCGCAAGGAAGAGCTGATCGCCAATTACAAGGCGAATGGACTCACCAAGCCGGAAACCACGACCCTGACCGAGGCCGGCGTCTGACGGCCGCGGCGGCCAACCCGCCACGCACTGGGCCAGCGCACCGTCATGCTTGATTGCGTGGTGGTGGGCGGCGGCCCGGCCGGGCTGACCGCGGCAATCTATCTGGCGCGCTTCCATCTCGATGTGCGCGTGATCGATGCCGGCAACAGCCGTGCGGCGACGATCCCGATGACGCGGAACCATGCCGGATTTCCCGATGGCATTGCCGGCACCGACCTGCTTGCCCGCATGCGGACGCAAGCTCGGCGCTATGGCGCAGCGTTGGTGAAGGCCGAGGTCACCGGACTAAAGGCGGCTGTCGACGGCCTGCACGTTTCGGTCGGTGACGAGGTCATCGCCGCGCGGAGTGTCCTGCTCGCGACCGGGGTGGTCAATCGCCGTCCGCCGATGCCCGATGATCTGCACGCAACTGCGTTGGCGCGCGGGTTGCTGCGCTATTGCCCGATCTGCGACGGCTACGAAGTGACTGATCGCCGCGTCGGCGTGCTCGGCACCGGCGGCCACGGGACGCGCGAAGCGGTGTTCTTGCGCAGTTACACCATCGATGTGACGTTGATCGCAGCAGAGGGAAAGCACGACCTCACTCCTGCCGAGCGCGCACTATTGGCACAATGCGGGGTGGCAACGGTCGACGGTCCGGCCACTGCTTTTGCGATCGACGGCGACAAGATCGGCCTGCGGACAGCCGATCACGATTGGCGCTTCGACAGCCTCTATCCGGCGCTGGGCTCGGACATCAATTCGGGGGTGGCCGCGGGCCTCGGCGCGGCGCGGTCGGAGGAAGGCTGCTTGGTCGTCGACGCGCATCAGCGGACCAATGTCGCGCGCCTTTATGCGGCGGGAGACGTGGTCAAGGGGCTCGACCAGATCAGCCACGCGATAGGCGAAGGCGGTGTGGCGGCGACCACGATCCGCAACGACCTGGCAAGCGAGCACGCCCTGCTGCGCTCTGCACCGCCTGGATAGTGGGACAGCTTAGCGCCGGCTTTCGTTGCTGGCTGGCATCGCCGGCGTCCCCACGACTTGGCCGAGATTGGCTACGTGCACGTCCATGCGGCCCGGACTGTCTGCGCAATGCGCCGCATAATAAAGCCGCTCCGGCGCCCGCCGATCGATCGCCGCGCCGAGGATGAAGGGCGAGCAACCGATGCCCAGCGGGCGCCTCGACGTCCAACCCGATCGCGTACGATAGGATACGAACAACCGGACGTCGGCCGTATCCGCATCCATGTCTCCAACGCTGAAAACAAGCGTGCGGCCATTGGGCGTAACCGCAGCATCGAGTTCGTCGAGCGGGCCGTTGATCGCATCGCCCAGATTGGCCGGTTTGGCACCGGGCGTGCGAAGATCGACCTCGTACAGATCGTGCTTGCCGCGGCCGCCCCAGCCGTTTGAGGAAAAGATCAGCCCGCCCGCAGGCGTCGGCGTCGCGGCCCATTCCTCTCCGGGCGTGTTGACCTGCGGGCCCAGGTTGCGCGGCGTGCCGAAGCGGCCGCTGACCGGATCGATCGAGGCGACATAGAGGTCGCTGCCGCCGAGCCCGCCGGCGCGGTCCGATTGGAAGTACACCCAACGGCCGTCCGGCGAGAAAGCGGGATCGAATTCGGCTGCGTCGGTATCGAACGACACCCGCGCCGGCGCCGACCACCCCCCGCGAATGCGATGGATTTCCCAGATGTCCTGCTGGTCCGTCGCGGCATCGCGTCCGATCGCGCCCCACAGAATGCGTTTGCCATCGGGACTATGGGCGATGCGCACTTCCGCGGCGGCGGTCGATATAACGCCGGGACGAACCAGCGTGTCGGCCGCTGGCGCCAGTGTGAGCGAGAAGGCCAGGATGGAGATCATGTCGACAGCCCTCGCGCGCCCCGGCGCGCCCAGTGATGAACAAATGCCATCGTCAATCTATGTAATTGGTGCCGACTCTCGGCAAGAGCGGCCCATGTTTTCGTCGCGGCGCAACCCGTGGCGGATCGGCGTCCCAACCTCCTCCCGGACTTCCCGATATAGGTTATCAGGAGCTGGTAAAGCAGCACGCCGACGCGCAAATACCTTAGCCAGTAAAGCCGATGGTGTTGCCAGGCGGGCGCTCGCCCTTCCGGAAAAGGGCCTGCGGCGCCGATCGCGACAATTTCTTGATGTCCAAGAAATACTAAACGGTCCAAAATGGTTCGGCATTGGGGTAGCTCTGCACCATGGATGATTCGCGCTTCTCTTCGTTGACTCCCCGGGAGATCGAATGTTTGAAGGGTGTCGCCCAGCACAAGCGCACCAAGGACATCGCGAGCGACCTGGACCTCTCCCCCAAGACGGTCGACGCGTACATCGCCAATGCGGTGCGAAAGCTCGGCTTCTCCGATCGCGATAGCGCGGTCCGGGCGCTCATGAGCAGTAGCGCGATGATAGGGGGTTTTTCCTCATCGGCAATTTCCGGCGTTGAGAATGAGACATCGACGGCGTCTTCCTCGTGGCTCGGACGGCTACCCTTGCCGTTCCCGACACGAGAAAGGCCGACCAATGACCTGAGTTATCCTGGAACAATCGCCGCGATTCTGATCGCGGCGTCGCTGATGGTAGCAGCCATGTCTGTGTACATCCTCGCCATTAGCGTTCTCGAGCACTCTTAGGCACTTCGCCCATCAGTTGATTGATTGCTGCCGAGCCATCCCGCGCTGGCAGAGGGGGGAAATCATGTCCGTTGCATCTATCCGCACCAACAATCTCAAGTCAGTGCCAACCACCGACCTTGCGGTCGCACGCAAAGTTCTGCGCGCGCTCGTGCCGGCCGAAACCGGCATCGACAATGCTATCGTCGCGCAGACCGACCTAATCAGTTCGATCGTCCGCGGACGCATGGAAATGGGCGCGTCGATCCAGGTTGGCCACGACGCCGCGATGCTGGCAGCGGATTCGCTCCATCGTCTGTTCGAAGTGCGCGAGCAGACGATCCAATGCCATCGGCGCCTCGTCGTGGCGCGCGACGCGCTGGGATTGGACGGGTCCGATCTCGGATGCGAAAAGGAGTGCCTTTGAGCGCCTGACACGAGCCTGGGGCTGGGTAATTTGATCGGCCGATGTAGAGGTGATCGCATGAAAACGTTCCTCTTCATCGGCTTCATCCTCCAGCTCCTCGCGTTGCCGACACTGTGCGCATTCGCCTGGTTCAGGGGCGGGGTGACCGAGCGGCGCGTAGCGACCGCGTTGATGATCGCCGTCTTCGCAACCATTACAGCGCCGCTTGTCGGTTCGAAATTTCAAGGTCCCAATTGGGGTGTGATCGTCATCGACATCATCTTTCTGATCGTCTTCGTCGTGATCGCGCGCCAAAGCACAAGGTTCTGGCCGATATGGGCAGCAGCATCACAATTGGGGAGTTGCCTCGCGCATCTTCCCGCCATCCTGAATCCAGAAATTCCCAAGCATCTGTACGGCGCCACGCAGCCTTTTTGGATATGGCCGCTGATGACGAGTCTTTTGATCGGGGTCCTTTCCGTGCATCGGCTGCGCCGGATGCAGGAGAAATCGGAAGGTCCGCCAGCGTCAATTCCGGTCTAATCGCCTACGCCAAATTCCTGCTCAAGACGGCGGGGCGGCGGACGAAAGTGGCGTCGGACCTCCGTCTGGTCAGCGCGCAATGGAGCATCCTGCTCGACTTGTTCATCTCCGCCTTCGAGCGGCGGGCGGTACCGACCGGCGATGCCTGTCTCGCCAGCTCGGCACCGCATTCGACTGCGCTGCGTCACCTCATCTTCCTGATGGAAGCGGGGTATGTGACCAGAGTAGCGGACCCGGACGATGCGCGCCGCACGCTGGTCGGATTGACGTCCAAAGGCGTGGAACTCGTCGGCGGTTGCCTGCAAGCGGAATTCGATGCGCTGAAGGCGGCCCTGGCGGGAGCGACCGACTGAATCGCGGCCGGTCGCTTACGACCAGCCGCCTGCCAGGGCGCGGAACACGTCGATCTGGGCGTCGGCGATCCGCGCGTCCTGTTCGGCGAGCGTCGCCTCGGTCTCGGCATAGGTGCGTTCGGCGTCGAGCCAGGCGAGCGAGTCGACTGCGCCTTCCCGCTGTTGCGCGCGCGTGATCGCCGCGGCGCGTGCCGCTTCGTCGCGCGCCGCCTTGAGCGCGGTACGGCGGTCGAGCGCTCGGGCGTAGCTGTTGAGCGCGGTCTCGGTCTCTTCGAGTGCGCGCAGCACCGTGCCGTCGAACGTCGCGAGCGACGCCTGGGTATCTGCCTTGGCGGCGGCGATCTTGGCGCGTGCGCCTTCCTGGTTGGGAAAGGCCCAGTTGATCAACGGCCCAAGCAGCCAGCGCAGCGGCCCGCCGCCGAACACGTCGCCGATATTGGGACCGGTCGAACCGATCGATCCTCCCAAGCTGATACGCGGATAGAGATCGGCAGTGGCGACCCCGATCCGCGCCGTGTCGGCGGCGAGCCGGCGATCGGCGGCGAGAACGTCGGGGCGGCGCTTGAGCAGTGCAGCGCCGTCGCCAACCGGGATCGGCTGGGTGATCTCGAGCCCGACGGCGCGTTGGCCGGCCGCGACCGGCAGATCGGCCGGTGGCCGACCCGTCAATGTCGCGAGGCGGAACAACGCTGCCTGGCGATCGGCTTCGAGCGCCGGGATGTCGGCCGCGCGTTGCTGGCGGAGCGTCGCGATGCGCGAGACGTCGAGCTGCGTGGCAAGGCCGGCCTCGTGCCGCCGCTGGGTCAGCAGCAGTGATTTGTCGAGCAGGTCGACGATCTGGTCGGCGACTTTGAGCCGCGCGGCGCCCGAGGCGGCGTCGGCATAAGCACGCGTTGTGTCGGCGACCACCGCGAGGCGGACGGCATCGGCATCGGCGGCGGCGGCGGCCTCGTCGCCGCGCGCCGCCTCGATCCCGCGCTTGACGCGGCCGAACAGATCGACCTCGTACGACACCGACAAGCCGGTATCGATCGACCAATCCTCACGCGGGCTGCCCGGCGCGCGCTGGCTTTCGGGCAGGCGGCCATAGGTCGCGCCGGCATTCAAGCCGGTCGACGGCAGCCGGTCGCTGCGCGCGCCGCGCAACGAGGCACGCGCGCGCTCGAGATTCGCCACCGCGACGCGGATGTCGGTGTTCGACTTGAGCGCATCGGCGATCAGCCCGTCGAGCACGGGATCCTGATAGAGCCGCCACCAGTTGGACGCCGCCGGGTCATTGCTGAGCGCGGGCGAATTGGCTGAGACGAACTGTCCGGCCGCGGTCGGTGGGGTGATGGGCGCGACATAGTTGGGGCCGACCGCGCAAGCGGCTAGCGCGAGGGCGGAGACAGCGACGGGAATGAAGCGCCATCCTCTCCCTCTCCCCGGAAGGGAAGAGGGATGCGCAGACTTAGCGCGCGCGAAGCGCGGGCTTAGTCGAAGCTGGGAGAGGGGTGAGGAAGCACGCTGTCCAAAGTGCTTCCTAACCCTCTCCCAACCTCCGCTAGGCGCACCGACTGCGTCGGTGGGCCAAGCTGCGGTAACCCTCTCCCCTTCAAAGGGGAGAGGGAGAGTCGGGTTCTGATCAAACGAGCGCATCGAATTCCTCCTCATTCGGCCGGCTGCAGCGATCCGGACAGATCCGGACCGGCGGCGGGCCGTTTGCCGCGGGCGCGGGCGATGCGATCGCCCAGCGCGCGGCACACGACGTAGAAAGTGGGGGTGAACAGCAGGCCGAAGGCAGTGACGCCGATCATCCCGAAGAACACCGCGGTACCCAGCGCCTGGCGGAGCTCCGACCCGGCGCCGCTTGCCACCAGCAGCGGCACGGTGCCCAGGATGAAGGCAAAGCTGGTCATCAGGATCGGCCGCAACCGGGTCTGCGCCGCCTGGATAGCGGCACGCGCCGGGCTCAGCCCTTCCTGCTCCTCGCCCTGCTTGGCGAATTCGACGATCAGGATCGCGTTCTTCGCTGCCAGGGCGATCAGGACCACGAGGCCGATCTGGGTCAGGACGTTATTGTCCATTCCCCGCAGGTTCACGCCTACCATCGCGGCGAGCAGGCACATCGGCACGATCAGGATGATCGACAGCGGTAGCACCAGGCTTTCATACTGTGCCGCCAGCACCAGGAAGACGAACACCACGGCAAGCGCGAACACCACGCCGGCGGTGCTGCCTGCCGCCTTTTGCTGATAGGCAATACCGGTCCATTCGGTGCCGTAATCGGCGGGCAGATTGTCGGCGGCTAGCTTCTCGAAGGTCTGCAACGACTGGCCCGACGAGTAACCGGGGGCGGTGTCGCCATCGACCTCGACCGCCGGGAACAGATTGTAGCGCACGACACGATACGGCCCGGTCTTGTCGCTGAAATTGGCGACCGATCCGATCGGCACCATTTCGCCCGAATTCGATCGCGTCTTGAGGTTGGCGATATCGGCGACGGTCGCGCGGAACGGCGCGTCGGCCTGCGCGGTGACGCGATAGGTGCGTCCGAGCAGGTTGAAGTCGTTCACATAAGCCGAGCCGAGATAGACGTTGAGCGCTTCGAACACGCGCTCGGGCGGCACGCCGATCAGATCGGCCTTGGCCCGGTCGATATCGGCGAAGACGCGTGGCGTGTTGGTGTCGAAGAAAGTGTAGATCTGATTGAGGCCGGGCGTCTGGTTGGCCTTACCGAT
>Ga0207669_10000506_pt1 | contig 17008 bp, 15 predicted proteins | sample KBSM33metaG_FD_184329 | JGI IMG/M metagenome (GOLD analysis project Ga0207669, IMG submission 184329) | Miscanthus rhizosphere microbial communities from Kellogg Biological Station, Michigan, USA - KBS M3-3 metaG (SPAdes) (version 2) | ecosystem: Host-associated > Plants > Roots > Rhizosphere >...
CACGAGTCCTGCCTTGAAGCGACGCTTGAGCATTTCAAACTGGTGCTCGAGCATTCGTCGATCAGTGAAGTCCAGCAGGCAAATCCCGCCGTCCGTGGCGCCGGCAATCATCGGGCCCATCGGCGTGTCGAGCCATGCGAGTCGAATGCAATCAGCTTCGGCAGTCTTTCCCGGCGGTAGTCCAAACGTCTTCTGGAACGCCTCACGGAATCCACTGTGCGACTCGTATCCGGTGTCGAACACCGCATCGTCGAGCGAGCCGCCCTTGCGGATGCGCTCGAACGCCAGTGCGAGCCTGCGAGCGCGACAGTACGCCTGGAACGTATGGCCATAGCGAGTGGAGAAGTAGCGCCGCACGCGCGCCGGTTCGAGGCCCATCGTCCGGAGATCGCGCTCGCGAATGCGTTTATCCGACTGATCCTCGACGCGCTTGAGGAGGCGTGTCAGCCAACGCGGAGCGTCGTCCCCCTCGAGCGGACGGCAGCGCAGGCAGGGCCGGTAGCCGGCGAAAAGCGCCTCTTTCGGCATGGCGAAGAACTCGACGTTCTCCGGCTTTGGTTTTTTCGCGGGGCACGAGGGCCGGCAGAAGATGCCGGTCGTTCGCACCCCGAGGTAGAACACGCCGTCATACGACGCGTCGGAGCGCTGATAGGCGCGCTCCATCTCAGGGCGACGCGGCAGCGGGACGGATGGAAGTGAGGTCGTGGGCACTGAGGCAATAGCTGCGGACATCATGCGGCGATCATGCTGCACGACGCCCGCGGGCCGCGACCGGAAAAACGATGTTGAATTCGGTTGGTGGTGGGTGGACGGTGGATTGTGGTTGGTTCGAGGTTCCGGAGTTCCAGTGACCACCAACCACTACACGATCCACCAACCAGCTAAAAATATCTCTTGTAGCCGAACGTCAGCGTGAAGCCCGTCGCGTCGGGAAAGCCTGCGGGTTGGCTGACGATGTCCCAGCGCGCTTCGCCTTTGACGCTGGCTCGCTCACCCACGAGGTACTCGAGGCCGCCTCCGAAGTTCAGTCCACCGCGCGTATCGGAGTCGGGATCGGTACGGTTGTCGAGCAGCTCGCGCACCCAATAGATCCCAGCCCCCGCCGTCGCGAACGGTATCAGCGCACCGCGTTTCCAGTTGTACACGCCGTTGAACAGCAACCTGGATTGCCGGAAGTGATCTTCGGTGCGATTTTCGAATCCGGGGCTCGCATAACTGAACATGCCGCGGAGACTGATCCGAGGAGTGACATACCACTCGCCAAAGGCGTCCCATGTGAATGTTTTTTCGAATGCCTCATCGGGGAATAACACGCCGATGTCTCCGCCAACACCGATGAGGCCAGTGTCTGGCGTCTGCGCTGAGGCAGGAAGTAGAAACAGGCAGTTGAGTACTGCCGCGATACAGAAGAGTCGTCTCAATCGCATCATGAAAGCGAGAGTAGCATGATCGATGCTGGCGGCTGGCTGGATGGTGGATGGTGGTTCGTCTATGTCATCACCCCGAAATCGAGAATCATGAACACAGAACAACCACGATCCACCAACCACCATCCACCACCCACGTCCCACCTACCGCTTGACGAGCACGATGTCTCCGCTGAACGATTGCAGCGTCAGCGTCGCGCCCGCGTCGCCAAAGGATCCGCGAACGGATCGATTGCGCCCTGGCCCTGGTGCCAGAGAGTTGCCGGGCGACGACTGCAACGTCAGCGCGAAGTCCGATCGGACGTCGCCGCTGAAGGTCGATGCCTCGATGGCGAATCCTCTGCCATCTGCCGGAGTCACTCGAATGTCGCCGGAGTGCGACTGGAACTGATATCGCCCGTTACGGGCGAGGCGTCCGGCGTAATCGATGTCACCAGACACCGAGCGGAGCGAGGCATGATCGAACTCGACATCGGTCAGGCGCACGTCCCCGCTCACGGTCTGCGCATCGAAGCCGCTCCCCTTCAGCCGACTCACGGTGACGTCACCGCTGACGCTGCCCACGGACAACTCGTCGGCTTCGGCCTCGGAGACATCGACGTCGCCGGAGACCGTCTTCGCCCACCGAAGCTTCTTCGTCGTCATCGTACTGATGTCGCCGCTGACGCTCTCGGCGCGCAATTCGCCGTTGATATTGGTCACCTTGACGTTGCCCGAGACGCTGCGGAGCGAGACGCTCGCATCACGCGGCACCGAGACGGTGAAGTCGACGCCGCCAGACCAGTTCCGGCGCCGCGGATACTCGGTGCGAACCTCTACTCGACCGCTTCGATCCGCGACCTCGATAGTGATCTCCGAGAGCAGCGCTTTGCCTTCCGCCTCGTTGGGATGCCGCACCCGCTTCACCGCGTCGATCTTGACGTCGTCGCCACCGCCACCGGTGACCGTGATGTCGCCCGCGACGTTCTGAAGGTCGAGGGTGCCGTTGCGTCCAAGTCGGACCGTGCGGGAAAAGTTCTCGGTGTACTCCGGTCCACGCCCGAACCCGCCACCGCGGCGGCCCTGCGCCTCGACCCGCTGCTCGACCAACCGTTCGAACCGATCGGCCTGAAGCTCCACCTGCCGTGCCCACTGATCCGCCTGGCGCTCGACGTGCCTGGCGATCTGATCGACCTGACGCTCGATGCGACTCGCGATGTCGTCTGCCAGGTCGTCCCAGTCGCGGGTCTGCGCGGCCGCGAGGCGCGGCGTGGCGACGAGGACGACGGCGACGATGACGCTTCGCTGGATGCTGTTCATTGATTGAGTCCTGACACGATGCGTGCGGCGCCTTCAGGGTTGCCTTTTCGCATCTCGTTGATGAGCGCCACGACGTCCTGCAGCAACTCGAGTTTGCTGCGCAGCGCATCGAACAGGCTGTCCTGCGCGGCCGGGTTGTCCGGCTCCGTCTGCAGCGCCGCGCGGCTCTCGGTGATTGCGCCGTCGATGACGGTCAGATTTGCTTGCAGCACGTCGGCTGTTTCCATGTCGAGCGTCGATTGCTCGCGCTTGGTGATCGATTCGAGCCCTTCAATGGCGCTGGTGTACTGCGCCTCGGCCAGGTCGAATTCCGCTTTGACCGATGTCGGTTCTTGCGCGAGCGTTGCCGATGCGAGACGTCCCGACGAACTGTTGACCGGGGCCAGTCCCTTGCCAATCCAGGCGAGGCTCGCGATGAGCGTGAGGGTCACCAGTGACGCCGCGAGCGACTGCTGCCACGAGAAGCCCCAGCCATGGAACGAGGGGCGCTGCTCGGCCTCGAACGCGGCCGAGAGCTTTGTCCAGACGTGAGCAGGAGGGAGCGCCGGCTCGAGCGAAAGTGCTGCCTGACGGATCACGCTGAAGTCCGCGACTACGGCGCGACACCGCTCGCACGAGGCAAGATGCGCCTCGACCTCGATGCGCGAACGCTCGTCGAGCGTCCCGTCGACGTAATCACTAAGCGCGATCTCGTAGTCCTGACAGCTCATTGCCCTATCCCAGTCAACATCACACGCAGCTTCATGCGTGCCTTGTGCACCTGCGACTTCGAGGTGCCTTCCGACACACCGAGGAGCTTGGCCACCTCGTTGTGTTCGAACCCTTCCACGTCATGAAGGATGAAGGCGCTGCGACAGCCTGGTGGCAATCGCGCGATCGCCCGGTCCAGATCGAGCCGGCTGACTGCGGTAGGCACCACTGGACTTGCCGCCGCCGGCTCGGTCGCCCCCTCATCGTCCAGCGAGTCGGTAACCCGTGCCATTTTCGACTGCCTGCCGCGTAATACGTCGAGGCACTGATTGACCGCCAGTCGATACAGCCAGGTTCCAAGGCTCGAATCTCCGCGAAAGCTCCCGAGTTTCCGGTAGGCGTTCAGGAACACGTCCTGAAGCAGGTCCTCGGCTTCCTGCGCCGACCCGACCATCCGGAAAACCAGGTTATACAGGCGTCCGGCGTGTGCGCGATACAGCTCCTCGAACGCTGCCGCGTCGCCGTGCCGGCAACGCTGGGCCAGCTCGAGGTCTACCGCTCTCACGTCTTCTGTAGGCTTAGACGGGCGGGTAGTCGCCGCGGGTTGCCCAGGGATCGCCTCAGACGCCTTGAAGGTCTGTATTTTCGATGAATTACTCACAGTTCTTCGACCTTCAAGACGTTTCGCCCGCGCGGAGCGCGGGCAGGAGATAGCGTGTGAGCGGGGCGGAGCCTCGCTCGCACATATGGCGAAGAAGACGGCGGTGAGGGCTGTCAGGTTCGCCGGCCCTGCCAACGGAGCGACGAAAAATTGCGCACCCGGTTGGGTCCGACCTCAATCGCCTCCGCCCGCAGCAGCTCTCGCTTCAGTTGCAGGTTGCCACCATAACCGCCGAGCGCCCCGCCGGCGCCGATGACGCGGTGGCAGGGCATGCCCGGGTCGCGGTTGTCGCGCATGATCGTGCCGACTGCCCGGTGCGCGCGGGGAGATCCGGCAAGAGCGGCAATATCACCGTAGGTCGCGACGCGACCGGGGGGAATTCTCCGCACCGCCGACAGGACGCGGTGCCTGAACGTCGAAGGAGACGTGTCGTTCACACTTCTATGTTCTCCGTGCTCCGTTCGTGTTCAGGTTCGGTTCTAGGTTCCTTGTTCCAGGTTCGTTGTCGGGTCGGGGACAAGCTCGGTTGGTTCTTGAACCCTGAACCCCGAACTCCGAACGTTGAACCGAACCTGAACACGAACCGAGAAGTGAGAACCCAGAAATTCGAACGGTTCATTAGTTGACAGGCTTGCCTTCCGCCTTTGGAAGGCGAACACCTGCGAATCGAGCCAGCGTTGGAGCGATGTCCGCCGGCGTGACGGGGGTTCGGAGGTGACCGTGCCGGGCGGTGCCGCCCAGGAGGATGAAGGGAACGTGTTGATCGTAGTCGTGCAGCGTGCCGTGTGTCGTGCCGCCTCCGGCCCGTGCGCCGAAATACCAGTACTTCTTCGGCACGAGAACGAAGTCGCCACTGCGGTCGGCGCGGAAGCTCAATGATGCGCTTCTGACCGCCACGTCGGAGCTCGTGTCGGAGAGCCGATCCGACCGCAGCACGTACTCGATGCCCGGGATCGCCTTCAATGATTGTTCGAGCGTCGTCATCGCCGTATGTGAAGCCTTCAGCCGATCGAAGACCCCGGGCGCCAGATACACGTCTGTGAAATTCGTGGCCTCGACGTAGGAGCCCTGCTCGCGAGGTCCGAACTGCGTCGTGAGTGTTTCCTCGATGCGTTCACGCACGTCTTCGTTGGCGATGCGCCCTCCGAGTGGGGCGCTCGCAATCGGCGCCACTCCGTGATCGGCCGACAGTGCCAGCATGTAGTTGGCGCGCCCCACCTTCGCGTCGAGGTGTGCGAGCAGACGCTGCAAATCCCCGTCGAGTTGTCGCAGCACGTCTTCAATCTCACGGCTCTCGGGTCCGAAGCTGTGGCCGACTTCGTCGAGCGCAGAGAAGCTGACGGCGAGAAAGTCCGTGGTTTCGCGCTGCCCGAGCGCCAGGCTGTCGATCAACGATTCCGCGAGTCCCTCGAGGTAGGCGTCCGAGCGCGGACTCGCCTGCCAGAGTTGAAAGAAGAGCGCGTCCGCGCCATTCCGCCCAGCGAGGCGGTGCGGGAACAACCCGGACCAGGTTGCGGGCGGACGCTCGCCGACGCCCGCATCGCGCATGACGTAGCTGTCCGCAGGCGCTGACAGCGTCCACGAACTGCCGTTCTCCTGCTCGAACAGATGCGCGTCGATGAACGCTTTCACGGCGGGCACCGGGGCGGAGGCAAACGCGCGCGACGTCGCAAACGATCCCGAGTCGTCATCGAACCACACGACGGCATCGCCGCCGTGTCCGGCCAGTCCGATCGCGCTGCGCGCTTTCAGCGAGAGCGACACGACACGGGCACCAGGCTTCTGCGCCCGCAACTCGTCAGCCAGTGTCGGCACCAGCATCGGCTTGCCGCTGTTGCCGATCGGAGCCGGGCGGCCGTACGAGATGTCGGTCGCGTCCGGATCGTTCGTGCAGCCGACCAGCCGGCGTGAAGTGCGATCCCACCACGTGTTGGCGACCATGCCGTGTGTGTGCGGAAGCGCGCCGGTGCCTAGCGTCGAATGTCCCGCGCACGTCAGCGTGTTGAGGTACGGATAGCGCGCGTTGTCGAACACCAGCCCTTCGTTGAGCAACGTGCGGAATCCGCCTTGCCAGTGGCGAGCGAACGTCTGCAGGTAATCCGCGCGCATCTGGTCGACGATGAGCATCACGACGAGTCGCGGCGTGCCTTGCGCATGAAGGCTGGGAGTGACGGAGAGAGAACCGAATGCGAGCGCGAGTACTGTAAGAAGTCTCTTCATAACTGGGTGAGCGGATCGATGCCGTAGTCTGCAGGGTCGACTGGTGCCTGAATCGAGCGTGGCTGGGTCTCTTCACTCTCCCACAAGTTGAGTTCGACGGGCTTGGGCATCGGCTTGTCTTCCGAGGTGAAGAGGATGCGCACTCGTGGCCGGTAGGGATCCGGCGCGTGGGCCTTCAGCACGACGGCGATCTCTCCTGTGTCCAGTCGCACGAGATTCCCTTCGGGGTAGATACCGACCAGTTGGACGAAACGGCGCACCAGATTCTGATCGAACTGCCTGCCGTCGTTGTGCCGCAGCACGTTCAGGATGCGATCGGTTGGAAACCCCTTGTGATACACGCGCTGTGAGCGCATCGCGTCATACACGTCCGCGATGCCGACCATCGATGTCCCGAGGTTCAGCGACGGCCGCGCGGCGGCGGGGTATCCGGTGCCGTCCGCACGCAAGTGATGCTCGAATGCCACGATCGGCGCGAGCACGGGCATCTCCGGCGTCGTGCGCAGGATCTCCGCACCATCGACAGTGTGGCGCTTCAGGATCGTAAACTCCTCGGGTGTGAGAGCGCCAGGCTTGTTCAGAATCTCGTTCGGTGTCTGCACCTTGCCGATGTCGTGCATCAACGCCGCCATCCCGAACTCGCGAAGCTGGGCGCCCTCGATGCCGACGCCGCGCGCCTGCCCCATGGTCAGAATCGAGACGTTCACCATGTGCGTGAAGGTGTAGTTGTCGTAGTTCTTCAGCGCCGTCAGCGACAGCAGTGCCGTTCGGTTCTGCGCCACGGCCTGCGCGAGAGAATCGACCATCGAGCGAGCCGCATCCGCATCGGGCGCGCCTTCAGCGCTGGCGCTGTCCCACAGGCCCTCTGCCACTTTCACGGCATCGTCGTAGAGCCGGCGGAACGTCGCGATGTCGCCGCTCGAGGTCGAGACCTGCTCTTCGAGTTCGAGCCGTCCAACCCGGATGTGCGGCAGCTTTGCGAGCGCCGCGGTCGCATTGCCTTCGCCTCTGGCCACAACGGCGACGAGTTGCTCGACCTCGGACTCCTGCACACCCTTGTCGATGACGATGCGCTCGATGCCGAGCTGCTGGAGACGGCGCAACAACTCGCTCATCGTCTCGGCGGCTCGCGGGACCGGGACGTCACCGACGACGAGCTCTTCGCCGACGATGCCGATCGCGACCGAGGACGTGGATTGATGGACGAGCGTCAGCGTGTCGATGAGCGCTCGTGCGCTGCGCATCACGAGCGGGTGGCCGGGCGCGTAGAGCTGCGCTCCACGTATCGCCGCCGCGAGGCGGCGCGAGAGTTCGTCGGCCAGACGTGAGCGCTGCGGCACACTCATGTCGTGCTCTTCTCCCGTATTGGAAAGTGCGCGACCTGCGCGCGAGCGATCTTGCGCACGGCGCGCCCTCCCGTGTTCGCGGCGGCTTCGAGGACAGCCAGCGCCTCCGGTGTCCCCAGCTTTCGAAGGGATGTGGCGGCGGCCTGCCTTTGCGACGCCGTTCGAAATGGCGCCCACCAGTGCCCTCGCATCAGGACCTGCTGGAGGGCGCGAATCGATTCGGGCCGTGGTCTCATCGTGCCCAGCGCCTCGATCATCGAGATGTGGATGCCGATGAGTCTTCCTTTCGGCTCACCCTTGGTCAGCACGTAGCTGAAAAGGGGTACCGCTTTGTCGTCGCGGATGCTGAGCAACTCGCGCAGCGCGCTGTCGCGTGGCGTGTCGGCCTCGAGCAGCAGGCGGTGGAGAATGGAATAGGCGTTGGCCGTCCCGATTTCAACCATCGCGTGGATGGATTCGCGCTGAACCTCCGGCTCCGCATCGCCGAGCATCGACGCCAGTTCGAGCAGTGCCTCCTGGCCGCCGGCCCGCCGGAGCAGCGCGATCGCCGTGCGCCGGACGGCCGGGTTCGGCGAGTTCTTGAGTTGCTCGACGGACCGGCGGCCGGCCGCGCCGAAACTCAGAAGAAGCGCGGCGAGCCTTCGAATCGCGACCGCATTCTCTTCTCTGGCGAGCGCGTCGGCCAGGGATCCCACGACACTCGGGCCGAGCAACTGGCACAACTGATTGAAGCGATCCACTTCCGCATCGATCACCGTGCGGAAGTGCATCGCGACGTGACGGGCGATTGGGCCGCCGCCGAGACGATCGACCGCTCGCGTCGCCGCGATTCGCAACTCGGGTCGTCCATCCTTCTTCGTTTCGCGGACAAGCGCACCGAGTAGCGCATGGGCGCCGGCGATGTCACCGGTGAGCGTCCGGCGTTCCGCCTCCGATATCGCGATGACCGAGAGCGGTTCCCATTCCGCCGCCACCCCTTCGATGCGAAGCAGGTCGAGCACCAACTCGAGGTCGAGCTGCGCCAGCGCGGTCTCGGTGATGGTGGTCACCCATGCCTGTACTCGCTCTGGCGGATCATCCGATATCCGTTCAACCTCGATCGCACCCCGCCGTGCCGAGGAAAGCTCCCTCCCGTAATCCTCCGAAACGTTGGTCAGGTTCGAGACGAGCGTGTAGGACATCACCGCGTTGGCGACGCCGTCCCACATCGTTTCGAATCCCGCTTCGGTGCCGAGCTCGCCGCGGACGGCTTCCTCCTTCGCCAGGTCGACGATGACATTCTTGCGCTCGGCGTCGGGGGCCAGCGCTTCGAGCGCCTGGGCGAGACGCTCGGTTCCTTTGCGATCCGCCGCCACGGCGCGTGCCATGAACGAGGCGATGACCTGGTCGGTCATCCGGTTGGCGACTGCCGACACGAGATCGGCTTCTTCCTGATTTGCCGCCTGCCGTCGGTCGAGCATCGCGATCATCGTGTCGGGGCTCAACCGGGCACAGGACGCGGCGATCGTCTCGAAGGCGGAATCGACTTCGGCCGTGCCTTGCGTTCGCGCCGCGTCGATGGCCGTCCGCATCAACTGCAGCAGGGCAGCGACGCGAACGCCGACCCTGGTGGTGTCGGGGCCGACTGCTTCCTCGAGCTGCTCGACCAGCTGCGAGAAGCGAGCCGGATCGGCAAGGGCCTCGAGCAGGGACGTCAGTGCGCCGGCATCGAGCATTCCCTTCCTGCCTTCGAGGCAGTACGCGATGATGCGATCCCACGTGACGTCCGACCCGCCTCCGCGCTCGCGCAACACTTCGGCGTAGTCGATTTCCTGGATCTCGAAATGATTTCGTCCCGTGAGCGTCCACGCCTGGCGGATGCCGCCCGCTGCCATCAAGTCGTCAGGCGAACGAGCCAGCAGCAGCAGCAGCGCGCGCCAATCCTCGGCGTCGGCCTCGGGTTGCACGGTCAGTCGTCCGATCAGTCGTTCATGAAGCAGCGCGGCGAGCTCACCAATGGAGGAATCGGGGCGGAGGGGCGAACGGCCTTCGATAGCGATGAGGTCGCGATGAACGGCCAGCTTCACCGCGCCCTGGCGGGCGAGACGCCCGGCCGACGCCACGAGCCGCGACAGCGAGCTCCCGATGGCAGGGTGTGCACCTGGGTAGAGCGAGACCGCACGCGCTGCCGCCTTGCACGTGCGAGCGAAGTCGGCCAGGAGCATGCTCTGCTCGATGGCCATCGGCTCTGTGGGTGTCGGCGGCATTCGCGATCGATCTTACCCTCCGGGATCCGGGGCCCGGGGCCCGGGATTCGGGACTCGAGACTCGGGATCCGGGATCCGGGATCCGATCGGAAACCCCAACTCCAAGGCACGGGCCCCGGATCCCGAGTCCCGTATACTTCGGCCCGATGCCCTTCGTCGACATCATCGCCCGCAAGCGAGACGGGCGTGCGCTTTCGCGTGAGGACATCGACACGTTCGTGACCGGCGTCACCAGCGCAGCCATTCCGGACTACCAGGCGTCCGCGCTGCTGATGGCCATCGTCATCAACGGGATGAACGACGAGGAGACGGGCTGGCTGGCCGACGCGATGGCGCGGTCGGGTGAGCGAGTCGATCTGTCGGATGTCCCCGGCTTCAAGGTTGGCAAACACAGTACGGGCGGCGTGGGCGACAAGGTGTCGATCGTCCTTGCTCCGGTCGCCGCCGCGTGCGGCGTCGTTGTTCCCAAAATGTCGGGACGCGGGTTGGGTCACACCGGCGGCACGCTCGACAAGCTCGAATCCATTCCAGGCTATCGCATCGATCTGACAATCGAGGAATTCAAGCAGGTGCTGCGCGACGTCGGCACGAGCATCATCGGTCAGACGTCTGCGTTGGCGCCGGCCGACAAGAAGTTGTACGCGTTGCGAGACGTGACGGCGACCGTGCCGAGCATTCCGCTCATCTCGGCCTCGATCATGAGCAAGAAGCTTGCTGAGGGCAGCAGCGCACTGGTCCTCGACGTGAAGTGCGGTGATGGCGCCTTCATGAAGGATCTGGCAAATGCACGTGCGCTGGCGACGTCGATGGTCGCCATCGGCACGCACGCTGGTGTTCGAACGGAGGCGGTCATCACGGACATGAGCGCGCCGCTGGGCCGCGCCGTGGGGAACGCGCTCGAGATCATCGAGTGCCTGGAGACGCTGAAGGGGACTGGCCCGACGGAACTCAATTCAGTGATTCGCGTGCTCGCGACGCGGATGGTGATGCTCGCGGGCCTCGATCGCGATGAGGCGGCGGCCGCCCGGCGTGTGGACGCGGCCCTGTCCTCGGGGCGGGCGTTGCAGGTCTTCGCGAAGTTGATCGAACGGCAGGGTGGCAACCCGCGTGTTGCGGACGACTACTCACTGCTTCCGTCGGCGCCGGATCGCGAGTGGTTGCGTGCCACGCGCGACGGATACGTGACGGCGATGCACGCCGAAGCCATCGGCCGTGGGTCTCATGCGCTCGGTGCCGGGCGCAGTCGCGTCGGCGATGCGGTCGATCACGGAGTGGGGATTGTCGTGAGGGCAAAGCCTGGTGATCCTGTGAAGGCTGGCGACATGCTGCTCGAGTTGCACCACAGGGGCGGACGCAATCTCGAGGCGGCGCTGGCCTTGTGTCGTGAATCGATTTCCATCGGGGACGAGCCGCCTGCTCCCCGACAGAAGGTACTGGGCGAGGTGCGATGAGAGACGGGAAAGAGGTGCGGCCGCGCGAGCCGTGGACGAAGCTCGATCTGGCACTACTGGGCGGCCTGGCCGCGATCGCGGTCGTGGCCATCGGGGTGGGGTTTGCAGGCGCCAGCCGCGTGCAGCCGGTTGCGGGCCTTGCGCTCATCCTCGCGCTGGCGTACTGCCTGTCGTCGGCGCGGCACGCCATCGACTATCGCACGGTGGCGTGGGGCCTTGGACTCCAGTTCCTCTTTGCGCTGATCGTCCTCAAGACCGACGCCGGGCGCGCGGTGTTTCAGAGTGCCGGCGGCGTCATCACCCGGGTCCTGAACTTTGCCTACGTCGGGTCGTCGTTTGTCTTCGGTCCGCTCGGCAACCCTGATGTCTGGCCCAGGATCGTGACCGGAGTGCTCGGTCCGGACGGCAGCCAGTACGCCAACATCTTCGCCTTCATGGTGCTGCCGACCATCATCTTCATCGCAGCGCTGTTCGCGATGCTCTATTACTTCGGCGTCATGCAGTTCGTGGTCCGGCTGTTTGCCGTCATCATGCGGCGCTTCATGCGCGCGAGCGGCGCGGAGTCGTTGAACGTGGCGGCCAGCATCTTCATGGGTCAGACGGAGGCACCGCTGACGATCCGGCCCTTCCTTCCGAAGATGACCGAGTCGGAGCTGATGACGGTGATGACGGCCGGCATGGCTCACATCTCCGGCGGCGTCATGGCGGCGTACATCTTGTTCGGGGTCGAAGCGCAGCATCTGCTGACGGCCGTGATCATGACGGCGCCCGGGACCCTCATGATGGCGAAGATCTTCGTGCCCGAGACTGGTCAACCCGAAACGATGGGCACAGTGAGGCTGAAGGTCGAGAAGACGGACGTCAACGTCATCGATGCGATTGGGCGAGGCACGGGCGAAGGACTGCACCTGGCGCTGAATGTCGGTGCCATGCTGATCTCGTTCCTCGCGATCGTTGCGCTCCTGAACGCGACGCTCGGGCTCGTCGGCGACGGCCTCCAGCGAGTGGCCGGCTTCGGTGCAGGGTTGAGCCTTCAATTGATTCTCGGCTACGCGTTCGCGCCGATCGCGTGGGCGCTCGGCGTGCCCTGGCACGATGCGCCAACCATCGGCAATCTGCTCGGGACGCGCATGGTCCTCAACGAGTTCGTCGCGTACTCGCAGCTCGGGCCGCTGAAAAGCATGCTTGATCCGAAGTCGTTCACGATCGCGACGTTCGCGCTCTGCGGCTTCGCCAACTTCAGCTCGATCGGCATCCAGATCGGTGGCATTGGCGCGCTCGCACCTGAGCGGCGACACGATCTGGCGCGGCTGGGTCTGCGGGCGATGCTCGCAGGCACCTTTGCCAATTTCCTCACGGCGACGATCGCGGGAATGTTGCTGTGAGCCTGTTCGATCGTGTTGAAGAAGCCGCGTCCAGGGTGCAGATGCTGGCCGGCAGTCTGCCGGAGACGGCGATCGTGCTCGGGTCCGGCCTTGGCGACTTTGCCGAGACGCTGCGCGATTCGGTGTCATTTCCCTACACCGAGTTGCCGCACTGGCCTGCGTCGAATGTCGTCGGGCACGCGGGCCGGCTCGTGATCGGCAACGTGTCCGGCACACGCATCGCGGCGTTGGCCGGTCGCGCCCACTTCTATGAAGGGCACGATATGGGCACCGTCGTGTTCGCGACGCGCGTCATGGGCCGGCTCGGCATCAAACAGATCATCCTGACGAATGCGGCTGGTGGCATCAACACCGGCTTCGCGCAGGGTGCGTTGATGATCATCGACGATCACATCAACATGCTTGGCAGCAATCCGCTCATCGGACCGAATGACGAGCGCTTCGGCACGCGCTTTCCAGACATGAGTGAGGTGTACTCTCTCCGGCTTCGAAGCATCGCCGACCAGGCGGCTCGTGCGCAGGGCGTGGCGGTGAGTCACGGTGTCTACGTCGCGGTTCACGGGCCCAGCTATGAGACGCCGGCGGAGATTCGCGCCTTCCGCGCGCTCGGCGCCGATGCCGTCGGGATGTCGACAGTGCCCGAGGCGATTGTCGCTCGTCACATGGGCATGGACGTGCTCGGGATCTCCTGCATCACCAATATGGCCGCGGGCGTGCTGCCCCAACCGCTCGTGCACGACGAGGTCATGGCAACAGCGCATCGCGTGCGCGGATCGTTCATCTCGCTGATCGAGGGGATCCTTGAGCGCCTCTGAATTGGTATCCGCCGCGCGCCGTGCCCGTCGTCATGCCCACGCTGCGTACTCGAAGTTCAAGGTCGGCGCGGCTCTGGAAACCGCGAGCGGCACCATCATCACCGGCTGCAACATCGAGAACGCCACTTACGGGCTGACGATCTGCGCTGAACGCGTCGCTATGTTCAAGGCGCTGTCTGAAGGACATCGCACGTTCACGCGTGTCGCCGTCGTGGCAGACACGATCGCGCCGACGCCGCCATGCGGTGCATGTCGGCAGATCCTCTGGGAGTTCGGTGGCGATCTCGAAGTGATCCTCGCGAATCTGCGTCGCGAGACCGGACGACATCAGCTCAAAGACCTGCTGCCGTTGCCATTCGACGCGCGATTGCTGTAACAAACGTGCGGTCCGACGGGGCGACGGGTCGAGGGAGCGAGGTGCACTGCGACGGTGCGATGGTCCGGACCGTCGGACCTTGACTTTCGGACCTCGCCCCTCGGACTGACTTTCGCACCCCGCACCTCGCCCCGTCGGACCGTACGTTTCACCCTGACTGATATCATCACGACAGATGCTGCCAACGATCGAGTGGAAAGACGATGCGGTTGTGATGATTGACCAGCGGAAGCTCCCGGCTTCCGAGGTCTACGTGAATTGCAAGACGGCCAAGGAAGTGGCCAAAGCCATCACGACGATGGTCATCCGTGGCGCCCCGGCGATCGGCGTTGCCGCCGCAATGGGTATTGCGCTCGGCATGAAGCGCAGCAGCGCGACCGGTACGAAGCAGTTCACGACCGAGTTCCAGAAGATGTGCGACATGATGGCCGCGACGCGGCCAACGGCCGTGAACCTGTTCTGGGCCATCGAGCGCATGAAGCGGACGTTCGCCGCAGCCGCGCAAGGCGGTGCGTCCGTGAACGAGCTCAAGCAACGGCTCGAGGCGGAGGCGCACGCGATCCACGACGAAGACGTCGGCAGTTGCAAGGCGATGGGCGCGCACGGTGCGTCGCTCGTGCCCGACGAGGCAAAGATCCTCACGCACTGCAACGCTGGCGCATTGGCGACCGCCGGTTATGGCACGGCGCTTGGCGTGATCAGAGCCGCATCAGAGCAGGGCAAGAAGATTACGGTCCTTGCCGATGAAACGCGTCCGTTCCTGCAGGGTGCACGGCTGACGGCATGGGAGCTGGTCAAGGACGGCATCGACACGACGGTGATTACGGACAACATGGCGGCGTCGATGATGCGCCTTGGCCATGTCGACCTCGTCGTTGTTGGCGCCGACCGGATCGCGGCCAACGGTGACGTCGCGAACAAGATCGGTACCTACGGCGTCGCTGTGCTCGCAAAGGAGCATGGCATTCCGTTCTACGTTGCAGCGCCGCTCTCGACGGTCGATCTGAATACGCCGGACGGCAGTGGGATTCCGATCGAAGAGCGTAACGATCGCGAGGTCACGCACGTGGGTTCGTCGCGCCTGACGCCCGAAGGCGCACGCATCCGGAATCCTGCCTTCGATGTCACGCCATCGAAGTACATCAGCGCCATCATCACGGAGAAGGGGATCGCCCGTGCGCCGTACGCGGAGTCGCTGCCGCTCCTCTTCGAGAGTAGGCAGTAGGCGGTAGGCAGTAACCCGACATGATCGTCCTCGGCATCGAGACATCGTGCGACGAGACAGCAGCCGCGCTGGTCGAAGAGACCGGTGATGCGGCCGTGCCGTGGCGGCTCAGATCGAGCGTCGTCGCCTCGCAAGTCGCCATCCATCGCGAGTGGGGAGGTGTCGTGCCCGAGTTGTCGGCGCGACAGCATATCCGAGATATCTGCGGAGTCGTCGAGCGCACGCTCCTCGATGGTGGAAACGCGCGCTACGACGCGGTCGCCGTGACGCAAGGTCCTGGCCTGGTCGGTTCACTCCTCGTGGGTGTGGCCTTCGCAAAATCTCTCGCGTGGGCGAGCAATGTGCCGCTCATTCCCGTGCATCACCTGGCCGGTCACGTCGAATCGCTCGTGCTCGACAACGGCGAGATGCCGCTCCCTGCCGTGGTGCTGATTGTCTCGGGCGGACACACGAGCCTGTATATCGTGCAAGCGCCGGGCTCTCTCGAGTTGATCGGGCGAACGCGCGACGATGCAGCAGGCGAGGCGTATGACAAGGTCGCTAAACTGCTGGGCCTTGGATACCCGGGAGGCCCGGTCATCGATCGTCTTGCCGCCGACGGCAACGACCGCGCGGTCGGTTTCCCGAAAACGCGGTTGACGCACGCCGACCGCAACGCGCCCGAACTGCCCGGCCGGCGTGATTTCAGTTTCAGCGGGCTGAAGACCTCGGTGCTGCGACACGTCACGTCCAGGCGCGAAGCCCTCGGTCTCGACGACGCCGTCTCGTTGCCGGACCGGGAGATTCGCGACATCTCTGCCAGCTTCCAGCGCGTCGTTGTCGAGACGCTTCTGGATCGACTGTTCGAGGCCGCGCGGTCGTACGGCGCGTGCAGTGTCGGTATCGCCGGCGGCGTGTCGGCAAACAGTCGCTTGCGTGCGGATGCGCGCACTCGTGGTGAGGATCGCGAGCTGCCTGTGTTCATTCCGAGTCTCGCGCTCTCGACAGACAATGCGGCGATGATTGCGGCCGCAGGTCTGCGAGCCTTTCGCGCCGGCACCACTGCCGGCTGGGATCTCAACGCGGAGGCGTCGCTGAAACTAGGTAGCTAGGTGGCTGGGTAGCTGGGTAGCTGGGTAGCTGGGGAAGTATGACGACGGCAACTGAGTATCTCTGGTTCAACACGAAGAAGCGGCAGGAGTTCATTCGCATCACCGACGAGGTCGCGTCTGTCGTCAAGAAGAGTGGCGTGAAGGAGGGGATGGTCCTCGTGTCTGCCATGCACATCACCGCGGCCGTGTACGTCAACGACTGGGAAGGCGGGCTCATCGACGACTTTCAGGTGTGGCTCGAGAAGCTGGCGCCGTCGGGGCTCGACTATCGTCATCATCAGACCGGTGAGGACAATGCCGACGCGCATCTCAAGCGCACGTTGATGGGACATCAGGTGATTCTCCCGATCACTGCGGGCAAGCTCGATCTCGGGCCGTGGGAGCAGGTGTTCTACGCCGAGTTCGACGGCCAGCGGAAGAAGCGCGTCGTCGTCAAGGTGATGGGCGAGTAGTGAACGGCAGCGTCTCCAGACCAGATCGCCGCAAGTACCCCGATCGTCCCTATGTGGGGGTTGGCGCGGTGATCGTGCAGGACGGAAAAGTACTGCTGGTCAAGCGGAAGTACGAGCCGCTGGCAGGGCAGTGGAGCCTCCCGGGTGGCGCTGTTGAAGTGGGCGAGACGCTCGAGGCGTGCCTCGTGCGAGAGATGTTCGAGGAGACTGGTCTCGAAGTCCGGGTCGGCCCGGTGGTCGAGGTGCTCGATCGCATCACGCACGATGACCAGGGACGGGTGATGTATCACTTCGTGCTCGTGGACTATTTGTGCTGGCCAACGG